>Ga0180302_10001205_pt1 | contig 12147 bp, 8 predicted proteins | sample GuaBasSediGuay17_FD_121794 | JGI IMG/M metagenome (GOLD analysis project Ga0180302, IMG submission 121794) | Subseafloor sediment microbial communities from Guaymas Basin, Gulf of California, Mexico - Guay17, Core 4571-4, 12-15 cm | ecosystem: Environmental > Aquatic > Marine > Hydrothermal... | reverse complement strand
CCCTGTGGACGACCACCTCCGCCCCCTCAAGCCCCCTGATGGCCTCCACCACCAGGTCCACCTTCCCCACGGAGACCCCGCCCGTGGTGATCACGGCATCACAAACACCGAGGCCCCTGCGGATGGCCTCCCCTATGGCATCGGGGTCATCCGGGGATATCCCAAGGTCCACGGGCTCCACGCCGAGCTGCTTGGCCAGGAGGATCACCAAGGGCCTATCCACGTCCCTCACCTGGCCTGGGCCGAGGGGCTCCGAGGGATCTACTAGCTCATTCCCCACGGAGAGAACACCTACCCTGGGCTTCACGAAGACCTTCACAGCTCTTATGCCGAGGGCCAGGAGGAGGGCGATGTCCTGCGGCCTAAGCAGCCAGCCCGCCTCTAACACCACTTGACCAGCCTTCACATCACGTCCAGCTCTATCTACGGCCGAGCCAGAGGAAACGGGGACGTAGATCTCCACCTCATCCCCAACGGCCCTGGCGTGCTCCAGCCGTACCACGGCGTCCGCCCCCCTGGGGAGCATGGAGCCCGTTGAGACCTCAACACATTCACCAGGACCGATATCAGGGGGCTCCCCTCCCCCGGCCATGGCACGGCCTACCAGCCTGAGCCTCACCGGCTTATCCGGCCTGGCACCGAAGGTGTCCTGGGCTCTAACGGCATAACCATCCATGGTCGCCCTATCGAAGGGGGGGAGGTCCACGGGCGATATCACGTCCTCGGCCAGCACACGCCCCAGGGCCTCCGTGGGGGGGATCTCCTCCACGCCCAAGGGCCTGAGGTGCTCCCCCAGCCTCCCAAGGAACCTCTTAAGGGCCTCCCCGATGCTCAACAAGGGCTCCCTCGCCAAAGCTCACACCACCTTGATGCTTGAGGCCTTGAAGGCCAGGTAGACCTCGGAGCCTACCTTGATGCCGAGTTCCTCCCTGGCCGCAGGGGTTATCACGGATACGAGCTGGATCCTGGGCTCAAGCTCAACCCTCACCTCCAGGAGGGGCCCTCTGGGCTCTATGGCGATCACCTTCCCCCTGAGGACGTTCCTAGCACTCGTCCTCGGTTCCTCCAAGGATACGAGGATGTCCTCCGCTCTCAAGCACATGATGGCTTCCCCCTCACGCCCCTCCGCCGAGATGAACCTCAGGTTCCCCACCTGGAGCTCGTAGAGGCCGTTTACCCGCTTGCAGTAGCACCGCAGGATGTTCTCGAAGCCCAGGAACCGGGCGGCGAGCTCATCCATGGGCCTAGATAGCACCTCATCCACCTCCCCGGCCTGGATCAAACGGCCATCCCTCATCAGGGCCAGGTCATCCGCTAGCTTGAGGGCCTCAAGCCTATCGTGGGTTACGTGGATCACCGTGATCCCTAGCTCCTCGTGGAGCTTCCTCAGCTTGATCACCAATCTCCCCCTGGATCGCTCATCTATGTGGGCTAGCGGCTCATCCAAGAGGAGAAGCTCAGGTTTGAGGGCTAGAGCCCTGGCCAAGGCTACCTCTTTCACCTCCCCACCGCTCAATTGATCCGGCCTCCTACCCGCTAGGTGATCTATCCCCAGGAGGCCTAGAGCCCATTCCACCCTCTCCTCAAGCTCCCTCCCCCTGAGGCCCCTGGCCCTGGGGCCGAAGGCCACGTTCCCCCAAACCGTCAGATGGGGGAAGAGGAGGCCCTGCTGGAACACATAGCCGATGGGCCTCTCCTCAGGGGGGAGATCTGTGATATCCTGGCCATCCAGGAGGACACGGCCTTTACTGGGCTTTATCAGGCCAGCCACCACGTTCAACAAGGTGGTCTTGCCCGATCCCGTGGGGCCCATGAGCACCAGGTAGCGGCCCCTCCCCACCCGGAGGTTTACGCCGGAGAGCTCGAAGGAGCCCACCCTAACCCCCACGTCCTCAAGCACCAGCATGGCCTATCCCCCGTAGGGCCTCACCCCGAAGGCCGCCAGCAGGGCCAGGATAGAGGAGGTAATGATGATCAAGAGGACCACCACCGGTTGAGAGCCCCTCAGGCCCCAGGCCAGGAACCTGTGGTAGACCAGGACGGGGGCTGTCTTCGGGTGATACGCTAGCACCACCACGGCCCCGAACTCGCTCAACGCCCTGGCCCAGGTGAGGAGGAAGCCCGCTAGGATGCCTTTCCCCGCCAGAGGCAAGCTCACCCAGAAGAAGACCTTGGTCCTTGAGGCACCCAGGCTCCTAGCAGCGAGCTCAAGCTCCACGGGGACGGTATCAAAAGCAGCTCTAGCGGAGAAAACGAGGAGAGGAGCACTCACGAAGGCCTGGGCCGCAATTATCCCCAGGGGCTTATCCACCAGGTAGGAAGCCAAGGGCTTAAGAGGGCTCCTTGGGCCGAAGAGGCTGAGTATGGCTATCCCCGCTGCGGAGTGCGGCAGGAGGACGGGGATGGCCAACAGGGCCTCCAGGGCAGATCTTACCCTGGTCCCGGACCTGGAGAGGACGTAGGCCAGGGGGGTTCCGAGGACAAGCGATATCAGGGCTGTCGCCGTGGCCGTGGCGAAGCTAAGCCCTATAGCCGATATCACCTCAGGATCCGAAGCTGCGGCCAGCAGTGCCTCAGGATCACAGGATACCAGGGCGTAGAGCGTGGGGCAGATCAGGAGGGCTAGGCTTGCCAGGGCGAGAGGCCACACCGGTGCTGGGATGAGGGATGGCCTCCTCTCAGCCAGCAGCCTCCCACCTCCGGACGTAATCCCTCAGGGCCTCAGGGATGTTCTCGTAGCCGGATGCCAGCCCAGGCCTGATAGGGTTCTGACCGCAGGACTCCAGGATAGAGGCCCCCTCGTCCCCAAGGAGGAGCTCAAGGAACTTCACGGCCAGATCGGGATGCCTAGCGTTCTTCGGTATGGTGATAGCGTACCTTATCACCTCCCCCCTCACCTCGCCTAGCCCTTCCACCTCAACGCTGATGGAGGAGTAGAGATCCGAGAACTCCTCGTGCCCAAGATCCACCTCAGGGGGGAGGTCCACGTAGGAGAAGCCATACTGTATGGCCACCGATTTGTAGAGGAAAGCGTAATCCAGGAGGCCCTGCTCCAGCAGGACCAAGAGATCGTGGCTCTTCGGCCTGGTGGGCTGGGGGAATCTCTCCAGGAGCCGCTCGTAGAGGCCGGGGTCATCGTAGTAGATCTCCGCTAGCTTCCAGACCAGGAGGGTCCTGTAGCCGCAGGGGTCCTGGGCCGGATCTGCCCTCCCTATGGAGACGTCCTCACGGCAGAGGATCTCCGGCCAGTTATCCGGCCCCACCACATCCGAGTAGCAGCTCCCGCCCGTGTAGGCGATCACCATCTCGTTGGTAGCGAAGATCACGAACCAATCTGCGTGCTCAGGCCACATGAGCTCTGGGATCAATTTGTAATCCGCTACAGCTAGGACATCGCAAGACCGACCCATCTCCGTTATCTGCCTCACCGCCGCAACGCTCCCGTAGGCTTCAAGATGGACCTCCACCCCGTAGAGGGCCTCGAACTCATCGGCCATCTTCTCCAGGGGGACGGTCAGGCTCCCGGCGTGGAAGATGGTTATGCTGGGCTTCTCCTGGCCCAGGTAGGACCATGCTAGGACGCCGGATGCCGCCACGGCGACCAGGGCCACGGACACCACCAGGTGAGCCCGTCTCCCCCACATGGCGATCCGATATGCATGGGCAAGCACATCGCATATAAGTGTTAGCCAACAACTCTGAGCCTCGATGAGCGTGCCTGAGTCCCACAGGAGGGGGGCACCAAGGTCAGCCCGCTTCTCGCTCGTGATAGTGAGTACCTCCCGCTACCGGGCGTTGGCGGAGGGGAGGGAGCCTCCCCCGGACAGGACCGGGGAGGTGATAGAGGAGCTCCTTGGGAGAGCGGGGCACGAGGTGATCTCCAGGAGGGTGATCCCGGACGATATCGGGGCCGTGAGGGCGGCTCTGGTGGAGGAGGTAGCCAGGGGGGCGGACGCCGTGGTGTTCGCTGGCGGGACGGGCATCAGCCCAGATGACATCACCATAGAGGCCGTAAGGCCCCTCCTGGATAAGGAGCTACCCGGCTTCGGCGAGATATTCAGGTTCCTCTCCTACCAGCGTATAGGATCGGCAGCCATTCTGACGAGGGCTCTTGCGGGTGTCTACAGGGGGGTAGCCGTCTTCTGCCTACCCGGCTCCCCGGATGCGGCGAAGCTGGCCGTGGAGGCACTAATAGCCCCGGAGGTAGGCCACCTGCTCAAGCACGCCAAGGAGAGGAGAACCCAATGAGGAAGGGCTTCCTCATCTGCGTGGAGGGCATAGATGCGAGCGGGAAGACAACACAGGCGAGGCTCCTGGCCAGGAGGCTTGAGGAAGAAGGCCTAGATGTGGTCCTCTCTGCGGAGCCCACGTCCGGGCCGGTGGGCCAGATCATAAAGCAGGTGATAAGGGGGGGCAGGAGATCCCCCGTCCTTGAGGCCGTCCTCTTCTCCCTGGATCGCTACTGGCACGTCCACCAGACCGTGGGGCCAGCTCTTGAGGAAGGCCGTGTGGTGGTCTTGGACCGCTATTACTACTCGACGCTAGCCTACCAGGGGGCTCTAGGCCTCGACATCGGGTGGTTGAGGAAGATCAATTCCTTCGCCCCGGAGCCGGATCTGGCCGTTTACCTGGACATAGATCCTGAGGAAGCCCTCAGGCGGATCGGGAGGCCCAGGACGGTGCTTGAGGAACTCGATAACCTGAGGGCCGTGAGGGCCATTTACCTAGACCTAGTGGCAGCGGGGGAGCTCGTCCTCGTGGACGCCAGGAGGCCCCCCAGCGAGGTGGCCCAGGAGGTATGGTCTCTCGCCCGGAGCAGGCTGGGGGAGCACGGGCTTTTATTTCGAGGGGATAGTGGTTGACGGGGGATCATGATAGGGTCGAGATGGGCGGGGGAGATCAAGGACCCCGTCCACGGCTTCATAAGGTTCACGGAAGCTGAACAAGCCGTAATGGATTCTAGACCTCTCCAACGCCTCAGGCGTATAAAGCAGCTAGCCGGGGCGGATCTCACCTACCCTGGGGCTACCCACAACAGGTTCATACACTCCCTCGGCACCATGCACGTGGCAGGGCTCGCTGCCTCTAGGCTGGCCGAGCTAGGCTATATCTCGGAGGAGGGGGTGCAGCTCGCCCGCCTCACCGGCCTAGTGCACGACGTGGGGCACGGCCCCTTCTCCCACATCTTCGAGGAGGTCTTGGCCAGGAAGAAGAAGACGCACGAGGATGTCGGGAGGTGGATCGTGAGATCGAGCGTCCTAGGCGATATCATCGAGGACCACGGTTTCTCAAGGGAGGAGATCTCCTCCCTGGCCTTCGGGGGTGGGGTGCGTGGGGAAGCAGAGGTGGTGGCCAAGCTCTTCTGGGGCGTTCTCTCCCCGGATACCATGGATTACCTGTTGAGGGACTCGCACTTCGCTGGCGTAGGCTATGGCCGCATAGACATAGGGAGGCTGGTGGGCACGATAGATCTCGTGGAGGGCTTCCTGGCCGTGGAGTACCCCGGTGGCCTCACGAGCCTAGAGGACTACGTGATATCCAGGCTACAGATGTTCAATGCCGTTTACTTCCACAAGACGGTCAGGGCGGCGAACGTGATGTTGGCTAGGGCCATGGAGTGGGCCGATGAGCCCCTGGGCCTAACGGAGCTAGAGGACCTAGATTTCTTCCTCAAGCTCGATGATTGTTATATAAAGACGGCCCTCCTCACCTTGGAGCCCGATGACGATTTCTCCAGGCTGGCCAAGGAACTCATGGAACGCCTCCAGGATCGCCGCCTCCTGAAATGCGTTTACGAGAAGCCCGTCCACGGCCCTGAGGATCTGCTCTCCAACGTCCTCAATAGGCCGAGCGTGAGGAAGAGGCTGGAGGCGGAGATAGCCGAGGAAGCGGGCGTTGAACCGGAAAAGGTCTTCATAGATGCCCCCTCCGTCCCCTCCGTCCCCATGAGGCCAGGAGGAGAGCTAGCCGAGATCCACTTCTTCGAGAGGAGGGAAGGGGGGAAGAGGCTCTTGGATAAAGGGGAGGTCTACTCGTTGGTGCTCGGCCTAGCCCGCTACGTGGACATCGTGAGGGTCTATGCTTTCCCTGAGCAAAGGGATAGGGTGCGGAAGGCCTGTGAGAGGGTGCTGGGGTCAAGGCCTCCCACCAGGAGCGTGTCGGCTTGAGCGGGGGAGATCTCCTGGTCCTCAAGGGGAAAGGCATCGTGGAGGGGCATTGCATCGGGGAGGCCCTGGTCTCCTCCACGCCCATTAGCTTCCTGGGGGGCGTGAACCCGATGACCGGGGAGGTGATCGAGGAAGGGCATGATCTTGAGGGCCGTAGTGTGGCGGGCAAGATCCTCTGCTTCCCCCACGGGAAGGGCTCCACGGTTGGGAGCTACGTGATGCTGGCCCTCAGGCGGAGGGGGCTGGCCCCGGCTGGCCTGGTGAACGAGGTAGCCGATCCCATCGTGGTGGTCGGGGCCATAATATCCCGGATCCCCATGGTGGTGGGGGTGGACATAAGCCTCCTGAGGACGGGGGATCTCCTGGAGGTAGATGGCTCCACGGGAACCGTGAGGGTGCTCAGGAGGGCAGGGGAGCGTGTTCTTGACGAGAGAGGAGGAAAAGGTGCTTGATGGGGAAGCTGGGCCAGGCCTTAAGTTGGCCATGGAGATCCTGGTGAAGCTAGGCGATATCTTCGGGGCGGAGAAATTGATCCCGGTGGAATCCGCCCACGTATCCGGCATCTCCTACAAGACCGCTGGTGATGCGGCCATAGAGTTCCTCAGGGAGCTCAAGGAACTCGGTGCTAAAGCCTCCATCCCCGCCACCACGAACCCCTGCGGCTTCGATGAACGGTTATCGAGGATCCTAGATCTCCCAGAGGAACTGATATCCGCTCAGAGGGAGCTGGTGAGCTCCTACGAGGAGCTAGGGCTCCAGAGGACCCTCACCTGCGTCCCCTACTACCAGCACAGGCCTGAGCCCGGCTCCCACCTGGCCTGGGCCGAGTCCTCAGCGGTGGTTTATGCTAACTCCGTTCTCAACGCCTGCACGAACAGGGAGGGAGCCCCAAGTGCTCTGGCGGCGGCCATAGTGGGAAAGACCCCAGATCACGGCCTGCACAGGCCTGAGAACAGGAAGCCAGGGATCCTCATCCACGTTGATTTCAAACCCAAAGACGAGGTGGAATTATGGTCCCTAGGTTTCTTGGTGGGGAAGATATGCAAGGATAAGATCCCTCTGCTTGAGGGGCTCAAGGGCCTAGCGGATTGGGAGCTGAAGGGGCTTGGGGCAGCTATGGCCTCAGGGGGGATGACGGCACTTTTCCACCTAGCCGAGGCCCACGGAGAACCCGTGGCAGAGGGTATCGAGGAAGAGGTGAGCCTGGGCAAGGAGGACGTGCTCTCCACCATAGAGGGCCTCTCCTCCTCCAACGAGCCGGACCTCTTTTTCATAGGCTGCCCCCACTGCTCGGAGGAAGAGCTTGAACTCATAGCCTCCCTCCTGAAGGGCAGGAAGGTGGGAAAGGGGGTTCACCTCTGGATCTGCACCTCAAGGTACATCAAGGAGAGGAGGCCAGACCTCGTGGAGGCCATAGAGGGGGCGGGTGGCCTGGTGATCTGCGATACCTGCGTGGTGGTCTCCTGGGTGGAGAGATTGGGCGTGGACACGGTGGCCACGAACTCCCCGAAGGCGGCTTACTACCTACCGGGCCTCTCAGGCCTAGACGTGAGGTTGATGAGCCTACGGGAGTGCTTGAGATCCGCTTGCACCAAGTAAAGCCAGCTTCCCACGTCCACGCCATCTCCAGATTAAGCTTTAATAGCCGTCCTCCAACCTCACCCCAAGGTGGTCAGATGGGGAAGATAACTAACGTCCTGGCCACTACGGTCATCGCTCTCCTCACGCTCGCTTCCCTCCTCGCCCCAATGGTGGTGCAAGCACAAGCCTACTCACCCTCTCTACCTGAGAAAGCAGATCCCGATATGTATGCTAGAGCGGAGATCGCTACCAAGAGGCTATTCGAGCCCGTGGATGGGAAGCTAACGAGGATCCTCCAGGACTACGTGGAGAACGGGGTCTTACCCGATAACGTGGTCGTGAGGAACGGCAAGCTAGATGTCCTCATCTTCGCCACCAAGGATGCCGACATCCAGGAGATAGCCAAGCACGTCCAGGTATCCGGCGTAGTAGAACTCAGGATAGGCTACATCATAAGAGCCCTCGTCCCCTCGCCCAGTGCCCTGGAGGAGATCTCGGAGCTACCCTACGTGGGCTCGATAGTAGAGAACGTGTACATGGATTGGAAGAAGATGGTCCAGCACGAGCAGTACCTCATCCAGCACTACCAGGAGGCCGGGATAGAGCCCATGAACTTCAGGGCCAGAGAGCTGATGCAGGTGGATAGGGTAGAGGAGGAGTTAGGGATCAACGGCACCGGGGTTACCATCTGCATCATGGATACCGGCGTTGACTACGCCGCTTACGATCTCGTGGACGCCCTCCACAGGGACACGGAAGGCTACGTAACCGTCTTCGATCCAGGGGCCCTCTGCATAGGCTTCACGAACTACACCTTCCAGAAGACCGAGGATGGCTACCTGCCCATCAGCTCCAGGCCCTACTACGTGGTCTACTGGGGAGGCCGTTTCGTCAGGACGGGGGAGAGGTACTTCGATATAGATCTGAGCAAGCTGCCCCCGCTCAAGGACATATACGTGGGGGATATCGAGAGCAAATCCGGCGTGTACCACTTCGGCGTCCTGTTGGAGGCTGGCCCCTGGGGCGATGACATAGGGGCTCTCATACAGGTCTACCTCTGCGTGGTCGTGGACAGCAAGGTGCCCGGCGTCTACGATACGCTCTACATAGATTTCGATACCAGCCTCTGGCTCACCGCCAAGCTGAACGACATAGAAGGGCACGTGCAGAGGGGGCTCGGCATAGGCCCCAAGGAGTTCGAGGCCCTGGCGGATTGGGACATCACGGATGAGACGCCACACTACTGGGGCGACCCGGAGAACAACACGGAGATACTAGCCCGTGATATCGATGGCGATGGGCTCTTCGATGTCTCCGCTGGCATGTTGGGCAACGTCTGGGACTTCACAGGAGAGACCGGCGTGGTGAGGTTCATAAGGGGGATAGATCCCAGCGGGAACTTCATCGGCGTGGTCTACGATTGGATACCCCACGGGACCGCCTGTGCTACCTCCGCCGCCGGGAGAGGCCGGATAGGCTACGATGTGTTCGAGAACGGGACCTACTACAAGATGTACGGCATGGCCCGTGGGGCCAAGGTGATGGCCGTCCAGGCCTTCACAAGGATAGACATCATCATGGGCTGGATCTGGGCCTGCGGTTGGGAGCCCGTCTGGTGGGATGTCCCAGCCTACATGTTCAAGTACACGGGCAAGCACAAGGCCGACATCATAAGCAACTCCTGGGGTTACGTGTTCTTCGATCTAATGGATAAATCCGTTCAGGGCTTCTACAGGGTAGAACTCCTCATAGACATATTGACGCCGCCTGGCTACGCCTACGAGGGCTACCCCGGCACGCTCTTCCTGGTGAGTGCTGGCAACGAGGGGCCTGGCTTCATGACCGTTGGCTCCCCCTCCGTTTCCCCAGCCGCCATAAGCGTGGGGGCCACCACCTCCTACCACATCTTCGAGAGGACCTACGGGAGGCCCCAGCCCTACGATGACGTGGTCGAGTGGTCGTCCAGGGGGCCCTCGGCCATAGGCGTCCCAAAGCCAGATGTGGCCTGTATGGGTGCCTACGGCTTCTCGGCCTACCCGCTGATGAAGGAGGCCAGACGCAAGATCGCCAACCAGTGGAACTGCTGGGGCTGGTTCGGTGGGACCAGCATGTCCTGCCCCCTGGCCGCCGGGGTATGTGCCCTGGTGGTCGAGGGCTACATGAGAGCCCACGGCCACAAGCCCAGGCCGGACGTGGTGAAGTACCTGCTCAAGTCCACCGCCGATGATACGGGCTTTAGCCCCCTCATCCAGGGGAGCGGGAAGATAAACGCCTACAGGGCCGTGGCCGCTGCCATGGGCATGGACGAGCTTGAGGGCACCCCGATAGTCGTGGCCTACTCGGATAGGACCTTCAAGGAGGCCGCCCGCAGGCTGGATAAGGCCTTGGCCTACTGGTGGGGTCCTGGGAGGTCCCTCTGGCATGGGGAAACCCTTGAGAAGCACCCAGGCTTCACGCACACCCTCTACGACACCAGCCTCTACTTCTGGACCAAGGCCGGGGAGACCCTGACGGATGATGTCCACGCCACCACGCCCACGGGGGCGGAGATAGAGGCGGCGGAGGCCTACCGCTACGTGGTCTGGGACATCAGGACCTTCGAGCTTGGGAGGACGAAGGGCATCTACAACATCTACGTGCTCACCGAGGTCCTAGGCGAGGACTACATGGAGAACTACTTCTACTCCGAGCAAACGGCTTTCGCCGAGTTGGTGATCACGTACGAGTACTCCGATTTCCACAAGTTCATAGAGGTGAAGGCCGCCAGGATGCCTTACGCCTTCCTCTTCGATTGGGAGGATGTGAACAAGAACGGGGCCATAGACATACCGGCTGAGAACCCCTCGGCCCCCGGCGAGGTGAGGAGGATATCCTCCTGCTTCAGGGGCTCTAACGTCCTCGTCATGGTGGTGGGCTGGCCTGGCCGCAAGTTCCACAGGTACGATCCCACGGGCACCTGGCGTGGACCGACCATACTGTTCCACGATACCGGGCCTGAGACCACCCCGTTGAAGCCCTGGCCGGGCGTGGATCTCAAGCTCACGATCATCCTCTTCAAGAAGGAGCCCTGGGATTGGGTGAGCGTGAGCAAGATCAACCCGATGATGTGGAGGGTAACCGTGAGCGTCCCAGAGGATGCCCAGCCCGGCGTCTACGCTGGCATGGTGGAGTTCAGGAAGGGGGAGGGCGTCGCCCGCATGCCCGTGTGCATCGCCGTCTGGGGCACCGCCCCCAAGGGGCCCGATATGCTCACCTTCGGAGGGGCGTCCACGGGGATGGCCTACGATAATGGAGCCGTGATAGGCATCTATGATTGCTCCCCCTACGCCCGCCCCCTGAACCTAGAGCTCAGGACCTACTTCGTGTACGTCCCAGACGAGGCCGCCACCCACCTGGTAACCAAGGTTACCTGGCTCCACGAGGACACCCACGTAGGCATCTACGTGGTGAACGAGCAGGGCATCCTGATAGATATGTCCAACATGACCTGGTTGATAAGGGGGATAGGCTGGGTCGGGACCACCACCATGCCCAGGGGCCAATGCCTGATAACGCCCATCAGGGGATCTGGCTTCTACTACATAGTGCTCCAGGTGATAGCCTCAGGCGATGACTACGTGCCTGAGCCGATCACGTTGTCCTTCTGCTACTTGACCAGCGATGTTCCCTCCTCGGAGGCCCACTGGTCCGTGGGGGAGGGCGAGACCCTCATTGGGCCCCACGCCGAGGTCTCCGTCTCCTGGGACCAGGTGAGCCTAGCACAGCTCCCCGATTTCAGCATAAAGGCCGTGGAGCTGAAGGCCATGGGAGGCCACTACAACTACACGGAGCTCCGCTACAGAGGAGAGATCCAGGAGGGCTGGTACGAGATGTGGTACAAGTGCGAGCTCTACGCTTACCAGAACTTCACGAAGGGGCAGGTAGCCTACGTGGAGGTAGGCTGGAACAAGACCTTCACGGACACGGAGATAGATGTCTTCGTCTGGGCTCCGGGGGTGAACCACACCTACCAGAACAGCCTCACCCAGTGGCAGACCGTACTGGGATATCATGCTAACCCACAGAAGGGCTGGTTCCAGGTGCCCATCACCGGGGTGTACACCATAGGCATAGACTTCTACTGGGCCGATTACGATGAGGAGCAGCTCATCAACGAGACGGGCATAGAGATCTACGTGCTCACCAGCACCCTAAGGGGAGGCAGTACTCTGGCGAATGGGACCTCGGCCACCATAGATACGCAGGTGGCCAGGAGGAACGGGCTGATATACATCTTCAGCCGGGCCTTCACCTGGACCAACGTGATCTACGAGGCCGTGATCACGGTCTACGTGCACAACTTCTTCAAGCCCCTGGTGAGCTTGGACAACCCCGTCCCCGGCTCCACGGTGAACGGCCT
>Ga0180302_10001204_pt1 | contig 12158 bp, 8 predicted proteins | sample GuaBasSediGuay17_FD_121794 | JGI IMG/M metagenome (GOLD analysis project Ga0180302, IMG submission 121794) | Subseafloor sediment microbial communities from Guaymas Basin, Gulf of California, Mexico - Guay17, Core 4571-4, 12-15 cm | ecosystem: Environmental > Aquatic > Marine > Hydrothermal... | reverse complement strand
AGTAGCGGGAACTCGCAGATATATCGTTGGGGTAGGTCATGTGGGGGAGCGTGGCTAGAGCGACGAGGTGACCCCTTCCCACGCCTGACTCCAGCATGCCCCCAACCCACAGGCCTATCCCAACCTTAGAGCAGAAGTCGTGTATAGCTAGACTGGGCGCGTAGCCCCCGACCCTCCCGGGCTTAACGTTGATGATCTCTGCCGCGCCCAGGATGTAGGCAGCCTTAGCGTCAGGAAGCCCCCTAATGCTCTCGACGAGGCACACGGGGGTCCTAAGCTTCCTAGAGAGAACTGCATGGTCAACGAGATCCTCGTAGTGTAGGGGCTGCTCCACCATGAGTAGAGAGAATCTATCGAGCTTAAGGAGGGTGCTAATGTTTCTGAGGCTGTAGGCCGCGTTTGCGTCTACCTGTAGAGCTATGTCCGGATACTCCTTCCTAACAGCCTCCAACACGTTGATATCCCAGCCAGGTTTAATCTTCAGCTTGATCCTTACGTAGCCCTCCTCAAGCCTGCGACCAATTATGGCTAAGAGCCTGTCGACGGTTTTCTTGATACCTATACTTACGCCCGACAGCACACGCCTCTTGGCCCCTCCGATGTACTTGTAGAGCGGCATCCCGCGTAGCTTCGCCTCGAGGTCCCAGAGCGCCATCTCCACGCCCGACTTGGCTATGTTATGGCCCCGGACTCTCGCGACGACCTTGTAGAAGTCCCTCGCACCAACTTCGCCCGCCGTTAGGAGCATGGGAGCTAAGTACTTTTTGACTACGAGCAGGGCGGTCTCGTAGGTCTCGTAGCTGTACCATGGCCCTTCGCCAGCTGCTATCTCGCCCCATCCCTCCTCGCCTCCCCGCTCCTCGACTCTTACGAGAACCACTTTTCTGACCTTCACTGAGCCGAAGCTGGTCTCGAAGGCCTCTAGAAGCGGCATCTCTAGCTGGAGCACTTCCAGCTTTCTCAGCTCCACGGCACGTCACCCGCTAGTATCCTGCCCAGAGGGGCTCTCCACAGAACGTAGAAGTTACGCCTGTACCCCTTCTCCCTCGTGGTGATGAACTCTACTGCTATGTAGCCGCGCGAGAAGAAGCTTCTAAACACGGGCCTAAGCCTTACTCTCCACTCATTGGCGAGTTCTAAGCTGTAGTCCCTGACCCTGTTCACGTCTCCCGGGACCTCTACAAGCACGACGTCACTGTCGGCGTCCAGCTTCACGGACTCTATAGCTCGAATGCCTGCGGATACTTCGCGGGTCTCGACGACGCGTTCCGCGATATTCTCAACGTCCGCAAGGTCGGGCGGCGGCAACTCGCCGCTAATCTTTTTCAGTACCCTGGGACTTCTGACCCACCACTCAACTTTGAAGCGGTCGCTTATCAGACCTCTATTTATCTCATCTCGCATAGTCCTGTAATAGTTTGGGTAGAACTTCCTACATATAACGCCCAGCTTGGAGAAGTTAAACCTAGCGTTCAGGCCCTGTTGAGGGTCGTAGGTCCACATCACGAGGTCGAGCCCTCTCCTAATGACCTCGTCCCTCTGTGCCAGTTTGAGCTTTAAGCCTACCCCTTTGCCCCTGTACTCCCTCCTTACGGCCAACATGTGAGAGTAGTGGTACAGCTTCCCACGCTCGTCCATCGCCAGGATCCCCAGAACGAAGCCGACTATCCTATCCCCGTCGTATGCTGCTAGGACGAGCCCACCGTTGTCGGCTATGGCTCTCAGGAAATGTGCAGGAACGGCCTCAGTGTAGTCTTTCATCCCCCAGGCGTCTACCATCACGTCCATGATCTCCCAGTAACTCTCCGGATCGGTCACCGGGGCTATTCTGACCTTTCCCATAGACAGCCCCCACGATCTTAACTCAATAACACGACTGGCATTAAATGCTTTTTAGTACCTAGCGCTGGTAACTGAAGAGGTGGTAGCGCTGCTTAAGGTCAGCGCTGGCTATCGACTGACTTACAAGCTGGGAGGGAGGGACTTCGAAATGACGCTCGCCGTGCTGCCCCTAGACAGCCTACACCCGCACGAAGAAGTCAAGCCGAGCGTCGTGAGAGCACTCTCGAACTCGCTAAGGGAAACTGGGGTCTTAAAGAACCCGATAATAGTTGACTCGGAGTCCGGAGTCATACTGGATGGCATGCACAGATGGCATGCACTGAGGTCCATCGGGGCTAGGTACGCGGCCGTCTGCCTGGTGAGGTACGAAGACCCTAGGATAGTCGTTGGGCGATGGGTGAGGTTTTTCCCGAGGCTCAAGCACGTCCCATCGTGGCTCAGAGGCTGGCTCGGGCCGCCGAGCGACCCCGAGGAACTACTGAATAGCGGCAAGGCGTTCCTATACCTACGCGGGACAGCGCGAGAGCTTCTGCTGCCTAAGTCAAAGTTGAGGGCTATGAGAAGTCTGAAGAAGATAGAGAGAAGGCTTCGCAGAGAGGGCGGGGAGCCTACGTACCTCCCCGATACTCTGCCTCACGAGGACGGCCTCACGCTAGCGCCGCCCCGGCTCACTAAGAAGGAAGTCGTAACCACAGCCCTGAGAGGAAAAGTCTTCCCCCCGAAGTCTACTAGGCACGAAGTACCCGTGAGGCCGCTATACCTTAATGTGCCTCTCAGGCTGCTGCTCAGCAGGGACCCTCCGGAGCTTGTCAGCGAGGCACTTGCCGCCCTGCTAGCGCCTAAGACCATAGTCGAGGCTCCCTCCGGAGTGACCGCCGAGAGGGAGTACAGGGAGTCAGTGTTGCTGTTCTGGGGGTGGTGAGAGCTGAGCTGGGTACTTGTCAGGCTGCGCTTCGTTCCACGAGACCCCGCCCTCATAGCCAGGCTAGCCTCCAAGCTGCTTCCCCGGACCGCAGCCAAAGCCGGCGGCGTGGAGCTACTGGACTGGTTTGTGGATGACGAGCTGAACGAGCTATATGTAATGGTGAGGGGTAGCGAAAGCTCTGTTGAGCGTTTCGTTAACGAGTTCTCGGATAGCCTGAGAGGCGAGGGAGTATGGGTCTCACCGCTACCCACAGGTACCCTCGGCTCATGGCTCGCACCCGTGAAACCCTCTCCCCCCGGTGTACTGTCTGAGGTCATTGCGGAGGCGCGCTCATTTAGGCCTCGGTTAGTGTACCCCGACGGCAGCATCGAGCCTCTCTCTAGGGCCGAAGTAGTAAGGTGCCTGCTACTGTCGGGCGTGGACCTCGACGAGGCCGAGAGAGCGTTGTCCGAGGCCCTGGACATGTTTAGGGGGCGCAACGTGATCTCTGCGGGCGAACTTGCGGACGCTCTGGTGCGTGTGCTCGCGAGCCAGTTCAAAGCGCCTGCCCGGATACTGGCGGCCGTCAAGGCTTCCCTATGCCCCCACGCGTACGTTATGGTGGAGAGCAGGGGTAGGCTTACTCCCATTACAAAGGCCGTGCTGGAGGAGGAGGCAGCGGATTTTCTCGAAAAGCTGAGGCTCCGCCCCCTGCCAGGTTTCTTGAAGAGGGTGGCATCACGAGCGTACGATAAGCTGAGGCTCGAGGCTATCTCGCTCTCGGCGAGCGCACTATTCCGCGGACACCCGCCTAAGGCTTTCAGGGCGAGGGACATCAAGGCGCTAGTGAGCAACGAGGCCATCAAAGAGGCGCCGCTACTCCAGGATATGTTAGCAAAGGGAGACCCTTACCAGGTCGCTTGGGAGGAGTTAAAGACGGCCCGTGAGCTAGCCGAGCAGGCCTTAAGGGAGACGATAGTCGCGCGCAAACTGGAGACCGCAGTTGGCGCTATCAGCAGGGCCATATGCTCCCTTGCCTTGCTTAGGGGGATGCTGCCCGTTTCCGACGCCTCTGAGGTTGCCGAGCGCCTAGGAGAGGAGGAGGTGGCCGACCTGCTCAGGCGGGCGTACGCACTCAGAGATCCCGTCGAGGCAGGTGACATTGCCTCCCTCCTGGCGTCTAAGGCCCGTGAACTTGTGGACACTTCTGCTAGATACGTGCAAGAAAGCGTATTAAAAGGCCGGACACGAAACTCAGGCTGAGCTTCCGCTCAACTTCTGCTCTTAGCTGAGCACGTGCTAAGCTTCAAACTAAGCGGACACGTTCCGGCAAGCAGCCTTCCTCATGGAGCACCAGCGGTTAAGGCAAGACCTTCAGCACCGACTTCCTGAAGCAGCCATCCAGGTTCTATGGAGAAAGCCCTAGCCCCTTAAGCCAGTCCCGAAAAGAGCGCGGAAAGACGCTAGGATTAGACTTAATTTCTAGTAAAGCCTATGTGAACTCACAAGGGTACATGAGGGCCTAGGGCATGAAGCTCCTATACCTAGTACTTGACGGTGCAGCGGACTCTCCTAAGGACCCTAAAACGAGCTATGAGGCCGCAGACACACCAGCCCTCGATTCGATAGCTGAGATGGGTGTCTGCGGCCTAATGTATCCTATCGAGCCCGGGCTAGCCCCAGAAAGCGATTCCGCGGTGTTCTCGATTCTCGGCTACGACCCTCACAAGTACTACACGGGTAGGGGGCCGATAGAGGCTCTGGGGGTGGGGATAAGGATCAGGGAGGGATACGAAGTGGCTTTCCGAGCCAACTTCGCCACCGTGAAGGATCTTACCAAGGTACTTATCGACCGGAGGGTGGGGCGCAGCCTCAGGTCCGACGAGGCAAAGCGCCTAGCCCAGGCGCTCGATCACATGGAGCTGGGACTCTACGATGGGTATGCCAGGGTTATCGCTACTGTGGGGCACAGGGCGGTGGTCATAATCGGTAGCAAAACATACAGGTTGTCGGCAAACGTCAGCAACACGGATCCAGCCTACGAGAAAAGGGGAACAATCTCCGTGGCCAGGCCCAGGTACGAGATGAAGATCGAGGAGTGCGTGCCCCTCGACGACACTCCAGAGGCCAAGAGAACGGCAGAGCTCGTGAACCTTCTAACGGAGAGGGCCATAGAGATATTGAACGATCACCCTGTTAACGCCATTAGGGAACGCAAGAACCTGCTAAAGGCAAACGCCCTGCTGCTAAGGGACGCTGGGGACTCACTGCCGGACGTCGAGCCGATCTCAGAGAGATTCGGGGTATCCGTAGGGGCGATTGCAGAGATGCCCGTTGAGATAGGCATAGCGAGGCTCCTAGGCATGGACGTGGCACCGGTCCCCCCGCCTACCCCCGATAAGAGGTCAGACTACGCGATTAGGCTGGACGCTACCTTCAAACTCGTGGAGAAGCACGATGTTACCTACGTGCACCTGAAGGGGCCTGACGAACCCGGCCACGATGGCGATTTCGAAGGTAAGGTTAGGGCAATAGAGGCTATAGACAGGTACTTTGTAAAGCCCTTCCTCGACAGAGCCGACCTAGAGACCACGGCCATACTTGTAACCTCCGACCACGCGACATCATACACGGCTAGAGCTCACACAGGGGACCCAGTACCCGTAGTGCTTTACGTGCCAGGCCAGGAGCCAGATCCCATCAAAAAGATATCAGAGAGAGAGTGCGCTAAGGGAGCTTTAGGAGTAATAGGGCACGGATGGGAGCTTCTTCCACTTGCGCTAGAACGTGCGGGACTGAGAAAAGCATAGAACTTTAGGTCGTAGGTTTCTTTCCCGAGTTAAAGCATTGCATAGTGCCATGAAGCCAGTTTTTTAAGGCTAGAACGCACATGTAATATACGTATGATGAGCCATTGCAGCGCGGACTGGTGACGAAAAGGTTTCCGGCCTGAATATGGTAAGAGGCAGAGGCCGTAAGGCTCCTGCCTTATATTCTCGAATTTGCTGGACAGCATTGTCGTCTAAACCTTTCTAAGAGCGCTTCAAACTAACTGCCCTTTGGCAGGCGGGACCCCCCCGCTTGTGTTGTACCTCCGATTAAGGTTTTCGATACTCTACGCCGCTCCTTCTCCAAGCCCAACTAATGCTCTGTTGTAGTGCTAGAAGCTCAGCTCCGAAGTCGGTCTTCACCGCTCTGACCCGCGGGTGCTCTCATCACTGTCCGCTAATGAATTCCTCTACGGCTTCGATAAAGGCTTCGTAGTCCCTCTGGCTCCACGCTATAAGCCTTATCTCCTCCAGGGGTGGGCGTGCGTTCTCGCTCACCTCCTTTAGTATGGCTCTTACGGACTCGCGTACGGGAACTCCCCCGACTCCGGCGCCGAGGGCGGGAAAAGCCACGCTCTTAACTCCCAGTCTCAAGGCCTCGTTAATTGCCGCCCTCGCGGCTTTTCTAACGTTGTCTACAGTCGTCCTCTCGGCAGGCCTCTCCATAGTCGGGGCGTGTATTACGTACCTCGCGGGGAGTCTGCCAGCTCCCGTCGCTACAGCTTTACCTATAGGGACTGGCGCGTGCCTCCTAGCTTCCTCCTCTATTTCGCGGCCACCCTTTCTGGCTATGGCACCGGCAACTCCTCCGCCCATTATCATCAGGCTGTTCGCGGGATTAACTACCGCGTCTACCCTCTCTACGGTTATGTCCCCGCGCTTTACAACGATCTTAAATCCCTTAATTTCGAATACTCGCTCCGACATACAGTAAATCAAGTTCTTGGCGCCGGAAAAATGCTACCTCTCTAAGGGCCTAACCCTGGACCTCCCACCCACCTTCTCCACGAGGAACACTTGGTCAGCTGCCTCCTCTAGCTCGTGGTTATGCGTCACAACGAGCAGCTGGGGGAACACGGCCCCCTCCTTGCCAAAGAGGGCCCTCAGGGCGCTTATCAGGCCTCTCCTGCGCTCCTCGTCGAGGTTCTGAGTCGGCTCGTCCAGCATCATGAACCCTAGCTTCTGGCCGCCCACAGCCCTAGCTAAGGCCAGCCTCAGCGCGAGTCCCAGGGCTGCTTTCTCGCCCCCGCTGGCCGAGACCACGTCCCTCTCCCCCGCCGCGTCCACTATGCGTATACTGAAGTCCTCCGTCAGCTTCAGGTTAAGGAACCCGAGGTCGAAGCGCGAGGCCAGGTCCTTAAGGTACCTCTCTATGACCGGCCTAGCTCTGTCCCGGATGAGCCTCTGGGCACCGTCCTTACTGAAGGCCCTGCGGATGGCCTCCAGGTCCCTCAGGACATCTCTCACCTCCCCCAGCCTTCTCTCGGCCTCGAGAACTCGCTCGTACTCTCTTCTTAGCTCCTTTACTCTCTTCTCCTCGCTTAGGATGCTCTCGTAAAGGCCTCTTCTTCTGCTCTCGAGACCCGCCACTTTCTCGCGGAGCCTTAGAACCCTTTCCCTCAGCTCCTTGAACTTCTCCTCGCTGAAGCTTAGCTTCGAGAGCTCCTCGACGACGGTCTCCCTCTCAAGCCTTAGGGCTTCGACGGTTTTTCTCAGTTTCTCGACCTCCTCCAGCCTTCTCTGCTTTAGCTTGGCAATGCCGGCTAGCTCGCGAAGCCTCCTCCCGGCCTGCTCCAATTTAGCAAGGGCTTGATCGATGCCTCCTAGCTCCCTCACTTTGTACTCGAGCTTCAGCATATCCGCGCTTACCTGCGCCTCCCTAGACCTAGTCTCCTCCAGCCTTCTCCGGAGCTCGCTTACGTCCACCCCCTTGAGTTCCTCCCTGGCTCTTCTAGCTGCTGATAGGGCGTCTCTTAGCTTGGTAACCTCCTCCTCGAGCTTTGAAGCCTCCCCTCTAATCTTCTCGACCGCTTCCTTCAGAGCGCTTAACCGCTCAGCCCTTCGACTTAGCAGAGAAAGCCTCTCCTCCAGCTTCTTTCTTTCCCCGAGTAGAGCCTCGTATCTAGCCAAGTCTAGGCTGCTGGCGATCTCCAGCTTCCGACGTACCTCGTCCCTCTCCCTGCCCAGCCTCTCGAGTTCGCCGGAGAATCTCTGGAGCCGTTTCTCGGCAGCCTCAAGCTCTCTCCTGTAAGCAACCAACAGGTCTTCGCGCTTCTCTCCGCTGAGGGGGGCTCCGCATAGAGGACAGGAGCCTTCGGCCTCTCTGAGAGCCTTGATGCTCTCGTTCAGCTGTTTAATCTTGAGCTCAAGCTTGGCCTTCTCCTCCGTTAGCTCGCTAACGGTCCTAGACAACTCGTTCTCCAGCATTCTTAGCCTATCGCGCTCCGTCCCGATGATCTCGGCTAGGTTTTCAGGTTTTACCTCCGGGAGGAACAGCTTTGCCTTGTCTAGGTACGCGTTAAGCTCCCTACCGACCCGCCCCAAGTCCTCTTTAACGCTCTCCAGTTCGTTGGCTGCGCGCTCAGCCTCCCATACCTCCCTCTCCAGCCTACTGAGCTCGTCCTTGAGCCTCGATAACTGTTCCTCCCTCTCCGCGAGTTTCATTTCCAGAGACTCCAGCTGCGAGCTCAGCTCAAGGAGCTCCTTACATTTGCTGAGCTCCCTCTCCAGACTCTCGATGGCGGCCTTTAGGGCCTTGCGCTCCTCCACAAGCCCGCTGTACTCTCGTACTGCCTCAAGCTCCCTCACAGCCTCCTCTAAGCGCTCTGCCTCCTCCTCGGCCTTTACGCTCTCGAGGTATTCGGCCTGAGCCTTCGCCAGGGCCCTCTCGGCTTCCTCTAGGCGAGTCTCTATAGCAGCAAGTCTCTCCCGCAGCGCTCTATACCTCTTGGAGAGCTCTTCGTACCTGCTGAACTCGGCCTCGGCCTCTCTCAGCTCGCTTGCCGCACTCTGAAGAGCCCTTTCGACGGTCACAGCCTCTTCCTTCTTCGCTTTAAGGCTCTCCTCGGCTTCCCTGAGACCTTTCTCAATCCTGGGCTTCACGGAGACCTCGCCGCTAAGACGCTCGGCGCGCGCACGGAAGTGGTTGATTACGTCCCTCATCCTCTCGAACGCCTTCTCAAGTTCCGAGAGCCCTAGAAGCGATGCTAAGAGCTTCTTCCTCTCGGCCGGCGTCATTTCCAGGAGGGCCGCTATCTCGCCCTGCCTCGCGTATACGGCTGTTGTGAACAGCTTCTCGTCAACGCCAAGTATGCGACTTATCTCCTTGGAAACCTCTCTTCCCTTAGCTAGGAGCCTCCACTTACCGTCCACGTACTCGTGAAGCGTGTCCCCGATCTCCTGGCGGGCTCTAGCAGTGCTTATCCTGCGCGTGACCTTGAACCTACGCCCGTCAACGCTGAACGTCACAGCGACGCGGGCGTACGAGGCCCCCTTTCGTACAAGCACCTCGTTGCTCCTCCCCCTAGTGTTCTTCCTAAACAAAGCGAAAAGAACAGCGTCCAGTATCGTGCTCTTGCCCGCGCCGTTCGCTCCCACGAAGACTATGGAGCCCTCAGTAGGCAGCTCTAAGTCCAGCTTCTCGTACGAGAGCATGTTTTCGAGTTCCAGTCTCTCGACCCTCAACTAGGACACCCCATAGGCCTCCTCAACCTCGCGTACCGCCCTCCTGACAGCCTCATCGGCGCTGTAGCCTTCAGCCGAGAGCACGGACAGAAGCTCGTAGGCCAGCGACGCCAGTGCCGCTCCGCGCTTCCCGAGCGTCTGGGCCAGATAGGCCTCGAGGGCTTTCCTCAGGTCCACGGTCTCCTGGAACTCCCGCTCTTCGCCCCCCTCTCCCCCTTCAGGCCTAACCTCCACTCTTACCTTCAGGCACAAGGGCTCGAGCTTTACGCGCAGACTCTCCACGTCTCTCCTCTCGGGCTCGCCTAGGACCCGTATGTGAACCACGGGCTTGCGGGAGCCAGCTTTCGCCGCGTCGGAGAGAGCCCTAGGCAGTATGGAGCTAACTTCGCCGGGTTTCACTTCGTAGAGGAATTGCGGCCTAACCCTCTCCAGCTTCACACGCGACACTTCAGGAGAGTCCCCGCTTAGGTCAACCACATAGAAACCCTTGTCGCCTATGTGAGGGATCTCTGAAACGCTGACAATCTCCGTAGAGCCGGGGTAGGCAAGGACCCCCCTACCGTAGGGCACAGCGTACGGCTTGTGTATGTGCCCCATGGCGTAATAGTGGAATGCCTTGGGCAGCTCCGATAATGACAGCTCGAAGGACACAGGTATCAGCTGCTTCAGTCCCTGATGCAGCACAAGCACCGACTTGCCTCCGTGCCCCGCTGCCCTTCCTCCCAGGGACCCGAGAAGCTCCAGCATTAGCCCCCTCCTATGGCGGGGGAGGTGCTGGAAGCCTGCGAACATGACCCCTCTGTACTCCCATACCGGCGCCTTGGTAGTCAGCACCCTTACCCCCAGGTCGTCGAACAGAGCTACAGGGGGCATGCCTCGCCTTCGCTGCATGTCGTGGCTGCCGGGCACGGTGACTAGGGGCACGCCGCGCTCTGAGAGGGCCTTCACAACGTCCCTGAACTGCTTCAGGGTCTTGATGCGGGGTCTCGGATCGTGGAATACGTCACCCGAGTGCACTATTACCTTTACGTGGTCCTCGAGAGCCCGTTCAACGGCTTCCCTGAAGACCTCCATGAAGTCCCCTTCCCTCTCCTCCAACCCATACTGTGCGTAGCCTAGGTGGGTGTCTGCTAAATGGGCGAGCAGCAAGGCTTACACCTCCAGAAGGTCCTCGTCGCGCGGGACCAGCTCCTCCCTCCTCCACTCAGACACTATGTCGGGGTCGCCGCCTCCCTTGTGGCCCGCGAACTCGTCTATCCTTACCAAAGCAGGGACTTTGACCATGAGACCCAAGACGACCGCCTCGCCGACGTTGAGGGAGGGGAGCTGCTGTAGGAGGTCCTCGCTAAGAAGTTCTGAGGCTTGCTGGACGTACCTGAGGTCGCTGGGCTCCACGAGTCTAAGTATTATCTTATTGTTCGTCTGAGAAAGGGCGTCCGGGTCTAGGGCTTTGGGCCTTTGGCTGACGAGGCACAGACCCACGCCGAACTTCCTCCCCTCCCTCGCTATCCTCCCAATCCAGTACTTCGAGAGCGTGCTCCTGTCCCGAGGGGCGAGGATGTGGGCCTCCTCCAGAAACACGAACACGGGGAAGTCCAGTCCCCGCCCGGTTCTCGCCCTGTCCTTGCGGGCCTGCAGTATCCTCCTGAGGTAGTGGCTAACCACTGCATCTGCGGCTTCCTCGTCTAGAGAGCCCAAGTCCAGTATGTTGGCAGCCCTCGGCCTCAACTGCTCCGTTACGTCCGGGACGCTGTAATCCAGCAGGTCCGCGTACCTCTCCTGGAAGTCCTCGAGCTTGTTTATAACGCCCTGGATACTCCCCCTGTCGCCAGAAGGCGCGCTCTTAAGCTCCTCCTCAAGCCTCTGCCTGGCCAGGCTTATGGGGTCGGCGTTCGGTTTCCTCTCTAGCGCCTTGATAGCCTTCCTCCAAGCCCCTCTGAAGTACCTCTCTTGCTTGTGGGCCCCCCTATCTATCCTGAGCAGTCTAAGCAACTCGGTCACGGTCATGTGCAGGGGGTTTATCCTAGGTGCGAGCATGTGCACTTGACCGCTGTTGGAGAAGCTGAGTTCCGTGTACTCGGAGTGCATGTCGCATATTACCACCGAGCCCCCCAGGCCGACTATTCCCTCGGCTATCACAGCCACGGTGTTGGACTTCCCTGCTCCCGTCACGGCAAGTATGGCTAGGTGCCTGGAGACCATTCTGTTAACGTCAAGGTATACAGGGACCGAGGGCTCCGTTATCAGCACGCCTAGCCTTACGCCCCTGCCTCTCCTGCCGAGCTCCTCCCCGAATATCTTGGCCAATGTGCTGCGCCTAGCCCTGTAGACCTCGGTGCCTGGCGGTGGGGGCACGTCGGGCATCCGCAAAGTCTCCACGTCTCCCAGTATGCTGATGACGCCCTTGAGGTACCTGTCGGCGCCATGTTCGAGGGACTTGATCTTCTCTACGACGCTCGGGTCGTGGATATCCTCGGTCAGTGAGACGCTGCCGTGTATGAGGCCCTGGACCATGCCTAACACGCTTCTCCCGTCGTAGAACAACTCGACGTACTGCCCTCTGCGAGGAGACGCTTTGGATACGAATACGGCCCTCGCAACTGTGGTCTCGCCTATGACGTATCCCAGTAGCTCCACATCGCTCCCCTATTTGATGGCCGAGCGGGAGGCAGATATAGTAAACTTTGAGTACGTCGAAACAGCCTAAGTTAATAGAAGGCCGCCCTCTTACGCCTGCTTAGGTGCTCCCTGCCTGTCTTGGCCCAGTGAAGCCTAAGGGCCCTAGCCAGGGTCTCTATGTCAGCGGACGTTATCTCGACGTCTCTGTGCGCTCTGGTTAGCGGGTAGGGGTAGCCGTTGACGCTGTGCTTCCTCAGAAGGCCGAGCACACTTTTAATGGT
>Ga0180302_10001203_pt1 | contig 12158 bp, 14 predicted proteins | sample GuaBasSediGuay17_FD_121794 | JGI IMG/M metagenome (GOLD analysis project Ga0180302, IMG submission 121794) | Subseafloor sediment microbial communities from Guaymas Basin, Gulf of California, Mexico - Guay17, Core 4571-4, 12-15 cm | ecosystem: Environmental > Aquatic > Marine > Hydrothermal... | reverse complement strand
CTTGGCATACATCATAGTTACACAACGATATTCTCCTGTACTCTCTACTAGAGGTGAGAGTGTGCAAATTTGTGAACATGAGAAATTTTTATCTTTTTGAATTACGGGCCCGGGGGGATTCGAACCCCCGACCTACGGCTTAGGAGGCCGCCGCTCTATCCTTGCTGAGCTACGGGCCCTTAGAGTCTATAGCTAGTTGTGGATTATTAATTTTTCTCACACAGTGAGGTACTTGACCAGATCTCTTCCTACGATTTTTTCTAGTGCTTCCAAGTTCCTTATTGGTCTGTTCAGTACTATCTTCTTCAATATTTCTCTGTTAATGCCTGGTATCGTTTTTAAAGCCCTTTGAGGCGCTGTGTTGACGTTCAGCGGTACGGGAACACCGCTAACTGAACGATATGAATGACCGACCACTACTACATCAACGAATTTGTGTAACCTGACCTTCATGGGTATCTGAACTAACAGAGGATAGGTGCCTATCTGCCTAGCTAGAGTTTTACCTCCTTCATGAACTTCAGTAAAGACCCTCCTTAATATCACGCCTCTTGGGGCTATTCTCCTGAGCATAGGAATGTCCACTTCCTTCCTGATTTTCTCTTTGTAAACTTGGAAAATCCTTCTATGTTTTGCAATGATTCTATCTCCAATTTTCCACATCCTAGTCCCAGGAATAGGTAAGACTTGCCTTATGTTCGTTCTTCTGACCATTAATCCACTATCTAGTATCCTTTTCATAAATTGATAATTTAGCACATAGGTCTCCTTAGTCTCCCCTATTAGGCCATGAACAAAGTTTATTCCTGGAAGTAGCTCTGGTAGACCATTCCATCCTCTTAGGCTACCAACTTCGTTTATTATTTTCACCGCCTCAAATGCTTCATCTGGCATCACCTTCAGATTATTAAGTTTAATGACCCTTGGGTCGGCTGACTCTACTCCAAAAGCCGCTACGTCACCAGGAGTGTGATACTTTATTATTGTCTTAGTTATAAACTTGGACTCCTCAGGGTAATGGTAGACTGTGCCAGGATTCACATTATCAATGTGGAGGACTTCTAAGCCCGGTGCTGCCAACCTAAGCCCTTTAAAAAGCTGCTCAATAGCTTGAGGATTTGGCTTAGGGAACTCCAGCTTCCCTGTATCCTTGGCCATGTAAGCATAAAGGTCTGACTGCCTACCCACTCTAAAGTTCTTAACTCCATAGTCATGTAATGCCTTGACTTCGAGTAGTATGTCCTCTATGGGCCTAAAAACTACTTCACCATAAAGCGGCTCTATGCAAAACGAACACCCTCCCACAACATAGCGGGGACATCCTCTATAGGTTTCAATTTCAGCTATTAAGTTTAATCCATGATTTGGATGTTGAGTCACAATCCTGGCTCCTCTTATAGCGAATTCCCTTAATAACTCATAACCTTCTCTAGTAATGCTCGGGTCTACGGATCCCACAGACATACTGTTCCTCAATAACTCGTAGACGGCTAGCTCAACGTCACCACTAACAACTAAGTCAAAGTTCTCACCTAATTCCTTAGGGGGTATGGCTAGCTTGCCTCCTTCGATACCCATGCCGAAGCGAGCAACAGGTCCTCCCAAAATCTTCAGGGGCCTTTCGAGGAGCGCGCTCCACAACCTGATCTCGTCTGGCTTTATGGGCTCTCCTCCTAAGTACTTCCCTGGCACTAGGGCGCCAGCTAAGAATATTACCAATGTAGAGTTGCTCGCTAACTCTATGAACATTTCAAAGTTATTCCTAACAAAGTCTACAGTGAAATATAATATATCGGCTGATTTTTTAACAGTCCATATAGCCCCTGCTACATACCTAGGGTATACATCGAGGTACGGAGGGACTCCTAGACCAGCTGGCTCATCAAAGTAACCATCAAGTATTATAACTCTCATAACCACCCTCTAAAGTGCTCCCAACCCTTTCTCTTCACAGATACTTTCTTTCCATTCACCTTTAAGTATACCCCTTTCTCCTTTATGACTCGGCCTATATAGTGAAGCTTACCCCCTACTCTCTCAATAGTACTTTTTGCTTCTTCCCAAAACCTCGGTGGTATCGTGACTATCAGCTCGAATTCTTCTCCACCCTCATATAGCGCCATTTCTATAGGGTTGAGTTGGTGATATTCGCAAAACTCTATGAGGTTCTTGGATAGGGGTATATCTTCTATGAGGATCCCGACTTTACTCGATTCAGCTATTTCGTAAAGAGATATAGCTAGCCCATCACTGCTATCTATTGATGCTGTTACAAGCTTTCTCTCCGCTAATGCTAGCCCCTCCTTCAATCGAGCTCTGGGCTCGTACACTGACCTAAAGACGTGCCTTTCAAGTTCCTCGCTTGGAGCTTTGAGACTCTTAAGCAGAATTGAAAAAGCCACAGAAGTGTCTCCGAACGGACCAGTGGTGGCTACATAATCTCCAACTCTTGCTCCACACCTTTTAATCAATTTATCTCTTTCTTGTAGACCAAATAAGAAGCCAGAGAGCACTAATTCCTCCCCATAACTGGTGTCTCCACCCATGATGTCAAATCCGTAGCTAAGGGCTGTCTTCTCTGCGCCTTCGTAAATTTTAACTATGTAGTCCACATCGTAATCGCTAGGAAGGGACAGAGAGATTAACATGCCCAGAGGGACGATACCTTTAGCAGCGAAGTCACTCACGTTCATGACCACCAACTTACTCCCTACTTGTTCTGGTTTCATGTTAGGTAATAGGTCTGCGGACTCGACAAATGAATCTGTCTTCACAATAAGGGCGCTCTTTTTCGAGATCGGATAAGCTACAACATCATCATAAATCATTAGATTCTCTTCACGCTTGTTTATAATACTTAATAGCAATTTTACTAACTCTCTCTCACCTACGTCTTTAACCTTCATTTATTACACCTTACCTTTGATAAAGAGATAGAACGCAAGTTAAAAGCTTAGCTACCTGTGCTTGACATAAATGCAGATATTGTTTATTATCTAGGAACTCCATTCTTAAGATACCAGGAAAAGTTAATAATGAGCGACTAATATTAAGCTCTAGGGCCCGTAGCTCAGCAAGGATAGAGCGGCGGACAAGAGGAAAACTCTTGGCCGAGCCTTCGGAGATTGTGACAACTCTCTAAATCAGGACGAGGATAGCCGTAGGTCCCGGGTTCGAATCCCGGCGGGCCCGTAACTGTGGAAGGTTCTCTACATATTTCTCAACAGGATTCCTTGTTTACGTACTAAGCTATCACATTACATATTGTTCCAGTGGGTATTGGAAGTGAAACGCTTAATTAACTAATTGTGAATTATTGAGCGTGGTGGTGATGTTGCAGAAGCCTAAGAGATTGCGAGTGCACATAGATGAGGTGCCTAAAGTTCCCTGCTCCTCGCTGGCCGAGAACATGTATGACCAATTCGTGCTTAGAGATTTCGATGATGGAAAAGCTCCTATAAGGCCTACAGAGCGAGTAACTGTCATAGTCCAGAACTATCAGCCTGGAGGCAAGCATAAGCTACACAAGCATGAGGATGTGGAGCAAGTGTACTTCATACTTAAGGGGAGAGCTAGGGTCAGGTTAGGGGATGAGGTCTTTGATGTAGGCGAAGGAGACTTTGTGTACATACCTAGAGGTATGACACACTCTACTGAAAATATAGGTGATGGAGAGCTCAAGATAATGTTAATAGGGATAAAGGTCATCTAGTAGCTCTTCTTTTTCTATTTAAAGATATTCCTAACCTCAACAATAATATAACGCTCATCTAAAGCTTGATAGTAGTCGCTCTGGCCCTTAGCTATGTGAAATGTCTAGTTCAGGCGCATTAGCTTTAAGTGACTCTCGAGAGCATAACAATTTAGTGGTTAAGCGTTGATGAGACGTGCCTTAACTTACTATGAGGAGATAAGTGATGATGAGGGAAGAGACGAACAGATGAGTGATGAGCTCACCCTTGGCTGATCTTAACGGAGGCTAGGACTTAAGTTTTCATATACGCGTATAAGCTAGATTTACCATGTCAATGACTCTCTATAGGGCTAATTGCTTCTTTCAAGTACTATGCATGAATAGAAGAGTTGATATATCAGCTCCTAGCCTGCTCTTCATTGATCTGTGCTCCAAACTTTCATCACTAATGGTAAAACACCAAAAGTCCGTAATTAGGCTTACTCTCTTAATGCCTTATCACATGTGGTGTGTAGTTGATGTGGTAGTTGTGTATTCTTTAACTTCGACCAGAGGACCGTGAAAGCTATGTCGCAGTTTGTAGACTACTCCCCGGAATTCTTCTCTTGACGATTTAACCCCTTCCTCGAGCACTCTAACGAACCTCGGATCTTGGGTGGCTATTACGACCTGCCTAACTTCTTTCAATTTGCTGAGCATTTTTACCATGGCTTCCTTACATGCATCATCGATGTTTGGTAGTGGTTCGTCCAATATCATCACGCCTATATTATGTGGCGTTGTCATGAAGAGTGCTGCCAGGAAGGATAGAGCAAGTATTGCCTTTTGTCCATCGCTCATTCTCCTTAATGCTGGGATCCAGGCGTCGTCTGATGTTCTATGGGCGTATATTTCGTAAATGCTCCTCTTATATTTCTCTTTAGTAGTAACAACCTCGACTCTTATGTCCAATTCATCATAATCCGAGTAAACATATACCTGTTTGAAAATTTCATTCATCTTATTGGCAACTCTTTGAAGCATTTCAGCTCTTATCTTAGCCTGCATATCCCTGAATACTTGCTTAACCTTCATCAATCTATCTCTGTATTCCTTCAATCGTCTTAATTTCTCCTTCATGACCCTTATTTCTTCTCTTAACTGTATAGCTCTCTTTATCTTTTGTTCTAATTCGTCTCTTTTCTTAATTAACCCCTCCAATCTATGCTCTATTTGATTTTTATTATTTCTTAACGTGGCTAGGTTTCTCTCTACGTACTCATGGTATTTAGGATTATACTGTAGCTCTCTTAACTTAACTAGGGAGTTCTTAAGTTTAGTCTCATATTGCTTTAACTCACTAAGCAATGTTATATAACTCCTATATTTCTCAGTTGCCTCTAGATCCTGATGAATTAAAGACCTATAATATGATATTTCATCGAGCATTATTTCAAGGTCTTCTAACATTGATTCAGCTTCACTGATTCGCTTATTCAAGTTATTCAGCTCTACTTTGGCTTCATTCAATTCTATTTCCAGTCTCCTTTTTTCAGCCACTTTCTCTTTCAATGCTTCGAGCCTAGTTAATATGGCTTCGAGGTCATTCTTTTTCTGCATCAATCTATCGTGCTCTTCCAAGTACTTGGCATACTCGCTTTGAATTATGGATGTCACTGCTTTTTCGATCTTTCGGAGATCATTATCAGTAATCTCTTTGCCGCACACTGGACACGTTTTTTCTCTCTTTCTCACCACTTCTTTAATCACCGAAAGTAAAGCTCTTTCATATTCTATCAAACCACTTATTTCGGCTAATTCACTTTCTATATCTGCAATTTCACTTTTAATCTCCCTTACATCACCATAATTTGAGAGTATCTTCTCGTGTTCCTCTTCATAGGGCTCAAGCTCCTTGAGTTGTCGTGATAGAATTCCTAGTTTGGCTAGGTAGCCGTCTCTCTGCGCTTCGAGTGTTACTAGTTGACTATTCAACCTATTCATCTCTTCCTTCACTTCGTAGTACTTTTCATCAACTAAGCTTAAGGTTTCATTGAGAAGTTCGAGAAAGTGAGATAAGTTCTTCTCAGTGACTTCCTCCTTTCTAAGAGTTTCTGCTTCTTTATAAGCTAACAGAGAAATGAGTAAATCAGCCAGCCTTAGCCTGAGCTCATTGAGCTTTGGAAGAAGTTCTGATAATGGCACTTCTCGCCCCATTTCGGATATTCTTAACTTAATGTTGTCAAGTATTGCTCTGTAACCAGTGATACTCTCCCTCAGCTTTTCATACTCAGGCTTTTTTGAGTTGAGTTCTTCCAATATCTTTTCATAATATTCTATTTCAGAATTAACTCTCTTTAATTCCTCCTTAACTTTGCTTATTTCTTGATTCACCTTATTTAGGGTCTCTTTTATAGCTTCTGTATCACCGATTTCAGAGAGTTGTTTCTCGAGACCTGTAATTTGTAGTTCTACTAATGTTATCTGTTCATCGAACCTTCCTAATGAAATAGCCCTGAATATATCTTCAAGCATCTCGATACCAAAAAGCCTGTCCATTGCTTCCGCTCTTTGAGTTGGAGTTCCATACATTAACGCTTCTAATTCCCTTTGCCTTATGTAAACTTGTTTGGAGAAGTCTTCAACGCTCAAGCCAATTAGATTCTTTATGAAGTCGGAGACGGCGTCAGCGGATGCTCCCTTCAGGATCTGCTCTCCATTGATGTATATTTTTGTTCTCGTTTTCTTACCTCTCTCTTTATGTCTTACTATCTCATAAACATGTCCTCTTTCAAGATCTCTAAGTTTCACGCGTACGTGTGCGTATTTACTGAAGTCGTTTACTAGGTCGTCTAATCTCAGGATCCTAGAGGATTTAACATCATATGTTGTGCCGAACAAAGCGAACTCTATAGCATCAAGTATTGTCGATTTACCGCTTCCCACAGGACCTAATAGTAGGACTATATTGCGATTTAAGTCAAGCCTTAGTTTTGAACTTATGTACTTAAACCCCTCTAGCTCCACCTCCTCAAGAATTAGACTTCTGAGCATATCCAACAGCCTCTTCAAACAACTCGTGAATTACTTCTTCAACAGCTTTCCTACCATCCCTTAAGTAAGCTTCAAGTACTCTGAGAGCTAGTTCTTTAATTTCAGGGTCTTTTATCTCTTTCTCAAGAGCCTCCTTTATTAATTCAGTTAGTCCAAATCTCCTCTCCACATTATTCACCCTTTCCCCTCTTGGATAGCTCATATAGCCAGGGATTGTCTTTCACGAAGCTTGGAAGTTCCTCTCCTAATTCCACTCTAACTCCTTCTTCAACCTCGCTCACAAGCGTTTCGACTCTAGCTGGAATGGTTGCTGAGCTAATGGTAGCTCTAATAGAGTCTATTTCACTACGTGTTCTAGCAAGCTGATCAGCCAGGCTTTTGATAGAGCTGATTACGTTATTAAGCTCTTCACGATATTTGTTAATCACTTCCTCTACTCGTGAGATCCTTTCCTCTAACGCTGAGAGTCTTCTTTTTACCTCTTTATCCATGCTTGGGAATAATTCTCTTTCAAACGGTTTTGCCGGTATGATCTCTTTAACTACTCCGTTGTCAGTAACACTGATGAGACCAACACCTGTATCCTCAAGAAGCTTTCCATCAAGAATTGTTGGTTTGACATACTCTTCAGGCACTACTAGGTACACTTTATTTGCATAACTTGTAAGCTTAGAGAGCTTGGCTACCTCTAAGTATATTAGCTTCCTTAGTCGAGGATCTGATAGAGTTCTTTGGAAGAGAACAGAGAAAAAGACTATATTATTACCGTCTTTAACTATGAGATCTACTAGCTCTGTTAAAGAAGTAGGTAAGGATACTTCCTCTGCGAGTAACATCTTAAGGTTTCTTTTAGCTACGTATTCCTTTAAATAGTTAATGATCTTAGTTCTATTAAGTGACACTCACCTGCCACCTTATCTCCACTTATACCATCCTTCCATTCTTCTCCAACTCCAGAGATAGTCATCAGGGACTGCAATGCTGTAGACGATACAGCCCTTCCACACTGAGTACATCGGATCTCTTGTTAATTCAACAACAGCGTCTATCTTTCGTTCTCTAAGCAACATCTTAATTTTCGTAGCAGCGTCGACTGCTACATCCTTGAATTCCTCGGGAACTTTCCACGCAAAGTTACCTCCACTAAGTATTATCCTCTTGTATAAATGTGGCTGTAGTTCTAATGGCGTCTTCTGAGCGGACTTTATTATTGCATCAGCAAGGTTTATTGTCCCTCTAATCACTTCATCTCCTAACCTAGTATCTCTAGGTCTAGGCATTCCTCTTTTATAGTAACTCTCGAATATTTCATTCTCCGGGTCAAACACTATCTCACCTATCAGAAATCTCATCCAGGAATTATCCCCTAAGTCTATTACAGTCGGCGTGTTAGGAACTTTAAACACCGCTCTAAACTTTTCCTTGTCTTCTCTAGCTTTTTTCATGGCCTCATCGAGTTTTCTCGGGATAAGTCCTATAGCCTCTTTGACCATCCTAACTAACTTTTCTTCATGAACTAAGTCACCATAGCCCGAGTCCTTTAATATCTCTGCAGTAATAGCATTCGCTTCAGCTCCACCTCTGTTTAAAGAAATTACTGCTCCTCTTATTGGATAGCGTGAAATTGGAGTTATTTGCGTGTTTCCGTGACCAGATTCTACTACTATACATGTTATAGTCTTTTGAGCTATAGCAACAGCTAATGGTTGAGGTATTATTGTCACAGCTTTCACTACACCGTATTCCTCATCAATTCTCTTATGAATCTCGAACACTTTCTCATACATGTACTTAGGTGCTATTGCAGAGAGTGCTGCAGTAACATAAAAGCCTTCAAACTTAGGATCCTTCGGTCTAAACTTGAGTAATCCATATTTGGTTATTTCATAAATGACTTCCCACGCTCTTTCGTCATCTTTGCTCACAATACCATCTCTCATGGGGTAAACTAGAAAGCGACTCATATCCTCTCTTGATCCCAAGTACATCGAGACTTCAGGACCCACAATTATGTTTTTTGTAATTCCAGCTATTCGATAAACTATTGATGATTTGTCTATTATGAAGCCTCTATTTTCTATAATTTCAGGTCGCTCTGCTACGGGACCGAACTTGTACTCGCTCGTTCCGTAATCCTCTCCAAATGCATACTTCCTTCTATACTCTTCTATTGAAATCATGACTTCACCTGGTATCAGATACAATTCTCAACTTGATTTTCGTGAACTACTTAAAAAACATAACTTTTCACTACGTCAGCCATAAAGTCTTTCCTCGCCAGTTATGTACTTCATTTGAACTAATCTGTCCATGATCTCTATAAATTCTCTTTCTATAGCCCTTTTCCTCTTCTCATACTCCTCTTCGCTTATTTCACCCTTTTCTCTCATTTTAATTAATTTTTCAAGTTCCTCTTCAAGCTCTTTCTTTCTCTTTTTGAGCTTCTTAACGTACTTAAATGGGTCCTCTCTCGACAAGTCCTTCACCAGACTTACATTTTTATACTCTCTATTAAGCATAACCACTACGGAGGTGTGATCATGAGCTTAGTCGAAGTTAAGATAACGTTTGAAGTTGAAGGAGGACTCGTCTTCGAAGGGATCCTTAAGAAGAGCTTGGCGCCATTAACTATCAAGAGATTATTGGCAAATTCTCCTTACAGCACTAGATGTTATTTCTTCGGAGGAAAGGTAGTCTACTTCCCTATAGGTCTGACGATAGGTGAAGAAAAGAGCACTTATGAACTAAGGAAAGGTGACATTTTTTACTGGATCACTGGAAAGAGTCTCGGTATAGCTTTGGACGACATAAGATTTCCACAAAGAGTGAATTTGCTTGGAAAAATTTCAGAGTCGATAGAGGTTTTAGCTAAAGTTAAAAGAGGTTCAGGAGTTTTAATAAAGCTTGAGGAGTGAGCTTATGTCTCTTGAGATATATCCTCCAAAGGTTTTAAAGGTTTCAAGGCTTAGTGATTTAGCTAGGTTTGCAGCATCATTGGCTACCCTGGGATCTTCAGTCTATGTTATATACTTCCCACATGGAGAGAAGCATATCTATGGCTTGTTAACCGTATACAGAGATTATTATAAATATTATGGGGTTCCTATGTTCTACTATTTTGAGACCAATGAGAAGTTGAATGGTGATTACATATTGGTAAAACTAGATGAGAGAGAAAGAATTGAAGTGAGTAACGGGACTAGACCTGGATGGATGCATATTCCAATAGTGTCATTGAAGGAGAAGCCCGACTTCATAGAAATACCTTAGGTGGTTAATTTGATACTAATCATCGAGGGGTTAGTGAGCTATTTAATAGTGACTATGGTGATTAGCAAGGCGCTCAAAGGTGTGGGAAAACGACAGCGTAAAACAATGCTAGTCCTTGAAAGCTATATTTTGGCTACTCTTGTATTTAGTGCTCTTAACTTATTCGGGAGTAGCTATGTGATGGAGCTACTGCCAGTGAGTATACTTGAAATATATATTAACTTCCTTTTACACTTGGGACTAGTGCCTTATGCTTGGATTGTATTGATAAAGAAAACTAGGTAAAGAGCTTAATGATTGACTTATTCTACTTTTATAGTGAAACCCTTCTTGCGCTCAGCCTCAGCTTTTTTCACAGTTATTGTTAGAACTCCATTCTTATATTGGGCACGAGCTGTCTCTGGTACTACGGCTTTAGGTAAGCTAACTTTCTTGTAGTACTTTCTCTCTCCCCTTTCGGCTGAGACAGTTATAGTTCGCTCTGTCGCTTCTACTTTTATGTCCTCTTTTTCGACTCCGGGCATGTCAATTATTACCTTTATTACGTCTTCTTCCTCGATTATATCAGTAAACGGCTCTACAGTTTCACTTATCATGGGTCTAACTGGTCCAGGTCTAATATTGCCCCACTCTCTAATCCTAGGTATTCCGTCAGGTCCTATAGTCACCGAGAAACCATAGAAGTAGGGACCATAGACTTTTCTTCGTCCTCTTTCCTCAGGCACTCTAAAGGCTTCTCGCATCATTTCATCGATCATTCTATCGATTTCTTCAAAGAATCTCCTAGTTCTTCTCCACCATTCCTCAAACTCACTCATGTGAACCCCTTTTTATAATACACAAAGGGGATCTATATTTTGATTTTGGAGTTAAATCATTCATACAGTCTTCCAGCGAGCTTATTAGTAGGTTAATGCATTATGTGACTTGATGAGAAAATTGGATGTTAAAATTAAGGCCATTCTGATTAGCAAAAGCATGATTACCAGTCCACTTGGTGAGAAATTAATAAGGTTGGAGTTTGCTGAGGAAAGAGAGGTACCCGGCCCGATTATTGTTCAAGAGGCTAATAATCCCTTGGCTCGGGATATAATGCCTATAGTCTCGCAAGTGCTTAGATCACTACCAATGTTCAGCGGAAGAAAGACAATGATGCATAGACTCATAATATTTTTAACAGAGGATGAATGGGAAAGCCTTCCTTCTAAGCCCGATATAGGAGACGAGATATTGATTATAGTTAGAGGAGGTCAAATAGAAATTAGAAAAAGTGATTAATTAAATATTGCTTAAGGGCCTAATAAGTACTTTAACGGGATATCCTGATATTTTCCACTTGGTAATCTTCTTCTTATTACTATTGGTAATACTCCAGCCCTTAACTCTTCTTCGGCTATCTCTATAGGGTCTTTGACTGATTCAACTCTTATCAATGGGGGTGCACCCAACGCTAATTGAAGCGCCCTTGCCCCTATGACCCTCGCTCTTTCATATTTTGTCAGCCTTAATGGACCTACTATTTTAATTCTCTTTTTAGCTTTAGTAACTGAACTCACTTCCAGGGGCCTTCTCCTCCTTCTCCTTCTTCTCCTTAGGTGGCGCAGCTGCAATTATGTCGTCGATCCTTAAAATCATTACTGCTGCTTCAGTTGCAGATTTTATTGTTTGCTTCTTAACTATAGTAGGTTCAATGACTCCCGCTTCATACATGTCAGTTATCTTACTGCCTAGAACTTCAACTCCTGTCCACTTCTCTCCTTTATCATGTCTGCTTCTTAGTTCTACTATGGCATCGACCGGTTCAATTCCTGCATTCTGTGCTAATATTGAAGGTATGTATTCAAGTGCATCAGCATACTTCATTACGGCTAATTGCTCCTTACTGGGTAGAGTCTTGGCAAACTCCCTTAGCTGTCTAGCTACTTCTATTTCAACAGCTCCACCACCCGCGACTATCTTTGGTTCTCTTAGTATATTCCTGACTACACAGAGAGCGTCGTGTATAGCTCTCTCAGCTTCATCAACTATGTGCTCAGCGCCTCCTCTTATTAGTATGCTTACTGCTCTTGGGTTTTTACAACCTTCTACGAAGACCATTTTTTCTTCAGCAACTTTTCTCTCTTCAACTAATTCAGCTTCTCCTAAATCTTCTGGAGATAAG
>Ga0180302_10001201_pt1 | contig 12169 bp, 10 predicted proteins | sample GuaBasSediGuay17_FD_121794 | JGI IMG/M metagenome (GOLD analysis project Ga0180302, IMG submission 121794) | Subseafloor sediment microbial communities from Guaymas Basin, Gulf of California, Mexico - Guay17, Core 4571-4, 12-15 cm | ecosystem: Environmental > Aquatic > Marine > Hydrothermal... | reverse complement strand
GGGCTCGTAATACTTGTTCCACGTGCCGGGCGATAGGAGGGGCGGTGGTGCAAGGGTCTCGTGGTAAGCGCCTAGATTGGCCAGCCTATACCAGGCCAAGTGGAGCAGGATATCGCCCGCCGCTAAGAGGGCCAGGGAGACCAGTAGGAGGAGGGCATCACGGGCGCTTAAGGGCCTGCGCTTCCCGGGCTTGACCAAGCCGAGCGCCAGCAGGAGACAGCCGATAGCCGAGATGGCTATCCCCCTCGGGCGCAACACCTCCATGTGCGTCTTGACGAGGAAAGCAAGCATCACGCTTACATCTATTATAAATACATCAAGCCTAGGATGAGAGGCCAAGAGCTCCCGTATAAGGCCTACGTCGAGCACCACCTCTACGAAGATATGCTCTAGCTCCTCTAGGCTCTTGAGGCCACAAGCCTCCAGCCCAAAATCGAAGCGCTTCACGGATGCAAATACACGCTCTAGGTTCGTGCTCAACCTCATCGCCTCTAGAGCACGTGCATCCTCAGACCACACGTAGACATATACCTCCACCTCAGCGTCAAGCACCTCCCGCCCCTGTAGGAGCAAGTAGATGCCCTCTCGGATGCGGTAGAGAACACGGCCCTCTTCTGAGGCGAGAGGCTGAAAAGCATCTAGGCCTGGAGGAAGCTCACGCTCATACCATATCAACCGGCCGGAGGCATCTAAGTAGATGTGCAGAAACCCCCGGCACCTCGTGCTCCAGTCGTGCAGGTCAAGCGGTATCTCAGCTATAGCCGTGTATAAGTGGCCTATGATTAACACCACCATGGCCATCAGCACTGGGAAATCCCTCAGCGCCTCCATCGAGCCGATATGTCATTGAGGGCGTATAAGCTTTCTCGCATCTGAGCACGTATGAGACAGGAGCAGCACGCCAGCTGCCTCAGCCAGGGACTTGAAACGAGGCTTGGAAGAGGGAGAGGAGTTAAATCCTAGTCCTGCACGGCCTTCAGAAGCGCTATCTCGGCCCGCTGGATAAAAGGGGAGAAGCGACCTCGATTGCTTGAACGGAGCTTAATAGAAAGCGCTTAACACATCCGACCTCTGAAGCTCTCTCAGGAGAGCCTGTTGGCCTTAATCCGCTATCTAACGAGCCGTCAGACGCAGAACAGTCCATCTTTTATGGTGCGGGGGGTGGGATTCGAACCCACGCAGGCCTACGCCACGGGCGCCTCAGGCCCGCCCCTTTGACCTGGCTCGGGAACCCCCGCACCAGTAGGGGGCAACGCCCCCCGTTATCTCTCAGGCCACGCTCAGCGTATAAACGCTTTGTCATATAAGAGCCACGAGAGCGGGACGTATGAGCCTGAGGCACTTGCCCTTTCGTCTTACTTATTATAAGAGCACGATGGAGCACAAATATCAATACGATATCCCCCGATAATCTTAAATAGCGTCCATGTCCGAGACTGAGGGGTGTTCGGGAGTGGGTATGGAGAAAGGCCTGCCGGAGCTGCCGAGCGCTGAGCTCGTAACCCTCGTATTAGACGGCTCGGGTAGCATGAGCACCGAGGACTTCTATGACCCAGAGGTGGGCAGAGTATCTAGGGGCCAGGGGGTAGCAAACATATTCAATTATATCCTAGAGCGATTGACGAGGAGTAGCGTAGGAGACCAATTCTTTATAGGCGTGGTAATATTCGGCACTAGAGCAGCCATATGGGATGCCATGGGCTACGAGGGCAGGCCCTATTATCCATGGGCTCTCGTGCGTAAGGAACTTAAGGCACGTGCACGAGAGGGTGCTGTGGACATAAAGAGCTGGCTTTCCTCAAAGGACTTGCTGATAAGGGCCACATACGAACTCGCAGAAGAACTAGGACTTGGCGATACCACTAATATAGCCGATGGCTTTAGGAAGGCGAAAAACATCTGTGAAAAGTTCTTATCCGATGATTGGGAGATATTACCACCTCCACAGAAGAGGAATGCAACGGTTATAATGTTAACCGATGGCATAGCAAATGAAGAGGTGGATAAGACCTCTGTCATGGCCGACGAGCTCAAGAAACTAAGTGTTAAAATCAAGAGGGAGACGAAGACCGTAGAGAAAGAGGCTGTCAGAATAGTTACGGTTGGCATAAGCGAGGAGACGGCGAGGACTGAGGATTATAAGAAGCTATTGTATGAGTGTGCTACGCCAGCCGACCCGGCTATCTTAGCCCATGAAGTAGGAAAAGGGAAATTCATAAGAGACCTCCTGTATAGGCCCTCTGGATGTCCAGAATACCGCTTGACTATGATACTCGAGAGAATCGATAGACAAGAAGACGTAGAGGCGCTGAGGCTCTTCTTATGGACGGTTAGCGCACGGCGTGCAAAGCCCATACTTCGCTAGCTCCATAACATCACGATTTGCTAGGCTAAGCTTTAAAAGGACTAGAGGATATATCAGCGGGGGGCAGTGATGAAGGGTAAAGAGCTGCCGCCGCTGCCGACGTTGCCAAGTGCAGAGCTGATAATCTGCTTGCTCGATTGTTCAGAGAGCATGACCGAAGAGGATTTTCACGACCCAGATAGAGGAGGCAAGACTACTCGTGGCCAAGGGGTAGCCGATGTATTTAATTATCTATTGGCTAGGCTAGCGGGAAGCAGTGTGGGAGAGCAATTCCTCATAAATGTAACGCTCTTCGCTGGCGAGGCGAAGATACATGATGGACTCACGTTCTCTGCAGATGGCTCCGTGAAGCCCTATATCCCGTGGGCGCATGCCAGGAGGCTTGTCAAGCATCATGGTATAAGGGGCTCCTCGCCTGAAGAAAAGGCTTCAAAGGAGACTTTAGATAAGATAAAGGATATTCTCTCAAATGAGGGGCTTCTTATCGAGGATACGACCAAGCTTAAGAAGAAGATAGGGATAGAGGAGGGCACCGATATCTCTGGCGCCCTTGCCAAGGCCAGGGAGATATGCCAGCAATTTATGAGCGATGATTGGTGGATATTACCACCTGAGGCAAAACGTAAAACGAGCGTTATCCTCCTCACAGATGGCGAGCCAACCATTAATGAAGGACAGGAGGAGGGAGAGGCCATGCGATTGAAGAACTTGGGGGCAAGGGTAATAACCATAGGTATTGGAGAGGAAGTTACACGAACGGACAAGTTCAAGAACTTGCTATATAGTTGTGCAAGCGCAGTTCCTTCCGGCATTTTAGCTCAACCTATTCTAGGCACCGGGATGATGTTGAGAGACATACTATATAGGCCGCCATCAGGTGGGGGTTACCGCTTCTGTGTAATAGTAGAGAAATTAACGCCAGAGCTTATACAGGCGTTAAGGGCATTTCTGTGGAGCATAAGCGGGGGGGCACGCACATGATAAGGGCGTGCGCTGCTCTTACGATGAGGCCTCATCCCTATAAAAACGAGGATGCCGCAAGGATATTGGGCTTCGATGGCAGACCGCACGGCTTAATAGTCATAGCCAATGGGGCCACCGCAGGCGGGCGGGGCGCAAAGATAATATCCACAGCCCTCGTGGAGAAGGCATGCTATTATGCAAACTTCATATTAGAAGAAGAAATAAGCTCCTTTAAGGATGAGAGCGATTGGGATTTCTTACTGGACAGCATCGCACGGATGGCGTGTATTCACGCCATCTGTCGCACAAGAGGGTGGATTAGAGAGCGCATGCGTGAGGTAACCAGAAGCGTTGTGAGCGAGCTAGTTCCGGAAAGCTTAATTCATCAACCCTTGCCGCCACCTCCGCAACACGATGTTGAGACGGCCCGTCATAAGCCACATAGAGAGGGCGTGCAAGAAGAGACGAGGGAGGAGGGAGTTGCGCCAGGAACGGAAGAAGATGAGATAAAGAAGCTCGAGCGTTCGTTTAGTGAATTCTACGCTAAGGAGCCGGACTTCAGGCGCCTGGTTATGGAAGAGATATCTAATATTTATGAGGTATATCGTGTGCAGCTAATAAATGAGGCAACTGAAAATCTAATTAAGAAGCTACCTGAGAGATTTGAACAGATAGACCCGTCCAAGGTCTACGCTGGCGTCTCCACGCTCCTTATCATGATATCCCATACGTGCATACAAGGTAATGAAGAGGTAGTGCGTGTCTGCTTCAGAGGGGCAGGAAATAGCAGTATCCTAATCAAGACATATACTGGTGAGCCCGAATATTGGACGACCGGCAGTGAGGAGGAAAAGGATATGATAACCACACATATGACGAGAGGAGCTCAGATTCGTAGAGCATTCTCCTTCCGTGAGGCCACAATCTTGAGCGACCTGCCCGCCATAGTGATTTCAGCTACAGATGGCGCATGTCTAGGCGAAGAAGACTACCGGAAAAGCCTGTTAGAGAAAATTAACATCCTATTAGATGATGTAAAGCGGGGGCTCCTTGTAAATACCGAGGACGTAAGGAGAGTGCTGGAGAGCGTTTTGAAGGGCTACCTCGATACAATACAGACAGACGATGATGCTACTATCGCTGCGGCCGTGTTCTGGAGGAGTATAGCATGATAGAATTCGAGGACTTTCACGGCAAGCTGATAAGGATAACTAAATATGATGTTCTTAACTCGGGGGCCGAGGCAATCTGCGTTAAGTTCGAGCATCCAGAAGAGCATGTGATGTGCGTTCTCAAGGCCTTCGGATACGGCGAAGTAAATGAGACATTGCCCATAATCAGTGAGGCCTTAGATAAGGCTGGAGCTGAGATAGATAAGTTAGGCGTCTGTAGTCCTGAGGAGACCAATATCATCAAAGAAGCGCTATCGCTCATAAGGCCCATGGGCTGGGGCACCGCTGTAGTAGATGGGAAGACGAGACCTGCCACGATAAGGCGTTTTGTAGATGGCATCTTGATGGATAACGATATCGCCTTCCTCAGCGCCATGCCGAGCGATATATATGAGCGCTTCAAAGTCATCGGCCGCTTTCTGATATTGCTTCACCTCTTCTACTCGGCCGAGGCGACCAGCGGGGCCATGAGGCTGAGGCTAGTGCATATGGATTTAACACCGCCTAATATAATCCTCACTGAAATCCGCAAGAAGAAAATCCCCGTCATGATAGATGTAGAGAGCTCAGGCATATATGATATATCAAGTAAGTCTTGGTATAGAGAGCCTCTGGCCTATAGGGTAGATTATGCTGGCTGGTGGAGAGCTCCTGAGGCAGAAGTTCGGGAAGATGAGGATGGCACGACCGTTCCTGTATGGGATAAATATACTCCTGAGACCTCGCTTTGGTATGCTTATCAAGCCCTCTTCATGATGATATTCGAGGAACAGCCCCTTGGCTTCGTGATTCCAGAGCACGAAAAGCTCGTAGAATTGATTGAGAGAGGACGAAAAGGAGAATATTCTCTATGGCCGCCGGAGGTCTTTTACGACGACCTCATGGTGAGAAATTACTATGAATATCTGAACGAGCGAATAGATGCCATCGCTGGTGAATTCGCCAGCCTCTGTAGAGAAGCGTTCTTCATGGCATTCGTAAGAAGAGTAGACCCCTGGTGGATGTTCCAACAACTCATAGGCTTCCTCTAGCCACCAAAATCTTTAATAACCGATGCGTAGGAGACGGACGTATGCCGAGGAGAAGGCGCTCTGCCTCGAAGAAGACCGCAGGAAAGATGGTATTGAAGAGAGTAGAAACCGATATTGGAATTGCCTTAGCTGAATACGAGAGTTTTAAAAATGCTTACCAAGAGCTGGCCAAGAATTTGAGCGAGCTAGGAGATATGGTCATCGTTCTCGATAGCCAGGTAACCAAGAGGCTTAATATCTTAGATGGAGAGATAGAAAATCTTAAGAGCGATGTGGCCAGAGCGCATGAGGAGATGGGCAAATTAGCCGACGATATGAGACATCTTGCGGAAAAAATCGTGGCCAAGGTGCAGGAGGCGATAGAGGAAGTCCAAGCCGACTTAAAGAGCGTCTTAGGAGGCGTAAATGCTATAAAGGCCTTAAATAATAACATCTTAAATACGATGAAAGAACACGATGCGAGTTCTGATGAGCGTGCGCTATCAATTGAAAATAACATATCGAGGTTGCGAGAGCGCTTTGATAATTTAGCAAACGATATCTCCCTCCTCAAGGAGGATGTGCTAGAAATATTGAAGACCCTGCGTGTCGTAGGCTTGATGATAGAGAAAATCGATATGCTTGTAAAAGAACGTATAGGCCGAAGAGCTCGGTAAAAGCACGTGGAAGATGCATGGCCTTATACGGAGGATTTCACTATATTCATCAGCAGCCGTGTATCCACTAACTCCTTATCTATCTTTTTAAGCTCTATTAAAGTCATCATTTTCCTAGCCACATCCTTCCGACTGACCGGCCGGCCTACCTGAGCGGATATCAAATCGCAGAGCTGGGCCATATCGTCTTCTGTCTTGACGGAGCCCACGCTCTCAAAGCACGTCAATACTACATCATCCGGTATCGTTCCTCGAAGGCTTAAGAAGCCCGCTACTACTTCATCTACATCGACCGGGATTGTTATACTCCTGCCCTTAAACAATCGTTTAAATCTCGGCATTCCACCTCTCAAGAGCATGCCCCTAAATAAAGCTTACCAGAGCGCAGGGGCCGGAGATGTTAAACGATATGCACTAGGATTCACGGAAGCGCTAGGAAAAACCGAGGCATTGACAATCGCCGATGTCAAAGACCGTGCTTAGTGATGTTAAAAAGCAGCCCAGTATCGACGGCCCTCTTGTCTATCTTCTTACGCTCGATGAGCGCCATCATCCTCCTGGCCACTTCCCTCGGGTCTACTGGTCGATTTATCATCGAGCTGATGAGCTCACAGAGGTGCTTTACATCAGCTCTCGTCTTCACAGCTCCCACACGGCTGAAGCATATGATAATTGCCTCATCTAGCTCTATCACGGCTACGGCCCTTACCCTCAAGAGCTCCAGTATTTTCGTTACTATGGCCTGCCTCGCATCCCTGATTGATAAGAAATATCCATGAGCGGCCTCCGCTATCATCTTGAAGGCCTTATCCGCTATACCATGACACGAGATAGCAAATAATATTACGCCTTGTTTATAAAGCTGGGCGGCTACTTCACATGGGTCATTGCCCACTGGGCAACCCTCCGGCCATCTGTCATCGCATCTCCCATCGTGATATCTCTTACCGTGCGGTGGCGCATCTCCTATTAAGAGGAGGACTCGATGGTCTCCTCTCCAGCCCAATTCCAGAGCAGCTTTTAATCCATCTCCAACGGCCTCTGGCGTATCGCCACCACCTGAGACGACAATGGATTTTATGTGCTTTTTAATCTCATTTATATCAGTTGTCCATGTAACAGGTATCTCCACGAGCCTGTTATCCTCTGGCGGGTGGTCTCTATATAACACCATGGAGAATCTTATCTGGGCTGGAATATTCCTACGTGAGAGTTCTGTTATTAACGTGTTGATAATGATATCGAGGTTCTCTTTCACCTTCTCTATGTCATCTGACATAGAGCCAGTGCCATCTATCACGAAGACTAGGTCTACGAGCCTGGCCTGTCCTTGGCCCTGGATGGCGCCCTCTTTCCTCTGTCTAAACCATCGCCTTAGCCGCTCCATGACCGCCCCACGACGCCTGATATAAGAAGGCTAGATAAGTCTTTTCCTAGGTATCGAGACGATGTGTAAGAAGCTTCTGAGGGCTTCTACGACCTCCTTCCTCCTCAGCTCGCTTAGGATGAGGATATAGCGATGCTCGTGGCCTTCAGTAGGTCTATAGAGTATGTCTCTCATCCTCGTGTGCTCATCAATCCAGATATCAAGTATATCTCGACTCTCGTCCAGAGGGCTTGCGCATTCATATAGGAGCTTCTTGGTCTCCTCCGACAAAGCTATCTCCTTTCCCACGCCCACAACTACTAATCTTACTGAGGCTCTCTTCTCCACCAGGCCAGAAGATATGCCTATCTTCTTAAGAGCTCTGGCCATGCTTAAAGTATTGGCCTCCTCCCTAGTAGGCCTGCCGTCGGTAAGCAATATCACCGTCGCCCTCCTCCGTTCTCGGGGAGGGAGTATTTCCCAATCGTCTGAGAAAAAGGCCTCACATATCATTCTGGCCTTCCTCAGGCCGTCGGCGATGTTAGTCCATAGGCGAATCCCTAATTCTCGGAGTATTGCACATGGATGTTTTAAGAGCAAATTTTCATTGCTCAGCACATCCTCTATCGCCTCTCCTATTTTCATCCCCTTCCTCATCATTTGTTTTACTTTCTGGCGAATGATTGCCCAAGGATAATATAGCTTTCCGCCATGCTCAAAGGCCCTTACAATGGTAGCTTGCTCACCAAATATCACCGTGCTGATGAAGAACGTATTTCCGACCTCGCTCATCACGAGACGTGAAAGGATATCATTGAAAATGTTCATAAGCCCCTCTCCTCTAGATATTTCTCTATCGGTCTTATAGTCGAAGAAATCCCGTCTATACATGCTCCTTGAGCCATCTATTACTAAGACCAAGAGCTCTGCCCTATGAAGGGGCATTATCAGCTCTTGATGCTCTTCTGGCATCTCCATCGAGAATTTCAATCAGAACCATACGTATAAGGATTTCGCCATCTTACCGCCCTTGAGGAGACGAGGGCTGGCGCTCGGCGAGGCCCAGCAGGTAGCTCGAGCACGTTGGCCATAATTATCGTTCTGTAGCTCTTGAGAGTTCGCTTCTAAGGGCAGAGCGCAGCTCCTCAAGTATCTTCCTCCTGTTCTCGAGCGTGTTCTCGAGTTCTTCTAGCTCCTTCCTCAGCTCATCCCGCCTAGACCTCAGCTCGCCTATCTCAGCTTCTAATTCTCTTTTCTCAGCTTCTAGCGTTCTCTTCTGTTCTTCTAGCTCCTTAACCTTCTCATCTATGCTATCAAGCCAGGAGAGCCTTCTCTGATACATATTTATTTCTTCATCGTATTGTTTTATACGCCCATCCAATGCTGCGAGCCGGCTCTCGATGATGGAGAGAGATGTCTCGATTCTCTTTCTAAAATCTCTTAAGACCTTCTTCTCTTTCCTGATGTCTTCTAATTTCTTCTCAACATCCTCAGCCGATGACATGAGCAAGCCGCACTCGTTCTTCAGCTGTCTTAAGGCCATTTCCTGCTTCTTTAGTTCTTCCATCCTCTTCTCTACCGCCTTCCTTTGCTCTATCAAATCGTCTAACTGACGTTCTATATCAGATTTGATATCTCTTAACTCATTTAATATGCCGTCCAAAGTAGATATCCCATTGCTTAAACTCTTATACGCCTCAGAAGCCTTATCGAAGTGCGATTTAACGTCTCGTGAGATGTGGTTCAAGTTCTGCGCATAGACCTCCAGCTTTTTGATGCCATTTTCTAGCTGTTTAATCCTATCCTCTAGTATCTGTCTTAACTTCGTTACCCTGGCCTTTTCCTCCTCTAAGCCTATATACTTGCTCTCCAATTTAGCTAAGCTCTCCTGCTCGCTCTTTAAATTCTTAAGTAGTTTAAGGACATCATCAGCTCTGAACGCTAGTTTTTGAGCATTTTCAGTAAGCGTCGATTGGATGGACTTGATAAATTGCTCAAGATTACCCATGTGCTCCTCCACGGACTTCAGCAGGAGCCCGACTTGCTCATGTGCCTTAGAGACCCTGTCCAAGACGTTCTCTAACTTGCTCTTAGTCTCCTCAGCTAATGCTATCCGTTGATTTAATATCTCCTCCTTTGCCTTTAGCTCGCTTTCCTTTTCTACTACCCTCTTATGCTTTATGTCCAATTCAGTTAGATAGCGCCTCATCTGCCCGAGGTGGTTTGATAAATTAGCTAACGTGCTTTTGATATCCGTGAGGCGTTCTGAGAGCTCCCTAGTGCACTGCCTCCCCGTATCTATCAAATCGTCTATGGCTTTCTTGCTATATTTCAGCTGCTCACGTATTTTCACGAACTCATCTCTAGCGTCCTCGAACGCCTTCCTCCTGCTCTCTAGGACGGCCTCCTGTTTAACTAATCTAGCTTCTCGCTCTTGCAAGCGCTTATAATCTTGCTCAATTTTATTGAGCAATGTAGTTGCTTGCTCTAATCGCCTCTCGATAGAGCTCTCGACGGTATATATATTGTCCATCTTTTTGAGATAATCATCTAGCCTCTTAAGAGCATCGCTCAAGCTCTCCTGCGCATTCGCTAGAATAGCCCTTAGGTGTCCTATTCTCTTCTCGTGCTCTCCCACTCTATCTATTATTGTTCTTGACTCCTGGATTACGGAGTTGAGGGTCTCGATGGCCGGGGGGAGCTCATCTACCACAATAGGCCTCATCTTCTCAAGTGCGCTTCTTTCCTCAGTCAGAGACCTATGGAAATCCCTTACTAAGGAGAGCTGCTCCTCTACCTTCTCGTCAATGCTGCACCTTAAATCCTTAATACTTTCCATGAGTGAGAGGAGAGACTCCTCAATATCTAATATGCTCATCAGCATCACCGCATACCAAGTGGGCTCGTCGGACAGTTTCTTAGCCAAGCTAGTCAATTTGCCTTGGTCGAGCTCATCGGATAACTTCTTTATATCTTTTTTAGGCCGTATCCCTGTTTCCAAGGCCACGTCCAAAAGCCTCTTAAAGGCCTTCTCTAGATGCTCTTTTGCGCTTCTCTGTCTCGGTATCATCCTGTGGAGGGGTAGCAATGGCTTCTATATAGCTCTTTCGCTCTATTCTTCATTCCCGTTTATGTAGCGTATTTAAAATCCACCGACTCTAGGCTAGAGCACGAGCATCTCCTCGCCTCCCGAGATACAAGCATACGCTGGTCTCTTAGGCCTTAGGCCTATGCCCCGACTCCTAAATCTCGCCCTCTGGAGGAGATTACATGAGAGGATTGCCATCTCTTCTCGATGAGGGGTCGCAATCTGTCCATTTCCTTTTTCATGGCCCTGGTGTCTGAAACATTCGGAGGCCTCCGTCCTCGTTAAAGTAGGCCTGGAACGAAGCCCTTTATTCGTCCTCGTCCCCCAGGTCGAGGATGAGGGAGAGAGTGGGCATCGCTATCTCAGATGCGGAGTTCGTGTTCTCCAATTCCAAGGTAAGGGTGCAGGCCGAGCGAGATTTCCAAGCCATAGAACTCCCTGGCTTGAGGATAGGGCCTTTCTCCAGGGGGGAGCGCTACACCCTCTTGCTCTGGGCCGCCGAGGAGCTAGCGAAGAAGGGGATAGTTAGGCTCGTGGAGGAGGCCTGTCTTAAGCCAGAGGAGCTCATGACAGTTCATCATAGAGAAGCCGGTCTCTCCAAGGGTCTCTCGCCAGATGTGCCAAGCGATTTCTATCCGAGGCTTAGGAGGCTCTTGGCCAGGGCAAGAGAAGAGGCCGAGCGGAACCCGGAGAAGCTCCAGGAGTTCAACCGCCTGTTAAATATGGCCAAGGACGTGGTAAATGCTAGGCTGAAGAAAATAGTTTCACTGGCCTCTAGCGTGGCGAGGAGCCCTCTCACGAGGAGGGATTTAACGCCCGAGGAAGAAGTAGTATTCGACCTAGTGGGCGATATCTCGGATACCTGGAGAGAGGAGGTCTTGGGGTATGCCAGCCTCGGGAGGCGGGCCAGGTGAGGAGGAGAGGCCTGAGGAAGAGCCTTCTGCACCAGGGGAGGTAGAAGAAGCCTTATCGGTCGTGCCAGCCGAGGAGTTCAAGGCCCTCTTCAAAGAGGAGAAGTATAGGCAGAGGATAGCCAAGATGGCGAGGGATGGGAGCAGCTCCGTAATCGTGGATTTTGAAGATATCTACGCTAGGAGCCCGGAGCTCGCAACAGCGCTCGTGGAGAAGCCGAGAGCCATCTTGGCTTATGCAAGCGAGGCAGCAAAGGAGCAGCTAAGAATAGAGGAGCCCGAGTATGCGGAGAAAATCCGGGAGATAACCGTGAGGATAAGTCGCCTGCCGGAGCTAACGCTCTTGAGAAAGCTGAGCTCAGCCCATATTGGCAAGCTCGTCTCCATAGTAGGTATAGTCGTTCGTGCGACGCCCGTCAGGCCCTTAGTGGTGAACGCCACGTTTAAGTGCTTGAAATGCGGGCAGCCCATATTGTCTAGCGTGGGGAAGCCCACGCCAGCCCCGCCCGTCCCGAGGTCGTGCCCGTTCTGCAAGAGCAGAGGCCCCTTCGAGCTGGACGAGGAGCGCACGGAGTTCATAGATTATCAGGAGATAAGGGTGCAGGAGAAGCCAGAAG
>Ga0180302_10001200_pt1 | contig 12179 bp, 15 predicted proteins | sample GuaBasSediGuay17_FD_121794 | JGI IMG/M metagenome (GOLD analysis project Ga0180302, IMG submission 121794) | Subseafloor sediment microbial communities from Guaymas Basin, Gulf of California, Mexico - Guay17, Core 4571-4, 12-15 cm | ecosystem: Environmental > Aquatic > Marine > Hydrothermal... | reverse complement strand
GGGGATGTTGTCCTAATTCACTCTTGGAAGCATACAATCGAGCTGGCTGAAGAGATAGCTGCGGAATGCTACAGAGTGGGGGCTGATCCGTTGATATCTCTGCAAACGGACTACCTGCTTCGGAGGCTGGCTGAAGAAGCCTCTGAAGATGAGCTTAAAGAGGTTCCTAGAAGCCTTCTAACCCTCTATAATTCCATCACGGTTTGCATAATTATGTCTGGACCAGATGACCCCGAGACCTTGATTAAAATCCCATCGGAGAAGTTGAAAGCCCTTAGAATCTCTTCAAGCAAGCTTTATGAGATAGAACTGAGGAGAAGGGTACGTCAGGCAGAAATACTGATTGGAAAGGTTTCTCGAAGAAGGGCTGAGTCCTACGGTTTGGATTATGATAATTGGATGAGAGTCATGAGGGAAGCCCTTTCAGTTGACTATGATAGAATAAGAGAGATGGGAAGAAAACTTGCCGAAGAAATCCGGGGTGCCAAGGAAGTCCACATATCATCGAACTCAGGAACGGATCTCAGGTTTAGGATAGACGGGAGACCTGTGATAATCGAGGACGGTATAATAGACGAAGAGGACATCGAGAAAGGGTTTATCTCGACGAGCCTTCCGGCCGGATGTATGATAGTCGCTCCAATTGAGGATAGCGCATATGGAAGGGTCCTGTTTGATCTTCCAAATCATATATGGGGAAAGAGCGTGGAAGGACTGGAGTGGTTCTTTGAGGAGGGCAGGCTCATATCATGGAGGGCAGCAAAGGGCTCTGAATCATTCAAGGAGGTTTTCGACAGAATGAGCGGTGATAGGGATAGAATAGGTCTATTTATGCTAGGTCTTAATCCGGCCTACAAAGCGGGCTATCCTCTAAGCGAAATAGCTTTAGGAACTATTTCCATAGGAATAGGGAATAATGAGGACTTTGGAGGTGAGAACAGAGGTGTCGGAGTTTTCACCGCCTGCATGTCTGGAGCGACGGTTGAAGTAGATGGAAGGCCTATTATGCTAGATGGGAGGATCTTGTACGAATTTTAGGGGATCAAGGCATTTTAGCGGAAAATCGCAATATTACGGCCTTATTAAGGTTTTTATCTGCTTATCGTTTAGGAAATTGGATAAACATGCCTTGCAGGAGAAAGAAAGCAAAGTCGAGCTTGGAGATGGATGAGGTCGGGATGAAGATTCTAAAAGCCATGGCTGAGATGAAGGCACCTGCGGGTTGCGGTGAGATAGCCAAAAGAGCAGGAATACCAACTCTTACTCTTAAGGTTACCGGAAAACTCAGGCCTTTCCTAAACAAAGGACTTGTAGAAAGACCAGAGAAAGGAGAGTACATCACATCTGAGGCTGGATTGAAGCTGATAAAGTGAAGGAGGTCATATGCGTCAGGAGACTAGGAGGAAGGAGATAATAAGGCTCCTTTCGCAGGTCGATGAGCCAATAAGTGCTAAGGAAATAGCACAGGATTTAGGGCTTGGGGCTAAGGATGTTAGGAAGATCTACGCTCATCTGGATCACGTAGCCAAGAGCGTTAGATCTAACGGAAAGAGGCTTCTTATGATACCTCCTAGGTGTAAGGAATGTGGATATGTGTTTAACAACATGAGGAGGGCAAGGCTGCCCAATCGATGTCCCAGATGTAAGAGTGAGAGGATCGAGCCCCCTAGATTCATAATTAAATGAGCTATTGTAGGGCTAATAATTAAAGCCTCGATTCTTGAGAATAGACTGGCAACATCCATGAGGTGGGCAACTCTACTCCTGCTGATCGTCGCACTGATCTTGATCTCCTCAGCTACACTATTGGGAGCCTTCTGCAAAGGTGATGGTCTTACAGTGGTAGCCACAATAGCCCCTCTTGGATCCATTGCCAGGGAAATAGGTGGAGAGAAGGTCAGAGTGATTGTCCTAGTTCCGAGCAATAGCGACCCTCATCAATACGCTCCAAAACCAGCTGAGGCCGAACTCGTGAGGACATGCGATCTCTTCATATGTATAGGAAAGGAGCCTTTCCTCGGTCAATTTCCAGAGGAAAGGCTAGGATCTACCATCGGCTGGACGGACTGGATAAATGCTGGGGTTTACATACCCCGGGAAAACCCCCACTACCTCTGGATGTACCCTGAAAACGCGAAAATAGTTGCTAGGGTCATTGCCAACAAGTTGAGCTCTCTAGATCCTGAGAACAGCGGATATTACCTCAAAAACCTGGAAGTTTTTGAGGAAGAAATAAACTCCCTTGAAGAATGGATAAAGAAGTTGAGAAAGCAAAACGACGTTGAAGGGGAGAAGGTTCTCCTTGGAGGTGCCCACTTCGAACCTATCTCGGAGATCTTGAGGTTGAATGTCCTCGGTGTCATAATAAAAGGGGAGGGAAAACTCCCCAGTCCATCGGAGGTAATAGAGATCGAAAGAGCAGCTGTTGAAGGAGGAGTAAAGGTAATAATAGTCCTTGCTACGCAGAGGGAGGGAGACGAGGGAAGGATAGCAGAACAGATCTCAAGGGAAACAGGGATCCCGATTATCTTCGTCCATGGTGTAGCAATAGATGAGCAGGATACGTACGTTGAGTTCATGAAGTACACAATATCCCAGATAGTTGCCGGAATTCAGGCTGGCAGGACCGCTGGAGGAGGTGAATCAGGATCCGTAGGATCTTTCTGGACAGCTATAGTAGTCCTGGCCCTTCTCGTGATTTTTCAGTCCTTACTATTAGCGAGGTGTTTTAGATGGCGATCCTGAAGGTTCAGAACTTGACAGTTGCGTATCCGGAGAAAATAGTCCTGGAAAACGTCAGCTTTGAGATGGAAGATCCATCGCTGATGGTGATACTTGGTCCTAACGGTGCAGGAAAGACGACTCTCTTGAAGACGATCCTCGGTCTCCTGAAGCCAATTGCTGGGAAAGTTGAGATATTGGGCATGAATCCCTTCAGGGAAGGAGCTAGGGTTAGGAGGATGATAGGATACGTCCCTCAGAGGGAGAGAATAGATCCAACCATGCCTGTTCTAGTTAGAGACGTGGTTCTCATGGGGAGGGTTCCGAAAATGCCTCTCGGTGCTTGGTTCAGGGAAAAGGATGTAGAGATAGCGAAAGAAGCCCTAAGTCTGGTTGGTATGGAGGATTATTGGGGAGAGCCATACATTCACCTCTCCGGCGGTCAGCAGCAAAGAGTTCTCATAGCAAGGGCCCTTGCAACCGATCCAAAGCTCCTAGTGCTGGATGAGCCCTTTGCTGGCATAGACCTAACCTCACGATCCATAATACTGGATGTGATCAGGGGTAAGGTGAGGGAAGGGGTAGGAGCTATAGTGGTTTCCCATAATCCAGAGCCAGCTTCCTTGGCTGATCTTGTCCTCCTGCTGAACATTAAGGTCATGGCTTTTGGGAGGAGGGAAGAGGTATTGAGACCCGAGTTAATTCAGAAGGTGTATGGTATGCCCGTTATGCTTGGTTTAAGTCCAGCTGGTGATGTTCATGTTTGAGTTCCTCTCATCCCCACTTATCGTCAGGGCCTTGATTGCCTTAGTAATATCCTCGATAATGACCGGCGTTATCGGCACTTTTACCGTGCTTAGGGGACTCTCAACCATGGGAGCTGCAATTGCCCACGCCTCCCTAGCTGGGGCTGTTCTAGGGGTTATGTTTGGGATTGAACCCATATTAGGAGCCTTCTTCCTAAGCATAGCCTTTGCTCTGGCGACCGCATACGTTGGAGAGGAAGGAGGAGGTAGGATGGATATACTGCTGGGCGTAAGCTTCGGCTTCTCCACATCCATAGCCATACTCTTCATATCCATGCTAAGCGCCTACACGGTTGCAGCGTGGTCCTTCCTCTTAGGGGATGTCTTGGGAGTTACGGAGGGAGAGCTGGCAATTCTCTTCGCATTTACCGTTGCCAGCATCTCTCTTGTCCTGATCTTTTACAAGGAGTTCAAGTTCATCACGTTCGATGAGGAGGGGGCAGAGGCCATGGGACTTAGGGTGAGGTTCATCCACTACTTCATGATCCTGCTCATAGCAGTCGCCACAGTCGTGGCCCTGAGGGTAGTTGGATCAATTTTAACTGTCGTCATGCTCGTAGCGCCTGCTGCTGCAGCATATGAGTTCTCCCATAGCTTAGAGAGGATGATATTTCTCTCCGTCGTAATAGCGGTGAGCTCCTCCATCCTTGGCTTTTTCGTATCTATCAAGGCGAACGTAGCAACAAGCGCTGTAATTGGCGTGATAACCTCTCTGACTTTCCTCATCTCACTGCTATTAAGCACGAGGAGGAGGAAATGTGCATGTAGGCTCGTGTCTCCAGTTAAATTAGTAAGGGAGAAGCAGACTGCCTTCAGGAAGCACCTTAGACATCACACAAACATTCTTAAAGGTGATAACCCTCCCTAGGTATGGAGATCATATAGGGGTTTCAGGATCTTCCCTATCTCGGCACCTATGAGGGAGGAAGCCAGCCTTCCAACACCGAAAGTTATGCCTGCTGCTCTTAGACCGGAGAAGATCATCTTCAATGCCTTCCTTATCGGATTTAAGCCAGCAGAAATTCCAATTATTATTCCCGTTGCCCAGCGCGAGGGCCATGGAGACAAGCGATGTGGGAAGGCCCGTACTTACCTCCCTGGTGAGGAGATATGGGATTGTTGGAACAAGAGCGCGTGCACATGGAAGTAGCTCCTCCAAAGCCCATGATCAAACCTTCAAGTGCTGTGTGCAAGGATTAGCATGGGCACCAGCAAGACTTGCTGTTACAGAGAGACTTCGACAAGTCCATCGCTCATTCCCCAGAGGGCATCTCTCACATAATTGAGAAATCCCTTAAACTTCTCCTCCTCTTCTTGAAATAGCGATTCGTGTAATAGCTCATCCTCAAGAACAGATTTTTAAACCGGGATCTTATCATCCCCAAGCAATTTTCCCTAAGTATTTTCGAGTACAATGAGATGGCACTTTCTTCATCGACTCAAGGAGTTTGATCATCAAGGGAACTCCAAAACCCTCGCTCCTAGCAAAGAGAGCTAATTTAACCTTAGGAGATCAGAAATAGTTTTTGCAACTACCTGACATCATAATAGAGCTTAAATCCTCTCTCAGTCTCCTCAACTCCCTTCAGCTCTATAAAACCGACCTCTCTTGTGTTCATAACATGGGTTCCCGTGCAGGGGATGGCATTAATTCCTTCTATTACCACAAGCCTATACCTTTCGGCTGGAGGTAACCTATCCAGGTTTGGAGCTCCCCTTGCCTTGGCTGGCAACTCCTCCGGAGTTACATACACGAACCTAACTTCCCTTCCATTTCTAACTACCTCGTTTGCCCTTTCTGCAATGAACTTGATCTGTTCCAAATCTGGAGGCCCGGCTTTATACTCTGTGAAGGCCTCAGGAGGCCCGTGGTTGGCCCCTAACGTATCCACGACCCTACCATAGGACTCCCTGATGGCGTGGTCTAGGATGTGCCCGGCGGTGTGCAGCCTCATGATGAGGTAACGCCTTTCCCAATCCAAGCTACAGTTAACCTCCTCCCCTCGCTCTGGCAGCCTACCACTTAACTTCCCAAAATGGACGAGAACTCCTCTTACCTCCATTACCTTCTTCAGACTTACGGTAAACCCCTCTCCTCTCATAAAACCAAGATCTGTTGGCTGACCTCCACCCTTTGGATGGTATATGCTCCTATTGAGCACGATGTAGACGTTTTTCCTCTCCTTCCTAGCCACTAGGACCTCAGCCTTCGCTTCCCTTAAGTATGGATCTTCAAGATACAGCTTCTTAGTTGGACTAACCCCTACAACCAGCTTTCTTACGTCCAACTCCCCTTAGTGCAGTGTCCCTATCATAAAAAGGGTTTCGTTAATCTCCATAACTTTTTTACCGGCTAGGGCGAAGTTAAGTGGGTTGTCCCTTGAAAACCACGTGAATAGGTTTTCTGAATCTTCCAAACCTTCAAGCAAGCCTAAAGGCTCAGGTAGGAGGAGCTTAATCTACGTTATTCAAGAGCATCATGCCAGGAAGCTCCACTACGATCTGAGATTAGAGATGGGTGGTGTTCTGAGGAGCTGGGCGATACCGAAGGAACCCCCCAGAGAACCAGGGATCAGGAGGCTAGCTATACAGACGGAAGATCATCCTCTCGAATATGCGAACTTTGAGGGATGCCTCGAGTATAACACAACGGTTCTCACACGCGAAGGGCCAATGAGAATAGGGGATATCGTGGAAAATAGGCTAAGCTTAGATGTCTTATCTTATAATGTGATGAGGAAGAGGCTGGAGTGGAGGCCGGTGATAGGGTGGTTCAGGAATGGTGTGACGGATGATTTCTTAGAACTCCTCGTGCTAAGCAATTCTTCCTTTGTAAGACTTATTCTGACACCAAATCACGTTATTTACACTCCATTTGGTAAGAGAAGGGTTAGCAAGCTTAGAAAAGGGGACTACGTGATCGTATTGCATCCACTGAATGGAAAAGAGGTTTCATTGGGAATTGTTGGATCCTTGAAGAGGATGAGGACTGGAGGCCTTCAGAGGTATGACATTAGAGTGAAGCAAAATTCGAACTACTTTGCCGAACTTGTTTTGGTGTCTAATTCAATCCCTGTGGGGATGTATGGTGCTGGGACCGTCAAGATATGGGATAAGGGGACCTATGAACCCATAGAAATCACGGATGATAAGCTAGTTTTTGAAATAAATGGGACCAAGCTTAAGGGGAGATACGCTCTGATAAGGATGAAATGGAGGGGGAAAGAGAACTACTGGCTCTTTTTCAAGGTAAGAGAGGTTTAAAGACTGATATACTATACCAAACTTCGTCTGTTCCAGCTCCTGGATTCGAAAGCCTTTCTTGAAGAATTTATCCTTAAAGAGCTCCTAGGTAAATGAGGGAGGTTCCAGATACATTAATTTGTAGAAGTTGAATTCCAAAATATCCTCTTCTTGTATAATGTAGAGAGTTTTAAATCGGAGGACCTATGAATTAACCCTATGAAATACAAGATAGTTGGAGATAATTTGCAGATGGTGGTCATAGAACTAAACCCAGGGGAGAAGGTAATAGCGGAGGCTGGGGCTCTCAATCACATGTCTGGAAACATAAAGATTGAGGCGAGGGCAAGAGGTGGGTTTGCGAAGGGTATCCTGAGGAAAATAGCAGGGGAGAGCTTCTTTATGACGGAATTCACTTCGGTAGGAGGACCTGGCGTAATCTCCTTTAGCGGGGTAGTTCCCGGAAAGATAGCAGCCCTTCATCTGGACGGGACTAAAGAATACTATGTTCAGAGAGGAGCCTTCCTTGCGGCAACGGAAGGCATCGATATATCTCCCGGGATAGCGAGGAGGCTCGGAGCAGCCCTATTCGGAGGAGAGGGGATCATACTTGAGAAGATATCCGGCATAGGCACGGTCTTCATACATGCCGCAGGGGATTTCGTGGAGTATGACCTTAAGCCCGGACAGGTCCTGAAGGTAGACACCGGCCAACTAGTAGGGTTTGAATCAACAGTCGACTACGACATAGAGAGGATTGGAGGTATAAGATCCATACTCTTCGCAGGAGAAGGGATCTTCCTGGCCAAGATGAGAGGACCAGGTAAAGTCATAGTCCAATCAATGAACGTAAAGGCTTTGGCAAGCACTCTCTCACGTTACATTTCAAGATCAGGTAGGAGCGGCTTTACCATCACATTAGGAGGAAGCTAAGTTGGGCTGGAAGGAAATAGCTGTCCTCCTCCTATTTTTCCTAATACTAGCCTGCGTAGGAGCTCTAACCCTGATAATCCTGAAGAATTTCTTTCCAATAATCCTGGTCGGAATTCTAGCACTTTTCGTCGTCATAGCTGTAGCGAGCTTTCTTCTGGCTGTGGTAGGAACCTTCCTGACAGCCCTTGGCTCAATATACTATGCGGTGAGGAAGAAGCCGGAGGTGGTACCCTCTCCCATGAGGCTCGAGGAGGCAAGAGAACCCGAGGAAAAACCTGAGGAAAGGTAATATTACGGGACTACAGTGAACCTAATTCTCGTAATTCCAGCTCCCTTGCTCTTCCTCCCTAACAGCTTAACTTCCCCTATCTCTCCAGTCCTGGATACGTGTGTACCCCCGCAGGGGTCAACCCTTATCCCTTCCACCTCCACAAGTCTCAGCTTTTCCAGCTGCAAGTACTCCCTGCCGAGCTCAAACCCGTACTTCCTCATTATCTCCTCCGCCTCGACCTTGTCCACAAATCTAGCTATCACAGGAACGTCCATTTTCACCAGTTTATTTATCTCTTCTTCTATCTCAGGAAGCTGTTCGGAGGATATTCTTGCCTTAAAGTCGAGCCTTGCGTGATCGACGTTTATCCCGCTCCCCCACACCCTTGCGCTGCCTACAACTTTTTCTACTGCTGTTTCCAATAAATGAGCAGCTGTGTGCATTCTCATTAGCTTATACCTTCTATCCCAGTCTATAACCCCCCTTACGATGTCTCCTGGGGAGATCTTCCCCTCCATGCTCCCCAAGTGGATGACGTCCTCCCCCTCCTCCTTGACCCACGAAACCTTGAACTGAAACTTCCTAGCCTCTATCACACCTGTATCTGCTGGCTGTCCTCCTCCCTCTGGGTAGAAGGCTGTCTTGTCAAGGACCAATCCGAGAGTATCAGGGAACTCCAGCAGATCTACAACCACAGCCTCAAAACTCTTAAGGTATTGGTCCTCGTAGTAAAGGCGCCTAGTCATTTGATGAATTCCTTTACCAACCGCTTTTATTAATTTCCCTTTCTCACCCTCACATAACCAAGCAGGGCAATTTGCTTGAATTGATTTTAAAGGCAAGGGGCATATCCTCCTGATGCGACCGCTGGACAAAGTTGTCGATAAATTCGGTAACTTCCTCTACAAGCTAGCCTCCTTGGTACAAATACCAATATACCAACGATATCTCGAGAGGGTGGTTAAGAAGGGGCCCATTCCCCAGCACATCGCCATAATACTCGATGGGAATAGGCGTTATGCCAGGATGATGAACCTCCCCTTGGAGCAAGGGTACGCTTTAGGAGCCAAGAAGGTCAGGCAGATACTGGAGTGGTGCGATGAGCTTGGCATACAACACGTTACCCTGTACTCCTTTTCTACGGAAAATTTCAGGAGACCTCCAGACCAGGTTAAAGCCATCCTAAGCGTTATTGAGGATCAGCTGAGAGATATACTTGATAACTTAGATGAGCTTAGGAGGAGGGGGGTAAAAATAAGGATTATAGGGAGGCTAGAATTAATTCCTGATGGTCTCAGGGAACTTGCTACGGAGGTAGAGCGAAGGACAGCATGTTTCGGGGAAAAGACGATCAATCTAGCTATAGCTTATGGAGGAAGGACAGAGATCCTAGATGCTGTGAGGAGGATAGCAATGGAGGTCAAGGAGGGTAAAATAAGGCCCGAGGAAATAAATGAAGATGTTTTCAGGTCGTATTTGTACTTAAAGGATCTTCCTGACCCAGATCTGATAATAAGGACATCGGGGGAGGAGAGGATAAGCAACTTCCTCCTGTGGCACATAGCTTACTCCGAGCTCTATTTCTGTGAAGCCTATCTACCTGCATTCAGGAAGATAGATTTTCTCAGAGCTATAAGGGATTACCAGAGAAGGAGTAGAAGGTTTGGGGCCTAATGGGCATTTTTCTTAACGATATCATCTAAGAAATCGGTCAAATCAGATAAGCTCTTCTTAGCCTTTGCAGAGAGATTGAAGACCTCAAGATCTGTGTAGGGTCCAGCGATAAGGGAAAGGTTCTCTAATACGAGATAAAACCTCTTCAAGATGGGGATCCAGTGGGATATTTCCTTCTCAAAGCCTTTCAAATCTAAACCTTTTCCTAACATCTTCTCTAAGATCCCATCGATTCTCATAAGAACTATCTTTAGAGCATCCAATCTCAAACCTATTTCACTCTCTATCCTCGCTAGAATAAACGGGTTTGAGGTGGATCTTGAGGTAATAAGAGATAGGTATGAGAGGACCTCCTGTATCTTACCCCTCATGAATCTAATTTGAGAGAGGTCTTCTTTCTCTAGTCCACGATCTTCATCCATGACGAATCCATTTAACACAATGTAACTATGAACCTTTTTGATCAATTAATAGTTGATGGAGATCATGATGAGGAAGATAGCAATACCACTCTTGCTAATGATATCGATATCCTGCGGCATCCTACCTGTCAATTTGCAGCAGAGGACAAGGAACCCCTTTGCAGTCGGCTTCCAATTCGACAGGTTTTACTATGAACCAAATTCCAGCGGTAGCCTCAGGATATGGTTTGTCTCATGGGTAGAGACCCCGATATACGTTGAATCTGTCTTCGTCCACTTCGATTGGATGGAAGAAAACGAGACAATAGGATTGCTTGGGTTAAACAGGTCCCTAAAATATCAAGAGCCTGTGATAGGAGGAGTCTTGAACTTTACTGTTCCAGATGTTGAGCCGGGATGGCATGGGTTCTACGCGATAGCATATTACTCGGCAAACGTCAGCGGAAGGTGGATCAAGGGTAGGGTTATAGCTCCAGATCCGTACGATGAGCCGGAGTTCGGCCATATAATGTACCTCTTTCCGGTAGGATACCCTGCAGGGGGAGGAGAGCCCACCCTGATCTGGGAGGTGCGCGATTACACAGAGAAGGTGAGGAGAGGGGAGTACCTAGAGATAACTGTCGACCTCGGAAATGCTGGTGGAGGCTTCGTTCCGTCAATGAGAGCTCTCTTAATGAACGATCTGGGCGTCGTAGTGACTGGTATTCAAGCAAAGGATCTCTCCGCTGCATCCGGGATAAGGGGAAAGCTGGTCTGGAGGATACCCGAGAACTACTCCTTAGGACTCCACAGGTTCACGGTCGTCATCGTGAGCGGAGAAATATATCAGGACTCCAAACTGGTAAACATCACAGTACTAAAGTCCTATTCAGAGGAAGCTGAAGAGAAATTGGGCATTATAAGGGAATTCTTGAGCGAAATAAAGGAGTTCCTAAATGCATCAGGGGAGATAGGTTATGAAGTAGAGGGTATTGATCTTGCATCGATCTCAGACGAATATGATCAGGGGATGGTTGCATTGCATACAGGAGATGAAAAACTGGCCTTAGAACATGCTAATGAGGGAATTAGGCTGGTTAATTTAACGAGGGAAAAGCTGGACCCTCTGTTAAAGAGGGCTAACGAAGAGATAAGTGAATTAAACTCATCAAAGAATTCGGCCGCAAGGGAACACCTGAAGAAGGCAAAAACTGCCCTTGAGCTGGCTGAAATCTCTGAAAATCCTGTTCATTGGGCTGCTAACGCTACAATAGCTCTGTCAGAGCTTCTTCAAGCCAAGAAGATGGCAGGAGGCTGGAAAATAAATCAATTTTTGGTTATAGCACTTGTTTTTGCTGCGGTAGTTGCGATCTTCTTGATGAGGAGGTCACTTGCATGAGATCATAACCCTAATGGCGTTAACCCATGCTACAGCGGTATCTCTTCTGTTATATCCTCCCCCTCCCATAACCAGTAACCTGCCCTGACAGAGCTCGTGAGCTAGCTCATGAACTACCTGAACAGCGAGACGATGGCCATCATGAGAGTACCTCAAGTGGGTTAATGGGTCACTAAAAAGCCCATCAGCGCCGCATTGAAGTAGAATGATGTCAGGATTTGCCTTTCTTGCAAAAGACCTTACTTCATCTAGAGCCTCCCTAAGTTCCTCGTCTCCATCTCCAGGATTGAGGGGAATGTTTAGCTTCGTACCCCTGGCCTCGCCAGACCCTATTTCCTCCCTAAATCCGGTCCCAGGATATAGATAACGCCCACTCTCATGTATATCGGCTATGTAAACCCTTGGATCCTCGTAAAAACCGTACAGAACCCCATCCCCGTGATGAGCATCGATATCTATGTAGAGCACCCTTTCTACTCCGTAGTCCTCTAAAGCCTTTGCGATAGCAATTGCTGCATAATTGTACACGCAGAATCCTCCAGCAGATCTTCTTCTTGCGTGATGAAGCCCTCCCATCGGATTAAAGGCATGTAGAGCTTCACCTCTCATTATCTTATCCAGACCTAAGAGGGTTGAGCCCACAACGTAGCACGAAGCCTCGAATACTCCACTGGAGTATTCGAGGCTTCGTGCTACGTTGTGGGCTCAACCCTCTTAGGTCTGGATAAGAT
>Ga0180302_10001199_pt1 | contig 12180 bp, 10 predicted proteins | sample GuaBasSediGuay17_FD_121794 | JGI IMG/M metagenome (GOLD analysis project Ga0180302, IMG submission 121794) | Subseafloor sediment microbial communities from Guaymas Basin, Gulf of California, Mexico - Guay17, Core 4571-4, 12-15 cm | ecosystem: Environmental > Aquatic > Marine > Hydrothermal... | reverse complement strand
TAAGCTCCGGGCTCACCGTTAGGGTCAGGGTTGTTATGGACTTCAACGGGTCGAAGTGCTTGTAGCCCAGCTCCTCAAGCGCGTCCCTAACACCCCTCAACCTACCCCCAACCTCCTCAGCGGTGCCGCAGCTAAGAATGCCTCCAACAGGTAGGTCTAGGGACGCAACAACCCTACCACCACTAGCTACCGCGATACCTCCCTGACTCCTTATAACGTAGTTCGCTGCAGTCACTAAGTCGCTTACATCCACACCCAGGACTAGCAGGTTGTGGCTATCATGCGAGTAGGTCGTTGCTACAGCCCCCCTAGCCATAGCGCCCATAACCAGCCCAACAGAGTACCTACCCCCACCATACCTATTGAACACAGCTACTAGTGCTAAGCCCCTACCACCCCAAGCTACCTCTCCATCAACTACGTCCACCACCTCAACAACCCTCCTAGTAAAGGTGGTGTTGGGTAGAACCTCAATAACGTTAACCCTAACCGGGCCTTCACCCACGGGCGCCCTAACCCTAAAGTCTTCACTGGTTAGGTAGCGCACCTTAACGCTGCTGAAGAAGCTCTCAGGGAACCACCTCCTGCAGCTAAGAACGGGCGTTACCAATACCCCCCTATCCCTGTCGTAGACGAGCCTACCCTCCTTAAACACCTTAACCACGTCGAACCTCTCGGGGTCGCTAACAACTACTGCGTCAGCAACCCTGCCAGGAGTTAGAGCACCCCTATCCCTAAGCCCCATCCTAACCGCTGGGGATAGGGTAGCAGCGTGCAGGGCCTTCTCAACACCGAGCCCTAAGCTAACGGCCCTCCTAATCAAGTGGTCTAGGTGGCCCTCAGAGATCAGCTTAGCAGCATCGACATCATCCGTTACTAGGGCATAGGTACCCGGCGGGAGCTCGTTAAGGACATCTACGACCTCCTCGCTCAAGGACTTCTCCTGGATCTCCACGAAAACCCCCTTCCTAACCCTCTCAACCACTAGATCCGCATCCATCTGGGTGTGGTCTGATGTAGGGCCGCGGTAGGCGTACAAGCTGAGCTTAAGGCCTCTGAACCTAGGGCAGTGGCCCTCAATAACTAAGCCCCTCCTAAGCCCCAGCTCTATAAGCTTCGCCAACTCCTCATCCCCCTTAAGCAACCTCTCATAGCACATCACCTCGCCGACAGCTATGACCTCCTCGAGCTCGGCGAGCTTGGCCCACTCGCTAAGCCCGAACCTGTGCCCACCGTCCTCGAACTCCGTTGCTGGCACGCATGAGGGTATCTGGAAGAAGGCCGTTACCGGTAGACCCCTAGACGACTCCACGAGCTTGAGGACCCCCTCAACCCCGCAGGCATTAGCTATTTCGTGGGGGTCAGCAACTATGGTCAGCGTTCCGTGCCTCACGAGCTCCACCGAGAGCGCCGGGGGTGTTAGGAACGAGCTCTCTATATGGAAGTGTATGTCTATTAGGCCTGGAACCACGTACATACCCCTAACATCGTGGATCGCGGCGTCCTTGAAGGGGCTTGAGTCCCCTACGTGCACCACCCTGCCGTCATCGCCTACAACTACGTCGACCTCCTCAAACCTTAGGAGGAACGGGTTAAACACGGTGCCCCCGCTAATCACGGTAACCAATCCTGGACACCACCTAGGGACCTCTAAGTATACTGAGCACTACGCACTTAAGGACCTTGACGTACGCCTCGATATCCCTTAACGAAACCCCCTCATTAGATGCGTGCGCCTCCCTAGGGTTCCCTGGCCCGTAAGCTACAGCATCGACACCCACCCTCCCGTAGTAGGAGATGTCCACCCTACCAACGGAGACGTACTCATCGACGCCCCCAACACCTAAACCCCTAGCACACTCCCTAATAACGGCGCCAACCCTCGAACCCTCGTTAACAAACCCCTGAGCCATGCTTAGAACCTCAACACCGGCATCGACGAGCTCGGTAAACCCCTCTAGATCCCTGGTAAAGTTGTTAACGTCTACCTCAGGGATTAACCTAGCGTCGAAGCTGAAGACGAACTCGCCCGGGACTATGGACTCCTTCCCGCTTAAGGACTCGGCGAAGCCCCCGAGGACTAAGGTGTTCCCGGAGCCCTCAGCGAAGTCGGTGCGGTAGGTAGACCTAGCTAGGCCGTACGACCTCCTGAACCACTCATCGAGCTTCAGCGCGGCGTCAGCGGCCTTAACGAAAGCGTTAACGCCTAACCACGGAGTGGAGGCGTGTGCCTGCCTACCCCTAACCCTCACCAAGCCCTTAACAACGCCCTTATGCCCAATGATGACCTTCCTAACTGATGTAGGCTCTGGGATAACTACGTAGTCAGGCCTGGACCCCATGACCTCCTCAACGTAGTATCTGGTCCCCAGACCCCCCGCCTCCTCATCAGGTACTAACAGGAGCTCTAACCTACCACCAACACCGTCTAGGAGGCCCCCATCAACCAGCTCCTTCACGGTAGCTAGAGCTGCAGCTATGCCCCCCTTCATATCCGAGGCCCCCCTACCGATGACGACATCGTTGGATAGCTTAGGGGTGAAGGGAGGGGATGCCCAGCCAGGGCCCGGGGGGACTACGTCGTAGTGGCAGTTAACCTGTATTAACGGGCTCCCCCGACCCAGCCAGCTAAGCACTAAGTACCTCGGGCGGCCTACGTGCTGCGGCCTGTAGGGGTAGTTAGCGTCTAGGAACTCCTCGGGAACCTCAACAACCTCCACGTTAAGACCTAGGTTGGAGAGCTCCCTAGCTAGGTACTTAGCCATGACGTCGTAGTTGCTGCCAGGGGGGTTAACGGTGGGTATCGATATTAGCTCCTTAAGAACCCTTAGGACGTACTCCCTCACACCCGCGGCTAACCACCTAAGCGTATTAAGTTATAGCAGCTAATTTATTGGTGATGCCTAGTGTGGGTAGCCCCGCACCTACTCATAGGTGAGGGCGAGTCACCGCCCTACGCCCTACTACCAGGCGACCCTAAGAGGGTTAACGTAATAGCTGAGTTCCTAAGCAGCCCTGAGTTGGTTGCCGAGAACAGGGAGTTCAGGGTGGTTAAGGGCTCCTACAGAGGTGTTGAGGTAGTAGCGTGCTCCACAGGTATTGGGGGGCCATCAACAGCGATCGCTGTTGAGGAGCTAGCTAGGGCGGGGGCTAAGGTATTCATTAGGGTTGGGACAACCGGGGCCCTAGTAAGGGGGGTTAAGGCAGGTGAGATAGTGATCCCCTACGCAGCAATCAGGGCCGAGGGAACCTCAAGGAGGTACGTACCGCTAGAGTACCCAGCGGTAGCCCACCCCCTAGTATACACAGCCCTAACTAGGGCTGCTGAGGAGGAGGGGGTTAAGTACATACCAGGAGTAGTGCTAACAGACGATAAGTTCTACTCAGCACCTGGCGAAATACTGTGGTGGGCTAAGTACGGCGCCGTAGCCCTGGACATGGAGTCATCAATAATATACGTGGTGGCCTCCATGAAGTCCCTCTACGCGGGCACGATACTCGTAGTCGATGGAAACAGGGCTGAGGGGACCTCTAAGGCGTACATGGGGGTTAGGGAGAGGAGGGAGCACGACGAGGCGGTGATGAACGCTATAAGGAGGGAGGTCAGGATAGCGCTTAACGCCTTAACGATCATAGATGGGGAGCTACTGAGCGGGCGCTAACCACCGCCAACCCTGAAGACCCTTAACGTGTAGCACGGTTTATTAGCTCTATAGAAGGCAACAGCCCTCCTATCACTGCCAGACCCCTTAACCCTCCTAAACACCCTTACAACGCTTACATACCTAGCTCCAAACCCCCTAGCTAGGTCTACGACCTCCTTAAGAACCCTAGTACCGATCCTCATCCTCCAGTACCTCCTAGCGCAGTGAACACCGTAGTCGATGTTGAAGTTAGCTGTGTTGAGGTACGCAGCACCGACAGGTTGACCGCTGAGGTAGGCAACCAGCACTACGTGGACACCACGCCTCGGAGGCACGTAGAAGCCCCAGCTGCTGCGGTGGACGGCAGCGATATCGCTGGCTAAGCTATCGCCCCACGAGCTGAAAGCCCTAACCACCACATCCTCGTTAGGCTTTAGCAGCGATAACCTGCTGAGGTCCCAGAAGTAGAGGATTCCCTCAGCACTAACTAAGCTGTAATCCACGGTGGGGTCTCCCTCAGGTGTAAGCACTATAGATACGTCCCTACCCCTAACCAGGTCTAGGGCCTCGGCGAAGCTCCTCGATACAGAGATTACAGCCCTCCTAAGCCTACCCCTAACCACCCACGTAGCGCTGATAGCGTATGAAGTGCTCGAGGAGTTGATGACCTCGATGGAGCGCACAGGCTTAAGCCAGAAAACCCTTAGCTCGCCAGCAGCCCGGTACCACTTAATGAACTCATCCAGGGTAGTGGGTAGCGCGCTGCGTGCAGCCCTCAAGCAACCACCTTAGAGCTATCCTTGCTTGCTGCATGGCCTGGACTCCCAGTACCAGATCGAGTACTTAATAGCTACACCCCTACTAACGTCGTCTAGAAACCTCCAGTCATCGTAGCTCATCCTCCACCCAGTAGAGCCCGCGTTCCACTCAACCTGCGTAGGTGTCTTAGCCCCCGGTATAGGGATTACTGCGGGGCTGGACATTATTAACCAGTTAATAGCTACCTGGGCAGCTGTCTTACCGTACCTAGACCCGACCTCCTTCAACGCCTCAGCGACCTTCATGACCTCCATGTAGTTCTTAGGGTGGAATAGGGGGTCCTTAGCCCTAACGTCCTGAAGCTTAGCTAGGTCGTTGAGGCCGTACTTACCTGTTAATGCCCCCCTAGCTAGGGGGCTCCAAGCCATAACGCTTAACCCGTGCTTCTCAGCGTACGGTAATAGCTCGGCCTCAGCCCACCGCTCAACTAGGTTGTACCTAACCTGGAGGACGACTATGTCCTCCCTCGAGAGGCACTCCCTAAAAGCCTCAACGAGCTCCACCGGGAAGTCGCTGAGGCCTAGGTGCTTAACCCTCCCTAACCTAACGAGCCTCTCCATAGCCCTAGCATAGCTACACGTTGGGTAATGGTGCCAGCAGGGCGGCCAGTGGGCTAGGAGGACGTCTACGTAGTTCAGGCCTAGGAGCTTAAGCGACTTATCAACAGCTATAGGCACGTCGACAGGGTTAAGGAACTCCCCCGGGATCTTAGTGCACACAACGACCTCATCCCTCCTAACACCCCCCTCCCTTAAAGCCCTACCGAGGAAGCTCTCGCTTAAGCCTAGGCCGTAAGCCATTGCGGTATCGAAGAAGTTAACGCCGAGCTCAACAGCCTTCAGAACTATGTCCCTAGCCCTACCATAGTCCAGGACGCCCCACGCCTCGCTGAACTGCCACGTCCCTAACCCAACCCTAGAGACCTTAAGGCCGGACCTGCCAAGAACCGTGTACTCCAATCAAGACCCCTTATAAAGTGTTGAAGGCTTTCTAATAAGCTAACACGTGCGTGGGCAGGTAGGAAGAGCCTTAAGCTATCCAGCAACCCCCTGGTTAATAAGGACCTACCACCCCTAGTTGTGTGGTGGCTGCGGATGTCATGGATCGCGTACTCCGTGCTAACCCTGCTGGCTTGGGGGATGTGGGGCCTAGTTCTTAAGGTAGCCTATAAGGGAGGTGGGTGGCTCCAGGTATACTTCATTTCATCCCTAGCCTCCTTCACACTAGCCCTAACGGTCTTCCTAGCGAGTAGGCAGCCCCTAACCATGAACAGAGCCTACATAGCGGTAGCTACCGCTGCAGGCCTCCTAGGAGGGCTTGGATACGTATTCTTCGTTAAAGCCCTCGAGACAGGTAAGGCCTCGGTGGTCCTGCCCCTAACAGCTCTATACCCAGCAGTAACCGTTGTAGCTGCCCTCCTAGTACTAGGTGAGAAAATATCCCTACCTCAAGCAGTAGGCGTAGTGCTAGCAATTACCGCAGCAATCCTGCTATCGCTCTAGGAGCCCGCTTAAGCCCCTAGGAGCCTTATGAGGTGCGTTTCCTTATGGAGCTAGCCCTTAAGGGGGGAAACCAGCAATTACCGCAGGCAACAGCTAAGTCAGCATACCTAGCTTGAACGAAACCAAGACATCAAACTCTTAAACACCAAGCTTAAGGGATTGCACGTGGTGTAAAGGTGGTAGCTGATTCTAACCCTTAAATGATGAAGCGTCCTAGTCATTTATGTGATGTTAAGTAAAATTTTGCTGCTCTCTATTTAAAGATTTAATAAGGAATTCTATAGTTACTAATCGGTGAGGTCCTTGCCCGTAGCTACTACGAGAACCCTAGCTCTATTCATTGTGATACTAGTAATCGTTGCAGGGGTTGCTGCATTCGCTGGGTACCAGTACGGGGCCTCGGTAAGCAAGCCCGCTGTGGTGAAGAAGAGGTTTAAGATAGGGTTAGTGCTTAAGACGCTAACTAACCCGTACTTCATTGAGATGCAGAAGGAGTTCTTAAGGCTCTCGGAGAAGCTAGGTTTTGAGGGTAGGGTTCTATCAACAGCTACAGAGCAGGAGGTTGAGAAGCAGGTCTCCATGGTTGAGGACCTCATATCGTGGGGCGCTGACGCCATACTAATAACCCCAGACGATAGCGCAGGGATACTGCCGGCTTTTAAAGCATGTAAACAGAATAACGTGATATGTATAGCAATCGACACCCCAGTTGCCGGGGATAGCCCTGAGAAGGTGGTTATGGCGGACTTCTTCATAGGCCCCAACTTCGTTGATGGCGGGGAGAAGGTGGTTGACTACGTTGCTAAGCTCCTCAGCCCCGAAGACCCCAGTAAGGCTAAGGGGAAGATAGCTATATTCCTAGGGGTTCCAGGAGCTGGCTCAACCATCTTAAAGCTTAAGGGCATTAGGAAGGGCTTGAGTAAGTACCCGGGCTTAAAGGTGGTGTTCAATCAAACAGGCATGTATGAGAGGGCTAGAGGTGCGAGCCTAGCTGAGGACCTCCTCAGCGCTCACCCGGACGTGGTTGCTATAATATCTGAGAACGACTTAATGGCTCTAGGAGCTCTAGAGAGGCTTAAAGCGCTGAAGAGGACCGACATCATAGTAACCGGGATGGACGCTATACCCGAGGCATGTATGTCCATAATTAAGGGGGAGCTCAAGGCAAGCGTGAACCAGAGAGGTGCCGACCAGGTTAAGGAGGCTGTCTACGCAGCGTACAAGCTGTTAGCAGGGGTGGAGCTGGATAAGAAGTGGGTAGACCTCCCAGCGCAGTTAATAACTAAGGAGAACGTAGTTATGCGCACAACAGAGCTATCTGAGCTCGGTATGTGGCCCCCATAATCCTCACATTTTTAACTACACACCACCTACATGTCATAGGAGCAAGAGGGCATGTTAGTATGGAGTACATCCTTGAAATGAAGAACATAACTAAGATATTCCCCGGAGGTTTTAAGGCCCTAGATAACGTCGACTTTAACTTAAGGAAGGGTGAGGTCCATGTACTACTAGGTGAGAACGGAGCTGGTAAGAGCACCTTGATCAAGGTGCTCTTAGGGGTCCATAAGAGGGACTCAGGCAAGGTAATCCTATGGGGTGAGGAGGTAGATATAAAGAATCCTAGGGAGGCGTTTACCCGGGGTATAAGCGTTATATATCAAGAGCTAAGCCTGTTCCCGCACCTAACAGTTGCTGAGAACATCTCCATTATAAGGTACCCGCTGAGGAAGTCGATTGTTATAAGGCGTGATGAGATGCTTAGGAGGGCTAGGGAGGCCCTTAAGAGCTTGGAAATCGATGTAGACCCCTTAGAACTCGTTAAGAACCTAAACCTATCGGAGAGGCAGCTAGTTGAGATAGCGAGGGCGTTCTCTTACGGGGCGAAGATCATTATCATGGATGAGCCGACAACGGCCCTCTCCGTTCCAGAGAGGAGGAGGTTGTTCAACGTCATTAAGACGTTGAAGGCTAGGGGTATCTCGATAGTCTACATAACGCACTTCCTAGAGGAGGTCTTCGAGATCGGTGATAGGGTCACGGTGCTCAGGGACGGCAGGAAGGTGGGGACCTACATGGTAAGCGAAGTCGATGAGGACACCATACTGAGGCTCATGACGGGCAGGAAGTCCCTATTTGCAGGTGTAAGTGAGGAGGGGAGGGCTGGTGTTAAGGAGGAGGTGTTAAGAGTCGTAATCACTTCAGGCTCCAGGAAGTACGAGATACCGGTATATACGGGTGAGGTCCTAGGTATTGCAGGCCCCGTCGGGGCTGGCAAGACGGAGCTAGTTAAAGCTATCTACGGGGCCTTAAGGAGGAGGGACGTGGAGGTAATACATAAGGGGCAGAGGGTTTCATTCAAAACTCCGCAGAAGGCTGTGAAGTTCGGTATAGGCTACCTCCCAGAGGACCGGGATGTGGAGGGCCTCTTCATGAACAGGAGCGTTCTTGAAAACATCTCCATAGCTAGTATATGGGAGCTTACTAAGAGGTTACTCCTGATAAATAAGAGGGTGGAGAGGAGGAGGGTTATGGAGGTGTTTAACGCGTTAAGTATAAGGGCTAGGTCACTGGAGCAGAAGGTTCGCTACCTAAGCGGCGGGAATAAACAGAAGGTGGTTGTTGCTAGGTGGCTATGTAAGAGGCCAAAGATAATAATCTTCGATGAACCTACTAGAGGTATAGATATACCGACTAAGATCCAGATGTACGGTATAATTCGGAGGTTAGCAGCTCAGGGATGCGCCGTAATACTGTCGTCCTCAGAGTTTAACGAGATAGCTAGCTTATGTGATAGGGCTATAGTGCTGAGGCAGGGCGAGGTAGTAGCTGAGGTTAAGGGGCCTGAGTTAAGCGAGCATAAGTTGATGTCTCTAGCCATCGGAGGGGTTACCCGTGAGCGCTAGGGAGCGCGGCCATACAACACTTGAGTACCTAGGCCGTTACAGCGCCCTAATATCGTTCTTCATAGTTTTCGCGATGTTTATTACGTTAACACCCAAGATAGTCTCGCCCTTCAACCTACTGATAATACTGCACCAAGTAACTGTGTTCGCAATACTCGGGGCTGGGATGACCCCGGTTATAATTACTGGCCGTATAGACCTCTCAGTAGGCTCTGTCCTAGCTCTCTCAAGCAGTATTCTAGGGATTGCTTTAATAGATTGGGGGCTAGCCCTACCCTTAGCGGTCATCCTAGCTATACTAATAGGGTTAATCGCGGGCTTAATTAACGGTACGCTAATAGCTAAGCTAAAGATACCCTTCTTCATAACGACCCTAGGAACGATGTACGCTGCCAGGGGTATAGCCCTAGTGCTGATGGGTGGGGTAGCTAAGTCGTTAAAGGGCTTCCCAACGCTGAGCTACCTCTCAACGGGCTGGATAGGTATCATACCAATGCCCCTGATACTAATAATTGCTATATACTTAATAGTTGACTTCATACTAAGCAGCACCCCCGTAGGTAGGTATATCTACGCTGTGGGGAGTAACTACGATGCAGCTAAGCTGGTAGGGATCGATGTAGATAAGTACATAATAATAGCCTACACCCTCTCAGGACTTACAGCGGGCATAGCCGGCGTGTACATGAGCTCAAGGGTTCTAGCAGCTAGCCCAATAATAGGCGTGCTTTACGAGCTCTACGCCATAGCGGCTGTCGTCCTTGGAGGAACGAGCTTGTTTGGTGGTGAGGGCTCCGTTAGAGGTACCTTAATCGGCGCGCTAACCCTAACCATAATAAGTAATGGGTGCCACCTCCTAGGAATATCCCCCTACCTAGAGTACGTAGTCGTAGGCCTAGTTATAGTGTCCATGGTAGCTATAGACGTCCGCATGAGGCGCTTACGCGGGGAGTACATAGAGAAGGCGTAGAGAGCTCTAAAAATTATAGGAGGGGTTTTAGGGACTCAAAAGCCCTCCTAGCGAAATCGTGTGGATCCATACCCCAGTACTCCCTCCTAAAGGACTCTATGGAGACGTAGTAATCGTAGCCTAGCGACTTAGCGAAGTCTACCATGCCTTTTAAGTCCAGCCCTCCATAACCCGGTAGCAACCTGTCATCGTTTGATAGCTTACTCCTATCCTTATCGGTGGGGGCGTCGCTAACGTGGATTAGCGCTACCCGATCCCCTACATCCCTTAAGCACTCAAGGGAGCTGCTAGCTAGGTATATATGGAACGTATCGATCATGGTGTATACGTTATCCCTACCGACACGCTTAACTATTTCAACCCCGTCCTCGAGCCTCCTTAGAGCCCTATCCCATAGCCCGAGGGGCTCAACGATCACCTTTAAGCCGAACTCTTCAGCTATCCTAGATAGGTTCTTAACGACCTTAACGCCGTTATCAATTACGGCGCTCCCCACGACCTTAACACCCCTCGGCACGGTGCACGGTATGGTGACTATGAAGGGGCACCCTAACTTATAGCTAATATCGCAAACACGCCTAAACTCCTTAAAGAACCCCTCACTAGGTGCCTCAAGCAGTGGAAGGACAACTGAGTTTAGGGATAGGAGGTCGAGGCCCTCACCTTCAATAACCGCTAACAACTCATCGACTCCCTCCCTCCCTATAAACTCCGACACCTTAGTAATGCGTAGCTCAACCCCCTTAAAGCCAGCCCTAGATACAGCGTTTAGGAAGGTCCTCATATCGTGAGGAAGCATCGTGGCTTGATTCATTGCAGGCTTCATGCTTCTACCTATAGTACCTTAAGTAAGGCACTATAACCCTTATGGTTGCAAGGAAGGCCTATGCTAGGGACTTAACTGCTTTAAGGGAGGGAAAAACTTATGGCTTAACAATGACCTTTATAGCGCCCTCTAACCTCTTAACAAAAGTCTCTAACGCCTTATCGAATTCATCAAGCGGGAATACGTGCGTTATTAACTTCTTAACGTTAACCTTACCTGAAGCAATCAGGTTTATTGCTTCATCGCTCGCGTTGGGGTTACCCCTAGACCCGTAGATCGTTATCTCGTTGAATACTACCTTACCCATTAAGTACTTCACGGGCTCTTTGTAGTTCCCTATAAGGACTACGCTACCCCCCTTCCTAACCATGTCGATCGTCCATGAGCAGGCCTCCTCGGACCCGCTGCACTCAACAACTAGGTCGGCACCCCTACCATTAGTTAGCTGTAGAACTCTCTCCACCGGGTCCTCCACCTCAATATCTACTAACTCACCTCCTAACTCCCTAGCAACCCTCATCCTGTTGCTCCTCCCTCCATGCCCTCTCCCCACAACTATGACCCTCCCGGCGCCCAACGCCTTAGCGCATTGGAGAGCGCATAGGCCGACGGGCCCGGGCCCTATGATAACCACGGTGCCGCCGGGGGGTACCCCAGCCCTCTTAAGCCCATGTAGGGCTATCGCGGTTGTATCAACCATAGCCCCCTCCTCAAAGCTCATGCTATCCGGTATCCTGTGTATGGCCTTCACGTGGTAGACCTCGTACTGAGCGTAGGCGCCGTTAGCTATGAAGCCGTACCACCTATGCCCCTTCTCCATATTGCCGAAGTTCTCGCACAGGTTGTACCTACCCCTCTTACACATATCGCACATGCCGCAGCCCTTATGTGCTTCACCAGCAACCCTATCCCCAACCTTAAACTCCGTGACCCCGGGACCTAAGGCAACGACCTCACCAGCCCACTCATGCCCAGGGATCATAGGGTAGAATAGGGGGTACTTACCGCCAGCAAACTTCCCTGTGAGTAGGGGCGGGTCAGAACCGCATATAGCAACCGCCCTAACCCTTACAAGAACCTCGTAGGGACCCGGTTTAGGTGTGTCAACAACGCGCACACTGTACCTACCCGGAGCCTCTAGAACTAAGGCCTTCATCTTAGACGGAATGTTTAAGGAGCTCATTTTACCTCGTGAAGACTCTAAGCGGGTACGTATTTAAGGTTTACCTAAGAACCCCTGTACAGCGGCTTGGTGGTCCCCGCGGAGGGAGTTCCGTAGGGGCTAACCCCCTATTTCGAACCCCCGACCGCCCGGTATCCGCCTTAGGCGGTAGCCCAGCGGCGTAGCACACCTTCATCCGGGGGCTACCCCCCAGTCGGTGTGTGGGGCCACCACCTACCCCTACATTCCCGCCCGCTAGGGTGCCGGGCGCTCTACCGCTGAGCTACGCGGGGACCATAACAAAGTATGTAAAAGGGGGTTATAAACCTAAACAGAGGGGTTTCCTTAAAC
>Ga0180302_10001198_pt1 | contig 12183 bp, 9 predicted proteins | sample GuaBasSediGuay17_FD_121794 | JGI IMG/M metagenome (GOLD analysis project Ga0180302, IMG submission 121794) | Subseafloor sediment microbial communities from Guaymas Basin, Gulf of California, Mexico - Guay17, Core 4571-4, 12-15 cm | ecosystem: Environmental > Aquatic > Marine > Hydrothermal... | reverse complement strand
CTTTTGAAAGAGTTTGGATTTTTTTAATTAAAAAGTAACTTCCTCCTCCCCCACTTCCCAAAATTAAAAGGATAAAGGAGAAAAATAAAATATATATTTTTTTTGCCTCACTCATATTTTATTTTAAAAGAAAATCTAAAATTAATATCTTTTGGTGAAAGCAGATTTTCAATTGGAGCTTCAACATCATAAAAAATGGAATTTTCTTTAAGAGCCTTTTCAATTTCCAAAACCTTTTCTCGAGTTTTGGCAAATCCATTAATTTCTCCTTTTAAAAATTCCTTCTCAATTATCTTTGGAGCCTTGGGTTCTTCTTTCTTTTCTTTCTTTTCTTCTTCTGATTCTGAAGGAGGAGGAGAAATAGTTATTTTTTCTTTCTCAATAGATATAGAAAGTTGACTTAAAGAAACATCTTTTTGAGGTAAGATTTTAATAATCTCTTCTAAAAATGGAGGAAGATAAATTGACTTTTCTTGAAGAGAGAAGATCTCTTTTATTTTTTGGTTTATATTGTCTATCTCTTTTTCTATTTCTTTAATTTCAAGAAACTCCTTGCTTTTTCTTTTTACTTCAATTAAATTCTTTTGAGAAGAAGTGGCAATTTCAAGATAGAGACAAATACTAAAAAGTATTCCCACAAAAAAGATAACTGCAAGAGAAAAAAGGCGAAAGAAAGAAAAAAGAGAAACTTTCAATTTTTCAAGTTCTAACTTTTCTTTTTCTTTTTGAGGAAGAAAATCAAATTTTGGCATAATTTTTTATTTTTCCTCAATCCCCCTTAAGGCTAGCCCAATAGCGGTGGTAAAAGGAAGAAAGTCTTTCGTTCGTTTCTTCTTTATCTCTTTTTTAATAGAATCAATATTCGACAAAGGATTACCTAGTTCAACTGGTTTTTTTAAAGAAAAGGATAAAAACTCTGAAAGTCCAATCATTGTCGCCACTCCTCCGCAAAGAATAATTTTGGAAATGATACCATCGGGAATTCCTTCTATTTTCCCAAACTCACCAAAATAATCAATATATTCTTGCGTCCTTTTTGCCAGCTCTATCAAAATTGGCAAAAGAGCATTAAAAACCATATCTTGCTTTTCAAGCTGGGTAAAACTTACTTCTTCCTCTTCGCCTTTTCTTTCCAAAATCGGTACAGGAACAACCTTCCATTTTGAAAGAGAAGAAAAATCTTTAAGAGAGACTTTGTGAATGCTTTTTATTCGAGAAAGTCCTACTCTTTTTTTCATTTTTTCTGCTTCTTTGAGATCAATTTTTAGCTCCTTTGCAATGGCCTTATCCATCTCTTCTCCTGAAATATCGATATGAGTGGTAAAAAGAATTGTTTTTCCAGAAAAAATTGTAAGGCCTGTCCCACATTTTCCAATATCAAGAATAATAACAGGTTTTGGTGAAAAGGAATCCTTAATTAAACTTCTAATAACTGCCATTGACTCTATTTCAAATGATAAAGGCTGAAGTCCAGCTTTTTTAAAAACAGAAAGATAACTATCTACTACTTCTTTTAAAATCACTGCAACCGAAACATTTATTTTCTTTTCTTTTTCTTTTTCAGCTGTGGAAGCTATTTCCCAATCAAAATAAACTTCTTCTAAATTGACAGGAAAGTTAGGTTCTATCTGCCATTTTATAATTTCTTCTATTTCCTCTTTTCCTGTTTTTGGTACTTGAATCACTTTTATAAAAGCATTTTCTTCGGGCAATGAACAAACAGCATATTTTGTTTTGATCTTCTCTCCCTCTACCTCCTCAATTGCTTTTTTTATAATTTTTATCACTTCTTCTTCTTTGTTTTTTGAAATCTTTCCTTTCACAATAATCCCTTCTGGAATATCCTTTTCTCCAAGAGATGTAAGCTCTAATTTGTCTCCTTTCTTTTTGACTTGAGCAATTTTAATTGACCTGTCTGAAATATCTATTCCAAACCCTTCAAATTTTGCTTTGATGATCTCCATAGAATTTTTTTATTATATCACAAAAAATTGAAAATTACTCTACTTCTTCCCACAAGATTACTTTATATTCTCCATAAGTTGGAAAATATGGAGGGGGATTGTAAGTTAAATTTGAATCGTACATCATTTCTGTTTCTCTATATCCTGAAATCACATTTCCTCGCCAATCTACCCAGGTAAATGTCCAGACAGTATTTGTAATAATTGAACCATAGGTCTCGATATAATCGCGAATGGCATAGGTTCGATAAGGTTCAAACCACCAATGAGGATAATAATATCTAAAAACATGTCCTTTTTGAGCCAGAAGAACTGCTTTTATTTCCAAGCGATCAGGAGAATAAAGAGGAATTAAGATATCTTTTTGGGCAATCAAAGCTAGGACAGAATCTGAAGTAGCATAGTCTATGTCTCCCCAAATTATAATTTTTGCATTTGTCTGGGGAGTATCTGGAAGACGCGCTGCAACAACAGTCACTCTTCCATTAACTGTACCGTCTACCCAAAGATTATCCTCAACAAAAATTGGAGCACAATTTGAAGGGAGATTATATTTTGCATAATGTCTTTCCCTGGAAATACTATTAGATTCATAGACCCATCTTTCTCCGTTAAATCCCCAAACTCTTCTTCGAAGTCGTGTAACTTTGTAAACATCTACTGTTCCATCAGAATTAAAATGAAGATGATAACCCTGAGTCATTGATGGAGGAAGATAAATTCCGTTATCTTGGGCTTCAGTTTTAAGAAAAGCTAAATCTTGAGTAATTTTATCGAAATCTACTGCAGGAACAGGAAATTTCCAAAGCCCTTTATCTCCTCCTTCTCCCTCTCCCCAAATTCCAGGTTTTTCTTGAGGAGGAAAACATCCATGATAGATCTGGCAAATATAAGTTTCTTTGGCAGAGGTTGAGAGAGAATTTTGTTCTCCATCCATTCTAATTCCTCCATTTGAATGAAAAGGCCCTTTAAGTTCTTCATCCTCACCAAACCAGACATCATCATTTGTTAAAAAAGAAAACTTTGCTAAAGCCTCTTTGGCATACCTTACTCTAACAGTTCTTTTTACTTCAGGATCTGATAAAGTCCATCCAGTAGATTCAATCTCTACATAATTTCGACAAGCATTTGGAGGAGTAATCTGAAGAGAGAACTTTCCAATAACATTTCCTTCAGGATCTTTATAATCGTGAATGTAAGGTCCTGGCTGGCCAGTTCCGTCTTGATAATCTTCAGGAGCATGAGCAAGATGCCATCTATAATATTCAACTCCCGCCTCTGCAATTGTTAAAGCTTTCTCATAAGCCTGCTGATGCCGGAGTGAGCGAAGCTGACTTGCCACCCTCACACTTATTCCCGAAAGCAAAATAAGAAAAATTATACTGAAAGCCAAAATTAAGGCTGTAATTGCTCCTTTTTCTTTTTTTGATAAAATCTTCATAATTTATTCTTGAGGTCTTAAATTTCTTATTTGAACATCGGATTCAAGTTCAAAATCTTGAGGCACCTTTTCTGGATTGACATTTATCTTAAGATAGACATGCATTAATGTCGTTTCCTGTAGAGAAGTGGGAGTAGTCAAAGGATTATTCACTGTATCTTCAGGCCAATCTTTGTTGTAATAGGTAAAAATAGGAGTAGCGCCATTTCTTACATAGCGGGAAAGAACTTCAATTTTTTCATTCTCTGAAGGATAAGAAATAGGCCAACCTGTAGGGTCAATCACTCCTTTTTTAAACTCTGTTCCCTCAAGAAAATATCTAACCCTTTCAACTCTATCATCTCTATCAATATCGCTGTAAAAAATAAATTCAAAATCGTCTGCTTTTTCGATTGGATAAGATCCATCCTCTCCCTCTCTGGCCTCTCTTATTTCTTTTACCATAGTTTCAATTCCCCGTCGAGCTTCTCTTATTGCTTTGTTTTGTTGAAAAGCAAAATTGTAAGTTTTATATCCCCAATAAATGAAAAGAAAAAGTGCTCCCATAGTGACAATAAATATTGCAATGGTTACAATCATTTCAATTAAAGTTAGTCCTTTTTGGAAATTTTTTTTCATAGCAAGTCTTATTGAGAAGGAATAAGGTTTATTTCCCTTACAACATCTCCTGAGATATCAAGCCTTTCTGAATAGAAATCATAGCCTTCAGCGCTAATTTCAAGAACATAGGAACCTGACTGAAGAGGCATAAAGAAAGCTTCTCCGTTTTCATCAGTAGGAAGAGTTTCATCATAATTAATTGAAGTGTTTAAAAGTCTTACAGAAGCTCCAAAAATTGGATCTCCGGTTTGAGCGTCTTTCACTCTAACAAGGAGGGTATTTTCAGCCTTAAGATATAAAATTACAGTCTGAGTAGTATCGGGAAGAAGATTAACAGGCTGGACAGGATAAGTTTCCACTAAATCAAAACCTGTCGCTTCGCTATCTACAGAGAAAGTATATGAATCCCATTCAAGATAGGAAATTTTTATGTAACCACTATCATTGGTTGTATGATCATAGGAGTATTTATAGACAGGATTTCCTTCAGCATCCGTCCCAATAGTCTTTGCTCCTTGAAGATGAAAAGTCAAATTGGGAACAGGGTCTGGATCATTTACATTCCAAATTACTTTCCAATCATAAAGAATTGGAGTTACCGAAGGATCATCTGTCTCAAAGGTAGCTTTTACTCTAATTTCGGGATATTTATCTTTATCAAGACCAAAAAGATCAACCGGAGAATCACTAAATCCTTCAGAATTTGGAATTCCATTGACAGTTAAATCACTATCGGGAATCAAAACCCAATCTGTTCCATCAAAATAAAGAAATTGATATTTAATTGTTGTTCCGGAAGGTTCGTCATCATTAAAAGAAAAACTATACCAACTATCAAAGGTACCCGGAGAAATCGTTTCAGAAATTAGATAACCTGAAGAAGCATATCCTGTTTCAGTAAGAGCTAATTTTACTTCTCCATTTCCAATCTCAAGATTTTCTGAATCGCTGATTTTTGAAGTATCTTCAAAACTATCAGACCATTCATCTCGTTGAGGAACTTCTTTTGTATAAACTTCAAAGGTAGAAACTTTATCTATGGAAAAACTAATCTCTGTTAATTCACCTTTAAGTACTGTAGCATGAGGTTTGTCTGGATTATCTACCTCATCTTTCCCATAAGTTCTGTCAGTGCTATAGCCTGGTTTTGTAACTGTAATTTTGTAACTTTCGATGGATTCGGGAGCTCCTGGAATTACTAGATTCCCATTGCTATCTGTTTGATAATCGGCATTTATTGGAGGATCTACATTGTCATTTTCTATATGAACATCAGCCTGAACTACTGGTTGGCCTTGACTATCAAAAACAGAAATAAAAAGAGTTCCTCCTTCGCTTTCTCCTTCAACTCCTGGAGGAGCAATATCTGAAATTAAAAAAACTTCTCCTGGATGGCCTGCTTGCCAAGAAACTTTCACCTTAATTCTTTTATAATCTGTTGGAACAGGATCATCAGGTGCAGTTCCATCAAAAGGATCGTCAATATATAAAACTGTGGTCTTTACAGTAAACTCAACCCTGTTTCTTGTAATATTCTCTGTTTGAGGAATTATCCCTGAAGGAATCCCTCCTACTGTACCTACTTTTTCATAGGGAAGATTTCTTGCCAGCTCAATTTTTTGATTAGCTAAAGCAAGGGCAGTACTTTTTAAATAGGAAAGTTGGATTGCTTTAAGAGCTATTCTGAAAGCTCCAAGAATAGCTACAAAAACTAAACCCACAATAACAGAAGCAACAAGAAGATCTATCAAAGTAAACCCTCCCTTTTCTTTCATTTTTTTAAAAAATTTTTTCATAGGTAGCGTTTATAAGCCCCCCATCATTGTATACATTGGCTGAATTACAGAAAGAGCAAAAAATCCGACTCCCGCCCCAATTAAAACGATTAGAATTGGCTCGATCATAGAACTTAAATTAGCAGTCGCTCTATCTACTTCTCTCTCATAAAAATCAGCTAAATTTGCCATAAATTCAGCTATCTTTCCTGTCTTTTCCCCAACATTGATCATTTGAATCATTAAATATGAGTAAAGCTCTTCATAAGGAGCAAAAACTTCTCCCAGTGTCTTTCCTTTCTGAATTTCTTCTGAAGCTTTCTCCATTGCGGTTTTGTAATAAAAATTGGGAATACTTCTTGCTAAAATCTGAAGACTTTTTGCAATTGGAACCCCACTTACTATCAGTGAGTTTAATATTCGACAAGTTCGAGCGGTATTAACTTTTTTGTTAAGTTTTCCCAAAATTGGAAATCTTAATGAAAGCTTGTCAAAAAATCTTTTTCCTTTTTCTGTCTGCCTTATCTTTTTAATCAAATAGAAAATTAAAACCCCCGCAATTGGCAAAATATACCAATATTTTGAAAGAAAATTACCAGTTGCCATCACTACTTTTGTTGTGAAGGGAAGTTCCATTTCCATTTCTTCAAAAAGTTGGGAAAATTTTGGTACAATCCAGGTTAAGGCAATGATTCCAGCGCAAATCATTACAAAAATCACAATTGCTGGATAAATCATTGCTCCTTTAACTTTGGAAATAAGTTCGTGTTCTTTTTTCATATGATTAGCCAATACTTCAAGGACTTCCTTTAATTTTCCTGTCTTTTCCCCCACCCTTACCATATTTACATAAAGTTCATTGAAAATATCAGGATGTTTGGAAAGAGTATCTGAAAAACTTACTCCTTTTAAAATATCATCTCTCATCTCTTCAATTATTTTTTTAAACCTTTTATTTCGAGTCTGATGAGCTAAAACTGAAAGAGCTTCCTCAAAAGGAAAACCAGCTCCCACCATCACACTCAGTTGTTCAGTAAAAATCATTTTTTCTGTTAGGGGAATAGATCTTCTTAAAGAAAGACTAAATTTTCTTTTAAATCCTTTTTCTTCTCCTTCCAAAAAAGCAGAGACCAAAACCAATTTTTCTTCAAGAAGTTTTTTAGCTAATTCCTTTTTATTTTGAGCCTCCTTTTTACCAAAAACTGTTTTTCCAGAAAAAGTTTTGGCTTTATATTTAAAAATTGGCATATTTATTCTTCTCTTGTTACTCTAAATACCTCCTCAAGGCTTGTAATCTTTTGAACTGCTTTTATAAATCCATCTTCAAGCATTGTAACCATCCCTTCTTTTTCTGCCTGCTTTTGAATTAAATCACTTGGAGCTTCTTTTGTAATTAATTCCTTAATGGCCTCACTAACTTCAAGAACTTCATAAATTCCAATTCGACCTTTATATCCCTCGGGGCATTTTTTGCTTGGTTTTGGCCTCCCAAATTCAATATCTTTCCAGGTTTTGTCTTTGGGAATAACTTTTTCTCTTTTCAAAACATTCAAGATTTTATCCATAGGATAATTTTTCTTTAGATGGTTAATTTCTTCTGGTTTTAATTTATATTCCTCCATTCCAGGACAAAGTCTCCTTACAAGTCTTTGAGCGATTACAATTTTTAAAGTAGAGGCAATCAAAAACGGCTCAACTTTCATATCAATTAATCTTGGAATAGCGCCAGCAGCAGTGTTTGTATGAAGAGTAGATAAAACAAGATGACCAGTCAAAGCTGCATTTATTGCCAAAGAAGCAGTTTCATTATCTCTAATCTCTCCTACCATAATAATGTCAGGATCTTGTCGAAGAAGGGCTCGAAGACCGGCAGCAAAGGTTAAACCAATTTCTGGTTTAACTTGGGTTTGATTGATTCTGGGAATAGTATATTCAATTGGATCTTCAATTGTGGCGATATTCACTTCAGGAGTATTTAAAATATCAAGAATAGTATAAAGAGTAGTGGTTTTTCCTGAACCAGTTGGTCCTACAACCAAGATTAATCCATATGGTCTTTTGATGTTGGAATGAACTTTTTCTAAAGCTTCTCCTCGAAGACCAAGTTCTTCTAAAGTAAACCCTTTCCCACTTTCCATTAAAACTCGCATTACTACCTTTTCACCAAAGTAGGTGGGAAAAATTGAAACTCTGAAAGAAACCTTATAATCTTCGGTCTGAATTTTAAATCTTCCATCTTGGGGAAGACGATGTTCATCAAGCTTCAGTCCTGACAGGACTTTAATTCGAGCTACAATTCCAGGATGAACTCTTTTGGGAAGAACCATTGCATCATGTAAAATTCCATCAATTCTATATCTTACTCGAAGTTCTTTTTCTCCTGGCTCAATATGAATATCTGAAGCTTTTTGCAGGATTGCATGTTTTAAAAGAGTATCGACAATCCTGATTATTGGAAGCTCTTCTGCTACTTCCTGAAGTTTTTCCTTTGTCTCTTTGATTTCTTCTTCCTCTTTAATTGGTTTTATTTTTTCTGCCCCTTCTTTTATTATCTTACCAAATTCAGCCTCAAGACTTTCTTCATATTGCATCAAAGCATTTTTGATACTTTCTGGAGTAGTTAAGCGAGGCAGAATTTTTAAATTTGCTTTCTTTTTAATAAATTCAATTGTTTGAAGATCTTCTGGATCAAGCATCGCTACTTCTAAATTTTGACCCTCTTTTCGATAGGCAATGATATTGTGTTTTCTAGCAATGGGCTCTGGAATAATCCGAAGAACTTCGGGAGGAATTTTTTCCTTCTCAAGATTAATAAAAGGAATGCCCAAAATATAGGCTTTAAGATGGATTAGATCTTTTCTTGAAATTAAGCCTTCATTTACCAAAACTTCCTCAAGCTTTTTTCCTGTTTTTTTGGCTTTTTTCTCTGCTTCCTCAAGTTTATCTTTTGGGACTAAATTGAAATCGAGTATGTAAGCTTTTAGTCTCTCTGGTTCGATTGTCATATATTTTTTATTCTCCTAAAGTATTTTTTATTTTTGAGAGAACATCTTCTAAATTTTGATCAGATTTAACAAGATAAGTAGTTGCTCCCAAAGATAAACATTTTTCGATATCTTCGGGGCTCTCAAGATTAGTTAAAATTATGACAGGGATATCTTTGGTTTCTTTATCTTCTTTTAAATTTTTTAAAACCTCAAAACCATCCATTTTGGGCAAAATCAAATCTAAAAGAATTAAATCTGGTTTTTCTTTTTTGGCTAATCTCAATCCAACTTCCCCATCCAAAGCTCTAATCACTTTATACCCTTCCTCCTCCAAAAACTTTCCCATTGTTTTTTGAAGTTTGAATTCATCCTCAATGAATAAAATCTTTTTCATAGATCTTTCAGATTTTTAATATTTTTATGACCTTTCTTTTTCTTTGAAAATAGGAAGTTCAAACCAAAAAGTGCTTCCTTTTCCCTCAATTGAAGAAAATCCCATCTTTCCCCCACAACCATCGATTATTTTTTTTGAAATATAAAGACCAAGTCCCATTCCGTGAGTTTGATGTCTTAAAACATTGCTTCCTCTAAAAAATTTTTGGAAAATATATTTTTGATCTTCTTTTGGAATACCAACTCCTTCATCTTTTACGATGCATCTTACTTTATCTTTTACCTTTTGAAGACGAACAAAAACTCTTCCTTTTCCTTTGGTATAGCGAATGGCATTATCTAAAAGATTGGCAACAACTTGTGGAATTTTTCTTGAATCTCCAAAAGCCGGAGGAAGATTGTCTTCAATTTCAAGTTTTATTTCTACATTATGACCCTTAGCAAAAAATTCGAAACTTTTTATTATTTCCTTTACTATCTTCTCTAAAAAAATCTTTTCTTTCTTTACTTCCCATCTTCCCTGCTCCACTTTAGCAACAAAAAGCATATCTTTAATTAATTTTAGCATCCCTTCTACTTCTTCTTTGATATCATCAAGATAAGTAATTTTTTTTGTTTCATCTTTCTCTCTCATTGCAAGATCGAGAGTCCATTTTAAATTTGAAAGAGGAGTGCGGAGCTGATGAGAAATAATACTAATGAATTCGGACTTCATTAAATTTGCTTCTGCTAATTTTTCAAAACTTTGAACCAAAATATAATCAAGAATAAAAAGAACGCCTGTTATCAAAAGGATCAAGAGAGTAACTTTTGTTGGCTCTAAATATTTTGTCGCGATTAAATAGGTAGAAATAATGGAAAAAATAATTACTCCTCCCATTACAACAAAAATAAAGGAAGGACAGGCCCAAAGAGAAACCCTATATTTTCGGCAATGACTTACAAAATTTAACTTTTCTATTATATTTTTAAGCATAGATTTTTATTCAATTTTTTCTCCAAGTTCTTCTAATCTTTTTCTCACTTCTTCGTTTCCAGGATTAAGCTCTAAAACTTTTTTGAATTCTTGAATAGCTTTTTCTTTTTCTCCTTTTTGTTGATAGCAAATACCAAGACTGTAGCGAGCATTGGCAAAATTTGGATTGAGTCTTATGGCTTCTTTAAATTCTCTCATTGCTTTATCAATTTTTCCTTGGTTAAAGTAAAGTCTTCCAAGTTGGAAAATTGCTTCAGCTCGAGAAAGTACGGGAGTAGTCAAAGAAAAAGACGATTTAAGTTCCTCAAGCTTTTCTATAGCTTCCTTTATCTTTCCTTCAGTTTCTAAAAGAAGAGCAAGTTGAATTTTTGCATCGATTAAATCAGGTTTGAGTTCTAAAGCTTTATTAAACTCTTCTCTAGCTAATCTAAGATTTTCTTTTTTCTCAAATTTCTTCTCTCGAGCTTTATTCAAATAGAGCTTTCCGAGCTCTAAATGAAGCAGAGGATTGGTTGGTTCAAGCTCAATTGCTTTCTTAAAAGATCTTATCGCCCACTCATCTGCTTGAACTGCAAGCCCTATAAGCTCTCGATAGACCATTCCTCTCGTCTCCCAAGCCGAAACTCGATTTGGCGAAAGCTCTGTTGCTCTTTTTGCTTCCTCTACTGCCCTTTGAATATCAAGCTGAATTCTTACTCTGTTTGCTTCTTCTTTTCTTTTTTTACCTTCCTCTAAAGCTCGGTTAAGATAAGCTCTGGCTAAACTTATTCGATATTGAGCCTGCCAACCATTTTGCCTAACTGCTTTCTCGTATCTTTCAATCTTTTTATCAATTTGTTTAATATCCAAAATAATAGCTCCTTTTTTGTACCAAAAATCAGCTAAATAAACCTTAACTCCAAGAAAAATTGAAACAGCAAAGGCAAGTATTATCACCCGCAAAAGAACATTAAAAACAAGAAGTGCTTCTGGGCTTTTTTCAAGAGAAATTATTTTGAGTTTGTTTTTTTCTTTATCCAAAATAGCTGAACTGAAAAATCCGAGAGAAAGCCAAAAGATAAGTTGAAGAGAAGTGTTTTGATAATACAAAAACCAAGAAACAAAAATTGAAATTAAAAGAGAAAGATATAAAGCTAAACAGAACTCACATCTTAAAGCTTCGCTTCCAGATGGAATGTTTTCTTGAAGGTCTTTTCTTTCTTGACGAACTACTTTTTTTACTCCCTTGCCTTCTTTTAAATCAATTACCACTACTTTCTTTAAAGGAGGTTTTGAGAATCCATTCTGAAGAACTTCTTTCTCAACAAATCTTTTCTTTAAAAAATAAATTGCAAAATAGATCAAAAATTCCAAAAATAAAAGATAAGCTAAAACTCCCAAAATTCCTTGAGTAGCTATTACTTCAAAAATATGATTTGAAGATCTGTCATATCTTAAAGCCCAAAAAAGTTTTTGATTTAAGCTTTTGGGTCGAAACTTAGAAAAATCATAGAAAAAAGTTCCAATCCCCGAACCAATAATTTTTGTTTTTATCTTTCCTTTCAAAATTTGATTTTTTGCAATTTCAAGACTATCAGAAAAAGAAAGAAGATTTTCTTCAGGTGGAAGAATTTTTGAGAAACTGATCAAGTCTTTCTCTCCTGAGATTAATGTTAAAGAAGAAATGAGCTCTTTGCTGTTTACAAATACAAAAAAGATACTCAAAAGCAAAAGAAAAATTGGCAAAAGAAATTTATCAATATTTTCTTTTGGAATAATTCTTTTGACCAAAACAAAGAAACTAAATGAAAAAAGCCCTACCGCCAATATCATCCAGGCGTTTTTATATCCAATAAGAACTAAAAGAGAAAGCCCAAAAATTAAAACCAAACCCGATAAGAAATTTTTTACTTTCAATTTTGAGAGAACTTTCTTTGAAGGAAAAATTCTTTTGATTAAAATCTCTCCTACTGCTAAAAACAAAACAAAAGCTAAAAAGAGTGCTTCTCCTTCAAAAGAAGCACTTATTGGATTGAAAGTTCCTCTTTTTATAAAATTTGGCAAAGAG
>Ga0180302_10001197_pt1 | contig 12184 bp, 9 predicted proteins | sample GuaBasSediGuay17_FD_121794 | JGI IMG/M metagenome (GOLD analysis project Ga0180302, IMG submission 121794) | Subseafloor sediment microbial communities from Guaymas Basin, Gulf of California, Mexico - Guay17, Core 4571-4, 12-15 cm | ecosystem: Environmental > Aquatic > Marine > Hydrothermal... | reverse complement strand
CCGTCTATCCGATGAGCATCTATTTCGTGGAGGGCATTTACCACGCCCTAACCTCTAAAAGAAATACGCCTAAAGCAGTAAAGGTCCTTGCAGGGGTCCTTGTGGCATTTATAGCTTTATCTGCTGTATGGTATCTGGTTGCTCCACCTGAGGATGCGTTTCCATATTTCTCTAGCTATAATCCGTATAAGGCGTACATTCAGTCGTCGATGCTCCAGTCAACGGTCCCAATCGATGATATAGATGATGTCTTGGCCTCTCTCGACTGGATCTCAGAGAATGCGGCTGGAGAATGTGTACTGGTGCTTCACGAAGCCTTCTACCCATGGAGCCTCCAAAGAGGAAGGGGTAGATGTAAAGTAATGCGTATAGTGGAGCGAAATTTATCCAGCCCCACTAGAAAAACATTCGCCGATGAGCTTACGAAGCTCTCAAAAGAAGTGTCTGAGAATGGAGAGACCGTCTACACGATATGGTGGGTCGATGGTAGAGGATGGTATAACGTTCCCTCACTGCCGAATTCCTTTAAACTGCTAATTTCATATGGAGATATTGCTATATACACCTACGCTGGTTAGATGATGCTTAGCGAGATTTTAGGCTTAGATACGCACCCTTTTCGCTCCGATGAGCATGATAACACGTTCGGACAAAGAGCTGCGAGACTGGGATTTTAGAAAGATCATTCAAATAGGAAATCTAAAATTATTCAAGTACGTGAGCTCATGAAATTTAAAGTAAGATTAACCATTAAGAGGAAATACATAGAAGAATACTTCAAAACTAATTGGGGCGCTCCGTTCATAATAGCCTTTCAAGTGTTACTAGTTTCTGCCGCTGGATATCTTGCTGTTGGAGCGAAGTCCGTCGCGAATGAACTCGCCGACTATGCCTACTATTCACTTGTCGCAGGCGTCATCCTGCAACTAATTTCTTATATCAAATGTGAAAAGCACGAATCAAAAATGCACAATAATAATCCATGAGGGAACCACGTCATTCTTCATAGTCTTACATAAGAGAATTGAGCCAAAATGTTCTGTGGCTCCAATGGCGTGATATAAAGCACCCGTGGAGTGGCGGTGCTGAAGTGTATATGCATGAAATATGTAAACGGCTAGCGCGGTTTGGTATAAACGTAAGGGCTATTACAAGTTGGTTTGAAGGTCTGAAACACACTGAAAGAATTGACGGTTACTACGTTCAGCGGATAGGAACTCACGAAAATTACATTTTACATGTTCCACGAATTCTTAGACAGTATTCTGATTGGGCTCAAGTGATAGTAGAGGATATGAGTAAGGTTCCTTTAATGACTCCCCTTTTCCGGCATCAAAGAACATCTGTTATAGCGATAGTTCATCACCTTAACAGGGACATATACTTTCAGGAGCTCCCGTTACACAAGGCGATTATAGCTTATATCCTCGAGTCTATAATGCCCAAGCTATACTCCTTATTACCGGATGTGACGTTAGTTGCCGTATCAAAAAGTACAAGAGAAGAGTTAGGCAGGCTGGGCGCAAATTTGCGGAGGATTAGGATTGTGCCTAATGGTATCAATGAATATGAGCTTAATGATGGAAATTTAACATGCAAGGATCCAAAGCCAACAATAATCTTTTTTTCACGCGTCAAAAAATATAAACAACCACATCACGTGTTATTGGCATTTAGAAAAATACTTAAACAGATCACAGATGTGAAGCTAGTAATAGCAGGTAAAGGTACGGAGTCCCTCTTCAAATATTTAAGAAGGCTCAAAATAGATCACGCAACAGAGATTTATGGTGAGGTAGATGATGAAACCAAAAGCAGACTGCTATCTAGAGCTTGGATATTGGTTCAAACCTCAAGAAAAGAGGGTTTCGGCATAACCGTCCTAGAGGCCGCAATATGCGGAACTCCAACAATATGCTATGATGTACCGGGATTAAGAGACGCTGTTAAGCACATGAAAACGGGGATATTAGTAAATTTGAATGACATAAATGAATTAGCTAAAGCAATAATACTCTTGCTTCGAAATGAAGCACTGAGAGATTCTTTGTCACGAAATGCATATCATAACGCAAGAAGATTTAGCTGGGACAAGAGTGCTAGGACTTTTGTTAAGATTTTAGAGGAATTACAGAATGGAGACTGATAATTAGATTGGAGAACGTATTTTATGGAAAGTCTCTAGAGAAGAAAAAGTCAACCGAATGCAGAAAGCATTGTTAACAGTATCCACAAGTATGGTGGAAGGATGGAGGGTCATTATAATTGAAGCTACAGTATGCAAGAGCCAGCGGTAGCCTACAATGTGCTAGAGCTTATGGAGACGGGAATACTGATAGAGTCGGGTGATATAAAAGAGCTAACACGGGCGATAATGTACCTACTAATGGATAATAACTTTAGGAACGGGTTAACAGAGAATGCACATGGATATGCGCAAGGATTCAGCTGGGGGAAAACTGTAGAAAATTTCTTAACAGTCATTGAGGACGCGGTTTATGAATGATAGCTGGTTTCAGAAATATTCAAAAGAACATGTGCACTTTTATGACGAAGAAGTCCCTCCGTTGCTTGAATATGGACTAGCACTTGCTTTGAAAGGTTGTCGAAGACCAAACGTTGTCGATCTGGGCTGTGGCGATGGCAGGATTATTTTTGCCTTACATAAAAAGGGAATCTTAAAGAACGTAGGTGAAATTGTGGGCGTAGATATTTCTAAAGAGAGAATAGATCGGCTTAAAGTCAATTTGCCGTTTGTGATGGGGATAATTTCAGATGCTTCGAATATAAGGGAGTTACCGAGCGGCTCTTTCGACTTTGTCATTTGTTCGCAATTAATCGAGCATGTCAAAGATGATAGAGCGTTACTGTCGGAAATCAGGCGTCTTCTTAAGAATGGGGGGATAGCTTACCTGTCCTCCGTAGTTAAGAAACGTTACGGCATGTATTTCTACTTTAAGGATGGCTCGTTTAAACTTGACCCCACTCATATTAGGGAATATCGCTCTACCGACGAGCTTGTAAGGTTAATCGTAAGCAAGGGGTTTGAAGTTATTTGCGTGAAAACTCGCCCGGTCATGTATCCGCTTTTAGACATGATTATGAGGCTACTTATTAAACTCGGATTCATGAAACCGATCCCAGACCTCTTTCAGAAACATAAAGTTCTAGGCAAGATTAGGTTCATCAAGATGCCGATTGTCGGTTATAAGACTGTAGAGGTTTTGATGAGAAAAGTTGAGTGAACCCCTAGTCTCAATCATTATACCAACCTATAATTCAGAAAAGACGCTGCCGTTATGTTTACGGTCAATAAAGAGACAAAGCTATAAAAAAACAGAAGTAATAATTGTCGACAACTTTAGCGTTGATGGAACAGTAGACATTGCAAAAAGTTATGGTGCCAAAATAATTCGAGAACGGGCGGAGAGAAGTAAAGCAAAAAATATAGGGTTAAGGATCGCTAAAGGCCAGTATGTATTGTTTATAGACTCAGACATGGAGCTCACTTCGAAAGTGGTAGAAGAATGCGTGACTTTAATCGAGTCCAAGCCGAAGGTAGGTGGCATAATAATACCGGAGCGATCAATAGGCAATAGCTACTGGGTAAAAGTAAGAGATTTCGAGAGAAACTTCTATACAGGAACGCCGATAGAATCACCAAGATTCTTTAGAAGAGATATAGCACTAGAAGTAGGTGGATTTGACGAAGATCTGATATTCTACGAAGAAGCAACATTACCATATAAAATAGAAAAACAAGGCTATAACGTGAAAGCAAGAGTAAACTCCTGTATACTACATCATGAGGAAAACCTTACATTAAGGAAGCTACTGAGAAAGAGGTATCACTACGCCAAATCAGCGTACATCTACTTAAAAAGATATGAGAGCTATAAGTATGTTCAGAAACAGATAAGCCCGATCCATAGACTAAAAATATTCATGCTAAATGGGAAATTCTGGGCAAACCCCATCCTAGCTTTAGGAGTACTGATAATGAAGTTCTTAGAATATATAGTGTCAACACTAGGCTACATAGTGAATCATCCAGTAATAAGAATGCTAAGAAAGTAAGGGTGGCGAGATTGATTATACCCTATGAGAGGAACAATGAAATGGAAAGAATTTGCGAACAGACCGTTCTAACTTTAGGATTTGTTATTTGTCAGGCTGTTAAATATTTTTAAGCCAGGCAGGGATTTTTAATGAGTAAGACGAGAAAGTGAGGCATGTGATAAGTTGATAAAACAAGGCCATTATGCTGTTATAGTTCTTAACGTTAGCTACCCAAAGACCAGCCTTGTAGTTAAGATAAGAATAAGAGTTCTAAAGATCAATCATGGTTCAATTCCATAATTGATATGCGAAGTAGGGTTCTGTAGGCATCATACCAACATTATTAACCCTCTATGGAAGCATTATCATGATTCAATAGTTGAGATGATGAAATACCAGAAGATAATTATCTTAGGAATTGATTGCCTCGACTATCACCTTATTCGTAAATGGGCGTTAAAACATTACATATTAGATAGCTTTGGGTACTACTTCGTAGGATTAAATCTGTACACACCAATAATCTGGGCTAAATTCTTAACGGGTATTAATGTAGAAAAACATGGATTCAGCTCAAAAAGATTATCAGTAATCAAGAGAATTAAAAGTCTTTACTATATAGGTTATCCTCTTATACTATTCAAAAAGATAATTGACGTGTTGTCTCAACATAATAATAGACGTGTTAGAAAGGTAAATGAGACATCACCATTTAATGTGAGGAACGCATTTTCGAAATTCATAATGTTGAACAGTTATAGTAGATTGAGCTTAAATGAGAAAATAGTACTGAAGTTGCTTATTAAGGCAGCATATTCTGAACGTCTTCCTAAAAAGCTTCTAAGAAAAACCTTCGTAAACGACGCTATGAATAAAGGGCTTAGAGTTCAACTCATAGAGTTTCCGCCGATAAATGATGACACGTACTCACTGATTAGGAATATGTTATACTTCTACGTCAACGCGCCTCCAAATGAGCGACAATTTTTTCTCGACTATGTTTGGCAAGCAACAGAGACCACTTTAGATACTCTTTTAAAAAGCCTTGATGATTATGATCTTATACTGTGCTATACACCTTATATAGATGTAGCATCACATATGTTTTATAAACCAAAGAACTTAAGACGTATGTTAAAATTATATAGTGCTTACAAAAAGTTGGGCAGGAAAATTGAAGAAGTCATCTCTAAGGTACACGGTGGTACTGTAGTATTGATCGTTAGCGACCATGGGTATAGCCCCGCAAGACAGGATCATAGTTATTTCGGATATTGGAGTATCAATGCCCAGATATACAAAAAACCAAGAACAATATTGGATTTTAAACATTTGATTAGAAGGCTAATTTCATAATATAGTAAATACGGACAACAAGGATATCCTAAGAATTTACTGAGGGATCCAAAGTGATGCGTGATGACAAGAAAGTTGCTGTAATAGTCCATAATACTTCACCAGGAGGTGTACAAAGGGTAGGGATCTCCGAGGTCGCATGGTTGCATAAGGCATGTTATGAAGCCGTGCTTATATCTATCTTGAAGTCCAGAGAATGGGATTTAATAAAGAAGCTTGATGTAAAGACTATATACTTGTCTGAAAGCAACGAATTCTTAGGAAGACTTTTCAATACCCTACTAATTGATAGATTAGTTTCGAAGTTCAAATATACATCTCCTGATTTTATTATAGCACATAATATACCTGGTGGTCAAGTTGCACTGGGGCTAAGGAAGTATTTGAAAGGAAGTAAATTAAAGAAACCAATAGTTCTATATCTTCACGACCCATTAGTTTACCCTATTGCTGGCTCACTTTACTCCATCTGTGCAAAATATTTTCCATCTACGTTGCTGAAAATCGAGGAAAAGATTATACAAAACGTTGACATCATACTTACTAACAGTAAGAGAACTTTGATTAAGCTGATTAAAATTCATAAGAAAAAGAGTGATATCAGAGATAGAGCTACAGTACTCTATCCTACAATCAATATCCCAATACCAGAACATGAAATCAAAAAAGAGAGAAAGCGTTACTTACTCATAGTCGGAAGAATAGACCACGAGGCCTTTTTCAATGTATACAAGATAATGAAAAAAATTAATATGCCTTTTGTTATTGCAGGCTCATACCATCCATATAATATGAACGCATGGAGGACCCTCCATCTGCTTTACAGACTTAAAAATAAAGGAAAAAAGATCAAATTAATACTCAATCCGTCTGACGAAGAGCTACTTGGGCTATATAAAAATGCTTTACTTTTTGTGTACCCTGGCCATGAAAACTTTAACATGAGTGCTATTGAAGCTATGTCGGTGGGATGCCCCATCCTAGTCGCCGACACATCTGGTGTCTGTGAAATATTACCAACGAACCTGAGAGAGTATTTGTGCTTACCAAAGACTAACATAAACCATTGGATATCAAGGATAATTGAGATTGTAAGAAACAATGAGTCCTATCGTTTAGGTAAAAGATGCTGGGAAATAACTCAGAGATATAATATACACACTCATATGGACAAGCTAATGCTATTTTTGAAAATGTTATCCGATAGAGCGGACTTACTGAAGGCGTAACCAACTTATCTTAAAGCACTAATTATTTCAGAAGGCTCTTAATCGATCTAAGTGTTTCATAGAATCTTGAACAAAATTCTATTCCAAAAATTTTTGGATATAATTGAAAGAAGTCTTTGGAGAGATTACGCGAAGCACGATTATATATTTGAAGAAAACTGGGACGTATTAATAATATTAGACGCAGGCCGATACGACATCTTTGCAAAACTACATGAAACACTATTAAATAAAATTGGTAGGCTCGAATATAGAATATCTTATGGTCCTCCAACTGAAAGATATATTAAAGGGAACTTCTTGAGAGCCAAAGTAATAAAGCATCTAAACAACATAGTATATATTTCTGCGAATCCTGTTACTGATATAGCTTTAGGGAAATATAAAAAGTGCTTTTATAAATATCTACCGGTATGGAAATTTAGTCGAACTGAAGAATTTGTAGCCACTTTTCCAGAAGATGTCAGCTACTATGCTCTTAAAACGTATTTGCGCATTCCTAAAGATAAGAAATTGATCATTCACTTTCTCCAACCTCACCATCCACCCATAGGAAAGAAGTACGGTTATCTCGCCAAACATATCAAAGCGGATATGTCTAGGTTATTTAGAAAAAGTCTGTATCGCGAAGCTAATAAAGAGCCTTTACCTAATCACATTACACGAGGCTTCAACAAATTATATTACGTTTTCCTCCCTATGATAACACGGGGCATGATAACGGATTCGGTTTACTACTTAAACATGGGAAAGCATTATACTTTGTCCGACTTGGTCAGAGGATACATCGAAAACTACGTGATTGTATTACTGAGTGTTAAGGAGTTATTACAAATCTTTCCAGGTAGAATCGTAGTTACGTCGGATCATGGTGAAGCTTTTGGTGAATATGCTCATAAGATGCTTCCTCTAAGAGTTTATGGTCATCCTAACAGGATCAGAATAGAGGGTCTTGTTAAAGTTCCTTGGCTTGTTGTTGAAAATACAATATCTTATGAAGAATCTATGCGTAAAGCAATAAGAAGAATCATTAGGTATAGACTCATGCAACGAAATGCTAATAGGGTGATTTAAAAGTGCTCGAACAAAACTTAATGAGAGGCTGGAACATGCATGTTACCAAGACAAAAAATACTATTTTTAAGGTAATCGATGTTGATAAGATATTCGCACTATTGTTACTTCTAATATGCCTGTTATGCTTTCAGCAAATACTGTTAAATGACAACTTCGTTGTACACGGGGATTACAGGTATCCATTATCCGTGCAAGACCATTTGATTACACGTTTACGCCAGATCTGTATTCATGGACCAAAACTATTCATGACATTGATAATGTTGTTCATAAGCTCTCTCTCAAATGATAGCATAGCTCTCAAATCAAACATAGTGATATACTTATTTCTATCCTCATTTCTTGTCTACACAACTAATAAGTACTTAATTCAGAAGGTAGTTATTGCTTCCGGCAAAATTAAAGAATACATGATAGCATGGTCTTCCTTTGTTGGCACACTCCTATTCATTTTCAATCCATGGACTATACACAGAATCCATCATCATCCACCACTTGTACTATCAGTTGCAAGCACATATACTTTTGTGGCCGAGGTTGATAAACTGTTATCATACTTTAGTATTAAGTCCTGTTTACCAATTCGTACTATGATTCTTATTTCTTTCAAGCTGGCTTTATTACTTATGTTTATAGCTACACAACCTCAAGGTCTTATAATATACTTAAGTTTCTTCTTGATCATATACATCTTTATGTTTTTGATCGTAGAGAGAAAGATCTTCTTGTCCAAAATCTTTAATAGAGGAATAGCAATTATAATTGTTCTTATCCTACTGCTTAATATGTTTTGGATTTTGCCTCAGTTCTTAACACTAATATCTGGTATTACAAAACCAGGAAGCTACGGTATAGTTGCAGAAAATGTTGAAGTCTTATCTCGAAGAGCAAGTTTTCTCAATGTGCTTCGGGGAGCGAATTACTTTGTATGGGGAGGAAAAGGACGAGCTCTAGCAACTGTTAAATACAATTTAGTAATAAGTAACATTAACTTATGGACGCTACTATCCTTGATGCCAGCAATTCTGTCTGCTATCTCCATATTGATATGTCTAACGAAATATGTGCATGAAGGTAGTAAAAAATATTTACTGTACATAATGACTTTGTTCACGTTTGCTACTGCTTTCTCAACGGGATCTTATTATCCGCTTTTAGGAGACTTGTATAAATGGATCTTTTTAAATACACCTATTGGATGGGCTTTAAGAGGGCCTGCGAAGAATACTGGAATAGTTATAGTATCTATGAGCGCGCTACTATCGCTACTCATAGTAACTATAATGAATAAACTCGGCAGAGCTTCTTGCATAATTCGAAAAGCCTCATATTGTATTGTTGTACTGATTATCATTACCTCTATCTTGATATGGGGATGGCCGGCGCTAACTGGTGGTGACTTGAATGGTCACCTAGAACTTTTTGACCGCCCGAAGGACCTAGAAAAGGTTGTACATAAACTTGAGTCTGAAATGAGGCAATACGATTTCAAAGAAAATATTTTATGGTATCCACAGTCTTCACTTTACCGCAATATGCTTACATATGAGGATATTCCCGAACTCAGTACTCTAGATATGGGTGCCTTTGTTACAGGTAATGAGCAATTCAATAAATATATTGAGAAACTGGTTATGCGTAAGCTAAGAAACGAATTGTTACAAGTGTTCAAACGTACTAGTATAAAGTACATCATTACGAGAAGAGATGTATATGCTTCGAATATTAAGGAACGTGAAAGGTTGTTATCACTTATTAAAAATATGGATATAATCCTTACAAATTATAGAAAGATAACCCTAGGTAATTATACTGTTTACGAAATTTCTGAAGCCCAGCAAAAAATTAATGTTCATTCGCGCATTACTCACTCTTTAGCTCCTGAATTATCTAAGGATACCATCTTCAACGCCACCACAGAGAGCCTTGTAGTACCGATGAATAACAGCCTCTATATTGTCTGTCCATGCTACATAGATCCACTATTGAAGGGGTATGTAATTACACTAAGGCCTACACATCATCAACCCGATAGATACTGGTCTTTAGGTACAGCTTATGGTGGTTGGCTTAAGACTTTCGTTTTATATCTTGAGAAATATAATATTGAGAACTGGCAAAGTGATTATAGTGCAGGACTTGCATTCACTTGGAGTAAGAGCGTCACTTTGCATATTCCTTTTGAAATATCAAAGAGCGATAAGTATAAGTTCTTTATACGATACTTTGAGAACCAGAAGGGTGGTGCTATAAGGATCTATTTTGATGGTAGACTCATTGCTGAGATTGATACGGTTAGCCAGTTGAATAGGTTTGTGTGGAGAGATCTGGGTACGTTTAGTCTCGAGCCTGGTAAGCATGTACTTACACTAAAGAACATTAAGGGTTTCAATGCTGTCAACATCTTTATCTTAATATCTGTTGATGAATATAACGAACTCGTTAAGAACTTTGAGGAGCTCTTAGAGAACAAGACTATTGTTTATCTATTTGAAGCTGAATCAGATATGTTTAGAGAGAAAGCTGGAGTCGTCAAGAATATTAACGCCAGTAATGGCGAGATGCTGAATCTGAAACCAGGTGGATATGCATGGCAAAGGTTTGAGATCGCTAAAAATGGCTACTATATGGTAGCCTTGAGGCTAAATGGTAGTGCAAGAATTGTGGTCAATAATAACAGTTTTACAATATTTTCAAACGAGCTTGGGTTCTACTATCTAGGTCCTATATACTTCGAGAAAGGCAACTATGCTGTTCGTGTAGAAGCTCTCAAGAAACCCCTATACCTTGATGTTATATGGATCTATTCCACTAAATCATCTAGTTGTAGGACGACTATAGAAGATCTATTCAGGGTAAAGGAAAGGCCTGCTAAGGTTATCTACTATGAACTTGTTGATCCAACGTTATGGAGATGGAGAACACAGGTAGTGGCGAAGAGAGCATTCATGCTTGTTTTTGCTGAGGCTTATGATCCTCTTTGGGAGGCTAGGGTGTATAGGGATGGTAGGCTTGTCGAGAGTATCAAGTCCATCTCCGTATATGGTGTTATTAACGGTTTCTGGATTAATGAGACCGGCAATCTCACTATTGTTATTAGATACGTTCCTCAGGATTGGTTTGAGTTGGGTTTGAAGGTTTCTGCAGCCACATTTACTGCCTGTACATTCTATCTTGTGTGGGATTGGAGAAGGGATAAGGGTGATAGGCGGGTTTCATTGTTAGAAAAGAGTGTTAGGCGTATGTTTAATCATGGTAATTATGAATAGGAGTTGTTGGTATATCAGCCTTTAACGATTTTGCTCTGTGCGGGGTTAAGCATCTTTATCTCTATATCACTTTACTTATCATGTCAAGTTTTTAGAAGCAGGTCTCATCTTTAGTTTTTGAGTATGGTCTTTTTATATTATTCGGAATCAAGGATGAGGATAATTCCAGGTCTAATGAGTGGTGTCGAAATGATTGGCAAGAACTATGGAGATATTTCTGATTCACAGCATGATTATTAGTAATCCAACGATTATAATCAGAATCCCCCGTCACAGTTTTCTGCATATATGTACTGACAATGGCGCCGCGATAGTCCGCCGATTATTACTAAGCCTTAGTTGGCCGCTCCAAATTCCAAGGTCGTGAAGATCTCCGCTATGTGGGTGCTAGCGCTCGCGGATGTAGAGGGAACCCCTGTACTCAAGAGAAAGCTATTGAAATAGCGTTACGCTCGAAACGATCTCATAGCCATGATTTTCTCTCTAGATAAGGTTAGGATAGCGTCACGGTTAAGGCTATGCGTGATGAGCTCATTTCTCTAGCAACTTTTTTATATATTATGCTTGCTTAAGTATTTGCTGTGCTTGGGGGGATAGTTTGAGGAGGGATCTCGGCTATCTGATACTATTTTCCATAATCCTCTTCACGGCCATCTTTGTGATCTCCTTGAGTTGGGACGACGTTAAAGAGAGTGAGGTTGGATGTTTATCGATCTCGAATCCCGCGGCTGTTTACTGTAGATCTCTTGGATATAGGTATAGGCTTGAGGGGAATGTGGGCTACTGCATATTTCCGGATAATAGTACCTGTGAGGAGTGGAGCTTCTATTCCGGCAAATGTGGCCAGAAGTGGAGCTATTGTGTGAGGCATGGCTATGGCCTGGAGACTAGGAGGGATGGGAGAGACCCATATTCGATGGAGTATTCGGCCTGCATACTACCGGATAAGACTAAGAAGCCCGCGTCGGAGCTTATGAGGCTTGGGGAGAAGATTTCGAGATGTGAGGTCAGGGTTTCTAAGGAGGGTCGGGCCGGAGCTCCACCAAAGTCTTCACCATTAGCCCAAACTCCACCATACTTCAGCTGGAGAGATAAGGATGGACATGACTGGACGACGCCCGTGAAAAATCAGGGATGGTGTGGGAGCTGTTGGGCTTTCTCAGCGGTTGGGGTGACCGAGGCGGCGTTTAATAT
>Ga0180302_10001196_pt1 | contig 12187 bp, 9 predicted proteins | sample GuaBasSediGuay17_FD_121794 | JGI IMG/M metagenome (GOLD analysis project Ga0180302, IMG submission 121794) | Subseafloor sediment microbial communities from Guaymas Basin, Gulf of California, Mexico - Guay17, Core 4571-4, 12-15 cm | ecosystem: Environmental > Aquatic > Marine > Hydrothermal... | reverse complement strand
TATTAAGAGTTAATTTTTCAAGTTATTTTGAGTAATATTTAATTATGAGACTTAAATATAGGTTAAAGTTCGTTGTATTGATATCTATTCTTAGCTTATCAGTGATTTTACCACTAATATATGAGGAAGCTATAGCTACAAGTGAAATAGATATTCTCGAAGAAATAGGAATAGAGGTTCCTAAAACAAAACTAATTAATAGCGAGTATATTGTTAGAAAACACTTAATAAGTAATTTAAAGGTTAAGGAGGTTTCAATAAACGATATATATAGCTTGCTATTATTGAATAAGACTGATGGCATATTATGCCATACTGGTAAACCTATAATTCCTACTAAGGTATATGTTGAAAGATTACCTGGGATTATACCTGCTGAACAGATTGTTGTTTGGATAGATAATGTGAGGTTTTATAGTAGGATTATAGAGAAGAAGATCTTGCCTTGTCCTAAAGCTTTACCCTATGGACAAGTCGGAAATATTGATATCTTTAGTACTATAGGGAGTATGTATGAAGAGGATTTTGAGGCATATGGCAGTGATGATTATTATCCTGGTAAAATAATCGAAACTTACGTAGGTTATGGTAATCGGGAAACAGTAGTGATAGTTAGAATTTATCCAGTCCAATATAACCCAGTTCGTAATAGGATAATTGTAATTACAAGTATGAGGGTAAATCTGGCGTATAAGCCGGTTGAGGTTAGGGAGGGTGAAATTTATAGTCCTCAACATGTCATTATTACAACAAATGATTTGGTTGACGTAGTATCTAAGTTAGCTATATTCTATAATGAAACACTGAACATTAATAGTAAAGTAATTACTGTGGAGCAAATTGATAAAAAGTACCCACCAGCTGAGAACATTACTATGTATCCAGGATTTTACTCTCCATTGTATATTTCAGATAAAGACTATGTTTACCCGATTCTTAATGCAACATATAATTATACGCTAGCACTTAAAATTATCTCATATTTAAGGAATGAAAGCGAGCATCTATATCTACATTGGGTCTTACTTGTTGGAGATGCTCTAAAAGTACCGCCAAGTTTTTATTATCAATCAATGACCAACTACTTCTATGATTTTTGGAATGGATGGGTACCAACGGATTACTTTTACTCTAGTCCAGATTATGACTTAATACCTAACTATTATGTAGGTAGAATACCTTTTAGCGATAAATATTCAGTAAAAACTATCATAGAGAAGATTATTAACTGGACAATGAACTACTCGCTTGTAGAAAAAGAAAAGGGTAGAAGAAATCTGATACTGTCTGGAGGTTACCCATTCGGGCTCTTCTTTATGTTTGGCGAACTAGCTATTTCGCAAATAACGCTTAACAATTATGCTTCAATGTTTAACGTTACGCTAATGATGAGAACAAACATGAATTATAATGCTACCACGGTAAAGAGGAGATTTGAGGTTGGAAATGCCATTTGGTATTATGCCATTTGTCATGGGGATGGAAATTCGTTAGCTGACCTATTAATTAGCGATGGATTCTTTAAGTTTGAGCAACTCATATCATCTTATGAAATACTTAGTTTACCCTATAATACTAAGGTTCCAGTAATATCTAGCGTTGCTTGTATGGATGGAAGTTGGGATGAAGCGTTGATCTATCCTATATGGCTTATACCCCCTAGCTTTGGAGAAGCGATACTTCTTTCTGGCGGAGGCGGAATAGCATATATCGGGTCAAGTAGGGTAGCGTGGGAGATAATTACACCGTTAGTGTTAGATAATGGGTTAGCGAGTATTAAGTATTATGGTGCCGCATGGCTACATACATTATTTGTAAAGGAATATAACTCGTATATGGGTAAGAGTGGCTGGATAAGTCTTGGCCAGATAATTTCTAATAGTTATGTTTCCTATATGGCATCAGCAGGATTTGGAGAAATTCAATTAACTACATTATTTGAAACAGGGATTTTAGGTGATCCGCTGCTTCAGATGCCCATATTCCCTAATAGATCCAGTATAGAGGAAATTCATGAGGTAAAACCGTTAAAATATGATGAGATAATACCTATAGATATTATTGTAAAGGGAGCACTTGGTAACGTATCGTTTTATGGAATAAATAGGCCAGCTTTATTTGAAGTAGAGGGAGTTGATGGGTTAGGTAAAGTTGTAATCGTTAGAACATACCTATATCCATATTGGGGAAGACTGTTAGGTTATGAAATAGTAAGTGCTATTGACCTCCCGTTAATAAAGGGTATTGGAAACTTTAGCTTTTACTTCAATAAGAGCGCCTCAAGTTTCATGCTATTAAAGGTTCAGGTTGGAAGTATTGAAGCAAGAGTTTATACGACAGCAGCTGGTGTAATATGTACTCCTGAAATAGTTGAGGAAATGGGTATGGTAAGTATTGAAGCCTATGGATTAGACCTTATAATTTCACCATATGCTACTCGTACAGCCAATATTTATGTAGCAGGGAGGTATATCTCAACCACCACAATAGACGAAACAGGATTTTTAAATTGGACACTCGCCATACCAAGCCTTAAAGGAGGAGGTTATTTAGTAATCGTTATTCCAACATCGATCGCCTATGGAGCAGAGAGATTAGTCAAATACTTTACAACTACCTTTAACGTATACTCTATGAAAACCATAGATTTAGTAATTTCAGCTGGATCATTATATGAGCCGAACCAAGAATGTAAAGTACATATATTAGCTCTTATGGATGGTAAACGCATTAATGTAACGAAACTTGAAGTTTTATTAGTATTACCGTTTGAGACTAAAAACTTAAGCTACGTTCAAGTAGGGCCAGGTGAGTATACTATAGAATTTAAATCTCCAGAGGAAGAGGGTACGTATATACTCTTAATTACAGCTGAATATTATACTGAGTATGTTAAAGCTGTAGGCTCGACATCTAAGTCTATAACTGTAGTAACTGGGTTCCAGAGACTACAGAAGGAGATTGCCGATACAGGCGGAGAAATGCTTAATGCAATTTCAAGTATATATACATCATTATCAGATGAAATTGACAAATTAGCCTCTGGACTTCAAAGTAGATTATTAAGTATCGAGAGTCAAGTTTCATCTGTTAAAGATACATTGATGAGTGAACTTACCTCTATAAGTGAAAGAATAGGGGATTTAACAAATTACACCTTAGCACTAACTGGCTTAAGTATCGCTATATTAGTTATAGTTGCATATTCTGCAGTAAGAATTAGTAGAGTAAAAAGTACTAAGAGTTAAAAACTCCCAATTCTTTTTTACAATTTTATAAATAAAAATAATAAAAGGGATTAAGTAGTTTCTCCCTACTTTGGCTTATAAGTTGTTAATATTTCTTCCTCAGGAGGCGGCGGCTTAATTAATCCCGCATTCATCAATGCTTGAAGTGACTCCCTCGCTTCCTTAATTATTTTCACAGCTCTTTCCCATAACTCCTGTTTACTAGGCTTAATCCTAGCTACACCCTGCTTAATTGACTGTAATGCACATGCTACAGCCTCTCTTGGGTATACTTCCCATTCCTCCATTGTCGGAACAATATACTCTTCATGAATTCCCTTCTCTTCTGCAAATTCAGCTAGTGCATTAGCAGCTGCAACACACATCTCATCAGTTACAGTCTTTGCTCTAACGTCTAGTACTCCTCTAAATATCGCTGGGAAACCTAAGCTGTTATTAACTTGATTTGGGAAGTCTGATCTTCCAGTTGCTACTATTCTAGCACCAGCCTCCTTAGCTTCCCACGGCCAGATCTCGGGGATTGGATTAGCACATGCAAATACTATCGCGTCGTCAGCCATCGACGCTACCCACTCCTTTTTAATAACGCCAGGTCCGGGTCTAGACATGGCAATAACTACGTCTGCATCCTTCATAGCTTCTGGGATGCCTCCAGTTCTTCCCTCAGCATTACTCTTCTCTGCCCAGGCAGCCTTCCATCGATCCTTCTCCTTTTCTAGTATTTGTTCAACTCTATCTTGAGTTAGAATTCCCTTACTATCAACATAAATTAGGTTACCTGGCTTAGCTCCAGCTAGAACTAATACATCACCAATCTTTATATTTGCAGCTCCAGCTCCAATCATAGCAATTAATACTTCACTTAACTTCTTACCTACTATTTTCAACGCATTTATTAATCCAGCAAGCACAACAGTAGCTGTACCTTGCTGATCATCGTGCCACACAGGTATTTCTAATCTCTTTCTAGCTTCCTCTAAAATGTAAAAGCATTTTGGCTTACTAATATCCTCTAAGTTAATCGCTCCAAATGTAGGTTCTATCCACTCTAAAAACTTTAGAAGTTCCTCAGGATCTTGTGTTTTAGTTACTAATGGGAAGGCATCAACACCACCTAGGTACTTGAATAATATCGCCTTTCCTTCCATTACAGGTAATCCGGCTAATCCTCCAATATTACCTAAACCTAATACCCTCGAACCATCACTTACAACAGCGGCATAATTCCATCGATTAGTATATTCAAATGAAGCTTCAGGGTCATCCTTAATGATTTTACATGGTTCAGCAACACCTGGCGTATACCATATATCAAAGTCATGTAACGTCCTAATTGCACACTTCGGCATCACCTGAAGCTTACCCTGATAAAATCTGTGATATGGCGGAGCTAATTTAGCTGGTTTTTTCGCCTTCTCCAGTAATTCCTCAACGGTAGGTTTCTTTTCATTCATACTATCATCCAGACAAAAGAAATAGTTATGCCGTATTATTTATTATTGCAATTTAATAAATACCAATAAATACACTAGCTCTACAGTAGAAAATACGAAATCTAGTCATGATTATGATAGTATAGTTTAGATATGTAATATCTGCTAATTTATAAAGTATTTGAAGAATAACTTTTAGAGGGATACTTGTGAAAAGGGATATTCCCCTAGGCCTTACCTTTGATGATGTACTATTGGTACCTAAGAAGTCTAGCCTCAAATCTAGGAGAGATGTAAATACTACAACTAGATTTACTAGAAATATTAAGCTTAATATTCCATTGGTATCCTCACCTATGGATACAGTTACTGAGGATAAAATGGCGATCACTCTGGCTAGACATGGTGGGATAGGCGTTATCCATAGATATTTACCGTTAGATAAGCAAGTTGAGATTGTTAAGAAGGTTAAGAGAGCTGAGAATATAGTGATTGAAGAGCCATATACGATTAGTCCTCACGAAAAGATAACGATAGCTAGGGAGATGATGGATAAGTATGGTGTTAGCGGATTAATGGTTGTGAGTGGCGGTAGACTTGTAGGTATAATTACCAGGAGAGATATACAGTTTGAATTTAATGGTGAAAAGAGAGTTTATGAAGTAATGACGCCTAAAGAAAGGCTAATTACAGCGTCACCAGGGATATCTATTGAGGAGGCAGTTGAAATTTTAAAGAAGCATAAAATCGAGAAGTTGCCACTAGTTGATGAGGAGGGAAGGCTTAAGGGATTGATAACAGCGGTTGATATAATTAAGAAGGGTAAGTATCCTATGGCTGCTAGAGATTCTAAGGGTAGGCTTTTAGTAGCTGCTGCTATAGGAGTTAAAGAAGGCTATCTAGATAGAGCTAAAGCATTAATTGAGGCCGGTGTTGACGCACTCGTTATTGACGTTGCACACGGACATATGGAAATGGTTATTGAAGCTATCAGGAAGATTAAGCAGATATATGGTGATATAGATATTGTCGGTGGTAATGTAGCTACTTCAGAGGCTGTCGAGGACCTAGCAGCCGCTGGCGCGGATGCCATTCGGGTAGGAATAGGCTCAGGATCAATATGTACAACTAGAATTGTAACTGGTGTCGGAGTACCCCAGTTAACAGCTATAATGGATTGTGCCGAAAAGGCTCATGAGATGGATGTACCTATTATAGCGGATGGAGGAATTAGGCATCCTGGAGATGTGGTTAAGGCATTAGCGGCCGGAGCATCTACTGTAATGATTGGTAGATTATTTGCTGGAACTGATGAAAGTCCCGGTTCGGTTATTGTTAGAAATGGAAGGAGGTATAAGATTTATAGGGGTATGGCTAGCTTTTATGCAAAGCTTGGCAGAGAGAGAAGAGTAGAAGAGATTTTAGATATTGAAGATGTAGCGGATTACGCCTTTACGGCTGAGGGTGTTGAGGCATATGTAGAGTATAGAGGAAGTGTGGAGGATGTAATCAAAAGGTTGGTAGCTGCACTTAAAGCAGGCATGAGCTATCTAGGAGCTAAGAATATTAATGAGCTATGGGAGAAAGCAGAGTTTATTAGGATAACTCAAGCTGGTTTAAGAGAAAGTTTTCCACATGACGTAGAGACATTTGAATAAGGAAGTATATCCTAATTTATACTTGATTCCCTGTAATATTTTCTAACAGAAAGTAAGTAAAATATTACAGTTTTATACCCAATATTGCCTAGTCATTATTGGCATCATACTCTGTCATAATATTTTGATAGTGAGGAGATCTATATATGGGGAATTCATTTAAATGGGTCGGCTGGAGAAGAGAAAGAGAGGTATTTAAAATTTACCAGCAACATCTAGATAAGATAATTAGTACGGTTAAGGCTTTAAGGAATCTTATTGAGGTATTCTCTAAATGTGAGGTTGAGAAATTAAATGAAGCATTTAATGACGTTTTTAATTTAGAGAGGGAGGCTGATGATATAAAGGAGAGAATTATAGTGGAGTTGTCTAAGGGACCTTTTCATCCTATCGACCGAGAAGATATAATGAGGTTGATACTGACAAGTGATGATATAGCTGCTCATGCAAAGGCAGCTTCTCGAAAATTACTTCTCGTCGATCCCTGTGTAGTTCCTGAGGATATTAGGAAGAGGCTAATCACATTAGTCGATATGTCATTAAAGGCTTTAATGCATTTAAAACATTCAGTTGACAACTTAATTAAAAATCCTAAGGAGGCCATAAGTGAGGCTGAAAAGGTAGAAAGGATGGAGGAGGAGGTTGACGAATTTAGAGTGAATTTAATAATAGATATTTTAAAGTGGGGTGACACGATAAATAAATTCAGCAGATGCTTGGTATTAAAAGAGGCTGTAGAAAATATCGAGAATATGACTGATAGAATGGAAGATACAGCTGATGTTGTTCGAGGATTAGCTATAACAAGTTAATTTATTTAACGTGGAAACAGTATACAATTGCGGAATATATTAGGTAAGAAAGGACCATCGTTACTGGAACGGTTAATATCCAAAAGGAGATTAATCTCAATACTGTCGATTTATTTATTCCAGCTCTTCCTCCTGCAGCTAGTCCAACGCCCATCAAGGACCCTGCAGTTGCGAGAGAGGTTGATATAGGTAATCCAAATCCAATTAACATATATGGTATAGTTGTGAATAGATAAACTACTAAGGCATTACTTAATTCTGCAGCAAATCCAGATATTACATTTAATCTAGTAATTCTATATGCCATTGTAGCTATAACTTTAGGACCAATAAAATATCCACCGATAGCAATGCCAACAGAACCGAATAATGCTAGCATGAACATAGTTTCAAACTCTGGTCTCCTACCTAAGTTTTGAGCTACAGTCACGTAGACTCCTGTTGCATTTCCAATATCGTTAGCTCCAAATGCATATGCTGAAAATGCAAGTGAACCTATTAGGAAATATGATAAGGCTTTCTCGAATCTTTTAGAGTAAACATCAATATTCCATATCTTAATAATTTGTATAATGATCTTGTAAAAAAGAAAAGCTAGTAACATACTAGCTAGTGGAGATGTTACCCAACTTACAAAAGTCATATAAAGGATATTTAGATTCATATTCGATATTCCAACTGATGCAAGCCCATATCCAAGTACAGCACCTATAATTGAATGAGTAACTGAGACGTCTAAGCCGAGCCTAGATGCAATTAATATTACCCATATAGCCGCTGAGGTTACAGATGCAAATGCTCCAGCTATGCTGATATTAGGTACAATGCCTTTTCCTATAGTCTTCATTACCATAAAACCTTGAGCCAATGCTCCTATAGCTGTAAATACTGCAAATAGAATAACTGCCTTTTTAATTGATACTACACCGGCTCCAACAGCGCAGTCCGTAGGCTCCGCTGCATCATTACCTCCCAAACAAATAGCAACTACGAAGGACATAAGTAAGCCGAGAGCTAATAATGCTGTTTCAACGGTCAAACAACTCACCTAAAGAGATAAAATACATATTTTTTCAATAATCCATAGATTACTGAAAATTCTATATAGTTTAGATTATTTATTATATAGATTATTACATATTCTATATAGTGATGAAGGAGATTAGGAGAATTCAAGTTACTGGTGGATCAACATATATAGTTTCATTACCTAAGAAGTGGGTTTTAAAATATGGTCTTAAACGTGGAGACCCCGTTGTCCTCCTTTATGATGGCAATAAGTTAGTGATTACACCTGAAGAAGTTGAAGAAGAGGCTGTAGTTGAGTATAGGATTTCTAGGGATAATGAGGTTAATGAAATTATCAGGCAGGTTATATCCTATTACCTTGCTGGTTATGATGTTATTCGCGTTTTATTTGGAGAGCCTTGGGAGGATCTTAGAGTAACTATTAAGAAGATTATAAGGAAGAAAATGATAGGGTTTGAAGTTACAAGTGAGGGGCCTGACTATATAGAAATTAGATCTTTAATGAAACATGGTGAACTGCCATTATCCGCAGCTATTAAAAGGTTATTTGAATTGACAAATCTAATTCTCAATAATGTGATTCTTGTAATGAGGGATTTTGATAAGCATGGTGCTGAAAATATAATCATTCAAGATGATGATGTAGATAGGCTATACTTGTATATTGTTAGAACAATTAGATATAGAATTAGCCATGTAGGATTTCACGTTGAAGAAGTTATTGAGCCATATGAATATGTGATATATAACATGATTGTTAAGGCTTTAGAGAGGATAGCAGATCACGCAGTTAGAATAGCGCACATGATTAAAATTATGAGTAATAGGCCGCCAACTGTTATTTATGAAAACATGATGAACTTGTTATGGATGGCTGCTGAGACATTCTTATGTGCTAAAGATGCATTTTATAGAAAAGACGTACATATGGCTAATACCGTAATAAATAGTGTTAAGAAAATTGTAGCTCGTGAAACTGAACTAGTAAGGTCGTTAGAAAGGATTAAACAGCCTATCCATATGGCGATTTTATGTCGTATAACGATGGAGAGTATTCGTAGGATTAGCGAATATGCTGCTGATATTGGTGAAATGATAGTTGATTTGCTTACTACTCCTCCAAAGCCTGGCTAAAAACCCTTATAAATACTTCACTGAAAACCTTCCAATTTAATTTTCCAAATTCTTCCGTTTCCCATGTAAAGCCTTCTCTATGTAATTTACATGGAAAATCTTTACATTCAAGACAACATCTAAGGTTCTTTCTACTTGCACAATTGGCATATTTACATGCTTCGATATGCGTATCACAGCCGTCACATTGCTTATTAACATATGCTTTACAGAATTGACACACTAGTCCACAATATGATATGTAAATATTATTAACTTTCGGCATGAATAATCACCAGAAAAAAATATTGAACCAATGTAAGATATTATGATTCCTCTATGCTTACACCGTTCTCTCCTCTTTATAATAAACGAGGCCGAGCGATGCTGGTGGTTTAAATATTCTCTTTAGAGGAGTCGCCATGAAAATTGTTAATGCTGCTAACGTGATTAGATATGGTAAGATACCTAGTAAATATGGATCTACATTATATGGAGGAAGTTGTAGCCTCCATATTGCAGCCTCTATTCCTCCGAATAGGTATGAGAATATTGGTGTTAAAATTGGATTCCATCCTGAGACGATTACGATCGCTAATGATATCCACCCTCTTCCGATACCTAGACCCTCAGTCCAAATATGTAGATATCCTAAGGTATACCATCCACCTCCAATACCTATCATAAAAGATCCCAGTATAGTTGCAATTATTCTAACCTTAACTACATTAACTCCTAAAATCTCAGCCGAGTGTGGATCCTCGCCAACCGCTCTAAGCATAGCGCCAATTTTTAAGCGGAAGATAACATACCATAGGAGTAATGAGAATAGTATGCCGAATAATATTAATACCCACCAAATACCCTCTGCTGAAATATAAGTAGGTAGTGGCTGACCTACCATCCCCTTACCTATTAAACTAGCGGCACCATAGCCAAATATTGTTAATGCCAATCCGGATACAACTTGATGACCTCTAAATGATACTGATACTAAACCATGCAGTACCCCAATTATTACGCCGACTATCCCACTAACTATTAAACCCAAATAAACATTTCCCGTTAATACAGTGACCGTAAATGCTGCGGCGGCTCCAAAAACAAAGGCTCCCTCAATACCTAAGTTTAATACCCCAGACCGCTCTGAAATTACCTCACCCATTGATGCAAATAATAACGGTGTACCGGCCACAACAGCTTTAGCAATTAAATCTATCATAATCATCACCTTATAAACTGAATTACGGGCTTATACCTTGATATGAACTCAAGGGATATTAAGGAAGCGAGTAAAATTCCAGTTACTATATTAATTGATCCGTATGAGATTCCAGATATTATCTGAAGTTTATAGCTCATTGATATAAGTGCACCTATGAAGTATCCTGATAATAAAATGATTATTGGATTAAGCTTACCAAGCCATGCAACAATTATAGCGGTATATCCAAAGCCTGCCGACACTCTCTCAGCCCTTATTAATTGTCTATATATACCGGCAACCTCTCCAACCCCTGCTAAACCGGCTAAACCGCCACTTATGAACATTACAATTAATATTACTTTATTTAAGTTAATGCCCGAATACTTTGCAGCTTCTGGATTAGCACCTGCAACTCTAATTTCAAAGCCAAGTTTAGTTCTATATAAAACTATGTACATTAGTATGGCTAATACTAGTGATAAGATAAGCGTAGGATAATGTACAGTTGTTCTAGGAATTTGAGGAATCCATACATTTTTTGGAAATATATCAGATCTAGGATATCCATATTCTCTTACTCCTCTCCATGGACCATAGACTAAGTAATTGACAATTTGCATCATTATGTAATTAAGCATTAAGGTGGATAATACTTCATTGACATCGAATTTAGCTCTTAAAATACCAGCTAATAATCCGAGTAGAGCTCCACATATAAATCCAGCTATATATAAAATGGTAATTGAGAGTATAGGATTAAGGTCGTGAGGGATCACATATAATGCTAATCCAGATGTAATTACGGCTCCAGCCAGTATTTGCCCCTCACTACCGATATTCCAAATATTAGCTTTATATGCTATAGCCAATCCTATTCCACATAATATTAAAGGTATCGAATATCTCAATGTTGAATAGTCGATTAATGAAGAAGATAGTACATCAAACATAAGTATTGGATTAACACCAGAAAGAAAGAGAATGAAACTTGAAATTACGAGTGAGATTACTATTGATCCTATAGGAACTATATAATCAGAATATGGAATAGGTTTTGGTCTTCGTTTAATTGAAAAAATAATTCTCATTTCTGTTAAGATGACACCGTGGAAACTTTCTTTCCTACCATGTATTCCTCAATAGTTTCGATATCTATATTCTTTTTATCACCTAGTACTGTAAGTATGCCTTCAAACATAACTCCAATTTGATCACTCAACTTGTATAATTCCTCTAGATCCTCTGATATTAGAAGGATACTCCCACCATTTGACTTATAGTCTTCCATAACCGAATATATGAACTCAGAACTATAATGATCTAAAGCTCTAGTGGGATTAACAATTATAAGTAATTGTGGGTTAAGAGATAATTCTCTAGCGAGAACCAGCTTTTGTAAGTTTCCGCCAGATAGGTGACCAGCCTTCACATCCGATGATTTAGCGAAAATATTAAATCTTTTAATTAGATTAATTGATAATTTATGTCCTTCATCATAATTTATTAGCCCCCACTTTATGTATGGAGATCTATCGAGGAATTTTAATAGGAAGTTTTCCACTATAGGCATATCTAAGATTACAGCTTGAGTTACCTTATCAGGCACATATCCTATTAATCTCCTTCTAATTTCAGGCTTTAACTTACTTATATCCTGACCATTTATCTTAATTTCACCCTTAACTGG
>Ga0180302_10001195_pt1 | contig 12189 bp, 11 predicted proteins | sample GuaBasSediGuay17_FD_121794 | JGI IMG/M metagenome (GOLD analysis project Ga0180302, IMG submission 121794) | Subseafloor sediment microbial communities from Guaymas Basin, Gulf of California, Mexico - Guay17, Core 4571-4, 12-15 cm | ecosystem: Environmental > Aquatic > Marine > Hydrothermal... | reverse complement strand
TTAGATGTCTATAGTATGAGTGATGAAAATAAACCATATTCTGAGATAATAAGAAGAGCTGGACGCTATCTATCCCACTTTCACGCCAACGATACGAACGGGCTAGGTCCAGGAATGGGAAATGCAGACTATAATGAGATTGCCAGTGCATTAAGAGAGATAGGATATAGGGGATACCTCTCAGTAGAAATACTGAAATCTGTAGAAGACCCTTTAAATATAGCTAGAAGAAGCTATAACTTTCTTAGAAAAATCTTTAGATGAGAGTAGGAACTGATAATAAAGAATGCCTCACAATATAGGGAAGAAATACTATTTCAATTGGCTGTAGAAGTAGAACTGAAAGTAGGATAATTTTATCCCTGCGAATGTTTTATACCTGTGAATGAAGAGGAACATAAAAGCACCAGTTCAAATAGTCAGGAGAGATTTCATATGTGAGATTCCATTAATGGTCTATAGAAAAATACATGAAGTTGAAGTTTTCGAACTTGGAGAAGAGAGATCTAAAATAGAGAGAAGCTGCTACTAGGAGCGTTTCTTGTTGGTGAGTATAGATATACTAACATCATTGAGTGTACACATATCCTATTGGAGCACTAAATGGATTGGACATGACTAATGCTGTAGATAGAAGGTACATGAATTTCGCTAGGCCGCCTTTATATTAAAGATTGAAGTATTTTAGTTTTCTTAAAGCTTATATCCAACTTAACCTAAGGGTATGCGATGAAGTATGTCCATGGTGTACTTGGATAGCCTTCGTAACAACATAAGGAAGAGAACTGAGACGGACTACATAATGCCCATTTGGCTACCCTTTATTCCAGTAATATTGGGAGTAGCTATGAGCCTAATAGCCATAGTTGGTATCCTTACCCGTAGACCCTTCATACCTATGCTAGCAATGTCTTCACTGGTTCTAGTGGGTTTAGTAGCCGTTATTATTAATATATATGTATTATACAAGTGGATTGGAAGGAGGAACGCACATTTTAAGAGACAATTGATGATGTACAGAGATCTTGTAACGCTTCTGAGGGAGATATCAAGGGAGAGAGGCGTAGATATATCTACTCAAATAGCTCTTATAAGTAGAGAGATAAGCGAGGCTGAGATAGAGGAAACTGAGAAGAGTACAGTACTCTGGATAATACTCACACTAATCATAGGTATAATCATCTTCTATATCTACCACTTCCTAACTAAGGACTTCTTTACACACGAAAAGAGGGAGGATAGAATTGTGAGAGGTATTCAGGAAGCATTAGAGGTCCTAGGTGTTAAGTTCGACTATAGAAGATACTATGAAATACCGCATCGCAATACAATTCTATACATCCTATTGACCGTAATAACACTAGGCATATTTGGCTTTTACTGGGTATACGTGATTACTAAGGATCCCAATGAGCATTTTACAGAGCAACGTAAGTGGGAGGATTCCCTAGTGAGGGTGTTAGAACAACTGGTCCTACCACCACCTCCACCTTCCTAAGTGGTTACTCTCTGCTTTTTATCTCAAGTTTCGAAGAAAATTTTCTTAATTTCTCTAGTACGAATAGAAACCTCTGTGCTACTGTGATCCAGACAAGTACTAGTAATAGGCATAACAGAACTTTAGAGAGAATATAATTGAGGTAATATACTAATGCTATTATGAAGATTAGTAAGGTTCTTTCAGCTCTCTCACAGATACCTACACCCTCGAGACTACCTCCACTTGTTAGAGATTCATACTTAGCCCTGATATAGCTGATGAGCATAGACCCAGATAGGAGTAATAGTGCTTCGATAGGTGTAGCTATCCTGGAGATGAGGAGCCCAAACATATAGGCTATATCAGATACTCTATCCATTGTGGAATCTAGAAAGGCTCCTAGTTTACTTTCTTCACTAGTTATTCTAGCTATAACACCATCAATACTATCTAGTATACCGGATATCAGTATTAGTAGTGTAAGATGTATATGGTATGTTGGAGGGAGTACTAGTATGGATATTGGATATATCAATGCAGTAACTAAAGCTAGAGTTGTCACTGTATTTGCTCTTATGCCTATTTTAGCTAAAAATGATGCTAGGGGTACTATTATTCTATTAAAAGATTCCCTTAATCTTGTAAGCATTTGATCTCAGCCTTTAGAAGTTAGAATCAATATAGCCTTAGCAAGATCTCCTCCTGCCTCTAGTAGTGCTCTCCTTGCCTCCTCCCTAGAGACTCCTGCTTGAGTAGCTACTAATTCTATATCCTCTTCTCTAATTTCAATAATCTCTTCTTCGATAGCTCTCTCTTCAGGTGTTCCAAGGATCCAGTACATCCTCTGTCCAGATACTTCTACAACGCTTACTTTAGGTTCATTAAATACTAGTTCTCTATCGCCGAGGACTATTCTAGCTTCTATCACTCCCTTTAATTCCTCCATTCTCATACCAAGTCTTTTCATGAGCCTTCTATATTCTCTTGGAGATATTCTTCTCATGAGATCCCCAGTATAGTATTGTAGAACTCTATTTTACACTTATCCTCGTATATTCAGTAGACGTCTCATATCCAAGATATTCTCGTCGCCCACGAGCTCAGCTACCATCATTGCTACACTTCCTCCTAGGTCAAATACTTTAGATGCATATGATATAACCACAGAATCACTAGAGGCGACTATTCCAGAGAACTCTCTGAGTCCTACATCTGCACTCCTCGATGTTTTAGCCGTTCCCTTGAGATTCAAGGCCTTCATGATGTGCCTTATGTATCCACTGAGCTCACCACTTCGACTCACTTGACTATTCAACACTATATTTATTCCCTCTACCTTTAACTCAAATTTTGCATATTCGAGTAGTAGATCTACAACTTCATATGTAAGTGGAGTTATTCTAATCTTCCTAAATACTGATGTAATATCTCTGATGAATTCGTCTTCGCATAGTATCAGTAGTTCTCCTCTGAGAGCGCTTTCGATAGTGGTAATTACATTAAAACCATCCACCACCAGGGTATTTCCGCGTACTTTATGAATAGGAGTGGACTTAAGTCTTCTGTTCCTAATATCTGCGTCTGAAAATATAGATCTATATAATACTGCTCGCTCTACTTTAGAAAGACCGTACCTATCTCCAACAAATCTAAGAGCTGTCTCCCTTCTGAAGCCCTTATTAAGGAGGTACTTAAAATCTAATGCTGCTGTATATAAGAGATCTTCTCTTATGAGAGCCTTACTGTATTCTATCGTATTCATCTTTAAACGCTCTCTTTATGTTACCTATTATTTTTTCTAGTTCAATTTCTCTTATAAGCCCCTGTACTAGATCCTCTTTACCTCCACCGAATATTCTCATAGTTCTTTGTAGATTCTTGAGTATTGATCTTGCATCGAGACCTCTATCTACAATTTGACTTGTCAGTGCTATTATGAATCTATATCCTTCTTTAACTGGTATAAGTAATGCTAACACTCCATTACGAGATGTTGCTAGTGCTCTAAAAGCTAGTTTGATAGCCTGATCTAGATCTGTTATCTCCTTTAGAACCTCTATACCAAATTCCATATCTTTATATCTCTCCATAGTCGATCTAATCCTACTAGCTAGGGATTCTATAATCTGCTCTGTAAGTCTCCTCAGCTCTCTTCTGAGTCTCCTATTCTCTTCCAATAGGTCTTTTAATCCTATGACTACCTCTCCTAATGGTCTGTTTAGTATTAGTGAACACTCCTTAAGCTTTTCTTCAATACTCTGTAAGTACCTTAGCGACTTCATACCTGTTAGGAACTCTATTCTTTCAACACCATCTTGAATTCTCTCTGTCCTCACTATTTTTACTAGTCCTACTTCTCCTGTACTACTACAGTGAAGACCGCAGCAGGCCTCAGCATCCCAGTTCTCTATATCGATTATTCTGAGTACTTTCTCTGGAACTACACCACCTTGATATAGTGTAAAGCCATATTTAGTCTCCGCCTCATTTCTCTCCAGTTCATATACATTTACAGCTCTGTTATCGATAATAATTCTATTAGCGAGTTCTTCTATCTTTTCAATGTCCTCTCCACTTAATCTTTTGAAGTGTGTAATATCTAATCTAGCACTATCCTCACTTTTCTGTGCTCCTGCTTGCCATACATGCTTACCTAGTACTGCTCTAGATGCTGCTAGTATCACATGGGTTGCAGTGTGAGCTCTCATTATCGATTTTCTCCTTTCGATATCGACCTTACAGTGTACTTCTTCTCCTGTAGAGAGTGTGCTGAGATCACCTTCACATACGTGTACTATAACATTTCCAATAGATTGAACATCTACTACTTTACACGAGCCTCTTCTCCAGGTTATCACACCTGTATCTGCAGGTGCTCCTCCTCCCTCAGGATAAAATATAGTCCTATCAAGTACTAGGTATTTACCATCGATCACTTTTAGTACTTTTGCTGTAATCTCTTCTATGTGAGGTTTCTCATAGTAAACCTTTCTAGTGGGTTGTATGTTACTTAGCATTTCTGGAGTGATTTTATATTCTATACCTTTTGCAACTACAGCTTCTCCCTCATGCAGTGAGGCTAGTCTGCCGTAGAAGTCTGGTGGGACTTCTACCTTAATACCTAATTTCTCTGCTTCCTCCTTAACTATCTCTGGTGGAACTCCATGAGAGTCGTAGAGTAGTATTAGATCCTCTAGATTGAACTTTCTGATCCCCTTAGTAGTATACTCTTTTATTCTTCTTTGGATTAATCTTCTCCCGGTCTTTATAGTTCTCTTGAATTTGTCTTCTTCAATCTCTATCATCTCTAAGACTGAGTCCTTCACTTCTTCGAGTTCTGGAAAGGCTTTAGAGAGCTTTGGTATTAGTAATTCTATTATATCATATATTGATAGCCCTAGTTGGAGTACTATACAGTCCCTCATAGCCCTTCTTATCAGTAGTCTGGCTAGGTAGCCTCCTCCAGTATTAGATGGAACTAGTCCATCAGCTAGCATTAGAAGGACAGTTTTCGCATGGTCTACTAGGCGATATATAGTCCACTGAGTTTTAACATCTCTCTCAAAGTCTTTTCTCTCTAGACCGTACTTTTGAGCGAGTGTGGCTAGTATTGCTTCTATGTTCTCTTTAGTGAGAGTATCTAACAATCCCATTTTCCTCGTTACTTCAATGAGTATTTCCTCGTCTACTCTCCTCAGTCCAAGCCTACTGTATAGTGTATCTATGACTCCACCTAGTATCGCATCATAGATTGTAGGTGTACCTCTAAGTAGCCAGTATATTCTCTCTAGACCGTAACCTGTATCTACTATTTTGTTATCCATCTCTAATATTTTCCCATCTACTACCCTGTACTGCATGAAGACTAGTGTTGCTACTTCTAGTCCCCTTATGAGGACCTCGAAGTCTTCACCCGCATTTCCTCCTCCACTCCACCAGTCTTCTATGTATATTAGTTCTTCTTCATCTATACCTAGACCCTCTACAAAGAACTCATAACTATATCTTACAGTCTCTTCATTCCAATATACTCTCTCTTTACTAGTATTGAATGCATGATGTGCCATCATCTCGAAGGAAGTAAGATGTCTTCCACTAATACCCACTTTATCTATGTCAGTGAGTCTTATACATGGTTGTGAGATTACTAGAGGATTAGCTGGTGGAGGTACTATTCCTTCTGTAACCCATGGTTGAAAGTCGTAGATGGATGCTCCGACCAGATAGACATCATCCCTCCATCGAGCTACTACTGGATATCTATTCACTCTAGTGTGTCCTCTTTCTTCGAAAAAGCTTAGGTACAGTTCTCTTAGGTGATCCATATCGGTAATGTCGACCTTAGTTCTTGGAGTGTTCTTTATGAAGTTATACTCTTTACAGTCTCCACATATATCAGTCTCTTCTATACTCCAAAAGTATCTTCCACATCTTCTGCACTTAAACCTATTAAATCCCCTCTCTTTGAAAAGATCTATCCAGTAGATTGTAGATTTTATTTTACTCAATGAGAGAATCACCCCAGAGACTTTTCAACTTGACTATGTAGTACCTGAGCCTCTAGTACTCCTCTTCTAAGGGCACTCTCTAAGCTCTCCTTTATAGGAAGGACTGTGTTAAGTACCAGATAGTGACTCTCTATAATACTTTTAGTTAAAATAGCCTCTACAGTTTCTCTGGTTGGAAATACTGAATTAATAGATAGGTTAATCGCTTGTGTGTGTGCATTTGCTATTTCCTCTTTATACTTCTCTAGATCTAATTCTAGTTCATCGCCTGAAATTACATGACCATCAATATAGGCTGCCTTAATATGGAGACCTACTTCTATCGGTTTTATCCCTAATCTCTTTAGGAGCTCGGCTAGATCTGATGTTATTCTCTCTCCTTTTCTAGCTACTATAGTATCTTTAGTGACCCATATGCTACCTTCTTGAATTCTTATTGGAATTCTAAGTTTATTGAAGAGACTTATTAAGGGTCCTGGTGGAAAGCCTGTATTTCCTTCAGATATCACTATGTCGTTTTGTGCTATATCTCCTACCCTAGCTTCTCTTCTCACTCTGTTCTTGTCTATGAATATTTTAAGCGAGAATGGATTTGTACGAGTGAAGAGGAGGGCATTACTTCCTTTTAAGTACTTTACTAATCCCTCTCTTCCCGCAGCTTTAAGTGCTCGTATAGCCAGTGTGTTTTTAATGACTTTTAGAACATCTCCCTTGGCTTTTAGTATAGCTCTTATTTCACTTAGCACTGGAGAGCTTACGTTCTCTATACTTACTACTAGTATGTAGGGGTATTTCTCCGCGAGTCTCCTTATATACTCCACTCTCCTTATCTTCCACTCAGGTACTCTCTTCCTTAGTTTCAGAGTACTCATATTCTCACCTCACTCTAATAGAAGGACCCATAGTGAGCTTTACGTATACCTTCTCTATGTTTACTGTACCATATTTATCTTCAATTATCGCTAGTACTCTCTGGGCATTTTCTATCACTTCTTCTACTGGCTGATCCTCTGTTCCTATCCAACACATGAGTTGTGGTTGATCTCTTACCCTAATCATTATAGACTTTCTGTACCTCTCTATGAAGGCTTTTACATTTACTGTCAGTGGTAGTACAAGAGGAATCTTTCCTCTTCTCCCTAAGAAGGGACCTAATACTCTACCTACTAGAGGCATAAGATCTGGTTGTGCCAGTATGAAATCATAGGTTTTAGCTATCTTCCTAGCTCTCTTTCTATCCTCTCTCAGTTCCATGAGATCTTCTCTAGAGAATACAGCATCCACTCCAGCTTCTTTAGCTTTAAGTGCTAAGTCTCCCGTAGCGAAGACGCAGATTTTAGCAAGCTTATTCTTCGGTACATGTGGTAGATATACAGGTGTGACCATTCTATTCTCAGGTCTTCTTAAATCTATTTCCCTTAGCTTGACTACTAGCTCTATGCTCTGTGTAAAGTTCCTCTTTTTCGCGTTCTTCTTAGCTTCTTCTACTGCTCTCATCAGTTCGTCAGTAGATATAGCCACTTATAACACCTCTCCTAGCTTTTCTCCCACTCCTCCATGAACTCTTTAAATAGATTGTCGTAGACTCCTTCATCTATAGCCCTCTGTACTTCTTTAGGTCTCTTTCCCTCAATTGTAACTCCCATACTTTGACAGGTTCCTATTACTTGTTTTACAGCTTTTTTAAGATCTGCAGTCCTGAGATCCTTTTTCTTTACTATAGCTATTTTTATAGCTGCTTTCATTGATAGATCTCCTACGGTCTCTCTAGCTGGTTGGTGAGCTCCCTTACTCAACTTTAACTCTTTCACTATAAGTGCAGCTGTAGTAGGAGTTCCTACCTCGACTCTGAATTGCTTAGTCTCTACATCCACTGTTACCTTTACTGGGACTCTCATTCCAGCGAAGTCTTTAGTCTTATTATTTATCTCATTGACTACTGCCATTACATTTACTCCTAGTGGACCTAGTGCGGGTCCTTTCCCTCTAGTAGAGTATAGGGGGACCCGCTGTCGCTCTACCTCCCTCTACTAGAAATGTAAAGGATTTTTCAGCACCCATACTCACACCTCTGCCTTTAATCAACTTCGAGGTTATTAAACTTTTAACCATGAACTGGGCACTTCTACTCGGTACATATCTTTATGGGTATGCCTCTACACGTACTTATAGCAAATGCAGATAGTAAGTCTCTAGTGAGTTTAATATCTAATAATGATCTAATTATATTTATCTTAGGAGCACTCTTAGATTCATCAACAAGCTCTACTACTAGATTTACCTTACTATAGTACCTTCTAGCTATACTCACTATTCTCTCAAGAGTAGTCCTGGATATACTAGAGCCTATTCTTAAGACTATCCTCTCTACACTAAGTCCATACGAGTTTATTACTAGACTTATAGACTTATCTATAAGGTCGAGCAATCTCTCTAAACTTCTAAAGGATCTCCATAGGCATAGAGTGCTATCTACTAGTACAACAAGACCAGTACGTCTTCCTGGATCTATGCCCATATTTAATACTCTCGTAGTAGATACTACAAGAGCTATTGCTATCAGTATTCTCTCATCTATTTCACTTTCAGGAACCATTATCAGATCTCCATGTACTTGATACTCCCCTTCCGAGGCGATCAACTTTATCGTGTTGAGATATTCATGAGTAGCTGTTTCTGTTGTGATATCTACTGGTATTCCATAGGTTTTAAGTAGGTTAATGATCTTGTATGCAAACTTTAGGTTTCTACCTATTACGTAGATCCTTGTGTTCGTGCTAACTAGTTGTTCTCTCAGAGTCTTCAATTAACCACCCGAGTTACTTCGAATTCAGTTTCACTAGTGACTGATATGTGGACATCTACATATCTCTTTAGTATCTTCACATATCCTCTATGTACTGTAACTAGCGATTTGGACTCTACACGACCTAGTATTCCCTTCAACAGTACTACTAATTCCACAACTATAGGTCTAATCTTTAGTATACTCTTTAAGCTACCACTAGTAGTTATATAGATCCTCGTTAGTGGGACTAGTACTACTGTATTGGAGTATAGCTCAGGTACTAGGTATGCCCTACTTATATGTGTAAATAAGGTACTCAGATCTACATATCTTACCAGTTGAACTCTACTTCCTTCTACATCGGATAGCTGCATGAGGAGGTAATCTAACTCTCCATCAGTTAGGTATATTATGGCCTTTAAATGAGGGTTCTTCTTAAGTATGTACTCTAGTATTTTTATGGAAATTAAGTCTGTGTAGAATAATTTCTCCGATGATATTAAAACTAACTTGGAATCTGAGATTTCTTCTAGGAGTTTTTCGATAGTACTCTCTGCACAGTATGTATCTACTCTGATCACCCCGTTATCTTTATCAAAATTAGTACATAGAATAGGAGAAAGGAGATCACCAGAAGTAGTACTCCTAGGAGTATATAGGTAATGGCAACACGTGGATTATAGCTTAGAGACACTCCCCTATACATAGCTACTAATCCTATGAATGATAATGTATAGGAGAATGTTACCATAAGTCCTTCAGTTACAGATTGAAGTCCCCTTCTTCCTACTATACCTAGTGTTCCTCTTAATTCTCCTCTTAGTGCTTCGAGCGTTATATAGGTCCATCCACTAGCAGCTATTACTATTATCACTACTGGTATGAGCGCAATATTTCTCATGAGATAGTCTGTAATGGTATTTATGATCTTTCGTATTGAAGATCTTTTGATAGATTTCATTCTCTCTACACTCTATCCTATGAGTTAGAAGGTTAACGTTTAAATATATTTGTCCCCAAAAAATATGATCTAGCATGCCTGTGATAATTAGGTGTAGACGATGTTCCTTTGAACTCTATAAGGGTAATGAACCTGTATTTCCCGAGGATATAGTTAAGAGATATGGATTTAAGTGCCCACGGTGTCTTTCACAGCTTTCTCCAAACCCAACGAAACTGACAGTTCGACCAGCTACTAGGCGAAGAAAATTTCTACTCAGATTAAAATAATCAATCTAAAAGTTTATTTTAAGCTTTAACCTAGAGATAGTGGTTAAACCATGGTTGACTACAGCAGACTTAGAACTGTGCTGGGTAAATTGACTACTCATGTAATCACATTCCTCAAAATACTCTCATCGGCTAAGATAATGACTGCGATAATAGTCATAATTGCATCCTTAAGCTCCTTAGCTTTAAGAGTGGTTCCTGCCAAATGGGGTGTATACCTTAACGAATTTGATCCATTCTATGAGTACTACGTAGCTCGAAAGATTCTGGAAAAAGGATTGATCTGGTGGTTCTCATACACATTTGGAGCTCCACGTGAACCAGATAAGCTATTCTGGTATCCACATGGTAGAGAGCTCAGATCAACCTCACCACCTGGGATCTCCATAGTATCAGCCTACACGTATGTCTTTCTGAAACTACTAGGACTTGATGTAGACTTATACACAGTTCATGCCTATACACCAGCTATATGGGCATCTACTATAACCATCCTAGGAGCTCTAATAGCCCTTAAGTTAGCTGGAGAGCCCGCTTGCGCTCTCTCTGCAGTATTTCTATCTGCAATGCCTAGTCTCTTCACTAGAACTATGCTTGGTGGAAAGCATGAAGGAGTAGCTATTCCCTGTATGTTGCTATCACTCTTACTATACCTCCATGCTATTGGTGCCAAGCGTACCTCTACTCTCATTTTATGTGCTATTTTATCGGGAATATCGTTAGGGTATGTTGCTGTTACATGGGGTGGCTACATATATCCATGGAACTTATTAGCTCTATTCATAATGATTATCCATATTCTCGGTAAAGCCGATAAGAAGATTTCTCTTGCCTACATTCCCACTTATGCTCTATCCACACTACTCATAGCCATAACTCCTAGATATGGACCCAAGGTAGCACTAACATCACTCTACGGTCTACTTCCACTACTAGCATTAATGATTTCCATAATCCACCTATGCGGAGAGAGAGGATTGAGACTCTTAGAGAGATTATGGAGAAGTGGAATAGGTAGGTTTACTATAGTTTCAGTACTACTAGCTATGGGCATTATACTATGGAAGACTGGAGTACTCATGGGAATGAGTGGCAGAATTCTGGCTATACTAAGCCCTATTTATAGACATCTAGCACATCCAATAGTGGAATCTGTTGCTGAGCATAGAGCTCCTTCATGGGATTTACTATACATAGACTACTCACTAATGCTACCCCTATCACTCCTAGGAGCATATGTAATGACCAAGCGTCTTAGTAGAGAGAATATCCTAATAGTACTCTACCTAATAACATCAACCTATGCAGCTTCCTCTTTTGCCAGACTCTCTCTACTCATGGGTCCTGCTGTAGCTATAGTTTCTTCCATAGGTTTTACTACACTATTCGATAGGCTACTAGATGCCATAAAAGGTAAGGTATTCATACCTAGAAAAATTAGATCTAAGTACTTAGGACAACTAAGAGAAGTCAGTGCTATAGGTATAATTGCAATCTGTGTACTATCATTACTCGTAATAACATCCTCCTATCTACCGTTTCCCTATGTAGTAGTCAGTACTCACTCCCCACCTCTAATACTAACCTCTAGCCTAGGCGTCTCGGTAACCACAACTGAACGTGGGTATATGTACTCAGACTGGTTGTCAGCCCTAGAGTGGATGAAAAGTAACCTACCAGAGGATGCTATCATAGCCTCATGGTGGGACTACGGGTACTGGATAGCGGTTAATACGAATAGGTCTTCTGTATGTGATAATTCAACTCTTAATACTACACAGATAGCTGAAGTCGCTAGGGCATTTCTCTCTGATGAGAGAACTGCTGTTGAAATATTCAAAAGGTTGAATGTGACACATGTAGTGATCTTTGACCCAATACAGTATTTTGAGTATGGACCAGTAAGAGTGTACTTTCCTGAACCTCGAGGACTCGGAGACTTTGGTAAGAGCTACTGGATGGCGAGAATTGCTGGTCTAGATCCAGATAAGTACCTTGCTCAAGCAACTCTCGAAGCACGAGGACTGGCATACAGTCTTACAGTGCCAGCAGATACTCCTGAAGCTAGAAATGCTACGCTATACCATTTACTCTTCATAAAGACTGCAGGGAGAAGCTTCTTTGTATTTGAGCCTCCCCCTCCCTTCTTTGGAATAAAAGCTTGGGGAGGGTACAAAGGTCCT
>Ga0180302_10001194_pt1 | contig 12217 bp, 13 predicted proteins | sample GuaBasSediGuay17_FD_121794 | JGI IMG/M metagenome (GOLD analysis project Ga0180302, IMG submission 121794) | Subseafloor sediment microbial communities from Guaymas Basin, Gulf of California, Mexico - Guay17, Core 4571-4, 12-15 cm | ecosystem: Environmental > Aquatic > Marine > Hydrothermal... | reverse complement strand
GTATGTCTAGTGGCGATAGTGATTATTTACCGTGAGAAAGCATAAAACAACATAAACTATTTTTTATAGTTTAAGCTGAACTTCTTCTATGCTTTAACTATTTAAATTCTTATAGTCTCATATTCTACGAGTTTATTATTCAGTTTGCTAAGACACTACTTCTGAAGTGTAGGGAATTGTTTCTAGTGATTGGGCATAGAGCTAACGCTCCTAGAATACTCAAGTGGTATCTTAAAATAGGTGTACCAGTAATTGAAGTTGACGTAAGATATGTTAATGGAGAATTTCTAGTACTTCACGGCCCTAGCTCTATTAGAAGGGCAAGTATCCCAGGGAAAATAATGGCTTGGATAGATTACCACTTCTTCTATAGAGACCCTTTACTTAGACGTGTAAAACTAGTTGAGGTGCTTAAGAAAGTTTCGGGTAAGGCAGATATAAACTTAGACATTAAACAGCAGGGTTTTGAAAGAGAACTTTTAAACCTAATAGATGATGTAGGATTTAAAGGAAGAGTCTATGTTTCCTCTGAAATACATCCAATACTAAAAAGAATTAAGGAGCTAAGCAACAAAACAATAACAATAGCTTCCTTAAACATTCTACCTGTAAACCCTGTAGACGTTGTTTTGAGTTCTAAAGCTGATATGGTATCTATACATGTAGGAATAGTTTCAAAGAAGTTAGTAACGCAGTTTCATGACGTAGGGATAAAGACTATAACATGGACTGTTAACGATAAGAAAACACTACTAAAACAAGTGAAAATAGGAGTAAACGGCGTAGTTACAGATAGACCTGATATAGTGTTAAGTGTAGTTAAAAACATGAAAGCGTTCTCTCAAAGCGAAGTAGAAAAGATTCTTTGAAACTCCTTGTAATGAGTAAAGGATAGCTACCAACGTATGTTGAAAACATTTCCATATCGTGCAGCAAAATATGTTGTACCGGAAAGATAAGCGTAAACGTCGTTGTTAAGGAGTTTAAATTTGAAAAACTATTTATGACTTATTAGCATCGTAGGTTACAAAACAGCTAGCAGTAGTAGCAACTTATGGTTCGCGAAAAACATGTTCTCTATATAATGCTCTAAGCGACCTAAACCCTAAGATGTATTAGGTTTAGAAAAGCTATCCTGGCGGAAACAACTCACGGAAAAATACCGCATAACAGCTGTAAGATTAGAATTTTTAAAGAAAGCAATGGAAAACATAGGCTAAAATTGGAAAAAATAAAATATGCTTATTCTACTTCTCTTTTCTCCTTAAGAAAATTACTAAACTAGCAGTAATAGCAGCAACTAAGATTACAGGTACTAGCTGGGCTTTAAGCTGATCGGTTACAAGAGATTCTTCTAAAACACCACCTACAGCAGGCTTCGGAGGAGTTATGTAGCATATTTGGTCAAATAGCTTATCGAATTCTTCAGGTAAATCTTCAATACTAACATTTATGAAGTAATCTGAAATACTTTCTAAGAATTCATCACCGCCGCCTGAAGGGTCACCCACGTAAACACCAACGATCATTATTCCATGAGCTCTAGCTTCATCAGCTTTGTCTGCAGCATATCCTTCAGGATCCGGACCAGGCTCTGTTGGAAGCCCATCAGTAACTAGTATGATAATGTCTCTACATTCAGCTCTATTTGGTAGCAACTTGTCTCCCGTCTTATTATATATTCCGTGAAGAATCATTGCTGTAGCGTTAGATATACCGCCACCCATGTTAGTGAGGCCGTCAGCAACTAGCGGGGTTATTGAGTCATTTAAGTCCTTTTTAGCAACATCGCTATCTACAAGCCATAAGGCGCCGAGCCCCTGAGCGTCCGTAGTAATGTTCATAGCTGTTGTATTAAAGATAACTATTCCTATAGCGAATCCTTCATCGGGGCATGTTCTGTTTATGAAAATATACATGGCTTCTTTTAAGTAATCAAGCTTAGTTAAAGTATCCACAGTTTCACCCATACTCCCTGAAACATCTAAAGCAAAAGCTATGTCTAGACAGCATGGAGATGGGCACTTTGCTGTTATTTCTCTAAGCACTGGAACTACGGAACTATTTGCAGCCATTAAAACGTTGGCAGATAACATGGTTAACATTAGCACGATAATTATCGAGGCTATTTTTGGAACAGACACTTTGTACACCATTTAATATAATGCTTCTAACTTTTTGTATTCTTATGTACGTCTAATACCTAATATAGTTTATGCTAAAGCAAGTAGAGTACTTCGGGAGCAGATAAAAGCTTTATCAAAAGGGAATAGTAAAGAATTATTCTCTTGCAATAATTACTTGGAAATATACGGAAAGCAATTATTTAAATAATTAAATTAAGCTCATTTATAGTATTACCATGGTTATTTACATGTACAAATAAAGTTTGTGGTAAGTGTAAGGATTTGTTCAAGAAAGTTTTTCAGATATTTTTCTTAACCTTTGAGAAAATTCTTCGCATAAATCCTTATTAAGCCATATTGGAGGAGTATTAACCCATCTAACTCCGTTATGAAAAGACATAGTTATTCTAACCTTCCTGCCGAATTCAGTATCGTAAACTCTAACCCATAAGTTCACTTTCCTGCTCGAAACCTTAAAGCCGCCGCTTAACTCTCTACTACTCTTCTTCTCAATATCAATAATAACGGTCATGAAACCCCCTTTGAACGCTTATTAAACATGTAAAACATATACTCTAGGTATATGTAATAACTTTATCCCCTAAGTTCTAGAAGGGAAGAATTTTAAAAAATAGAACCTGTGCTTAACAGAGGCATTTACTAAGAAACCCATTTCCATCATTTAGTGCTACAACTTAAAATTCTAAATAAGGAGCATTTTTCTTTAGCCCTACTAAACTATAGTATATGGCTTAGCGTATGTAACTATAAAGTTTATCATTGTAATTTCCTTTACCTTTAAAAAATGTACTATATGGCGTTATTAAGAAACTTTAAAAATCACAGTGTAGGATACTCTCTACTTAATTTCAAAATAGGTATTATTGTTAGGATTATGGCTAGTATTCTTATAGACGTAAAGAAGACCGTTCTATGTTCTTCCATGTTAAAAGATTTTGCGTTAACTACTTCGAACACTTTAGAATATACGAGTATGTCGTTTATTCCACTAATAGGTTTAATGTAGTTGTCTAGTAGTAGTTCATCTACGATGTTCGGTTTGAAGCTTTTAGCCCATGGTTCATCTACTACTATGTATTTGATGCTTAGTTTCTCTATTAGATTTTCTACGGCTACTATGTTTCTTGTGTTTTTAAATAGGTAGTCGAATTGTAAGTATTCTCTGTTAATGCATCCTTCATTAAATCCCCCTAATACCTGTTTTAGCCCGGGTGCGAAGACGTTTACCCATTGGCTACCCCTATATGTTGGCCCATACATTACGTAAACTCTGTACTGTTCTTTACTGTTTGTCCATAGCCATAGTGCTGTTTTATATTCATCACTATACATGTATGTGCTATCTGGTTCTAAGTAGTAATTATATAGCTTATAATAGTGTTGGAAGTAAAATGCTATAAAGGCGAGTACTATGGCTGCTAATGCTATGAAGTATGCTTTATTTTTCCTCACGTACCTCCACAACCCTAGTGTTTCAGCTATACCAACAACTATCAATGCACCTATTAACGGTATTATTCTTGTTCCCTGCCCGTAAGCTAGGGAAACAGCAAGTAATGAGACAATACTTAGTGTTGTGATTAATTTTCTCTTATAAATAAGATACGGTATTACTACTAATCCTAATATTATTAATGGAAGCTGAGTTGTAGGCGAGTATAAGTTAGGGTGTATGGTTAAGCCTTCAGCTAGTACTTGAAGTTTAAAGCCCACAGGAGTTTTTATTAGGAAATAATGTTCTATACCGAAGGGCACTATTGCCGGAATAACCCACCAAAGCGTAGTAGCTAAGAAAACGTAGAATGATGTCCTAACTAGTTTAATGAAATATTTGAATCCTTGTTCGTCTAAACCCATTTTCCAATGTTGAGATATGGATACTATGAGCATTACTAAGGCTATTACAATATACTCTATGAAAGCTATTAAATGTGTTAAGAGAGTTAGCCCAGCAAGGAAACCTGCTTTAATAGAGTTTCGCCTATGACCATGTTGTAGTAGCTTGTAGAGCTCAGATAGAGCATAGAACATTATCCCTTCACCTAATATTCTAGTGTACTCCCAGTAAATAGCTATGGTAGAAAAGTATCCGTGAACTAAGCTAAGAAGGATCACGGCCAGTAGAGAAGCTGCTCTACTTTTAGAAACAGTATATGTGAATGTGTAGAAACCATTTAAGAGAAGGAAAAGCGCTATAAAATAACATATCATCGCAGCGTATTCAAAAGAACCCACAGCCTTACCTACGCTATAGACTAGAGTTAGCCCTACTGGAGGGTAGAACCGTATAGTGTCGAATAAACCATACCATGAAGGCACGTATATGCTGCCGTAGTAGTCTATCATCTTAGCCTCAGCTATTTGGAAGGCTATGGTTGCTTGCTGAAAAACACCTTTAATATAGCTTGGAAGCCCATGGTTTAAAATTAAAACACCTGCAATAAGCCATGTGTATGCTAGGATGAAGATTCTAACACCTAGATCTGATAGTAGCGAGTAAATGCTTCTTCTAGAAATAACTACCACCTACCATACTTGGAAGTCCTATACATCCAATCAAGCCACAGTGTAGCTACTAGGAAAATCATGAAACCTGCTCCGAAAACGTCATGTACTATTTTGAAAATTGCTGAACCAAGCTCTACCCCTATAACTCCCGAAACCCATATCCTAACTATGTTTGCAAAGAAAAGTATGGGATTACCTATGCTTAAACCTCTTAACTTCTCATACCATGGAATAGCAGGTACTAGTAACACGAATAGAGAGAAAACTATCATTGAGAAAACACCTAGGCATAAGACCGTAAGGACTATGGTTATGATGTGTTTTTCAGGCTTAAATATTATTACAGCATTTAACCCTGCATCTACGACATTTATGCTTATAAACCTGTAAGCTTCTATTAGAACATATTTTTCAGCTAAGATAAGTATGTCTCCGAAAAACAACACTATAATGTATGTTATGATCGAAGCTATGGCTAGATTAATTAGGACTTTGGGGTAGTTTCTCTTAGCCCTTAAACGTTTATGCTTGGGGGTGTCTTTAATCACTGTACATCGCCTCGTAAACTCCTCTTTTACTAGTAACCGTCCATTCTGCTTTTCTGGTAATAAGAGTTTTTAGTGTTCCATAAATGTGTATTGCGGCTACATAGTATACCATTGGGATGATGAGTAAGGCTACGATAAGAGATTCTAGTCTACCATACTTTTCAAGGAGAGAGCCTGAGATGACTATTGTTTCGAAGCCTATTAGCCAAACGTAGACTCCCAGCGGCCAGAGAGGTCCTATCTCAAAACCCCATATAAGGCTAAGTATTACCGGTGCTAGCAAGTTAATGTAAATCCATAATCCCTGGGTGAAAAATAGTCCCTGGTGAACATAGCCTATTTTATGCGACCAAGAAATTTCCCTATTAAGTAAGACTTTAGAGAACGTGTTTAGAAATTCGCGTAAAGTACCTGAAGACCATCTTATTTGCTGTCTAATGAATGCTTTCTGAGACCTAGGAACACTGCCGTTAGCATATGCTTCATGTGTAGCTATCACTTTTAACTTTGCTTTCTTAAGCATAGTGTCTATGGTCCACCTTAAATCCTCAGATAAGCTATTCTCTGCAAACAATGTCTCCCTGAGTAAACTATACTTTATTAGTGCGCATGAACCCGTGAAGAAGGAGAACAGTTCAAGATATTGCCTACCGACAATGTTTATTATTGCTCCTCCTAGGCTTGCACGGTAAAGAATACCAAATACCGTGTTGGATCCCTTAAAATGTCTTTGATAACCTTGAACAACATCTGCATTGTAGCTTAAAGCTAAGCTAATAAGCTTCTTTAACATATCAGGTTCAGGTTCAAAGTCAGCATCCAGGAATAGGACATATTCTACACCATACTTTTCAAGAACTTTTATAGCATCATTTAGAGCTCCGGCCTTTAAGCCTCTACGGCTATGCCTCCTTAAATGAACTATTTTACCATTACTCCTAAAAGCTATGTTCGAAATCTCTACTACAAGCCAAGGATCGGTAGAATCGTCAACAACTACTGCTACGTATTTCGGATAATTTAGGTTTAAAATAGCTTTAAGAGAACTTAAAACTTCATAGTCGTTGTAAACAGGTATAACTATGCCTACTCTAGGCCAATATTTAGGATTAATTTTAGGTTTAAGCGAACCTATTCTGTAAAAAACTATAAACGATGAAACATACCATACAGCATACGCTGTTAATACGGCTATTGAGATAATATATGAGACAGTTAAAATAAACTTAGCTGTCTCCATTAAGAATAATGGTACATACTGTAGTTCCAAAATAACATCTATAAACATCATTAACCCTTCCCTAATAGCCCTAGAAGTTTTTCTGTGCAAAGATAACGTTCTTTAGGCGTTCTTTTAAGAAAGTCTTTCTTAAAAAGCCAGAGAATAAACTCTCGAAGCCCCTTTAAACTTAACCTGTATTTTAGAGCAAGTTTCTCCAGAGGGGCCTGCTTGTAGCATAGGTCTGTTAAAAGTGAACGTAGTTTAAGATCTTCGTTTAATAATACGTCAAGAGCATGGGTTTCTCTTCCTGAGAGGTAAATGTACACCTTCCCCTTATATTTGAAAGTTTCAATAACCTCGCTTCTTAATAAAACATAGAGGTGCCACGATAAAGTACCTTTGCCTATTCTAAGATATTTCCTTAAGTCATTATAGCTAACAACTACTTGTTCACGTATATGCTTCATTATCCTGAATCTTAACGGATAATCTAGGATCTCGTAGGGATCTATTCTAAGCCATAAAGGCAACAATACTAGGCGTTTATCTTCGCTTGGTATTTTCCCGCTAAAACGCTGTACGCTGGTTGTTGAGGATAATGATAAAATACCTGACATAGCTAGGGTCAAAACCAAAAATCCCTTACTATTATCTGAAACCTCCTTAACTTTAACACTTAATGCTTTAGTAATCATTTTCTCAAACATAGCAACATATACTTGCTCGTAACTGTCATAATATGCCCATACATTGTTTATTGTAGAAGCAATGACCTGCCCGTAGCCTAGGCTAAATTCGAGAACTAACACTGTATCATCTATCCTTACAACTTCTTTAACGTCTGGAGCATGTACTACAGCGAGCTTATACTTAGACACATTGTACAATGGTAAACCTATATCCATATAGTACTCTACCTGCACTATAAGTAGTCCTAGAGGTCTTGTTTGCGAATTATTTAATAGAACGAGACCATTAAATGAAGTAACAACAATACCTCCTTCTATAGTAAATGTTGAAACCCATGAGCTTACCTTGTTTAATATTCTAGAATCGTTAAAGTTAGGATCGGGAAGAATTAAAATATAGTCCTTAGGATTAAGATTTTTCAATACCGTTAAATTCTCCATATAAATTATTGGGCCCTTTAAACTAGGATTTATACTCCATAGAGATTTAAGGAATACCTTATCACACTTATCGGTGATAAGGTAGATAAATTCTCTACTACTATTTCCACTAATGCAGGATATTTGAAGAAGAAAAACTATACCCAGTACAACTACTAGGTATAGGTATTTTCTATTTCTAAATATCATCGCCTACCTATTCCTTAAAAACACTCTACGTTTACCATATAATAACACTGTAGCTAAAGCTATTGTCGAAACTCCTAATATGCCTGGTAGACCAAGTTCAGGCACTTCCTCACCATTAACATATGCTGTAGCAGCTAATCCGTAAGCACCTGGAGACCCTAAGATTTTAGCAAGAAAATCTATGATCAATTCTCGCTCTTCAGATGCCGTAAGTTTAATCACAATTATTTCGTCATCACTTATACCATCTACTAGTTCTTCATCGTTGAATTTAAAGTACGTATACCCCGATGAAGCATCTGGAACTGTTATTTTCAATGCAGAACATATAGTGCCCATATCTAATACTATGTTTACTAACTCTATGATTACACCTTCCTCGGCTACGAGCACGCCATTAATCTTTATTTTCTTAAACGACATAGCTTCAGCAAGTATCATTCCATTAGTGTATATTCTTAAAGACCCTGTTTCTGCTTCTTCAAAAAATATTTCCACCTCATCACCGCTATGCACTGATATTGACCTTGGAAGACCATTAACACTAATTAATATTGCTCCATTTGTAGTGCTTGTAAAGGTTATAGACCCATCAAGCATCATGTCCCTGCCGATAACCCTTAAATAGAATGATTTAAAATCCTCATGCGCCTGAACAGCTGCAGTGTTAATTATTAAAGCCAATGTTAAAACAATACCCAATACTGCTACCTTTTTGAACATTGAACCTGTTTTACTTGATTTCATGGCTTATATTCTAACCTCCTTTTCTACAGTGTGAGAAAAGAGATAAAATATAAAGTTTATGGTACAGTTTGTAAGGTTTACTAACTGTATGTAAGGTTAAACAATTACGTATATTATTGTAGTATTGTTTTCTTAATAAGGCGCCAATTGTTTTCCCAGTATTCGTTTTTGAAGAGTTCTGATGGAATAGACCATGATGAGAACGTCTTAAGGTATGCAAGGTGCAGTTTGTAGCTCTGTATTATTCCGACATCGCATAGAGTATCCATAAATCCTATAAACCTAATTACCTCATTCTTCGGTACTAGAATGCTTGCGAAAACTTCTTCGCTACCTAGTACTTTATTTACTCTCCTTAGTATCGGAGTATTCCATAGAGTATAAATAAATATTCTAAGAGATTTCCTATTTCTAAATTTAATAAATCCCATGAAATATAGTGATAGGTCAGGATGGTATATCATTATTCTTGGAGTGTATTTTATGATAACTTTTCTTTCAACAATATGTTTCCTATAGTGATGTATTATAGTTGACTCCGAAAGGTTTAGTTTCTCACCTATACGTCTTAGTTTTTGAAAAGCATTCTCCTGAAGTTCTTCTATTAGCTTAACGTCTATGGGATCTACTTCTAAACTATATGAGTTATCTTCTAGATACTTTAACTCCCATATTCTTTTTAAACAATTACTCTCAGCCATGCTTTTAATCCACTTATTCCACTTGAGCTTTATTATCTTAGACTTCTTATCAATATATTCACTGCTTATTTTACTACTTGCTAATTCTATGGAAGTATATGTTAGCTCATACTCGTCTATAAGGCCTATTCTTCTTAGTATTTGAAGAGTTTTTTCAACTAACCCACTGTACCTCCTAGGCTCATAGAACTTAGCAGTTATAGTGTCTACATTGGCTATTACGAACTTGTAGAACCACGGTACTTTAGCAATAATGTTGTATAGCTTTATTAGAGAACCTGTTGTAGGTTTTACCAAGCTTACTCCGCACTTTAAATCTAACTTGTTATAGTTTATTATTGGCTCTACCGTTAAGCCCAAGTTTAAGAGTTTTTCTATTCTACGGTAAACTGTTGATTTAGGCATTTTTAGTGCTCTAGCTAAAGCTAAAATGTTTCTAGGACTGTACTCTTCAAGTTTCTCAACAATAGCTAAATCTATTTCATCCACTTTCTCAAAGAAGCTTAAAGATCTCCTAATAATCAGACTCTGATCTACAGTAGTGTCCTCTATAGGAAGAACAGTAAGCATAGTTTCAAACCTTATCTAAAATAGAGTAGGGGGTTAGGTTAAATTTAAACTTACAGTAAAATTAGATAAGAGAAAAAACGGTTTAATTAGTCTTTAATAACATATGCTTTACTGTTCCTATTTCTGCCTAAGGTTCTGGGTCATCTACTATTTTCCTTCTTAGCGGCGTTACTCCCAAGACTACCATTAAGATTAGTGGAATTATGTACTCTACCATTTTTTTTTCACCATGTTCAAGAACAATGCATCGAATATTTCTATAGTTTTCCCAACAGAATGTAGGCATTATGGGAAAATTTTTCTAAAAATGAAATACTGCGGAGAAGTTTAGTATTGGCAAAAATACTTTTATTACCAAAATTAAAACAAACATTTGAATTCTACACATGCTAACATAGATTCTCTTAAATAATGCTAATTAAGAAACAATATAATGCTATGTAGTTCCCGTAATTCCTTTCTACTTACAGTTTATTTAGACATTGTTTAAATAATATTAACTTAGAATATCGGAAAACCATGATGAAGAAATGGGAGACAATATGGTTTTAAGTGTTTTACCGTTAATACCTATATTCCTAGCGTTAACCCCAGCTCTTACTGCCTTAGCTATTAATTCTAAGGGTGATCTTCAGAAATGGCTTATAGCATTAATTGCTGGTGGTGGATGGTTTGTCGCGCTAATTGCCAGGCTTCCTCTCTTAACACTTATTACTAAGTTGTTTCAGAAAAGTTACATTATTGTAGTTGCTTCTTCATCCCTTCTAGCCGGAATATTTGAGGAACCAGTTAGGTTTCTACTGTTAAAATATATTTCGAAGGAAATTAAGCTGGGGGCTAGAGAACTTATTTCGTTTGGTTTAGGGTGGGGTTTAGTAGAAGCTTTAATAATATACGTTTTCCAGGCAATATTCATGCAGTATGGACTAGGTGCTAAGTGGTTTAATTTACTCCCCGGCGCGGTCGAGAGAAATATTGCAACACTATTTCACATAGCGCTAACGTTCACTGTTGCATGGGTTTTAGTTAAAGAAGTAAAGTACATCATGCTTCCCATAAGCCTTCACGCCATGGCAAACATTTACGCGGCATCATTGCTTTGGATAGTTAAAGATCCATGGATTATAGAAGGTCTTATAGGTTTTCTGATTGTTCCTTTATCGATAGTTGCGATTCTGATAATGCATAGAGCTATTATAGGAGAAGTGCATGGGAAAAGATATTAATATAGCACATGATATGATACTGTATTTACTTTTTTACTGTACTATGTACATTGTCTTTCTAGTTTAATATAGCATATTTTCCCTTCCAGGAATAGGTTTAATACTTCATTAACTTTTAGAAGCGGTGCTAGAGCAACTTTCTTTCCTGCTTTTGTTAGTATTTCTAGGGCTTTGGTGCTTAAGGAGTGAGCAATAATAGTGTTTACATTTTGACCTAGAATTACGTCCAGCAACTTCCTATCCCCGAGTTCAATAATACTTACATTTCTAACTTTGCCATTTACAATACTGATTATGGTATAGGTTGGTGAGTTTTCCCAGTGCGCATAGATTTTGGCTTCTAAACCTCCCGGCTTCTCTGTTGGCAACAGTATTTTAAGCTCCTTAAGCATTATTTCCGCCTATTACTTTTTGTGCTATTGCACAAAATATGTTTTATCTTACACATATTTTATAGTATCGCTGAGCAGTTAAACGCGAAGCTAAGGTTATTCTTCTTTACTTTTCTTCTTTAAACGCTCTAGGTATTGCCTATGATGATATGATCCTTCCCTAACCATTACAGCGCCACATTTAGGGCAGCGCATTTCTAGACATCTTACACCAGGCTGTTTAGGAACTCTATAGCCGCATCTTAGACAAATACAGTACCCTATAGGGCCCATGCCTCTGCCGAATCCTCTACCCATACCTCTTCTTCTACCAAAACCCCAGATAACTAACACCTCGAAACAGAAGTAAGCTGCCTAGAGTAGATAACTTTACCCTATTGTTTAATGCATATATGGTTACTATGTGAGAAAACTATTGTTTAAGGTAGTTATTCGGGAAAACTTGGAGGTATTGGAGAGTAAAGTACGAAGCCCGTTGCACCCATGGGTATTTCAGCTTCTTCCTCGTAAATTCTCAGTCTCTCTTGAACCTTTCTTAGAACCTTAACATAGTATTTGATGAGCTCTCTAGCTTCCTTAACTTTACCTACTTCGATAAGAGCAGCTGCTGGTTCCAAAATAGGTTTAGGTAGTAGTTCAGCTGGAAATTCTAGTTCCTTACATATTTCCTTAATTTTATCTAAAACTTCCTTCCGAATATTAGACATTGCACGTCACCTATTTTCCATTTGAGATATAGTGGAAACATAGTTAATATTCTTGCCTAGTCTCTCTCAGCACCTACAATATCTATGCTTACAGTAATAGGGCTAGCAAAGAATATGAATAGAGGTTCCT
>Ga0180302_10001193_pt1 | contig 12223 bp, 10 predicted proteins | sample GuaBasSediGuay17_FD_121794 | JGI IMG/M metagenome (GOLD analysis project Ga0180302, IMG submission 121794) | Subseafloor sediment microbial communities from Guaymas Basin, Gulf of California, Mexico - Guay17, Core 4571-4, 12-15 cm | ecosystem: Environmental > Aquatic > Marine > Hydrothermal... | reverse complement strand
CCTCCAGTTCCTCATAGAATCGCTCGTCCTCAGCCTGATAGGCGGGGGGATAGGCATCCTGTTGGGCGTGGTCGGTTCGAGGATCGTCTCACACCTGGCCGGGTGGAGGACGGCCATCTCCTGGGACTCCATCTCGCTGGCCTTCTTCTTCTCGGCCGCCGTGGGCATCTTCTTCGGGATTTACCCGGCCAGAAAGGCGGCCAAGCTCAACCCCATCGAGGCGTTGAGATATGAATGAAGAGATCGAAACGCGAGGGAGAGCTATGCTGAGGAGATTTGTTTTCGCCTTCACACCGGCGATCCTTTTTTTATGGATCATCCCATCCACCTTCGCACGTCTCCCCCTCTTCCCGAAATCCCCCGCGGAGGACAAGTTCGAAACGCTCCTGAGGAAGTTGGAGGAGAAGGTCGAGGTCGACCTCTCCAAACCCCTCACGCTGAGGGAGTGCATAGAGGTGGCGCTCAAAAGGTCGACGAGGGTGAGGCTATCGGAGATGGAGGTGACGCTGGCCGAGCTGAGCCTGGACGACGCCAGGGCCAGATACTTCCCCCAGATCTACCTGGACGGGACATACATGTTCTCCGATAAGGTCGAGTTCGGGTTCGAGGAGGAGAACTACGACCTATGGCTGAGGGCGAGCTATACGATCTGGGATCACGGCCACAGGGAGGCGGAGGTGGCCCAGAGGCGGGCCGAGGCGGAGGCGGCCAGAAACAGATACGAGGAGGAGGTTCAGCGGCTGATCTACAACGTGACCGTCGCCTACTACAACCTGCTCAAGATGAAGAAGCTGGTCGAGGTGGACGAGGAGATATTGAGGATCGCCCGGATGAACACGGAGAAGACGAGGGCCTTCATGGAGGCGGGGTATAAGGTGGAGGCGGACGTGCTGGCGGCGGAGGTCAGGGAGGCGAACGACGAGCTGAAGCTGATAGAGGATCAAAACAACCTCAAGATCGCCAAAGCCAACCTCGCGATGGCGATGGGGCTGGATCCGGGGACGGAGATAGAGGTGGTCGAGGACAGGGGATACGAGAGGTTCGTGGTCACCGGCAGGCTTGAGCCGGAGGAGATCACGCTTGAGGAGGCGATAAAGAAGGCCTTGGAGAACAGGCCCGAGCTGAAGGAGATGAGGGCGCAGATAAAGGCGATGGAATGGGGGGTATATGTGGCCAAGCTCGATAGATACCCCAGGATAACCGCCGAATACGGCTACAACGTCGATCTGGACGATTACCTCCGCGAGAGGGAGAATTTCAAATCCTACAGGAGCTGGCAGGCGGTCGCCAAGCTCACCTTCCCCTTATTCGACGCCGGCTCCTCGAAGAGGAGGGTTCAGCAGCTGGAGATACAGCTCAGAAAGCTCAGGGAGAACCTCGAATCGCTCGAGAGGCAGATCGCGCTTGAGGTGAGGGAGTGCTGGTATGACCTCATGAGGATAAGGAAATCGCTGGAGGTGCTGGACAAGCAGGTCAGAAACGCCAAGATGAGCCTGGACGCAGCCTTGGGCAGGTATGAACAGCAGCTGATAACGGAGATTGAGGTTGCCGAGGCGAGGAGCCTCTATGCCCAGGCGCTGACGAACAGGGTGCACGCCTACTACGACTACAAGATCGCCCAGGCGGCGCTCAAAAAGGCGATGGGGGTGTTGAGGTGAGGCCCGTCAAGGTCAGGGCTTATTCCGGATACAAGGCGGATCAGGAGCCGAGGTCGTTCGCCCTCGAGGGGAAGGAGATCGGGGTGGAGGTGCTGGCCTCGTATCTGAGGCAGGACGCGGAGGACGGGAGGCTCTACGCGGTTTACAGGGTCAGAGGCGACGACGGCCGGGTTTATGAGCTGTGGCTGGATCTGGGGGAGGAGGAGTGGTATCTGATCCCCCTCCCCCGGCCGGGCATCCCTACCGAAGCTTGACGGCCCCCCAGACGGCGGGGAGCCTGCCCTCAGGTTTGACCGGCGAGAAGGCGGAATGCGAGGCGAGGTATTCGATGATGTTGGCGGTCAGCTTCCTCAGGTTTTGGGCCTCGTCCGATTTTTCATCGGTGTATACCGCGTTGTGATGCCCGAGCGTGATGATCTTCCCCTTGCCGACGTCGAACTCCACAAGGGGCCTTTCGCCGGCGCCCGGCCCGCCTCCCCTCGTTTTGGTTGCCAGGATCTCGCCGGGTATGTTGGGGACGTTCATGAAATCGGAGGTGAAGCCGTCTTGGGCCATGCTGCAGAGGAAGATCGGCTTGGAGGTGTCGAACCCGGCGAAGATGGGATGGTTTTTGCCCTCATCGGTCGGGACGACACCTATCTCGGGAGGGTTTTTGCCCAGGGGGCTGAAGACCCTGGGCTTAACGCCCACAAGCCCCAGGTCGTAGGTGTAGTGGAGGCCCAACGCGGTCAGGAAGAGCGTCCCGCCTGCCTGAAGATAGTCCAATATGGCCTTCTTCGTCTCATCCGTCAAAAACGGGGCTGGCAGCGAGTTGGTCTGGGAGTAGTGAAGCCAGAGGACGGCGAACTCGGTCAGCTTGTGGGGCCTGCCGTTGAGGTCGGTGAACCCGCCCTTCCCGTCGGGGATGATTATCAACGCGTCGTAGTTTTGAGAGGCCCACTCGTAAGCCGCCTGCGCCACCTCCCCCAGCTCTTTCCCGCCGGCCAACAGGCCGAGCTTAAATGTCCCCCCTTCACAGACCAGGGCCTGAGCGGCCATGAGCGCTATGATGATGGCTATAGCCCTGCTGGCCATAATCGCTCCCCTCCTAACGGCAAAGCTTAGCGCGGTGAAATGTTACCATCCCAAAAGTCCGATTTCAACCCGCGGGAACCGCTGAAGTTGACACGATCTGTGGGAAGGAATATAATTGGCATTGACGACGCAGACCAGGGGGGAATGGGTTGGGAGGTGTAAACATGGGAAGGGGTTTAATCCCGGCTTTGGTGATGATCAGCCTCTCATGGCCCTTCGGAGCGGCGGAGGCCCAAGGCTTCGTCACGGACGGCCTTGTGGCGTTTTACACCTTCGATGAAAGCGACATCGACGGCAACGTGGTGAAGGACATGTCCGGAAACGGGAACGACGCGAAGATCGTGGGGGAGCTGAAGATAGTGAAGGGGGTCATAGATGAATGCCTGCTTTTCGAGGGGAAGGCGAACTGCTACGTCGAGATACCCCCTCTGGGGGATTGGGAGCAGGTGACGGTTGAATGCTGGGCATATGCCGAGACCCTGGCCCCAACTTACCAGGGGATCGTCTCCACGTGGCAGTGGGCGCCCGGTAAAGTTCACTTCAAGTTCGAAAGCCGCCAGATACAGGTGCACAAGAACGACGGCGTTAAAATCAGGTTCGATTGTGAGGAGAAGAAGTGGTATCACATCGCTTACACCACCGATACGAAGAAGAACGAGCTGAAGCTTTACGTGAACGGAGAGCTCGTCGACCAGGGGGCCGCCGGCTCGACCCCCGAGAACATGAACGAGAGGCGGGTCGGAAGCGAACACGACGGCAGATGGCTGCACGGCATGGTGGACGAGGTTAGGCTTTACAACCGGGTTTTGACCCCCGAGGAGATCAAACAGAACTATCAGGTGAGATCGAACGAGATGGCGGTGTGGCCGGGGGATAAGCTGGCTGTCACCTGGGGATCGCTGAAGAAGGGATGATGGGAATTCCCAGCTTCCTCCCGGCCGGGGGAGCTTATCCCCCGGCCCGCCCGTGCGATGAGGGATAAGCTCCGGGGCGCGGAAGCCCGGGGACGCATCACCCGAAGGGCGCTTTTCATAGGCCTGATACTGGTAATCGCCACGGCCTACTGGCTGGGGATCGCCAGCGAGCTTTGGTATCAGGCGATCTTCTCCTTCCTCCACCCCTACCCACACGCGATCTTCATCCTCTTCCTCCTCATCCTCACAAGCCTGCTTCTCAAAAGGGTCTCCGACAGGCTCGCCCTCTCCCCGATCGAGCTGCTGACCATCTACATCATGGTGAGCATGGTCCCCTCTATTTCCGGCCACACGATGATGGCGATATTGATGGGAACCCTGACCCATCCCTTCTGGTTCGCCACGCCCGAAAACGAGTGGAAGAGCCTCTTCTGGAGATACATCCCCTCCTGGTTCACCGTATCGGATACGAAGATCCTGAGGGGCTACTTCTATGGGGAGTCCACCTTCCATACAGTCGAGCACATCAGGGCCTGGGCGGTGCCGATACTCGTCTGGTCGGCCTTCATCTTCTTCCTCTACCTCTCCTACCTGTGCATCGCCTCGATCCTCAGGAAGCAGTGGGCGGAGAACGAGAAGCTGAGCTATCCGCTCGTCCAGCTGCCGCTCGCCATGGCGACGGATAGGGGCTTTTTCAGGTCGAACCTTCTGTGGGTGGGGTTCGGTATATCGGCCTTCATCAGGCTGCTGAACGGCCTGCACGACCTGGCCCCCGCCGTCCCCCAGATCCCCCACGGCTACTGGTTCCGATTCGCCGAGAGGCCGTGGAACGCGATGGGGAGCATAAGCGTCTCGTTCAATTTGGCGGTGATCGGCCTGACATACTTCATGCCGCTCGATCTGGCCTTCTCAAGCTGGTTCTTCTTCTGGCTTTCGAGGATGGAGAGGGTGATCGCCAGCGCGATGGGGGTGAGCGTCAGCTCGCTCTACATAAACGCGAGGGTCTCGGGCGGATGGATAGGGATAGGCCTCCTGGCCCTCTGGGTGTCGAGGAGGCATCTGATCTCGTTCCTCAAACACATATTCGGGCTTGAGAGGATGGACGATTCGCGCGAGCCGTTCAGCTATAGGACGCTGACGGGGATGTTCTGGGGGAGCTTCGCCTTCCTGGCCATGTTCTGCTACCTCGCCGGTATGAGCGTCTGGGCGATACTCGTCTTCTTCGCGCTCCACTACATGCTGGCCATAGCCATAGCGAGGGTGAGGGCCGAGCTGGGGCCTCCTTATCACGAGGTTATAGGGATCAACCCGAGGGGGATGATGGTCGACATCTTCGGCCCCAGGAGGCTGAGGGGCAACAACCTGACGATCATCACCTTCCTCTACGCCTTCGACAGATGCCACAGATCCCACTGCATGCCCGATCAAGTGGAATCGCTCAAGATCGGCGAGAGGACGGGAATGGACAACAGAAGGCTTTTCGGCGCCATGGCGCTGGCGATAGGGGTCGGGGCGATCGCCACCTTCTGGTCATACCTCCAGATCTGCTACAGATACGGGACGCTGGCCAAGATGCGTGGGTGGATCGGCCACTTCGGCTGGGAGAGCTTCAACCCGCTTCAGAGATGGCTCCAATACCCCACCGGCACGAACGTCGGGGCGGTGGTCTCCATGCTGATAGGTCTCGCGACGATCTTCTTCCTCTACGGGATGAGGGCCAGGTTCCTGTGGTGGCCGCTTCACCCCTCCGGCTACGTCGTCTCGGGCGCGATGTGGGGCGGGCTGTGTTATTTTTGGTTCCCCGTCGTGGTGAGCTGGCTCATCAAGCTGATCATCCTGAGATACTTCGGCCTGAAAACCCACAGGAGGGCCATCCCCTTCTTCTTCGGCTTGATTCTGGGCGATTTCATCCCCCGGAGCGTCCTGAGCATAATCAGCTTGATCCTCAACGTCTACATGCCCTCCGCCGGGGCGGGCCACACGCTTTGAAAACCCCGCCTTCGAAAATCCTTGATAGAGCGGTCCCCTTCGGGTTAAACTTTATCTGAAAGCCTATCGGAGGGGGATGATATGGGCTACGGATACATAGGCAGGATTTTGAGGGTGGATTTGACCTCCGGGAGGATAGAGGTCGAAACCCCTGAGCCTCTGATATACCGGAGGTATCTGGGCGGCAGCGCCCTGGCGCTCTACTACCTCCTGAGGGAGCTCAAGCCCGGGGTCGATCCCTTCTCGCCTGAGAACATGATCGTCTTCGCGACGGGGATACTCGCCGGCACGCCGATGCCGGGCGCGTCCAGGCTGAGCGTTTTGGGGAAGTCGCCCCTGACCGGCGGGCTGGGCGAGTCGGAGGCGGGCGGATGGTTCGCGCCGGAGCTTAAAAAGGCGGGGTTCGACGCGATAATCATCAAGGGCAAAGCGCCCAAACCGGTCTACCTCTGGATACACGACGGGAAGGCTGAGCTGAGGGACGCCTCGCATCTGTGGGGGAAGGTGACCGGCGAGGTGTCGGACATCCTCAAGGAGGAGCTGGGCGAGAGGGTCAGGATCGCCCAGATAGGGCCCGGCGGCGAAAAGCTGATAAGATACGCGGGGATAGTGAACGAGCTGCACCACTTCAACGGAAGGACGGGCATGGGCGCGGTGATGGGCTCCAAAAACCTCAAAGCGATAGCGGTGAGGGGGACGGGCGAGGTGCCGATGTATGACAAGGAGAGGGCGCTTTCGATCATCAAATGGTTCAACCGCGAGTATTACAAGCCCCAGCCGGGCGACATGCACGACCTGGGGACGGCCAGGATAGTGAGGGGGCTCAGCGCCGACGGCATCCTGCCCACCCGTAACTTCAGGGAGGGGTCGTTCGAGGGCGCGGACGATATCAGCGGGGAGAGGATGAGGGATACGATCCTGATCAAACGGGGCACCTGCTACGCCTGCCCGATCGCCTGCAAACGGGTGGTCAAGGTCGACGAGGGGCCGTTCAAGGTCGACCCCAAATACGGCGGGCCGGAGTATGAGACGATCGCATCGTTCGGGTCGCTGTGCGGCGTCAGGGATCTCGCGGCCATAGCCAAGGCGAACGAGATATGCAACAAATACGCGGTCGATACGATCTCATGCGGCGTGTCGATAGCCTTCGCGATGGAGTGCTTCGAGAACGGCATACTGACGAAGGAGGACACCGGCGGGCTGGAGCTGAGGTTCGGCAACGCCGAGGCGATGGTCAAGATGGTCGAGATGATCTGCAGGAGGGAGGGACTGGGCGATATCTTGGCCGAGGGGGTCAAACGGGCGGCCGAGAAGATAGGGAAGGGCGCCGAGAGGTTCGCGATGCACGTCAAGGGGCAGGAGGTGCCGATGCACGAGCCGAGGGGCAAAAAATCGCTCGCCCTCGCCTACGCCACCTCCCCCACCGGCGCCGACCACATGGAGGCACCCCACGACGTCTTCTTCCCCGACCTGGGGCCTGAATCGGGAAGCCCGCTTGAGCCGTTGGGGCTGATCGAGCCGATGTCGATGCTGGAGTTCAGCCCGCGCAAGGTGAAGGCCTACTACTACTGCCAGATCCTCTGGAACCTCTACAACAGCCTTGATGTTTGCGATTTCGTCGGCGCCCCGCTGGGGCCGTTCCCGATAAACAAGATCGTCGAATACGTCCAGGCCGTCACCGGCTGGGACACGTCTCTGTGGGAGCTGATGAAGGTGGGCGAGCGGACCGCCGTCATGGGCAGGATCTTCAACTACAGGGAGGGGTTCACGAAGGAGGACGACACCCTGCCGGAGAGGCTGTTCAGCCCCCTGGAGGGCGGCACCCTGAAGGGCGAGGGGATCGACAAGGAGAAGTTCAAGGAGCTGCTGGAGCTGTTCTACGAGATGTATGGCTGGGATCCCAAGACCGGCTTCCCGACCAGGGGCAAGCTGGCCGAGCTCGATCTTCTCTGGGCGGTCGAGGAGGAGGGGAGGTGACGCTGGCCGAAAGGCTGGGCTACCCGCCGGGCTCCAAGCTGCTGATCGTCCACGCCGATGACGTGGGGATGTGCCACGCCGTCAACGACGCGACGATCGACGCGATGGGGAAGGGGATCGTCACATCCGGCAGCGTGATGGTCCCCTGCCCCTGGTTCCCCGAGATAGCCGGGCGCGCACGCCAGAACCCCGACCTCGACCTGGGGATACACATCACGCTCACGAGCGAGTGGCGATATTACCGGTGGAGGCCGGTCTCCCCGATCGATAAGGTCCCGGGGCTGATCGATGAGGAGGGGTTCATGTGGAGGTCGGTTGAGGATGTAGTGAGACACGCGACGCCCGAGGAGGTGGAGATGGAGATCAGGGCGCAGGTGGAGAGGGCGTTGGAGTTCGGGATGAACCCGACCCATATCGACACCCATATGGGGACGATCTACGCCTCGCCCGAGTTCTTCGAGGCCTACTGCCGCGTGGCTCGGGAGTTCGGCCTGCCGGCGATGATCGTCTCGCCTCAATCCCAGCTCGCCAGATCCATGGCGGGGGAGAACCCCGCTTTGGCGCCGATCTTCGAGCGGATGAGGCGCGCCGCGGAGGGGATGCCCATACTGGACGAGCTGGTCACGGGCTTCCGATCGGCGGAGCTGGGGCCGCGCAGGGAGGAGTTCAAATCCCTAATCGAATCGCTCAGGCCCGGCGTCACACAGGTGATCGTCCACCTCGGGCTTAACAGGCCGGAGCTGCGCGCCATAGCCGGCTCCTGGAGGAAGAGATACCACGACTACCTGATCACCTCCGACCCGGAGATGAGGGAGTTCGTCGAGGAACAGGGGGTCGTGCTGATCGGGTGGAGGGAGATCAAGGAGAGGTTTTTCGGACGAGGGGGATAGCGCCCCTCACCGGGGAGCTATCCCCTCCATCCCAAGCCTTCACCTTCCGGGCCTTTGCCTTTCGCGCTGGAACCGTAGTCTCCGGAGCGGCCCGCCGAGCTGAGGCGGGAAGGGCAGGCCGTTCTCCAAAACCCCTATCACCGTCAGCTGAAGGGCGGCTCTGGCCGGCAGGCCCTCGATCAGCTTCTCCTCCATGTCGAGGATCCTCTTCCTCTCCTGGAGCCTCCTCTTCCTGAACTCCATCAGCGCCTTCCTCAGCTCCTCCTCGGGGGCGCTCCTGTCCCTGGCCAGCCTCCTCAGCTCCCTGACCTCCTCCCTCGCCTTTCGGCTCGCCTCCAGCTTGGCGTTCACAAGCTCCATGACGGCCTTCTTCTGATCCTCCGTCAGCTTCAGCCTGTCGAGCGCCCTTTCAAAGGCCCTCTTGAACCTCTCCTCAGGCGGGACCCCTTGACCCGGCGGCGGTTGAGGGGGCCTGACCCGCTCCCTCACCTGGGCGTTGACCATCAGGGTCAGCAGCGAGGCGACCAGCAAAAGGGATAAAACTCCGAACAAAGCCTTACCTCTCATGGCGTTCCCTCCTCTTGGTTGGTCACAATTTTAGACGGGGCCTTCGACGGTTCAGTTTAACGGGCGCCCTTTTTCTTTTTGTTCTTGGAGGTGGCCCTGCTGTCCCTGTATTCGACCCTCAGAGGCACCCCCTCAAGCCCGCCGAAGGCTTGCCTTATCCCGTTCAGGATATACTGCTCGTAGTCGGATTTTATGAGGTCGGGATGGGTGGCGAATATGAGGAAGGTGGGCGGTTTGACGTCTATCTGGGTGATGTATTTCATGACGGGCCGCTTGTTGGATACGATGGGATGCTGATACTCGGACACCAGCTGTCTGAGCAACACGTTGAGCTGATGGGTGGGGAGGCGGGTCGAGTAATCGGTGTATACCTTGACCGTCAGATCGAGCAGCTTGTTGAGGTTGAGGTGTGCGGTAGCGGAGGTGAAGATGATCGGGGCGTAGCTCATGTGCGGGAAGATCTGGCGGATGTATTGTTCGTAATCCTCCTGCTTGACCTTCCTCTTCATCGCCAGATCCCATTTGCTGACCACGATTATACACGCCCTGCCGCGGGTGTGGATGAACCTGGCTATCGCCTTGTCCTGGTGAACCAGCCCTTGGGTGCAGTCAACCAACAGCCAGGCCACATCGCTCCTCTCTATCGCCCTCAACGCCCTCTTGACCGAGTATCGCTCCAGATCGGTCTCTATCCTGGCCCTCCTCCTCATCCCGGCGGTGTCGACGAAGGTGAACTTCTGGTCGCCCCTGTAGAAGGTGATGGAGATGGCGTCGCGGGTGGTCCCCGGCTCCTCGTCCACGATCACCCTCTCCTCGCCCAGGATCGCGTTTATCAGCGAGGATTTACCGGCGTTGGGCCTGCCCACGACGGCGATCTTTATCCCCTCATCCCCCTCCGGCTCCTCGGCCTCCTCTTCAACCTCCGGCAACAGCTCCACAACCCTGTCCAGCATCTCCTTTATCCCCCTGTTGTGCGCGGCGGAGATCGGGAGCGGGTCGCCTATGCCCAGCTGGTAAAAAATCCCCACGTCCATCCCCCTCTTATCGTTGTCCACCTTGTTGACGGCCAGGATGACCGGCTTTTCGATCTGCCTCAGCATGTTGGCTATGTCCTCGTCCTGGGGCGTCACGCCGTCCTTGACGTCGACGACGAATATCAACACGTCCGACTCATCTATGGCAAGCTGAACCTGCTTTCTGACGAGGTTGACGATCCTCTCCTCCGATGAGAGGTCCAGCCCGCCGGTGTCTATCAGCGTGAACCTCTTGCCGTTCCACTCCACCTCGGCATACAGCCTGTCCCTCGTGACGCCCGGCTGGTCGTGCACCACCGCCAGGCGCCTCCTAATGATCCTGTTGAATATCGAGGACTTCCCCACGTTCGGCCTTCCGATTATCGCCACTTTGGGCAGCTCCATCTTCGATCACCCCTCCGCTTTGACCGCCTTAAACAGCGTCCTGAACCCCGCCCTCACCACGCATACCCCCGGTATGGCCAGAAGAACGCCCATAGGTCCTATCAGGTCGCTCCCTATGAAGACGGCGACGAGGATCAGGACGGGGTTGATGTTCAGCCTTCTTCCCATCAGCTTGGGCGAGATGAAGTTCCCCTCCACGAACTGAACCAGCATAAGCCATCCGATCGCCGCCACGAGGAAATACCACCTGTATCCCGGCGATGTGAGGCAGATGAGGACCGCCGGGATCATCCCCAGTATCGCCCCGACAAACGGTATCATGTTGGCTATCCCCGCGATTATCCCTATCAACAGGGCGTAGTTCCGCAGATCGCTCGGCCCCAGAAGCCCTATGATGAACAGCCCGAAGGCCGAAAGCAGGGCTACCAGCGACGAGACGGCCAGCTGTCCCCTCAGGAACTGCGAGAGGCTCTCGTCGACGTCCCTGAGGAACTCCCTTATAAGCCCGCCCCGCCCGCTCCTATCGATCGCCCTGGATGCGAGACCCCTGAGCGCCTTTATCTCGCTCAGCAGGTAGAACGTTATCACCGGCACGACCACGAACCCCAGAATGCTCAACAGGGCGCTTGCGACGTTGCTGAAGAGCTTGAAGGCGTAGCCGCCGACGGAGGCCGCGATCTGGGGCGCCTTCGATTTGAAATCGACGACGATCGCGTCCAACGCCCTCCTCAACGGGTTTTCCTCCGCCTCAACCCCCGCCCTGCTCAGATAGGGGACGACCCTCTCCGTGTAGAACCTGTAGACCAGCTCGGAAAAGCCTATCAGCTGCTTGACCGCCGGGAAGGCCACGAAGAAAGCCACGCCCAGAACAAAGATCACAAGCGCCAGCATCACCAGCGCTATGCCCGCCGCCCGCGGTATGTATCGCTCCAGCTTGACCACCACGGGGTCGAATATGTAGGCCAAGCCGAGCCCGACGATGAACGGCGCCAACGTCCCCTTCAGCTTGTAGATCCCCCAGACCGCCAGGAGCGCCGTCATCAGGACAATCAACCTGCCGCCCAGCTCCGTCCGCCTGTAAGGCAGCAGCAGGTAAAGCCCGCTCAGATAAAGCACCACCGGGTTCAAAACCTCCCTCAGGGAGAGGCCGAAGGCGATCAGGACGGAGCTCAGGACGACAAGGGTCAGGATGAGGAGGACAAGCCCTTTCAGCCTCGCCTCGTCCATGTTTAAAGGATAGCAAATCGGAACCGGCATTTCAACTTGACTCGACCTCGAAGGGGGTGTATAATCCTTCCCCGAAGCTTCAGGGGGAGGTGAAGGGGTGGTAGGCAGAAGGGTGGTCATCGTGAACAGGTTCGACGTGGAGCTGGAGGAGTTTACGATCGACGAGAGCTCCCTCTCGCCGACCGAGATCCTCCTCAAAACCCACTACACCCTGATAGACCCCGTCGAGGAGCTGGCGGCATACGCCGCTTTGGAGGAGACCGAGTATCCGTTCAGAGCGGGCCGTATGGCGGTGGGCGAGGTGATCGCCGGAGGCGAAGAGGTGACCGATCCGGAGGTGGGCGAGCTGATCCTCTGCGGGAAGGGCCACGCCTCGATCGCCAAGCTGGACGTGGGGGAGGAGCCTTGGCAGAGGCTGCCGGAGGGGATCGACCCGAAGAAAGCGCTTTTCGCCGGCATCTGCTCGGCGGCGATGGCCGCCTTGAGGGGATCGAGGGCCGGGCTGGGGG
>Ga0180302_10001192_pt1 | contig 12241 bp, 8 predicted proteins | sample GuaBasSediGuay17_FD_121794 | JGI IMG/M metagenome (GOLD analysis project Ga0180302, IMG submission 121794) | Subseafloor sediment microbial communities from Guaymas Basin, Gulf of California, Mexico - Guay17, Core 4571-4, 12-15 cm | ecosystem: Environmental > Aquatic > Marine > Hydrothermal... | reverse complement strand
TATGTCGCACTCTTTAACCCTTTCTTTTATCTCGTCAACTGTCATTTGGTCTAGGTATATCTTTTTCCCAAACTTATTGAGAGAAGTCTTAGTAAATCTAGACTCATACTTCACGTAGATCACCATTCTAAGAATCATTAGACAACATATATTAACATTTGCAAAGTTGAAGATCTGAGCCCTAATTTCTAATTAAGCTTTCATTGATAGTGCTCATTAAGTACTTAAAATTATTTTACTTAAAACTCAGGTCAAATAAATAAAATGTATTGTCTGAAATCTATAGTGTTATAAAATAAAGCTCATTTAGTTTTCTCTTTAGCCACTTTCTTCACGAATTCTATACACTCTTTCTTAAACTCATTATATCCTCTAATGAACTCACTCATAGTCTTTACAGTTGCTCCGAACTCTCCCCACTCCTCAGGTCTTAGTCCTCCATCCCCATACTTTTCTACATCCTCTATTCCCGCTTTCTTCAATATCTCAATTAGCTTAGGCGTTAACTCCCAAGCTTTTCTGAACTCTTCTCCTGTCTCTTCCCTCTCTAGAAGCCTTTTGACTAACCCTGGATCAGGTGGTATTAACACAGACTCTCTAAACTTATTTATGTCAAATTCTGGCTTCCTGCTTTCCATTAACACCTTCATTTGCTGATTTGGAAACTCTGTATTTACCATGTTCTTACTAGCGAGAGTCTCTAGAGTCTCGCTAGGCTTTCTCTTAGAGGCTGGGAGGACGTGTATCCCTCTCATTACTTCTTTAGCTTGTTCTTTCGTGAGTCCGTACTCCTCTTGAATGTATTTGAGCCACTTCTCCCTATTCTTAAGGCTGAAGAATATCTCATACACTCTCTTGGTTACACATATGCCACCCATTCCAATATCTCGTTCTAATTCAGATAGGTATCTTGTCACTTCCTCCTTAGAGCTTCCACAAACTTTAGCCTCAGTCAGTAAATTAATGAAAGGCTCTTTATTTATAGGTCTTAAGTACTTACGGCTACAGACTATCTTTATTTTATCCTCTAAGTCGCTACATTTCTTAATGTCCTCTGATGCCCCCAATTCTTCAGCGAGTTTTTCAAGTACTTTTTCTTTATCGACAAACTTCTCCAATGCTTTCTTTAATAGCTTTTCAGCAGCGTACTCTCTAATGTGGTCATCAAGTCTCCCGCCCATGTTCGTTACATACACTGTAGTTAGTGGTATTCCTCTTTTCACAGCTTTAGCCCTTCCTTTTATTTTCGCTAATGTTGACCAAACTTCTTGAGACACCGTAAATGTGACTGTGTTGTTAGTTCCCATTCCGTGGCTTTCAAGTTCAGCTGTTATGTCGTTAGAAGCTGGCGAACTCCCTGATACTTTGAACACTATGTTGGGTCTCCCTCTTTCTATAGTCTCAGAGTAACCCCATAATAGATAACTATCGTATTTCTTTAGGAATTCCTCAGCATCTCTATAGAATCTAAATGCATCCCTGACGCTAGCCTCATAGTCATCTGCTATGTTGGGATTCAGTTGAAGACTTATCATCCCGTAGAACATGTCAGAGACCACAGCTATGGGCCTAAAGACTGCTAAGTTAGGCCATATTGAGACTTCTGTTCCATAAGCTGCTATCTCATCTCCATACTTCTCTGGATTCTCAAACCAATGTGGATGTTTCCCTACAACTTTCTTGAAGTCATTACAAAAACTCTCTGCTTTATATCCTTCCCATAAGCTTGGGTCGTCTTTAAAAGCTATAGCGGCTAAGACTGGATTTGTCGATACTTGAACGTACCCAAGATGTCTCATCCACCTTAGACCTAGAGCATAGTCATTTCCAAATAGACAAAGTCCTATGTCTCCCATCTTATAATAGACGTTGTTCCTGATCTGATCAATGGCCGCTGAAAGGAATGAAGTTGTTATAGCGTTTTCATCAAGGCGTTTTTCTATCTCCTTAGCCATATGAGATATCATTGAACCGGGAGGTCTATAGTACTCTAACATCACCTTTTTCATTTCTGTTAAGATATTCTCGACGACTGCTTTAGCTATCTCAGCACTTCCTAAACGTTCTCTTTCAAATCTTTCCCAATCATTCAATGCATTTTGAATTAACTCTAGCGAAGTCTCAAGTTCCTCCTCTGAGAAGCCTACTATTTTTCTGCTCTCCAATCCACAGAAATTTAGAGCCATTTCAAGCATTACCTCGTATGCTCTAGCACAATTAAGCACACATTTCTCCTTCTCTATTCCTTCAGTAATCTTTAGAATAGAGCTGTGGAATATTATGTCGAGCTTTCTAATAATGCTTCTAACTACGCCGACAAGTTTTCCCACCATTTCCTTGTGAAGTAAATGGTCAGCGGCTAGTCTAGTGTGTCCTTTAAGAGCTGTGTAGACAACGTGGTCAGCATGGTCTACGCTAGGTATTGGAAACTCTAGCTCCTCCGGAATGGATGACAACAATATTTCTCTTACATTTATCCCCTTATCAGGCATACTCCATCCTCTCCTCGAGTTAGTTACTCATGTATACCTTATTTATCAAATAGTTCTTAAAATATATCCTTTACATGTCACCTTGCGTAAAGTCTGAGAATTAATACTTAACTTAAGATAATACATAAAGATCAGGTAACTACTTGGAGAATCGTTTAAAAGTTTAATTAAGTAAAAAATGGCAGTTATTGATTAATTCAGTGTTATAATCCTCATTTATTTTCTACATTGTTCAACACTTCTATCTCGAATAATTGCATTACAGTTTAGGAGTCCACCATACTAATTTCTCTATATTATTTCCAAACTTTAATCCATCTATCATGTGCAATGTCAATCGCTCTACCTCACTATCAACTCTTTTCCTGAATTTTTCATCATCCTCATAAAGGTTTACTATACTATCCCTAAGGTACCTCTTACCCTCTTCATCTCTCAAATTCAATGCTATAAATGAAAAGTACTTGAAAAACAACTCCTCGGAATTTAAAGGTCTCCCTTTACTCTCGTATTCTCGTATCATCTTTTCAAGAAGTGGAGAAGCTAGTTCCCTATTCTCCTCAATAGACTTCTTGAGATATTCGTAGACATTCATGAAGATGTCTTCATATAGTTTTCTCGGCTTAGTTCCCCGAGGATAAGACTCCATTATCTTAAACAATAATTCTATGTACACTCCTGAGACCTTGTACTTGAGATCACTATTAGTAGCTTCAAGTAAGCATTCATATACGCCCTTTCCCTTTCCACTGAAGGGTCTGCTGCCACTACCTGAGTGAAATGAAAGTAAACTACCAAAAGACCTAGCTATTGCCGATAACCTTTCAACTCTATCGTGGAGTTCTTTGAGATCTCCTTCATAATCTCTTCTCTTCTTAAACCCTACGTTAGGAGCTATGAAATCTACATCAATTCCCAACTCCCACAACTCTCTTAAGTAGAAGTACAAATCTTTGTCTTTTGTTATTTCAGGAAGTTCGTCAAACGCAACTTCTATGCCGAATGGTCTGTTTATTCTTCTCATTTCCTCTTTAATCATCTCATACATTTGACGAGCTAGCCTTATGCTATTTAAGTATTTGAGGAATAATTTCATAACATCGTATTTGCTGAAGCTTAAAACGAAAGGTCTACCACTACTCCCTATAAACACAAACTTCTTACCTAAATACCTCTTCATCATCCCTTCCGCCACTTCATTAGGCACGAAACTCCTAAATTTCTCCTCTATGTCTCTCAAGTTCATTGAATTCACATTAAGGTCTACCATTTCACATGTATCTATGGTAAAGAAATCTACATACCCTGTATTCACAGCTTCCTTGATCTCCAGCTTTATGTACTCGATGGCCTCCTTAAGTTCCTCATCACTTAAACCATATTCAACCTCTATTCCCACTATCCTTTTGACAGCTTTGCTTGGACTTGTGACAGTTATATGATCAGCCTCAATTTCTATTAATACTCCCATGTCTTCAGCATACTCATGGGCTAAAGTTATGTACTTCTTAATCGAAGTCCCTGTGTGACCTCTTGTAATGTCGTATACTCCAGGGGGAGCGTTAATGACTTGCTCAGGGGCTGTCTCTCTAACGAATGACAACATTAACGTGCCTACAGTGCTTCTTTTCTTAAAGGCTCTCAATATCCCACTTAAAAGTACTTCAGGAATCCTAATACCTATAGCCGGATGATGTATGGGACCTACGTACACAATATCTAAGTTGGAACTCCCTTATTAAAGTATTAATACATGCTCTTACGCTCTTCTGTTTAATGTGAATGTTGTGAGCTCGTATACGTGTAAACTTAAGTGAGAGCATTCATATTAGACTGAAGAGCGTGCTCTTATTTACGTAGCATCATAATATACACTACGTACACAAGTCTCTATCTAGTGTTTCTACCTATAAAGTATAAGCTATATTGATGAATGACTGCTCATAAGCTAACTCTTAATATTGTTCAAACATAGTAACGCTCAGCTGATGATGAAATTTAGCAAAAATATTTAAAGAGAAACTGTGTGGATCACTAACAATCAAAACAAAAGTTTCAAAACGAGAAAGAAGAAATATAATTACCTAATGGTTTTTATCTTTAAGCATCTAATATCTTTCATGCATGTAAGTATTGAGGAGAAACTTGCTAGAAAGCAAACTGATATAATTAAACGCATGAGAGGGCTTAGGAGGCCTAAGCTAAATGATATATTTAAAAGGAAATTTTACATAGTCCCTAGAGACATTGTAGTAAGTAACTACCAAAGAACAATACCTGCAGTCATATTTAATCCGGGAGTGACTGTGAAAGAAGACACTGTGCTTACTTTCCCTCGATTGATATTTGACTATTATAAGTATGTGTCAAGTATAGGGTATTTCGAGGTACAAATATCTGATTTAGTGAACAATACAATGGACAAGCCAATCTATGTGAAAATACTGTTATGGCCTAAGGAAATATGGGAGTTTCTTGGATGCGAGGATGCTAGAGCTTTCTCATTTAAGGATAGAATACTTATTTTATACACTGGAAAGGGATACTGGTATAAAGATGGAAAGTTATTTAGAAGAGATGTCTTAGGATTTGTTGAATTCACTAATTCGATGGAAATGATAAGAAAGGGTTATTTTAAGATAGTAAGTAAATCTGGTGAGTTAATACCTAAGTCAAATAAAGATAGTGCATTTATAGAAATAAATGGCAAAGAAGCTAGTATACTTACTAGGCCTGAAATAGGAGGACAGCATATATGTTGGAGGGCTATTGCTGACATAGATAAGCTTGTAATCTTTGACTATTCCTTGGAACCTGCGCTCCCAACAGAAAAATGGGAAGTCAAAGTTGGATGGTCTACAAATGTAGTTAAGCTATCTAGCAATGAGTACCTAGTAGGATGGCATGGGGTGTTAAGGTTAAACTTGTCTTACGCTAATGGCTTAGCAATAATAGATAAACAGGGAATGCTTTTAGCTACAACCAACTACGTACTTGCACCTAAAGGACTTCAAGAAGAGTATGGCGACAGACCACTTGTGATATTTGGTAACGGATTGCTAAAATCTAAAGAGAAAGTCTTGTGGGTAGGAGGCGTCAGCGATTATTGCATTGGAGTATTTGAAACAAATTTAGACACTATAATAGAAAACATGAAGTGGATTAAAGGGTAACATTGTATATCTAAGAATAGTGCCTTTGAAACCTGTTTGTAATTATTTTGCGTTCTCCTTACAATCCAAAGCTCTTGAGTACTAGAAAGGGAGACCGTCCCAGATAGAGTGGGTGGTAGTTGAGCTAAGGAGTTCTAGACTAGAACACATTCCACTAAACACATTACACAAGCAACTAAGCCACTCTCTACAATATACTAAACACGCTAGATTCAAGTAAAGAGCAAATAAGCATAACTAACAAAACAAACTACCCTTTTCCCTAAGCGTGCACTGTAACCCCCCACTACACATCTATGCGAAAAGACTTCTAACCCTATCTGGGACGGTTTCAGAAAAGGCAAAAGATTTAAGTTAGAGACTTTTAACTACTATGAACAAAGCTAGGAAGGGATAAGATTGCCAACTATTCAGCAAGCCTTTATTGAAGAAGGGATTAAGAAAATGGAAATACATGAATTTCTATCTAGAGAATTGAGTAGAGCTGGTTACATAGATTTAGAGATAATGAAGACACCAATTGGTACTAGAATAGTAATTTATGCAGAGCGTCCTGCCTTAGTTATTGGAAGAAGGGGGGCAACAATAAAGAGAATTTCAGCGATATTAGAAAAAAGATTTGGAATAGAAAGTCCTCAAATAGATGTAGTACCCATTCAGAATCCTGAGCTTAATGCAAAAGTAATGGCATACAGAATAGCTAGGGCTCTCGTTAGAGGAATAAAATTTAGAAGAGTAGCGTTTATAGCACTACGCCAAATAATGGAGGCAGGGGCCAAAGGAGCTGAAATAGTTATAAGCGGAAAACTTACAAGTGAAAGAGCTAGATTTGAAAAGTTTATGGCGGGGGTCTTAGCGAAGTCCGGCCATCCGAGAGAAATATTTGTCGATGAAGCTAAAGTCTCAGTTCTTCTTAAACCAGGAGTCTACGGAGTAAAAGTCAAAATAATGCCTCCCTCTCCCATGCCGGATAAGATCGAGGTAAGATCAATTACAACTACTACTGAGGAAATTATTACTCCCCCCTCACAATGAGAGTTATTTGATTCATTAAGGTGTTTCATGCATTTTGCATTACTTTAATAATGAATTCTTATGTTTTTATTTCTTTTAGTTAGATATAGGCTTTTTCTGTCTTCTTATCAAAGATGTGTACTTTCTCCATATCAAATGATACCTTTACTTTACTGCTCATAGACGGGGCCTTTTCTGCTGACAAAATAGCTCTTATTCTCTTATTACCACCTAAGTTCACATGAACTATTATGTCTTTGCCTAATGGTTCTACGACGTATACTTCTCCCTCAAGTTCTCCTTGTTTTCCAATGAAAACATCCTCTGGCCTTATGCCAAATATTATTTCGCTTGATGCATTTACTTCTCTTAATATACTAACTATATTCTCTGGGAGCGTTAAGGAGAACTCGCCGAAATCTATTAGCATTGTATCCTCTTTATCTATCAAGGATCCCTCAAGGAAGTTCATTGGTGGTGTTCCAATAAAGCCAGCTACGAAGAGATTTGCTGGCTTGTTATATAGTTCACCAGGGTCACCGTATTGTTGCAACTTGCCCATGTTTAGTACTGCTATTCTATCGGCCATGGTCATTGCCTCTACTTGGTCGTGAGTTACATAAATAGTTGTTATTTTTAATTCCTTCTGAAGCCTTTTGAGTTCAGCTCTCATTATCACACGAAGTTTAGCATCTAGATTACTTAGAGGTTCGTCCATGAGAAAGAGCTGTGGCTGTTTAACGAGGGCTCTAGCCAAAGCTACTCTTTGTTGCTGTCCACCACTAAGTTGGCTTGGTTTTCTATTAAGTAAATCCTCTATCCTGAGGAAACGAGCTACTTCTCTTACTCTTTTGTCTATTTCCTTTTTAGGCACTTTCTTTATCTTAAGTGGAAAGGCTATATTGTCATATACCTTCATGTGAGGATAGAGTGCATAATTCTGAAAGACCATTCCAATATTCCTTTCTTGAGGTGGGAGGTCATTTACTATCTGTTCATCAAAATAAATGTAGCCTTTAGTAGGTTTGTATATTCCGGCTATCATGAGCAAGGTTGTTGTTTTACCACAACCACTAGGTCCTAATAATGCGACAAATTCGCTATCTTTTATATCTAAATTAAGATTATCAACTGCCTTAACTTTTCCAAAATACTTGCATAGATTAACTAGTCTTACGCGGACCAAGCTACCACCTTAGATTTACCTTATTATCCATACTTAGTATTGCTATACATATTTTAAAGATTAGCCCTTAACTGCTCCTACTAATTGTAATTTGAGTAAAGTTTTCTGAGTTAAGGCGTAGAATAACAGTATTGGTGCTATATAAAATAGTGTTATTGCTGCTAAGAGTCCCCAATCAACAAAGACAAACTCTCCTAAGACACTATAGAGGAATACTGATAGTGGGTAGAGCTCTTTACGCTTGACATATGTGTAAGCTAGTAGGAATTCTCCCCACCCACTCATGAAAGAAAATATTGCTATAGCTGAAATACCAGGAGCAATTATTGGTAATAATACCTTACGCCAAGCTTTGAATCTAGAGGCTCCATCAACAAGAGCAGCCCACTCTAACTCCCATGGTATACCATCAAAGAATCCCTTAAGTATCCAAGTGTCCATAGGTACACTAAGTCCGGCCTTAATTAAGGCTACGCCTAATAGAGTTAGCAATCCTTTACCATATAATCCCATTCTATTAAGAATGTAAAAAAGTGCTATAAGTAATATTACTCCTGGAAAGGCATGGAGGGCTATTATAAGTCTCATAGTCTCTGTTCTACCCTTAAACTCCATTCTGGAAAGAGAATATCCTGCTAAGGCAGCTATGGGTACTTCGAAAGCTACTGTTGCAATAGCTATGATGAGAGAATTCATTACCAATGGCCATATAGTCGGATACTCTGAGAGACCAAATCTTATTCGGGCCCACAGAAACTTAAAGTTCTCTAGTGTAAACCCCCTAGGTATGACAGTATTTGTGGGCCCCTCACTAAAGCTCTGAGCAAAGAGCCATCCTAACATAAGTAATATAGGTATAAGAGGTATTAATAGAACAGAATAGACAAATAACATTGTTAATGCCTTTTTAATTCTGTACTTCCTTATTTTAGACCTGTAAATACTTTTACTATTCATAGTCTCATACCTCCACTCTAGAAGGTTGCATCATCCTCCTAAAACCGAATATTTTGAAGAATATTACTATGAAAAACATGCCTATAATCACTAGAAAAACCGATAAGGCTGCACCATATCCGTACTCATCATCATAAAACGCTTTAGTGTAAGAATATAGGGCCCAAACCTCTACCTCAGCTGCTCTAGCAGTTCCAGCTTCACCCCAAAAGGCTAGTATGTGCTCATACGAGGAGAGGAGACTTAATGTTTGCCAAGATGTAACGAAGAATACTGGCCACTTAAGTAGAGGAAGAATTATTCGACGTATTATTTGCCAGTCTGAAGCACCATCAACCGAAGCAGCATAGAAGAGCTCCCTTGGAATAGACGTTATTGCGGCAGAGTATATGATCATTCCAAATGACGCTCCAACATAACCATTTATGAGAATCATGAGTATTTGTGAGTAAGGCGCTGTAAGTCTCCAGTCACTGGGAGCTGGTAAGCCAAAAAGTGAAAGTAATCTATTAAGCATTCCAATATCAGGGTCTACAAACCATCTCCAGAGGACGGCGTAAATGACTGCGGGTGTTATTCTCGGGACAAGCCATAAGAGTCTTATTCCTGATGCTATCGTTTCATTTTTTATGAAGTATGTAGTGAATATAGCTAGTATTAGACTGAAAAAGGCATTTATGATTATGACAGTAGAAACATATAGTGCTGTGACCTTAAACGCATCGAAAGCGAAGATATCACGAGTGAATATTTTCTCAAAATTCTTAAGACCTATAAAGCGCATGTTAGTAATGGTCCATTGAGTTTTCGTAAAGGAGAGAATAATAGTGATAACTACGGGACCTATCCAAGTAAGCATAATATACGCAAAGAATGGCATCATGAAAAGATAGGGAAGTGATCTACGACTGTACTTCTTGGTAATGCTGATTGCTTTAGAAAAGAATATTTTTAACGGTTCTACTTTATTCAGGAAATAAGAAATGCTTAAAAAAACATCTCTTATTTTCATGTTGATGATCCCTCTTAATCTCTGATAACTACTTCGTCTCCTAACTCAGCCTTAGCCGCCTTAACTACCTCTTCTACAGCTTTTTCTGGTGTAAGCGCTCCTTTCTCTACTTTAGTTAAGTATGTTAGCAAAATATCCTTAAGCGTACCCCACTTTGGATGTAATACAGGTTTGCTCACGCCAAACTTTGCAACAAATGTACTTACTTCATATAAGAATTTTCCTTTCTCAACAAAAGGCGGATAGTTTATCGTTGAGTAGCGTACTGGAATGTGTCCACTTGTAGTGGCGTGGTCTGTATCGTAGGGTGGCAAGCTAGCTAAGACACAGAGCAGGAAAGCTATCTCTGGATATTTTGACTGACTTGTAATCAAGTACATCCATGCGCCTGTCGTCATCATAGGTTTTTCTCCCTTTTCTACTGCCGGATAAGGAGCGAAGCCTATATTTTTCCACTCATATTCCTCAGGTAATTTACCCAACTTCTCGTGATATTCCACCTTTTGCCACTCACCCCAATGCCAATTTCCACCAAGCCAGAATAATACTCTTCCATTAACGAATCCCATGTGTATCTTTCTCCAACTAGTACCGATCATAGTTGTTGGAAGCACTTTGTATACTTGAGTCATCTTATAGAATACATCATACATTGCTAGTAGAGCTGACTTACCGATTACGAGCTTACCCGTCACTGGATCATAAAATGTGCCACCAGCTTCATAATATGGTAATTCCAAGCTTGTACCCCAATTTGGCCTATGGTAGAAGCCCCATTTTACTAGACCTTTGTCCATTGCCTCTTTAGCTATTTTCATTAGATCTTCCCATGTAATTTCTCCCTTCGCGATTCCTGTTCTAAGAGCTTCAATCTCTTCCTCACTCCATCCAAGTTTTCTCAGTATATCCTTCCTGAAGTAGAAGACTTGCGCTGAGACATCCTGTGGTACTCCCCATATTTTACCCTTATATTTTGCTATGTTCCATAGGGTCTCTGGGATGTCAGATATCAGGTCTTTGTACTTCTCGATATACTTATCAAGCGATATAATCCATCCTGCTTCAGCACCCTCAGGCACGCTTATTCCTCCAGAAAATATGTCTGGAGCTTCTTTTGCTTCAAATGCAGCTACAAACTTCTTTTTCCAAGCTTTCCAATCAGCCACATGCTCATAGTAAGAGTCTATTTCTATAGTCACATCCACACCACTTAACTTAAGTAAAGTTTCTAAGACTTTCGCTGCTCTCTTGAGGTTCTCTGCTCTATAGTAGTCTACTGGAGAGCCTGAACTCCAGGCTTTAATCTTAATAGTCTTAACTTTAGCGGCTTCAAGCTCTGATGCTAGCTTCTCTACTTTTTCTTTCAAGCTCTTGTTCTCAGCTAGTAGCTTTTCATATTCTTCTCGTGGTACTCCTTTAGGGGTTACTACATAACCTATAATCGACCCTATAATTATTCCTACAATGAGACCTGCTATTAGATAATAGGTAGTTTTAGCAGTCATGTTTTTTATATGACATTTTAGAACTTATAAACCTTCACTTGACACTAACTATTTAAAAGTGTATTCTTAAATAGAATAAAGTGTAAAAAGATTCGCTCTTGGTGCTAAATAGTATGAATCATCACCTCCATCAACCAATGACAAGCTACAAGCCCCACTTCAGAGTATATTCTAAGAAAAGCTGAAGCTACACAGCTAAAAACTCGCAAAAGCAAATGAGACACCACACTTGAAAAACAGAAAAGCACGTAAATGCCAACTCCTACACTCAGCATCATTGACGTGTACAGGACCAAGAGCATAAACACCATCACTATGCCTAACACTCAATCACTCACAACCCAACTCAGTCACACAACTACTCCTCCTCTCAGCTTCAAGGAGGCGAAACCAGTCTTCTACTGCCTTTCCGAATAGCTTAATTGCACGGCGGACGGCCTTCTTGCTCCTGCCTAGTTCTCTACATATTGCTAGTTGGCTCATTCCTAGTTTGAAGTATAGGTATGCTATTGTGAGTACTTCGCTGGGTGGGAGTTCTGTTTGTGCGAATGGTGTGTTTGTTGTGTCGCTGAACTGTCTACCGCAGTTTCTGCATATGTATCGTTGTATGTATGGTTTGTATGGTGACTTGCCGTTTTTGTTTATGTGTTTTGAGTTGCAGTGGGGGCACTCGACTCCTTGGGGTCATCTGTGTTTACGTAGCATTTCAATTACTTGTTCATCTGTTATCGTTAGCTTAAGCTTGACGTTGTTCATATGATGTTATAGTAAGATGTAGAAAATAAATTACCATTTACTCTATAGGCTAGCTAAAGCAGTTACTTAGAGTCTTAGCGAGCCAAGAGTATTGTTGAAAGCTAAGAAGTCATATGAGTTCCACATACTTATCGCCTTATGCATCC
>Ga0180302_10001190_pt1 | contig 12249 bp, 15 predicted proteins | sample GuaBasSediGuay17_FD_121794 | JGI IMG/M metagenome (GOLD analysis project Ga0180302, IMG submission 121794) | Subseafloor sediment microbial communities from Guaymas Basin, Gulf of California, Mexico - Guay17, Core 4571-4, 12-15 cm | ecosystem: Environmental > Aquatic > Marine > Hydrothermal... | reverse complement strand
GTGTTTCACTATTCTCAGGCTTCCCAAACCTCCTGAGGAGGCTTATTCACCCCTTAGGAGGCAGTACAATTCGACGAGGATTCTCTCGCTGTTGGAGGTTGAGCTGGCAGGCGTGAAGGCGGATAGGATCTTAGCCATAACCGGGGTGGACCTCTACGCTGACGGATTAAACTTCGTGTTTGGGGAGGCTCAGTTCCCCGGGAGAATAGCCCTCATATCACTTCACAGGCTTAAGCCCTCCTACTATGGCGAAGGCAACGGTAAACTTTTCAAGAGTAGGTTGAGGAAGGAGGCTGTTCACGAGCTCGGCCACACCTTCGGCCTACCCCACTGTCCAAACCCAGCCTGCGTCATGCACTTCTCCAACAGTATATGGGACACCGACAGGAAGGGTGAAACCCCCTGCGCTAGCTGCGCTGAAAGGCTGAGGAGGCTCCTCCAATAAGGGCTAAATAGGGCTGAGAGCAAAGAATGTTTAGGCGGCCGTGGTCTAGCCTGGTAGGATGGGGGCCCCCCAAGCCCCAGATCGCGGGTTCAAATCCCGCCGGCCGCATCAAAATTCTTCGGCTTGAAGAGGGGGAAGGTTTAAAATTTTCTGTGCATTCACACATAATGGTGAGCTGGGATGTCCACCCCACAGTTCAGGCATGGAGAATGCTTCTTCTATGCGGATGGGGTCTGCACGCTGACAGGTGCAAGAGTTAGGGCTGAGGATCCAGGCTGCCCCCTTTTCACGCCTAAAGCCTTCCAGCCCTACGGGTATCCTCCCATCCTATGGTATGGCTGGTACGGCTTCCCCGGCTACTGGTGGCCTTCACCCTGGCCTTGGTTTACATGGCCAGCCTGGATGTGGCCGTGGTGGTTCTGGTAGCCTCCCGGTAACCTTTATTACGATTCTCCAGCTTGAAAGAGGGTAAAGCCTACAATGGGATGGTTGAAGTGGGTGAGGATGTTAGGGAAGCATACCGAGTGCTTGAGGAGCGTATAAAGGCTTCAATGGCCAAGATTAAACGTAAAATCGTGGTTTTAAGTGGTAAGGGTGGGGTTGGGAAGAGCACTGTAGCCGTCAACCTCGCCTTAGCCCTCGCCGCCTCCTATGGGCCTGAAACCGTGGGCATCCTAGACGCCGACATTACGGGGCCAAGCATCCCGAAGATGCTTGGGGTGAGGGGTATGGCCCTCCAGTCGGGTCCTCCAGGAATTTTCCCAGCCTTTGGCCCCATGGGCGTTAAAATCGTATCCATGGACTTCCTCCTGCCCAGCGATGAAACCCCGGTCATTTGGAGGGGTCCCCTGAAATCCTCCGCCATCAGACAGTTCCTCGGCGAAATCGTCTGGGGTAAACTGGAATACCTGCTTACAGACCTCCCACCTGGAACTGGGGATGAAGCCCTAACCGTCATCCAGAGCATACCGAAGGTGGATGGAGCCATCATCGTCACCATACCGTCAGAGGTCTCCGAACTCGTGGTGAAGAAGGCGGTTGAGTTTGCTAGGAGGCTTAACACCCCCATCCTTGGAATCGTTGAAAACATGGCTGAATTCCGATGTCCCAAATGCGGGGCGGTCTACCAGATCCTGAGGTCTGGAGCTGGAGAGCGAATAGCCGAGCAGATGGGTGTGAGATTGCTCGGTAAGATCCCCCTAGACCCAACGGTGAGTGAAACCTCGGATGCTGGAAAGCCCATAGTGGCTTCTGACCCCCAACACCCCATAGCAAAAACCTTTATGAAAATAGCTGAGGAAATAGACAGCCTCCTCAAGGCTTCAAGCTGAAAAATTTGAATGGTCTGCGGAGGTGCATTCTCTTCATAAGCCTAAGGAGGCCTCCGTTCAGGTCAGCTTCTTCATCCCAAACCTTAAAGGAGAAGCAGCTCCTTTAAGCCTTACCTTCGGAGCCTTGCCCCTGAAGCTTAACCAAATGCGTAACGTATCCTGCTATCTGGTCCTTAAGCTTCTTCGAGTCAACCTTTAAAACCTGGTCGAGGATCCGCTTATTCTTCTCGTAGTCTGGGGTGAAAAGGTTGGGGTATCTTTTCAGCAGGCTTCTGGAAACCCGCTTCACCAGCCCTATCCTTATACGCCCCAAGCTAAGCCTATCACCCGGGCTTTACCTTTCAAATGGATGGAAATCCTTAAATAACCGTTTCGCCTCCGCAGAACTCTCAACAAGTATTTGGGGAGCTTGGGCGGCTAGGAATGCTGCTTGAAGCCTACCAGTTCCTCGTAGGCTTGGTGGTCTCCCTTTCTGGAGCCATATTTCCAGGCCCCCTTCTAGTCTACGTTTTGGCCAAGGCTTCGGCTGGAGGGGTTAAAACTGGACCCTTAGCCGTCCTAGGCCACTTCACAGTTGAGGCACCCCTCATCATACTCATAGTCTTAGGCCTACACTTCGTCCTCCAAAATCCGGTTACCATGGTTTCCTTCGGAATTCTCGGCGGCATCCTCCTAATAGCCTTCGGCTTAAAAGGTCTCCGTGGAGGAGGCGGAGGCTCCAAGCCCTCCCATTTAAGCCTTCACCCCTACCCCGGCGGAATCCTCTTCAGCACGGTTTTCAACCCAGCGGTTCCCCTATGGTGGGTGACGCTTGGCTTCGCCCTCCTAATGGACGCCTACCTCGTGGCTTCCATGCTAGGCGTGGTCTTCTGGAGTCTAGGCCACTTCACCGCAGACCTCGTATGGTATACGCTGGTAGCCTACGCAGCCTGGACTGGTAGGAAAACCATCCTAAAACATCAAGCCCTAACAGCGAAAATATGCTTAATCCTCCTAATAGCCTTCGGCCTATACTTCCTAGCCAAATACAGCCTCCAAGCCCTCCTCCTACTCTAAACTTTGAACCGCAGGGAAAACCTTTTCACAGTTCTTGAGGATTTGGAGGGCAACCTCGTCAGGCTTTAACCCCTTCACCTCAGCCAGTTTCTCCACCACCATGGGGATAAGGGTTGGCGTGGTTTCCAAGCTTTCAAAGGGCCCCCTATACCTTACAGGCCCATCCGTCTCTGTTAGGATGCTTGTTAGGGGGGCTTCAGCGGCAACCCGCTGGATGTGCTTGGAATAGTGGATGGAGGGTCCAACCGTGATGTAGAAGCCCTCATCCAGAATTCTCCTTAAAACCTGGATTTCACCGCTAAACCAGTGGAAAACCATTTTCACCCTATAGGTTAGGGCTACCTCTAAAACCTCTCCAGCACTCCTCCTCGAGTGGGCTATGACTGGGAGACCTACCCTTTCAGCAGTCTCAAGCATGAGGCTGAAAACCTTTTTCTGCCTATCCCAGGCTTCCTGCTTCCCCCTAGCGTAGGCGAGGTCTAAGCCTACCTCCCCCACCGCTGCAAGCCTACCTCCATGCTTCAGAATGAGGTTTGAAACTTCTCCCACCTCGCTGTCCTCAGCCTCGCAGGCACACCATGGATGAACACCTAAGGCTGGCAGAACCGTTGGGGGGTAGGCCTCAGCAAGTTCAAGCGTTCGAAGGCTTGTTTCAAGGTCTTCACTATTCGCCACAATAATTTTTACGCCTGCCCTCCTAGCTTCCTCTACTATCCTGTCCACTCTCCCCTTGTAGGCTTCATCCGCCAGGTGAATGTGGCTGTCAACGTACACTCTGCCTTCTCTCCAAGCCTCCCCTCAAAACCTCTAATTTTTCAGGCTTATTTACCTTTTTCAAGCTTAAGCCTTCCCTCCGCCAGAAAGCAAAAATTTATTTAGGGAATTATGGCTTAAAAAATAGAATTGGTGCCTAAACTTGGCAGAAAAAGAGATTTCTCTCGCCCCACTTCACAGGCTAATTAAGAAGGCTGGAGCCTACCGGGTTAGCGAAGCCGCAGCGGAAGAGCTTAGGAAGGCCCTTGAGGACCTCGCCGTGAAAATAGCTAAGGAGGCCATGGACTACTGCGCCCACGCCAAGCGTAAAACCGTTAAGAAGGAAGATGTAGAGTTAGCTGTTAAAAAGTTCCTGAAGGAGTGAGGGTAAGGTTAAGGTTAAACAGCTACAAGAACGATAAAATCGTTAACGTTCGTCCCTGTTAAACCTGTGAAGATGAGGTCTCCAAGCTTGGAGAAGAAGTGGTAGGAGTCATTATCATCTAGCATTAAATCTAAATCTAACCCTAGCCTTTCCGCTCTCTCAGCCGTGTAGCCGTCTACCACAGCTCCAGCTGCATCGGTAAATCCGTCTATTCCATCGCTTCCCATGGCTGCTAGGGCTACGCCCTCAAGTCCCCTCAACTTTTTTGAGGAGCTTAAGGCTAGTTCCTGGCTTCTTCCACCCTTCCCCCTACCCCTAACGGTAACCGTGGTTTCCCCTCCAAGAATGATGGCGAGAGGCTTTTTTCCAAGCCCTCCCCCTGCAGCCTCCTGAAGGATGGAGGCTACCACCGTTCCAACATGCCTCGCCTCCCCCTCAAGAGTGGAGGTTAGGAAAAGCCCTTTCACCCCAAGCCTTCCTGCTTCTTCCACCATAGCCAAACAGGACTTCCTATTGGTTCCAACCAGCAGGTTTAGTGTTCGAGTGAAGGCGGGGTTTCCAGGCTTAGGCGTCTCCTCTAGGATTCCCCTGCCTCCATCCTCGAGAAGCCTTCTAACAGGGGTTGGAAGCCTGTCCAAGACTCTGTAGCGCCTGCAAGCTTCTAGGGCTTCACCATAGGTGGTGGGATCTGGAACTGTGGGTCCTGAAGCGATGTGGTCAAGCCTGTCTCCCACCACATCTGAAATTATGAGTGCAATCAGCCTTGCAGGATAGGCCTTCAAAGCCATCCTTCCACCCTTAATCGCTGAGAGATGCTTCCTCACCGTGTTTACGGCTTGGATGGGGGCTCCAGACCTAAGTAGCAGACCCGTGGCCTCCTGCTTGTCTGCAAGCGTAAGGCCCTCGGCTGGGAGGGGCATGAGAGCTGAGCCTCCACCCGAAATCAGGGCGAAAACCAAGTCTTCCCCTCCAGCCTCCTCAAGCAGCTTAACCATCTGCCTAACCCCCTCCACACCCTGCTCGTCGGGGATGGGGTGGCCAGCCTCGTTAATCCTAATCCTCCCCGTCTTAAAGCGTTTGGAGGAGCCCCTGGGAACGTTTACAATGCCCCCGTCGATTCTTTCCCCTAAAATCTCTTCTAGGGCTTCGGCCATGGCTCCGGAAGCCTTACCACCGCCAACCACGAAGATACGTTTAACCTTGGAGAGGTTGAAGGCTTCTCCTCCAACCTTCAGCTTTCCACCCTCCAGCCTAACATGGCTTTTAACGCAGGCCTTCGGGTCTGCAGCCTCCACCCCAGCCTTTAAAAGTTTTAGAGCGATTTCCCTAGCCCTCCTAGTAGGCTCGCTTTGGGCGTTGGCCAGAAGCTCCCCCCAGCTCAGAATCTCCATGATAGAAGGTTTAGCGGGGTGGGAGAAAACGGTTTCCCTCCGTGAAGCTAAAATAGGGCTATGAAGCCACTAGCATACGTGTGCTAAACGCTGAAGCCCGGTGGTGTAGTCAGGACAAGCATGGCGGGCTTTGGACCCGCCGACGGGAGTTCGAATCTCCCCCGGGCTACCATATCAAGGCTTTAGGAGGGAATCAAAGCAGCCCCAGAGGTTTCCCTCATGGCTTTGCCAGAGTGGATTGTGTGGATTCTAACAGGAAGATGTAATCTTTCCTGCGGGCATTGCTATGCGAGCAGGTTTCGAGGTGAGCTTGAAAAGGGTGAAGTTGTTAGGCTGGTTGGCGAGGCTGCCGAGCTCGGCGTGGAATACATTAACTTTACTGGTGGGGAGCCCCTACTATACCCTGGCTTTGAAGAGGTGTTAAAGGAGACCAGGGATAGAGGCATCGAGGTTGGGGTTTTCACCAACCTAACCCTGCTCACACCCAGCTGGGTTAAGCTTTTCTCAAGGCTTGAAGTAAGCGTACTCTCCAGTCTTGACGGAAGTAGGGAAACCCATGAAGCCAATCGGGGGCCTGGAAGCTGGAGCAAGCTGATGAAGTCGCTGAGCCTTCTAAAAGCCGAAGGGGTAGACTGCCTCCTAACCATGGCCATTTCCAACCACAACTATCGGGAGGCTGGAAGCTTTGTAAGGCTTGCATGCAGCCTGGGAGCTTCAGCAGCGGTTATCCCAACCATGCCCTCTGGGAGAGCCCTCGAAAACCGCTCCTACGTTGATTCCCCCTCCTTCCTGAAGGCCCTACACCTGGTTGATGAAGCCTCCAAGGAGCTTGGCTACCCCGTAAGCATTTGGTGTGCACCCTTCGCAGGGCTAGTTGTAAGCTCACCCTGGGTTGACTGGGTGAGCTGCAGGCTTTCACCCTCCATGGACCTAGCCCCTAACGGCGACATCCTACTCTGCGACGTTTTAGACTTAGTCCTCTCCAATGTGAGGGTTAAGGGTATGAGGGATGCCTGGCTTGAAGCTGCCAGCCATCCGCTCTCAAGGGAAATTAGTGAGCCTAAGCTTGGGGAGCCCTGCCTAAGCTGTAGGCTTAAGCCTACCTGCATGGGTGGATGCTACGCCAGAGCCTACCTGGCGGAGGGAAGCCTAAGCCGTCCAGACCCCCTCTGCCCCATGGTAAGCCGTGTGAAAAACGTGGGAGGATTTGAGGCTTAGACCTCCCAAACCCTTCTCAGCTGGAATCCTCCTCTCCTACAAGTGCACCAACGAGTGTAGGCACTGCATGTATGCTTGCTCGCCTAAATGGAGCGGCGACTGGATAAGTCCAGCCAGCCTGGAAAGGGTTTTAAGCCAGCTTGCAGCCAGCATGTGTAAACGCTACCCTCCAGGCTTCAGCCAGATAGGCGTAAACCTGGGGCTACACTTCACTGGTGGGGAGCCCTTCCTAAACTTCGACCTCCTCCTCAGAGCCGTAGAGGCTGCCAGCGAACTCGGCCGGTCAGGCCTCTTCGTTGAAACCAACTGCTACTGGTGTACTAGCGACAGCCTGGTTAGGGAGAGGCTGAGCCTGCTTAAGGAGGCTGGGCTGAAGGGTATCCTAATTAGTGCAAACCCCTTCATTCTTGAGGGGGTTCCCTGGGAGAGGACGGAGAGAGCCTACAGGGTGGCTAGAGAAGTCTTCGGCAGAAACGTAATAGTCTACCATGAGCTCTTCTACAGCCAGCTGGAAAGCCTAAACGTTAAGGGAATCCTACCCTTCGAGGAATACCTCCAGCGAATGGTAAGGCTAAACCCCGCCAGCTTGAAGGAGGCTTTAAGCTTCCCCTCCCTACTCCCCATGGGAAGAATGCCCTACAAGCTTGGAAGCCTCTACAAGCGTTATCCAGCGGAAAAATTCTTTGAAGCCTCCTGCCTTGGGGAGCTAACCAGGGAATGGCATGTCCACGTAGACAATTACTGCAACTATATTCCAGGCTACTGCGGAGGCCTATCGCTTGGAGATGCTGGAAGCCTTGAAGCCCTATGCGAGGAAGGCTTAGAACTCGAAGAATACCCCGTACTCCAAGCTCTAACTAGGAGGCTTGGAGACCTCTACAAGCTTGCCGTGGAAGAATTCGGCTATGAGGAGCGGGCTGAAGGATACGTTTCTAAATGCCACCTATGCGTAGACTTAAGAAGGCATTTAGCCCGGAAAACTAGCAGGTTTAAGGAGCTTCAGCCAAGAGAATTCTACGAGCACTTGGAGTAGGCTTAAGGGCTGTCGATTCCAGCCTGGTAGGGTTTAATGTCTAGGAGGGGGCTACCCTCCAAGGCGTCAAGCCATTTCACCCTAAGCCTGTTCCCCCTCCTCTCCACGAGTTCCACGAGGCATAAGCCTATAGGGTTAGGCCTATGAGGTGAACGAGTTGAGAAAACACCCCTCTCGCTTTCAGCATCTGGAGGCTTAGCCTTAACCACACTCCTACGTCCAAGATGCATCCAGTATAGGATTAGGAGGTAGCGGTAGGCCTCCACCCCCTCCAAGCCCTCAGCGTAAGCTGGGTAAACCTCGATTTCGCTTAGGTTTTCAGAAAGCCTGCCCTGCCTTGGAGCTTCCCCCACACGCTTATAAGGCGAATGAATTACGCCTATCGGTTTAAGCTGGTAAACCTCCTCCAAGACTAACCCCTTCAGCAACCTATTTGAGGGTCAAGCGAAAATTTTAGGTTTGGGGCTATGAGGAGAGCTGGTATTACGGAGAAGGTGAAGAATGACATCAGAGCTGAGCCCCTTCTCCTTAAGGTGGGGTATGGGAAATGGCTGTGTTAGGCCTCATATCCGACACCCACGACAACCTTGAAGCCATCCGTAGGGCTGTGGAAGTTTTCAACCAGCGGAAGGTTAAGCTCGTACTCCACGCTGGAGACTTTAATTCGCCTTTCACCTCCACCGCCTTTAAGGGCTTAGAAGCCAAGCTTATAGGCGTCTACGGAAATGTGGATGGTGAAAGAAGCTTTTTGAAGCAGCGTTACGAAGAGGTTTTAAACGCTGAAATCCGTGGAGAGTTTGCTGAGGTTGAGGTTGAAGGGCGGAGGATAGCCCTCCTCCACGGTGTTATCCAGCCCATCGTTGAGGCTCTAGCCCTCTCCCACCGATACCACGTGGTGGTTAGAGGCCACACCCACAAGCCTGAAACCCTCAAACTCGGCGAAGCCCTAATAGTTAATCCTGGCGAGGCCTGCGGCTACCTCACAGGCAGAAGAACCATTGGCCTCCTAAACCTGGAAACCCTTGAAGTCGAAATAGTTGAAATCTAGCCCTCCCATGGCGCTTTCCCAAGCCATTTCAAGGCTTCCTCATCGCTTATGTCATGCCAGTGCTGGTAGGCGTCGGCTACGGCGAAGCCTAGGAGGTCACCCCTAACATTGGCGCAGTAAACCTTGGAGGCCTCAGAGGCCACAAGCCTTAGGGCTCCTGTTGAGCAGGTTGGAACGGCCACTGAAACCCTTAAGGCTCCAGCCCTCCAAGCATACCTCACAGCCGCCAGCATGGTGTAGCCTGAAGCCAGGCCGTCATCTACGAGGAGGAGGCTTCTACCCTTAAGGCTTGGCGGAGGCCTACCTCCTCGAAGCTCAGCCTCCTTCACCCTGAGCTCCTCCAACGCCTTACGCTTCTGCTCCTCCAAAACCTTCAGGTCCAAGTTTAGGCCTCTCATGAGGGCCTCGTTGAGGGCTAGGCTTCCATCGGGGGCTACCGCTCCAAAGCCCGCCTCCCTATTCCATGGTATTTGAAGCTTCCTGCAGATGAGGAGGTTGAAGCCTGCCTTAAGCCTTCCAGCCAAAACCACCCCGACGGGTATCCCCCCATTTGGTATGGCGAGGAGCAGGCTTACAGTCTCCCCTTTAACCATGCCTGCCAGCCTTTCCCCAGCCTCCACCCTATCCCTGAAAACATAGTATTTGCCTAGGAGGCTTTCATCCCAGACTACCTTTCCTCGCAAGGCTTCCAAAACCTTCAGGGCGTAGGCTACCTCTGAGGATGGCTGGGAAGGCTGCCCCATCAAGAGGCATATCCTCCAATAACCTTATTTCGCCTAGCCTCCTTAAGGCCTTGCTGAGGGCTAAGGGATGCCTGGGGGTTCCCTCCTAATCTTCGTAGGCCACGTATCCGTAGACAAGATTAGAAATGTTTGGGGTGAAAGGGTTCAGCTTGGCGGGGCAGCCCTCTACGCTGCCCTAGGCGCCAAAACCATCCATGAAAACGTTAAACTCGTAACCGCTGTGGGGAGAGACTTCAAACATATAAGCTTCCTCCACTCCAATTTCCCAGGCTCGAAAATCAAGGTTGTAAATATGCCCACCTCCAAGTTTACCATAAGCTATACGGAGGCGTTTAGGGCTAGGTACGTGGGCGTGGAGGTGGGGGCTGGAGCGGCTATCAAGGTTTCAGACCTACCCCAACCCTGGATTAGGGAGGGAAACCTCATCCACCTAGCCCCCATGAGGCCTCCAAAAGTTGAAAGGTTTATCGAGCGGATTAGGGCTCAGTCTCCAAGGGTTTGGGTTTCCATGCATACCTCGCCAGACTATCTCGAGGTTCCAGAGTATAGGCGGGTGCTTAGGAGGCTTGCTAGCAGGGTAGACCTCTTCGTGGTGAACGATCATGAAGCCTTAACGCTTACGGGTGCTGGAAGCCTAATTCACGCCATTCAAACTCTTAAGGCTAGGAGGCTTGCGGTAACGCTCGGCCAGATTGGAGCCATCATCGTGGAGGAGGGTAAACTCCAACTCATCCCAGCCCTAAGCGGCCTAACCCCCACGCCTAAAGACACCACTGGGGCTGGAGACGTTTGGTGTGGAGCCCTGCTGGCAGCTTACCTTCAAACAGGGGACTGGGTTAGGGCGGTAGCCGCAGCCTGCACCCTCTCCGCCCTGAAATGTATGGGCTGGGGGTTTGAGAAAATCGTCAACCTAAGGTTTAAGGACCTAGACGAACTCACCCTCCACGTTTTAAGGCTTAGGGAGGATAGGGCTCAGCGAACCCTCCGAGAGTTCGTAGGCTAACGCTTCCGGCGCTTCCTAGGCTTGTGAAGACTCCAACGCTTCTCATCGTAGATGTGGACCACCTGGAAGCCTTTCTCAACAAGCTTATCGGCTAGGAAGCGCCGGTGACATCGGAACCATAGGGCTTCAGAGCAGAAAACAGCCACCCTACGGTTTTCAGCCAGCTTTACAAGCTTCTCCAAACCCTTCTTGAAGGCTTCGGTTTCCATGTAGGCTTGGTATCCACCCTCCCTATAGCCTCCCAGCAGGTCTCCAAGCCAAACATATCTTATTCCCTCCCCCTCAATTTTTGAGGCAAGAGTTTCCCTAGAAAAGTGTGGATACTTCCTCGAGCCTGGAAACCTCCTAACGTCTATGGCTACCTCCACCCCGAAGGCTTGGAGGATTCGGATAAACTCTTCAAGACTCCTTGTTGAATGGCCTACCGTGTAAATGGTGGGCTTATCCTCCCCTTCGAAAATACTTTGAACACGCCTCTTCCCGCGCATACCTATATATGAGTTCGCCTGCTGTTATTTCTTGGTTTACGTTGAAGGTTCGATGGAAGCGTGTTTCCGCGGAGGAAGCGTTTGAGGATTCAAGGTTAGTAGTGGGTTTGCCGGACATGGGCTTCGCAGGGAAGCAGGCTGCAGACTACCTAGTTCAGGAGCTTAAACCCATCCTTCTCTTCGAAGCCTATTCCACCCACTTCCCAGCCCAGGCGGTTATCACGAGGGAGGGCCTCATCGAATTCCTAAAATGCCAGCTCTACGGCTGGAAGAATCCAGGTGGAAGTGGAGACCTCCTAATCCTCACTGGGAACGCTCAGCCCCTAAGCCCTGAAGGCCAATACGTTTTCTCGAGGGAGGTCTTAGACAGGGTGGAAGCCTTCGGGGTTAGGGAGGTTTACTCGCTAAGCGGCTACCTCGTAGAGTTCAGGCCTCCCGAGAAGGAGCCCACCGTCTACGCCGTAGCCACCGACCCAGCCTTCCTCTCCGAGCTTAAATCAAGGTTTGCCCTTTCCACGTTGGAGAAGGGGACGGTTGAGGGGGTTCAAGGCCTGATTGTGGGGGAGGCAGCCCTCAAAGGGTTGAGGGGCGCCTGCCTCCTAGCGGAAACCCCAGGCTACTCCACGCCCTCGGGGAGGCCCATCGTGGATGCTAAGGCTTCCAAAGCCCTACTCAAAGTTTTAACGGCAATCCTGGGGGTTGAGGTAAACCTTTCAGGCTTGGAGAGGCAGGCAGCCCTAACTGAGGAGTTCATGGAGAGGGTTGCCCAGCTTGAACAACGAGTCTTAGAGCAGGTTTTAAAGGCTGGAAGGCCTCCCAAGGAGAAGCAGTACTATGTTTGAGGCCTCAGTCAACGTTAGGCTTCTCCAAAAGCCTAAGGAGGCTTTAAGCCGGGCGGTGGCAAGTTCACCCGGCCTCCGCTCTGTGGGTTGGGGAGCCTTAGCCACCCTAACCTCTAAGCTGAATCCCACTCTAACCGCTGAAATCTTCTCACAGAACTTTCCAACCCACTATGATACGGTTCCATCCTACCTGGCTAAGCCTGAAGCCTATGGGATGGCTGGAATCCAGGTGGAGGCTGGAAGGCTAAGCCTCCCAAAGGTGAAGGTTTACGCTAGCCCCCAGCTCAGCCTATGCCTTATCCAAGGCTACCACGCCAACTTCTACGGCCAGTATGAGGTAGCCGAAGCCGTAGTCAGCCTCCTAGAACAATTCGAGGTTGAATGGCTCTACGTGCTGGCTGGATATGCGCTTGAAGGTGAACGCGTATGCTGAGCTGCCTCGGATAGAAGGCTGCTTGAGGAGGCTGAAAAACGCTTTGGGGTTAAGCCCGGCTACGTAGGCCCCTTCCTAGG
>Ga0180302_10001189_pt1 | contig 12255 bp, 12 predicted proteins | sample GuaBasSediGuay17_FD_121794 | JGI IMG/M metagenome (GOLD analysis project Ga0180302, IMG submission 121794) | Subseafloor sediment microbial communities from Guaymas Basin, Gulf of California, Mexico - Guay17, Core 4571-4, 12-15 cm | ecosystem: Environmental > Aquatic > Marine > Hydrothermal... | reverse complement strand
ATATTTTAATAAAATTTATTAATATTCATAGCTATATTTTATTACATGCCAATAGTTAGTGTGTCTTTAACTTCTGAACTGTTAAGGAGATTAGATAGGTTTATGAAAGAAAGGGGTTATTCAAGTCGTTCAGAAGTTATTAGGGATGCCATCAGAGACTTAATTTCAGAGTATGAATTGAGCAAATTTGAGCGTGGAAAAGCCATCGTAACGATAACTGTTATATCGAGACATGAAAGACGCGATGTCAATGAGAAACTAATGCGACTCAGACATGAATATGATGAAATAGTCTCCGCTAACATGCATATTCATCTAGGGAGAGAATATTGTCTAGAGATCTTCATAGCAGAGGGAGATATCAAGGATATTCTAGACTTCATAGGTAGAATACGGGCTATGAGAGGAATTTATCAGGTGAAATATACTATAGTTCCTATATTCGTCGATGAAAGCTGACTTTATAGTCAACAAGAAGACGTAGAAGAGTCCTTCGAAAGCTTCCTTATATTTTTAGTGTAGAGATTCTTCAGACCTCTCAAAGAGCGGCTAAGTATCATGACAATAGTAAAAATAATTCATGTATACCGACCACGTCCTTCAAGCCTTATACCATGGCTAACACAAGATATCAAATATAATAATTGCCTTTGATAAAAGCTCAAAGATAAGAGTGTAAAGATCAAGAATCTCTACAAGGCGGTGGTAACTTTGACTGTGAGAGTTGGAGTGATAGGAGTTGGCGGTATGGGAGAACTTTTCGTGAGATGCTTCTTAGAGAGTGGAAGAGCAGATGTTGTGGCCATAGCTGACATTAATGAAACTAGGCTCAAGGAGATTTCAGCCAAGTATGGGATTAAGAAAGCCTTCACTGATTGGACTAAGCTAGTTACATTACCTGAGTTAGATGCAGTAGCCATTTGTACCCCTCCGAAGTTTCACAAGGAGCAAGCGATAATGGCACTGGAGAACGGGATGCATGTCATATGCGAGAAGCCACCTGCTATGAACGCCAAAGAAGCTCTCGAAATGGCTAAAGCTGCCAAGAAGCATGGAAGAACTTTGGTTTACGGATACCAATGTAGGTTTTCCATGCACTCGAGGTATGTGAAAAAGCTAGTCGATGAGGGCTATCTCGGCAACATCTACCGAATGAGGGTCCATTACTTAAGGAGGAGTGGGGCACCTCATGGCTGGTTTAGAATTAAAGAGTATGCTAGAGGAGGACCTCTCATTGATTGTGCAATCCACTTCATAGACTTAGCATGGTGGGTGGCGGGAAAACCAAGGCCTATTACTGCCTTTGGTATAACATATGACTTATTAGGAAAGTATGAAGTCGAAGATACAGCGATAGGCATAGTAACGTTCTCTAACAAGTGTAGCATGATCATAGAAGCATCTTGGCTTCAAAACTGGTATAATGAGCACAGGGTCATACTTTATGGAACTGAAGGTGGTGCTCAGGTTTTCCCTCATGCCGAGATTCATAAGAAAATTGGAGAACATTTCACTACGATAAAGCCAGAGATAAAAGATATCAACACTCAAAAGGCTAAGATAATTCACTTCCTCGATGTTGTTGAAAGAGGAATAGAGCCTATACCTAGCGCTGAAGATGGAGTAGTAGTAATGAAGATGATAGATGCAATCTATGAATCAGCAATTGAAAACACCTCTGTTAGTATAAGCTGATAGATGAAGTGAACTTGAGTTGATGATAGCCCTGCTTTTTCCATCTCCATATACTTTTACTCCTGGTTTTAATTTAGAATAGTAGTCTGAGTTTCTTAATGCGTCTTCCCCTTATTGGTATTTGGGTTCCGCATCTAGGACATTTACCCTCCTCATTTAATTTATAACTAATTATCCTCCAATTAAGTCTCTTAATCACTGGGTAATTACATTCGGGACAGTAAGTATGCTCCCATTTATGGCCGAAAACGTTTCCTACATAAGGAAAGTTAATTCCAACTTCTTTAGCTATTTCATAAGCTCTTTCTAGCTTAGTTACATCGGTTGGTGGGTTTGTAAACTCATAAGCAGGAAAGTACCTGGTAAAATGTATCGGGACATCAGGTCCCAGCTCTTTACAATGTCTCTCAATAACTTCGCGGATCGTACTTTCATCATCATTAACTCCAGTGATGATCAGGAATACGATCTCGACATGAATTCCGAGTTGAAGGGCTCTTTTAGCATTTCTCCATACGATGTCTACTAGCGTTCCACCTAAGTACTCTTCGTAAACATCTTGAGTGCCCTTTATATCTATCTTGAGACCATCCATTCCGGCTCTATAGAGCTCCTCTAAAGCCTCTAGCGTCATGTAGCCATTCGATACAAAACATGCGTAAAGTCCATTATCTCGACCTAATCTGAAGACATCTAAACTGTATTCAAATAATAAAGTAGGCTCATTGAAGCTTACGCAAAGTCCCTCATCTCCTCGCTTTAACGCACTGTTAACTACGGTTTCAGGTGATACGTAAGATGCACGTTGTGGATCAGGGAAAGTTTTCGAAAGAGACCAATTCTGGCACCAAGGACAAGTGAAGTTACATGACCATGTTGAGAAGGTCAACGCTGTACTTCCAGGCCAGTAATGGAAAAAGGGCTTTATCTCTATAGGCCTGCTCTCAATGGCACTTAAGTCGCCATAGACCAAGGTATATAGTCTTCCATTAATGTTTATTTTAGTACTGCAAAAGCCCCTTCGTCCTGGAGGTATTATACATCTACGTTCACATACCCTACATCTGACCTTATCGCCTCTGAGTCTGTCATAAAGCTTAGACTCAATAACATTCGGTAGTGAAGTTAATTCCTCAACACTCATTGTATCCTCAAGTTACCTAGTCTCTAATAATAATAAACTTGCCTACTTGCTATTCTCATGAGAATTCAGCTCTACTTTGCTCTAAAGTATTTAAAAAACAAATTCTAATTATAATTTCGGTGATCATATGAAGATAGGAATTTTCACAGTACTATATAATGACCAACCACTTGAAAAGGTCCTTAAATACATTTCCTCAATCGGATACGAGGCTGTCGAGCTTGCTGCTTGGAAAGCTAGCACGCATCTCAATATAGATAAAATCTTAAGTGGAGGAGCTACTGAGTATAAAAGGTTGATTGAGAGCTTCAATTTAACGATTTCGGCCATTAGTAATCACTTAGAAGGTCAGCTTATACTAGGCCCCCATGACTCTAGCACCGATGAATGGTATAAAGGAACCCCGGAAGAAAAAGTGAAGTATGGCGTTGAGAGAATGAAAAAGACCATTGAGGCGGCTGCACAGTTAGACGTTCATGTAGTTAATAGCTTTGTTGGATGTCCTAATTGGTCAGCCTGGTACATATTCCCCCCAGCGTATGAGAAAATATGGGAGAGTTACTATGATCTGTTTAAGGAAAGGTGGCTACCAATACTAGATTATGCTAAGGACCACGAAGTCAAATTAGCCTTTGAGACGCATCCACAAGAACTTAATTATAACCTAGAGACTGCCAAGAAGCTATTAGAAGTTGCAAATGAGCATCCTGCTCTGGGATTCAACTATGATCCGAGTCACTTCGTATGGCAGCAGATGGATCCAGTGATTTTCATTTATGAACTGGGTAAGAGAATATTCCATGTACACGCAAAAGATGTAGAGGTCATACCTCATCAGGCCGCAAGAACAGGTGTCTTAGTCACTGGAGCATGGAATAGAGTAGCGAGAGCTGTTAGATTCAGGACCGTGGGTTGGGGTCAAGTACCTTGGAGAAGGGTGATAACAGCGCTACTTGAGGTAGGATACGACTATGTGATGAGCGTTGAACATGAAGACCCTACGTTTAGCAGAGACTCAGGAGTAGAACAAGCCATTGCGTACCTTAAACCCCTACTCAAAGTAAAACCACCAGAGGTTAAGCCTTGGTGGTAATGTTCTGGAGATAGTCAGTATTATTGACACCTTTATTTTTTCAAGTTATTGTCGTCTAGCTTAATGTCCTGTCTAGTTGCTGCTTGACATTAATATTTTAAAGTAGTGCACTAAACTTAAGTATGTGACAGACCTACCTCTATAACCAGTAATACGTAGGTGTCCATATGAGTAGTATTGGGTTGAGCGAGGCAAAAGTCTTTGAAATTATCACTAAGTGCAAGCCTGAGAAGTTAGTATTACCTATCCCGTCTAGAGTGGACCATGCTGATCACATAGTCAAAACAGCTCTCTCTGGGCATACTAAGCTAGCGGCTGACCACATACTCCATAAGGAAATGGTCGGCAACCTAGTTAATGTTGTTAGCGCTGTAATAAGACAACTTAATTTAGAGTTCATAAAAACAAGAATTGAGGCAGAAGATAATGAGGACGTGATTAGGGAGAAAGTATTAAGAAGGCATAGATGTTACGATGTTCTATTGGAAATAGCCCTCAACTTGATAGGATTAGAAAGCAAGTGGGTAGGCTTTAGTTCAGAAGAAGTAGATAGATGCTTAAGTTATATAACCAATACGTTGAAGAGCTGGGAAGAGCTAGAAAGAGAAGAACATGGTGCTCCCGTTATAGCTAAGGCTACGATTGATCGAAAGCTGTCTGAGCTGAAGAGAATCAGAGGAGGCAATAGCATGTTAGCTTTAATGGCAACAGAGATTGAAAAGGCTCTTGATAATCGTAACATTATGACGTCCTTCATAGATGAGGTCAAGGACAGTATTAGGAACAATATTTACTACAAGCTTTCATTAATGAAGGCATGTAAGTTTGGTAATGACTATGCTCTAGGTTTAAGATGGCTGAGACATTTAGGCTTTGTCCAGGTGTCAACTAATCCAGTACTAGCTGCCAGAGCATATGAAGAGGTACCAGAGCTCTGGGAGGAGTTCAAAGAGATAGTCTTGGAACACCCAGAGTGGTTGAGAGAACCTGAGAAGTTCGCTGATGAGATAGCCATGGAGGCTACTAGAGTCGGGTTGATGGAGAATTTCTTAGTGTTTAGGCCTCCCTTCTTATTGTCAAATTATCATGATGGAATGATAAGTTATCAACTGAACCCTAACATAGCTGCAGATGTTGAAAGAAGCCTAAGTGATGCCCTTAAATTTTACCTAAGAACCCAGGAGTATCTTAAAGTTTATGATTCATACCTGCTCTGGGGCTACTCTGAAATTCAGGAAAGAGGGAGACCGAATATAGTGTTTAAAGTAGCTGGAGCTTACCCCTCAGCTATAGAAATAGCCGAGAAACTAAATGAAAGAGGAATGGGAACCAACATCACAGTAGTCTACACCGTATCTCAAGAGGTATTGCTTGGAATTTCTGAAATGATGGGGATGGCTAAAGCCTTAAAGAGGGGGTTAAGAGTGACTCAAGTCTATATCACAAACATGGGTGGAAGATTAGAAGATCACCTTAGAGAAGTGGAGGCAGAAGAGCTATTACTCAATGCTTTGAATAAAGTGAATGATAAGGATTCGTTACTCCACGATTTAGCTAGGAGTCTAAATGCTCTAGAGGAGTACGATAGAGCCAAAGACTTGCCAATAGAGGAAAAGGTTAGATTACTATGCAGAAAGAAGTACCTGAGGAAATTGACGGATCCTAGGTTTGTAAAAGTCTTAGTGGCTTCTGGTATGTTTGAAAACGAGAAGAAGGCACTAGAGGATCTCTCGAGACGTGAGAAGATCATAGGATACGCCGGCATACTCGTTACCCAGAGAGTATACAAAGTACTCTTCAGTCCTGAGAATAGACCTAAATGGGTAGCCTACTTAATGAAGAAGTGGAACTTGAACAAGGAAGAAGCTGAGGAAATAATTGATAAAATCGATGTACTTCCTGCTTCCAAAAGAAAGACAATAGATACGATATACACCCTAGCTAGTAGGAACATGACGCATACAGAATTCCCTGATCAGCAGCTGAGAGTATTAAATGAATCTAGAAAAGAGGGCTTTGATGTCATTAACTTTATCGAGTCAGTAATGGTCGACTACAGCTCTGAAGCGCTTGAAGAATTAATGAAGAGGCCAGATTTCGTTAAGGCATACGAAGTTCCTCCAGAGTTAGCTAAGATTCTTAAAGAGGTAGGCGTTAAAGGAGATTTTGGAACTAGAGGACTAAAGGTAGAAGAGTGGCCTCAATTCGGTCCCTGTGTTAAAACAATGAAGGAATTCACAGAGGGCTATGAGAAATTCAAGAGAAAGTGCGTTGACTTTGTCAAGAAATTGTCCGAGTCCTTAAGTTCTTCTAAGTAACTATTTAATTTCTCTGTATATCTTTCCAATTAAGTTCCATAGCTTTTCTGGGTCTCCGGACTCAAGCAAACTATTCTCGCCAGCCCGGTAGGGCCATAAAACTATGGAAGTGAAGTCAGCTTCGGATAGAAGCTTTATTGTCTTAATTACGTCCTCCTCGTGACCCTTAGGGATATTAAAACCTTGAATTAGTGCTATGCTCTCCTTTCCTTTAGCGCGGATTGCTGATGCTAATAACTTGGCCGAGTCTTTAAGCCACTTGAATTCTTCCTCTTTTGATACGTATTTTCGATATAAACTGACTCCTAGTACGTCTAGTTCTTTGATCTCTAACACTTTATTCCAGCTTCTCACTCCTAGCTTAATGCTTAATCTCGGTGGCAAGCACAGAGCGACTTTCTTCTTGCTATCGGCTACCTTAACAGCCCGAGATATGTCTCTGATGAACTTTACCAACATTTTCTCTCTAAATTCTACAACGTCAGAAGTTAATCTGTCAGGCATCTCATATCCATATTTGCTTCTAAATGCATTTCTACAACACTCACATCTACAAGACCAGTCATCATCTAGGACTCTATATCCAGGCTCTTGCCAGAGAAAGCAGTCTGCTTCACTTTCCTCAGAGAGTCTTTCAATACAAGTTACAATGTAATTTTTAAATTCCTCACAATTAAAGCAAGCTACATTTAATTTCTTCCCTCTAACTGCTGACACTTGTCTTCCTTCAGAGTGCTTATGTAAGTATAGACTAGGAGGTCCCTCTCCAAAAATCCCACCCCAGCCCCAGGGACTTAAGCAGATTCTGAATCCCATTTCCTTTGCTTTCTCAATGATCTTAATAAGTCCATTACGCCAAAAATAAAAGTCGAACTCAGAAACTTCGTACAGAATCAGATTGACGCCATGGTCGAGCATATTTCGGTAATCTATGATTGCTTTACTTGGAGAGAAGACACCATAGTACGCTACTCCTTTATTTCTCACCATGATCTCACTACTATAATAATTTACCATGACGTATTTAATTTGAGCCCTTCTTACTGAAGTATTCGCTTTGGTAATGGTTAAATTTCCTAAGAGTATAGGATCTTCATTGGGGATTACAAATGAGGATCACTAAGGAGGGATTAGCTAAATTAGAGGAATATTACAAGGGTTACTTAGAAGGAGCTAAGCTGGAGGAGTTTTTCAAAGAGTTTGAGATAAAATTTGCAGCTGGTCACTGGGCTGCAGGTGACTTCTTAGACAGGTTCGCTACTAAAGGTTACTTTCCTGATCTGAAGAGTGATATAATATCACAAATGGAGAGAGTTGCTGCGGCTGGAATAGAGGGCATAGAGTTCCATGATGTCCTTTTCTTAACCGAGAAAGGAGAAATCGACTATGATAAGATTAATCAAGTTAAGGAAGCCCTAGAGCGACTAAAACTAACGCCAACTACTATGAACATTAACTTATTTACGGACCCCAAGTGGAAGATGGGAGGGCTAACTAACCCCAATAAGAAGGTTAGAGAAGAAGCTCTAAGACAAACTTTAACTGCTGTTGAGGTGGCTAAAGAAGTTGGATGCGAAACTGTATCTCTGTGGCCTGGTTCTGATGGTTGGGATTATAACTTTGAGGTTAATTATGGTAAACAATATGAGTGGTTCATTGAAGGTTGTATCGAGATAAATAAAGAAGCTATTAGAAAGGGGCTCAAATTTGGAATAGAGGCAAAGCTTAAAGAGCCCCGAGAAGGAAACATGATAGTGCCTACCACGCACTTGGCAGCTCTAATAGCAAAGACCGTTAATGAGAAGTGTGGCGGTAGTAATATGGGAGTTACCATAGATTACGGACATGAACAGATGTACGCAGTCGAACCAGCTGCGACAGTATATGCTTTATACAAGCTAGGAATACCAATAAGGAATTTCCACTTAAATACAGCAAAATTACATAGTAATGATGAAGATAGAGTCTTCGGAACCGGAGACGTGTGGAGGTTTGTTGACTTCTGCTATGCGGCCATTGATATAAAGTACGATGGATGGTTCGCTGAAGATCAGTTTACTTACAGAATGGATCCAGTTAAGGGAATGAGTCTCTCTAAGGAGATCTTCGGTAACATATTCAAGAAAGCTCTTATGATATACGCTAAGAAAGATGAACTTGAAGCTGCTAGAGAAACTGGGGATCAGGCTAAGGTAATAGATGTAGTTAAGAAAATAATCCTAACCTATTAAAGTTTTTTAACTGTCTTTATTATAACTCTAGTACTTTAGCTTCCTGGAAGATAGTCTCTACTATTTCATCCAAATTAAGCTTGTTTAGATATTCATTAGCTTTGTTGGTTATGTGAGTCACTGGGTACTTTGGGACTAGTTTGCACTTACCCACATCCTTACCAGCTATCTTGAAGACGTTTAGATGTCTAGCTATATCAATAATTTCTTCCTTATCTAGCCCTATAACGGGTCTGATTATGGGCATTGAAGTAACTCCTGATAAATAGTATAAGTTATCTAACGTTTGAGATGCAACTTGGCCTATACTCTCTCCAGTTACTATAGCTTTGCAACCTTCAATTTGACATATCAGTTCGGCTGTTCTGTACATTAAGGATTTACATATTAGGCATCTATATCTACTTCTTATCCCCTTAAGCGCTCTGTGAGCTGCTCCTAATGGTACCCAATAGGCTTTAAAGCGCTTTCTTGGAACCCATTCTCTTAACCACTTAATAACTTTCATGGCTCTATCCTTAGCTTCAGGACTATAGTACTCTTGCATATCGTAGTGTACTGGTATCACTTCGCACCCTCTCTTCATCATGAGCCATGAAGCAACAGCACTATCTACGCCACCGGAAACAAGGGCTACCACTTTACCCTCAACACCATAAGGGAGTCCTCCAACTCCTTTCAGCACTTTGTCAAATAAGTATGCATTCCTCTCCCTAACTTCGATATATAATGTGTAGTCAGGACTGTCCAAATTAACTCTCAGGTTTGGTATATTCTTTAGTAAGGCTTCCCCCACTACTCTCTCGATGTCCTTGCTAGTAAGTTTGTAAGACTTAACCCTTCTGGCTCTCACGGCGAACTTTGTAGCGCTTCCAACATTAACCTTGGCGAGAGACAGAGAGTACCTTACTATGTTTTCAATCGAATTATCAACTTCAATTGCTGGACTTACGGAAACTATTCCGAATATTTTGGTTAATAATGATGCCACTTCTTCCGCCTTATTAGTGACAACGAATATTCTACCTCGCTCTCTTTTAATCTTAAACTCGTTTAATCCTGATGATTTTATTTTGAAAATTATATTACTTAGTAATACCTTCTCCATTCTACGTCTAACTTTTTCAGACTTAACTGCTATCTCGCCATATCTAACCAAAACGACATTATACACGTGACACTATCTTCATGAAATCTTTAAATAGTTATCGTTATTTTTCTCTACAAGATGTAGAGGTATATTTAAATATATCTCTACATTTTGTAGATATGGTCTAGAAAATGCTATTAAATAATAAGGAGGGTAAAGCTAAGCTAGATGATATTGATATAATGCTAATTTCAGAGCTTCAGGTCAATGGAAGAGCTAGTTTAGTGAAGCTTGGGAAGAAAATAGGCCTTAAACACTCCTCTGTTAGAGAAAGATTACTGAAAATTATTAAAAGAAATTGCATAAAGGTACAGGCAAACGTGAATCTGAGGAATTTAGGATTTAGAGTGGTCTTCGTTGGATTTGAAGTTGTTGGATATGAAAGTGCCGTTAACTTAGTGAACAAACTCAAGAGTTGCCCTAGAACGTTACTAGTAGGCTTCACTTCAGGAGAGTTTAACGTAATAGCCTTAATGATAGTAGAGAATCTTGATGCCCTGAGAATGTTTATTGAAAGACATTTGAGACCTATTGCTGAAATAAGAAAAATAAGCATAAACTTCGGGGATATAGTATATCCAGAATTCGTTCCTGCTCCTCCACTTGAAAAAATAAAAGAACTAGCTGGGGAAAGCTGTCTTCGTTGTAGGTTATTTATCAAGCGAGGTGATGCTCATTAGCAATGTTCTATTAAGAGTAAAGGACCTTTGGGTTAAAGTAGGGGATACCCTCATTCTTAAAGGAATTAACTTAACCATAGGTGAGAATGAAGTTCATGTACTCCTTGGACCAAATGCTTCTGGTAAGTCTTCTTTATTAATGACGATAATGGGAATTCCTAAGTTTAGAGTAATAAGGGGGGAGATAATTTATAGAGGTATCGATATAACGAGGTTACCACCCCATAAAAGAGCTAAAATGGGGATCGCATTAGCCTTTCAAAATCCACCAAAAGTTGATGTTAGGTTAAGTCATTTAGTTGATAAGCTCAGGTCGATGTATCCTCATGGAAAACTCATGAATAATGACCTTGAAATTGACTACCTACTCAATAGAGAACTTTACCAAGGTTTCAGCGGAGGTGAGACTAAAAAGGTTGAACTTTATATTACTATGCTACAGTATCCCAAGCTAGCGCTTCTAGACGAGCCAGATAGTGGCATTGACGTGGAGAGCTTGACATCGATAGCCAACTTCATCAATAAATTTATTGACCACGGTACGTCTATGTTGATAGTAACTCATCTAGGAAATATATTGAATTATTTAAATAAAGTGGATATAGCTCATGTGATGATAAATGGTAAGATTGTACATACCAGTAGGAATCCGCTGAACTTGTTCAAGCTAATATATGAGAGTGGATATTCAGGCCTAATCAAGCTTGTAGGTGTTCGTGATGAAAAAGAGCTTAACTAGAAAGTACGATTTTGGTGAATTGAAGAAAGAGTCAATGGATATAGAGTCTATACCGAAAGGCATCAGAGGAAGAATGAAGTATGTTGGCATTGATTTGAAGAGGGGTAGTGGAAGCTATGTACAAATAGATCATAGTAGCATCTACCAAACAGTGTCTGAGTACCTAAAGAGCTTAGGAGTAGTGGTGATGAGCACTATAGAGGCATATGAAAAATTTGCGTGGGCTAGAGACTACTTTTGGAAGGCATTAAGGGTAGACCAAGATCCCTATATTAATTTAACTCGAAATTACTGGAGACATGGATACTTCATCTACGTACCACCCAAAGTCAAGGTCATTCAACCAATTCAGGCCTGCTTTTTTGTAACTTTAAAAGGAATTGCTCAGCCGGTTCATAACATCGTGATAGTTGATGAAGATGCGGAGTTGAACCTTGTAACTGGATGTGCTACAATGTCTAATGAGGGTTTGCATATAGGAGTTTCTGAATTCTATGTTAAGAAGAGAGCTAAACTTACGTTTACAATGATACATGGTTGGGCGCCAAAATTTGAAGTAAAGCCAAGGACATCGGTTATAGTTGAGGACGGTGGCACTTATGTCTCCTATTACGTTAACCTATACCCAGTACATGATTTAGACATGTATCCGACAACTTACTTGTATAAGTCAGCCAAAGGATACATGACATCAGTACTACTAGGTAGGAAGAACTCCTTTATGGATGTTGGAAGTAAAATTGAGTTCTTAGGAGAAGGGTCAAGAGGGGAGATTGTCAGCAGAAGCATTATAAGGGATCAGGCCAAGATCATCATGAGGGGACATCTAGTCGGAAAAGCCGAGAAGACTCGAGGCCACTTAGAATGTCGTAGTTTATTGTTATCACAGCAAGCTAGTGTAATAACAATACCTCAGCTCGAATCTCATGTAGAGGGGTCTGAGTTAACTCATGAGGCAGCTATTGGTAGGATATCTGAAGAGCAATTGTATTATTTAATGGCCAAAGGTTTCACCGAGGAGGAGGCGGTCTCCTTAATCGTGAGAGGATTCATCGAAGTGGGGCTCACTCGCTTACCTCCACAGGTACGCATACCGCTGAAGAGCGCACTCAGGATTATAGAAAGGCTAGCAAGAGGCTAGATATGATTGTCCCTTGTTAATTTTACATTTTTGATTAACTAAAAAGTTATATTTTCTAAAGTTT
>Ga0180302_10001188_pt1 | contig 12265 bp, 12 predicted proteins | sample GuaBasSediGuay17_FD_121794 | JGI IMG/M metagenome (GOLD analysis project Ga0180302, IMG submission 121794) | Subseafloor sediment microbial communities from Guaymas Basin, Gulf of California, Mexico - Guay17, Core 4571-4, 12-15 cm | ecosystem: Environmental > Aquatic > Marine > Hydrothermal... | reverse complement strand
GGTAGAACGTAGCCCTCACTCCGTATCTACGGAGCAGGGGGACAGCCGCTCTCAATTGAGAAGGGAGTCCATCATCGAATGTTATGGAAATGGCGCACTTATACTTACCGGGCCAGGGGAAGCGCGCGCTCACGTCCGTCACGTGCCCTCCTGAGTAATAAGCTATAATGATCTCATGGACATCTAAGGTTCACATAACCTACAATGCTATAGCTAGCCAACTAACTTTAATATCAAATAACCAAGAGCTCCTGGTAGGTGGAGTTCGTGTCACTGGATCTAATAGGTATTCTCTATAGATATTTCAAAGAGGAGAGGGAAAAACACGTCAGAGAGCCTGGAGTCTACTGGGTCACAGACCTGGTATCCTGTAGCCAGAAGGAGAAGTTCTCACGCCTCTATCCAGAGCTCGAGCTTGCACAACTCTTCAAGCCAATCCTTATACAGGGAGTCCTAGTACATGTAGGACTGGAAACCATTCTAAAGGAGATACTGAAGGATTTAGGAGCTGAGATCGAGGTGGAGCCTGAGACTACCCTTAAACTGGATCTAGGAAAATTCATTCCTGGTGCTGGAGAGGTAGTGATTAAAGGTAGGGTTGACTTGGTAGTTAAGCTCCCCTCTAAAGGAAGAGTAGGTATTGAAATAAAAACTGCTAGGGCAGACCTCTCCCTACCGCACGAGCACCACGTTGACCAAGTAAAGATATACAATACTCTCTTTAATTTAGACCAGAGTTACTTGATTTATGTGACTCCCGACCGAGTTACGCAGTATGGGATTGAAGAGAGGATGAGCTTAGCTGACATTGCCGAGAGAGTAGCTAAGCCCAGGATTCCCAGGTACTCCTGGGAATGTCAGTACTGTCCATTCTCGGTCTTATGTCCGAATAAGGTTATCAGGTGAAGAACTTACATGCCTAGAAACGGTTAGATTTCCGCCCTCCCTTTGACGGCAATTATCGGGTAACGTGGCACATTGAATTTACTAGCCTCTCCTTAACGCCGCGCGCTGCGTAGCTCTTAGGAGGTCTTTGACTATAAACCCCTCTTTTATCACCATGAGTATCTTATTTGCTTCCCTGAGGATTTTCACATCTGTTAGGGGATTTCCATCAACGACTATCACGTCAGCAAGCTTGCCCTTAGTGAGAGTACCTATCCTGCTAGCTAAGCCCACTGCCTCTGCCGCGTTGCGTGTAGCCGCGATTATCGCCTCCATGGGCGACATGCCAATCCTCTCCACGAGGAGCTGGATCTCAAGTGCGTTCTCGCCATGCTTGAAGGGACCTCCAATGAAGTCGGTGCCAGCTGCTATCTTCACGCCAGCCCTGTAAGCCCTCCTGATGTTCTCCACGTGAATCTCGTGCACTTCCTCAGCTTTCTTCAGCCCCCACTCAGGTATTCCGGCTTCAGCACCGATCTCCAGTAACCTCTCTACTATGGAGAACGTGGGTATCACGATTACACTCCTCTCTTTCGCCTCTTCAATCGCCTCATCATTCATGAATATGGCGTGAGCTATCACCTTCACTCCCCCCTCAATAGCATTCATTATCCCCTTACTCCCCTGGGCATGGGCGTGGACAAACCTGCCAGCAGCTTCAGCCTCCTCCACTATAGCCCTTATCTCATCTAGAGTGAACTGGACATATTCTGGCCTATCTTTTTCCGATAAGACTCCGCCGCTAGTCATTATTTTAATGTAGTCAGCACCTTCCCTCAGCGCGTATCTGGCTGCCTTTCGGCATTCATCGATTCCGTCGCAGATTAGGGTAGCTAGGGGCGTGAGTTTTCGCGTGGTCCTATAGTCAACCCACTCAACCGGCAGGTAATGTACATCACCATGGCCGAAAGTCTGTGAGAGAGGGAGGCCCGCCGCAACTATCCTTGGACCAGTCACGCTGCCTTCAGCTACAGCGTACTTCAAGTGTAGGGCCACTAAGCTACCTGCATCGCCGATTGTCGTGAAGCCAGCGTTTATCAGCGCCTCTAAGTCTCTCACCGCTCTAGCTATGAAGACTCCAAAAGGAGTTATGAGGGGCTCCTTCACTAAGTCGCCTGTGCGCATCCCGGTTAAATGCATGTGAGCATCTATTAGGCCTGGCATTACAGTCCTCCCGCCTACGTCGATAACCTCGGCATCCTCAGGGATCTCGACTGAGCCTCTCGTACCAACGTCAATTATCACTCCATCCCTGATCACTAAAGCACCATTCTCTATAACGGCCCTATCCGCCCCTATCACTCTAGCGTTCACGAGAGCTATAGGCTTGGAACTCATAGTCCCATCCTTAGGAGATCCTCTTTCAACTACTTTTATCCTCTCTGGAGGCGTCCAGCTACTTCCTCTAGGGCGACGCGCCCTAGAGGTTCAGTAAGCGAGACAACATTAACCCTGTCCATGATGATTGTGAGACACGCTCCAGCTCGCGAGAGTACTGGGTTTTACCTGCAGGCATGTACGCCGATTGCTGAGCAGAGCTGCCTAGTCTCCCAATCAGCATGGTGTGTGGAGTCCACCGGGACCAAGTTACTCACGAGTTAAGTATTTGTACCTGCATCAAAGCTTCTACTCACCTCCTGCCTTACGCGACTAGAGGAGATGTGGAATTGAATGTTAGCTAAGAGCCTTGGGCTGCTGGAAGTAGTGGGGCTGTGCATCGGCGTAATGATAGGAGGCACTATATACGCTGCATTAGGGATAGTGAGTGTAGAGAGTGGAGGGAGAGGTGTGATAGCATTTGCCCTAGCAGCTCTAATCGCCGGTTTAGTGGGTTACAGCTACGCGGAGCTAGGCTCGAGGAGGCCCGACTCCGGCGGTAGTTACGCAGTAGTAGCTGTCAGCCTGGGGGGTATTGCTGCTCTCCTCACAGCTGCCTTTCAGCTCCTAGCTTAGTCGCATCGGCCGCGTTCTATGCCTGGGCTCTGGGCGAGTACCTAGCCTTAGCTGGCATACCCTCCTCAAGGCTTGCAACTGTGGGCCTCCTACTCCTCGTGACTCTCATAGTAGCGTCAGGAGCGCGCGAGACCGGGCTCTTCACGGTATTGCTAGCAGCTTTGAAGATCACAGTACTAGCGGGCATAGGCCTACTAGCTCTGACGAGCTTTCACCTATCTCCGCCAAAGCTCAGCCTAGATCTGAGCCTACTCAGGTGCGCGGCGCTCGTATTCCTGGGCTTCGAAGGCTTCGAGGTAGCTGTTAGCGCGGGGGGAGAGATGAGGAATCCTGGGAAGGATATGAAGTTGGCAATCTTCACCTCCCTAGCCGTGGTCGCCGCTATCTACGCCCTCCTAGCAGCAGCGAGAGCCGCTGCAGTGCCCGAGGACTATGCAACGCGCGCACTAGCATTCATAGCTATACAGGTAGCGGGAGAAGCTGGGTTAGCAGCGGTGCTTCTGGAGAGCGTGGTCTCTAGCCTCAGCGCAGCTACCGCCAGCATGTACGCTACGAGCAGGCTTCTCTACGCCTTAGCCCGCGATGGCTACACCCCCCAGCTCTTCAAATCCGCCTGGAGAGGAGTTCCGGGGCCAGCCACCATAGTCGCAGGTGCCTTATCTATCGCAGCAGCGCTATTGGACAACGTCGAGCTTCTACTAAGAGCTAACTCAGCGGCCTTCATAGTACTCTTCTTGCTCGTATCGCTGGGCGGGGTGAAGGTGCTGGAGAAGAGGTGGTTGCCAGCCTCCTCCGTGGTATGCCTGATGGGCTTTGCTGTCCTCCTATTAACGTGGTAGTACTGCCTTCCCGGAATTACATCATCTAGGCTTGTACTCGACGCCCCTCGGGGGCCCGTCAAGCTCGAGGACTATGACCGTGTCGTAGGGATCGGGGGGCGTGGCTGGTAATCCCTCGAGAAATACTCTATCGTCCTCTTGTCTAAATCTGACCTCCTCCCCCGTTGCCAGTAAGTAGGCCCCAGACACTGTATTGCCGACTCCGGCTACCGTTATAGCCTTCCCAGGCCACCTCAGTGCATGCACATAGGCCTTGCTGCCCTTAGCAGTTATGGGGCCCACAGTGGTGGTGAATGGCGCGCCGCTAGCGCCATATATTGACTCGCCGTTACGCCTCATCCACCTGCCTATGTGAGAGAGTAACTCCACAGCCTCAGGAGGAAATGCCCCATCACCTCTAGGCCCGACATTCAGCAGTAAATTTCCCCCAAGGCTCACCACGGTTACGAGAGTGGCTATCACCTGCCGAGGAGTTTTCCAGTTGCGGTCTCCCTCAAAGTAGCCCCAGCTATCATTCATGGTCATGCAGGTCTCCCAGGGCCTCTTTGGCGGTGACCACCATGGGACATGCTGCTCAGGCGTCTCGAAGTCTCCAGGCAAACCCGTCCTATTATTCACTATTATCTGCGGCTGCAGCTTCCTGACCTTCCTGAGCAGCTCCTCTGCCCTCCAGTCCTCTGGCTTATACGGCCACGCGCCGTCGAACCAGAGTACGTCTATCTTCCCGTAGTTCGAGCATAGCTCCTCAACCTGTCCATGCACATACTCCAGGAATTTAGACCAGGCCTCTGGGTCTCGCTGAGGGCCGCTCCAGTAGGCATCCCACCTCCAGTCTAGTAGTGAGTAGTAGAGGCCTACTCTGAGGCCAGCACTCCTACACGCATCAACGTACTCAGCGACAAAATCCCTGCCTGCTGGAGTATTAGTGGACTTGAAGTCTGAGTACTGTGTATCGAATAAGCTAAAGCCATCATGGTGCCTAGCAGTGAAAACCATGTACCTCATCCCAGCAAGCCTAGCATGCTCAGCCCACTCACTTGCGTCGAAGCGCTCAGCCCTAAACTTCCCGGCAAGCCTAGCATACTCAAAGCGGGGAATGCGCTCCAGGTACATAACCCACTCAGCACGGCCCAGTAGTGAGTAGAGCCCCCAGTGAATGAACATCCCGAAGCGAGCCTCTAAGAACCACCTGATCCGCTCCTCCACGAGCTAAGCTTTGTTGCTAAGGATTAAAACAGTGACGCAGTAGGGGAATATTTGTTAATCCTCGGCGAGCCTTGTTCTCTGGTGACAAATTTTGAACCGCATAATGGTGTTCGTTGGCGTTGACGGGGGGGCTACCAAGACGCTCGCCGTCTCTGCCGATGCTAGGGGCAACATAATCGGCGTTGGCGAGAGCGGCCCATCCAATTATCACGTAGTGGGGCTGGACGGGGCGGTCAGGAATATCAATGAGAGCATAAAGCAGTCGCTGGCCCCCCTTAAGATGGAGGTCGCGGATGTAGTGACATTAGGCCTAGCTGGGATGGATACAAGGCACGATTTTGAGGTCTTCGAGAGAGAGGCTGTTAACAGGATCCTCGGGAGGAAGGTGTTCGTTAGACATGATGCCGAGATTGCTCTAGTGGGCGCTACGAGGGGTGAGCCGGGAGTGATAGTGATAGCGGGTACAGGTTCTGTGGCCGGAGCCAGGAATAGGAGAGGTGAATACGCTCGCTGCGGTGGATGGGGCTACGTGGTGGGGGATGAGGGGAGCGCCTACTTCCTTGGGAGGGAGGCTTTAAGGGCCGTGCTATGGGCCTACGATGGGCGAGGCAAGCAGACAGTACTCACCGAGAAGGTGATGGAGGCTCTAGGCATCTCATCTCCGGACGAGATAGTCAGGAAGGTGTACGTGGAGAAGATGAGCGTCCATGAGATAGCTCGGCTGGCTCCCTTAGTAACTGAGGCTGCTAAGAGCGGAGATAAAGTCGCCTCCAGCATCGTGAGAGAGGCGGCCCGCCACCTGGCACTACACGTAATAGCGCTTGTGAAGAAGCTAGGGATGGAGGGAGAACAACCGATAAAAGTGGCTACAGTAGGCGGGGTCTTTAGAGCTGGAGAGGTGATAATCAAGCCATTTAAGAGCTTCATCGAGAAGCACTACAGCGTTAAGATTGTGGAACCAGAGTTCCCGCCAGCTATAGGAGCCCTCCTACTCTCCTACATGCTGTCAGGCATTGAGGTTTCGGAGGAAATCGTGGAGAATATACGGCGCAGCTACCCTAAGCACAGGCTATACGCCTAAGCTGCGGCGTCACGCATTTTTATCGTCCAAGCCTTAGCTTGAGGTGGGCATTGGTAGCGTACATTAGAGTGGCCTCGATCTCTATGTATGGCCCTGCCTCGGGCGGCGACGTCGTAAGGAAGAATGTAACTAAAGCCCTCGAGCTTGTGAGACTAGCTCTCCACGATGAGCCGGATCTCATACTGTTGACAGAAGCCTTCCCCACTAGGAGCTTACCCTCTAGGGAGGGGATTAAGTACGCTCAAGAGCTTGATGGCCCCATAATTAAAGAGTTCGCGAGAGTAGCTGAGGAGCACGGAGTTCACATAGTATGCCCTCTCTACACTAGGGAGGGAGGAAGGGTGTTCAACTCAGCAGTAATCATAGATGACTGTGGCGAGGTTATTGGCGTCTACCATAAGATGTTCCCGACAGTTGGCGAGATAGACGCAGGAATAACTCCTGGCACTAAGCCTGGGATCTTCAATACAAAGCTCGGGAGGCTGGGGATCGCTATATGTTTTGACATAAATTTCGATGAAATATTTGCCGAGTTCCGTAAGATGGAAGTGAAGCTAGTGCTCTTCCCCTCAGCCTTTCCTGGAGGAAAGCTCCTTGAGGCAAGAGCACTGCTAGGCAAGCACTATGTGGTATCAGCGCTGTGGGAGGGAGAGGCGCGCATAGTGGATCCGCTAGCCAGAGTGCTGGCAAGGTCGAGCTCCTATAACCCCATAATAGTGGCAAACCTGAACCTGGACTTCAAAGTGCTCCACCTAGACTATAACTACCTGAAGTTCCCAGATCTAAAGAGGAAGTACGGGAGGAGGGTGAGGATAGATGTGGAGAGGCCTGAGGCCTTCGCCTTGCTAGCTTCTGAGTGCGAGGTCAGCGTGGACGAGATCATGAGGGAATTTGAGCTCGAGGAGCGTGACGAGTACTTCAACCGCTCTAGGAGGAAGGCCGAGGAGGCTAGGTATGCATAAGGTTAGGGTAGGCTTTGTAGGAGCTGGTGTTCACGCAGTAGCTGTACACTACCCCTCCCTCACTAAGATGCGTGATGTAGAGATAGTCGCAGTCTGCGACCTCAGGGAGGAGAGGATAAGACTAGTTAAAGCTAGGTTTGGAGTGAAGAAGGGCTACACGGACTACAGGAGGATGCTGAAAGAGGAGAATCTCGACGCAGTCTACGTAATTACCCCTCCACACCAGCTCTACGACATAGTTGCCGACGCCTTAGAAATGGGGTTAAACGTCTTCATAGAGAAGCCTCCCGGCATAACTAGGTTCCAGATTGAGAGCCTAGCTAGTATAGCTGAGAGGAATAACTGTATCACCATGGTTGGGTTCAACAGGAGATTCATACCACTCCTCAGGATAGCTAGGGAGGCGGTGTTAGAGGAGGGGGAGATCAACACGTGTGTAGCTGAGTTTCACAAGTACTACCCAGAGAACCTGGCGTACTACAGGGGGGCGGTAGACATCCTAACATGTGACGCTATCCACGCAGTTGACGTCCTCAGGTGGATCTGCGGCAAGCATAGGAGAGTGCTTAGCGTTGTTAAGAGGTTTGAAAGGCCTTATGAGAACGCGTTCTATGCCTTAATAGAATTCGAGAAAGACAGGGTGGGCGTGCTTCTCGCCAACTGGGCGAGCGGGGGGCGAGTGCACAGGTTTGAGCTACACACAATGGGCGCATCTGCCTACGTGGATCCAGATGATAGAGCATTAATTTATAAGCATGGCTCCCTAGAGGCCGTCATAACTACTCAGGAGGCAGCTGGTAGCGATGACCGCGTAGTCTATTACGGCTTTTACCATGAAAATAGGCACTTCATAGACTGCGTGAAGGAGGAGAAGCAACCCGAGACTAGCTTCAGAGAGGCAGTTAACACAATGAAGCTGATCGAGGACATTTACCGCGAAGCGACACAGCTTAGATGATCGGTAGAGCGCTGTGGCACTACGCCTCAACGTGTGGACCAAATATCCTGTCCTTCACCCTCCAAGTCAGCACTGGCGGCAGCTCACTGGCTGGCCACGCCCTATAGGCTCTCTCAAGCGAGGATACCAGCTTCTGCAAGTCCCCCTTGCGCAGCTGCATCTTCACATAGATTTTAGCGCCTTGGCCTAGCACTAACACAGCAGTAGGGCCTGTTAGCTTAATTGAGAGGAACAATCCAGTGCTCCTCGAAGTATAGGTCGACTTCCGCCTAGCCTCTTTAAACATCCTCTTCACATTATCTAAGAGCTTCTCAAGGGAGGAGGCTGGGATGGCCAGCGTGGGACTCCACCACCTGCTACGCCTCGACCTAGCTTTAGCTGCGAACACTAGCAACGCCTTTCCCCCGGCGCTAGGAACTAGTACTAGGAATAGCGTCGTGGACCTCTGGCTCACTTTTATGAATGAGGTTCTACCTACACGTACTTCCGCGATCTTAGCCATCTAAGCCTCAACGTACTGAGTAGCGCACTGTAAAAGTTTAATCTTCTCCAAGCTCGTGACTACGTTGCCTTGTTTAGCTAATTCCAAAGAGCCTTGCCGCATTCTCCCTCAGTATCCTAGTAGCCACCCTGAGTGCTTCATCGAGGCTCCAGCGACCCCCCTCAACCTTCTCGCGGAGGACTTCCGCTACTACTCCCCTGACTATCCTGCTCTCCCCATATGAGCCCTCCACGAATATGTAGTCACCGCCAAACACCATCACCTTATTATTTGGGACCAAGTCTAGCCATTCACTCAATATACGCTTTGTTGCAGTGGGAGATATGGCGCCTATCCAGCATAGATCCAGGTATACATTCGGGTAATTCTTCGCTAAGACGGCGGCCTCCATAGAGTAGGGGTAGCTAGCGTGAAAGAGCACAAACTTTAGCCTCGGGTACTTTCGAAAGAGGTTTATCATTAGTGTGGGCCTAGAGTTCGGTAACTCATGGCCCAAGCCCTCGTGAATCCCCGTGTGCACCTGGACCGGCTTGCCCCACTCCTCGAGCTCTCTTAACACACAGTGCATCAAGTAGTCTTGCAGGGGCTTAATCTCGCTCTGACTCGGGGCACGTCCTCCAGTGCTCGATTCCCTGCTTGCCAAGACGGCTTTTAAGGAGTACTCAGCATCGCTCCTCGACACATCCTCAAAGTAGAGGCTCCTCTCGTAAGCTAGCCCTATCTTCACTCCTGCATAGCGAGGCAAGGTACGCTTAATGTAGCTCCTCACCCCCTCCTCTAGATCCTCTAAGCTATGCACAGGCCTGCCTACCTTCTCACACACCCTTGCCAGATCCTCCCTACTCCTTATCATCACTAAATCGTCAAACCGTACTACTTTCAGAAACAAGTCGGGGTCATACCTCCCAGGGATTAAGGCATCTAGAATACACTTCTCAATACCCCCCATCTCCCTCAAAACCCACTTATAAAAGCCCTTGACAGCCCTCCTCTTCATCTTCTCAATTAACCTGAGATAAGAGGATCTGGACAGCTCGGCCACGCCGTACAGCTCTCTAATAGCCACCTTAATTACCTGGCCATAACCTGTAGTACAGGCGTATTCCCACCACTCCTCGAAGACGGGCCATCTCTCCTCCCAGGGGATTCTCGGATTCCTGAGCTTCTCGAGGTCTTGAGGGCTCAGGCCTGCCACTAGGAAGTCCGTGGATAAATAGTGGGTGAGGAACAGAGATATCGGGTCCTGAGGCTTCGAGATGCGTGATTCTTCAGGCTCTAAGTGCTCATGAGTGTCGACTAAGGAGATTGTGCGAACCACTTCTTCTAAATCACCTATGTTGCTCAAGACAGGCTCCCCGCTAGCTTCATCTTGAGGCTCAACGCCTTCAGGTAGCCGAGCCCCACACCAACTCCTATCAGCTGATCCCTCGCTCCTTCATACTCAACGGAGAAGTATCCATTAAAGCCGTGCGCCTCTAGCTCCCTAGCTATGGACTCAAAGTCTATTACTCCCTCTCCTGGTGCACACGGCACTCCCTTCTCATCAACATCCTTAGCGTGCACGTGGATCACCCACCTCCCCAGCTTACGAGCCGCAGCTACTGGGTCATCACCAGCGTGCACGAAGTTCCCAGTATCGAAGTTAAGCTTTAGGCCGGGGGAGTTCACAGCTTTTAGAAGCCTCTCAATGACCGATGCCTTACTGAAGTAGGCTCCGTGGTTCTCGAGCGCGAGGGCTACTCCCTCACTTAGCGCGTAATCAGCGACTTCCGATAACGCCTCTATCACCCACTCCTCCACCTGCTTAGGATCCATTCCCTCTCTCAAGCTACCGGCGAATATCCTCAGCTTCTCCGCCCCCATATCCTTCGCCTCGCGTATAGCGGCCTTAACCCTCTCAATCTCCGCTCTCCGCTCCTCCGCCCTGAGTTTAGCGAAGTCATTGCTGGTTATATAGCAGGCCAGCTCTAAGCCCAGCTCCTCGAGCCTCCTCTTAGCCTCCCTCCTCTCTTCGCAACTCTTCCAGTAGTAGCCCAAGTCCACGCCGTCTGCCCCGAGCTCAGCAACTACCTCTATGAACTTAGGCACGTTTAATATGCCTCTTGACACATAATCCCTCACGCTGTATATGGTCACTGAGAGCTTCATGGCCCCTCCCCCGCCACCCTTTCCAGCAAGCTCTTGAGGTTTCTGATGCAAATAATGGACGCGTACTCGCCCATCGCAGAATAGGCCTCGCCGCCCGGCAGCTCAACTAGCTCCCTGGGGAGTTGCTTGGGGCGCCAGTGAGTTTCAAGCGATAGGTAGCCTGTGTACCTGTCCCTCACTAAGGCCTTTAACTGCTCCAGCCAGTTGACCTCACCTTCGCCTACTGGAGTGAACTCGTAGCCACCGTCTACTCGTCGCCCATCTTTAACGTGTACGTGCACGAAGAAGCCCCTCACGTAGCTGTACCCCTCGGGATACGGCTGCTCCCCCTCCGGGTCGAAGACGTCGTTTCCTGGATCCCACACACCGCTCACTACATTCGGCTTAGAGACTGCATCTAGAAACTGCCGTAGCCTTCTGCCATTATTGACGTGGGTGGAAGGCTCGTTCTCAACTGCTAGCACCACTCCCTCACTAGCAGCCACGTCGACGGCTGCCATGAACTTCTCCAGGATCTGATCGAGGTACTGATCCAGGCTGCCCTTACGCCAGAACGTGAAGATCCTTATAATGCGTGTATCGAGCGCCTTAGCTAGCGCTATACACCTCTCCAGTATGTCCATGTGCTCCCTATACTCCTCCTCGGATAGCAGATCACACTTGAAGACTGGAGACGCAATTGCGCTAACTTCTAACCCGGCGCTCTCCAACTCTTTCCTTATCTCTCCAGCTTTATCCACTAACTCATGCGGCTTCATGTTCCAGAGAGTCCTTACCTCGATCCCTTCCAACCCATGGTTCACGGCAAAATCTATTACTCGAGCTAGCTCCTGAGAAACTTCATCCGTTATTACGCTGAGCTTAATGCTACGGCTCATCAAGGCATACTCGGCGACGATGGCAAATATATATGACCTCCCTTCTGCCTTTGAGACGAAGTTTCCTAGCTGGAGGTCAGTTGCAGAAGCGGCTTAATCTTTAGTAGAGAGCTGGGCCGATGTAACAATTTAACTTAAGGCATTAGCCATGCTGAGAGGCCTTGCTAGCTATTGAGAGGAGGAACGGTGATATAACTATTAGGTAGAGCGGGAGTAGCCAGGAGGGTGCTCTGGCATTCACGACCTTCCAGATTTTAGCTGTGGGGTCCAGCTTTAACAGGCTAAAACTCACGTAGTCCCCAACCCACAGATACCTGCCATCCCACGCTAAGCCCGAGGCCGCTGGTGTAGGTGTGTAGTACGTCCTCCTTCGAGAGAAGCCTTCCCACGAGAGGAGGAGCAGCGTGGCATTGTCGGGCACGAGTAGCCAGAGCCCCTCCTCACTAGCCGTGAGCCCTCTCAGGGGCGGCACGCCTGTCATAAGGACTGTTACTTTTCCACCACTGAACGCCATGAGACCCCTACTCGCAGCGTCATACACGTACAGCGTGCCATTATAATACGCCAGGGCAGTGGGGTAGACCAGCTCCTCACACACTCTCTCAACGACCTCCCCCCTTGAGGGATCAATGGCTATCACCTGCCCTCTCAGAGCATCAGCAATCCAGAGGATGCCAGCTCCATATGCCAGCTCTGTCGGTACTATCCCCTTAACAGTTAGCCGCCTAGCCACCGTGCCATCTGTCAAATTGATCCCTAGTATCAGCCCCTGGCTGGGATAGCTCACCCACAG
>Ga0180302_10001186_pt1 | contig 12268 bp, 9 predicted proteins | sample GuaBasSediGuay17_FD_121794 | JGI IMG/M metagenome (GOLD analysis project Ga0180302, IMG submission 121794) | Subseafloor sediment microbial communities from Guaymas Basin, Gulf of California, Mexico - Guay17, Core 4571-4, 12-15 cm | ecosystem: Environmental > Aquatic > Marine > Hydrothermal... | reverse complement strand
GAATTAAGCCCCTTCTTGTAAGAGTTCTTGCTGACTCTTATCCAGATATCGTATCTCTGATTAAGGTGCATCACTCCCTCGATGTAGTTCGTGTACTCGTGGATTCTACGCTCTATAACTCCCTCTAAATCTTTCTCTATCTGCTTCCCAGCTACCTCTATGTATATTCCAAAAGGATAGCTCCCTCCTTCCTCCAACTCATTTAGATCTGGGCCTATTATCGTTATCTTTCCATCTTCAACTTCATCCATGCTTCTTGCTCTTACAAGCTCGAACTTGTACTTCACCTTTGGGCCGCCCAGCTCAACGTACATTTGGGCCCTTCTTATCCTCTCACCCTCGTATATCACTCCAACATCAACCGGTATGTCTTCAAACATCGACATGGGATCACCCTCTCTTCAGAGACTCCTTAATTGAGGAGATGTAATCAGCCCATGCATCGATCTTCATGTTGTAAAGGGAGAAGGTGGCATGAGGTTGGTAGTAAGGCTCTATGCTTAGAGTCCTGAATCCATCTGGGGAGAAGTGCTTTAGTCCCGAGAGTATGAGCCAGGCGTAGTAGTAGCGGAACCCAACGAAGATTGCCAGATCGTAGTTCCCCTTTCCGTCAAATCCCTTCCACCCAGGATCCCTAAGTCTGTCAGCAAGTTCCATTGCTGGCATCGATCTGAATTCCTTTACCCCAAGTTCCTCGAACTTCCTGTTAATTCCTCCTGTTACCACGATCTCTGCACCTACCTCCCTCGATATCTCAATTATATCTCTGATCGTCCTTTCTGGTGCTACGTCAAATATCTTTGATCCTATGATTACTATGGGCCTCTTAGCATTCCTTATGATGCCTGCAACCGTTTGAGGCCTTTCTATGGGAATGGCCTTAAGGGGCCCCGGAATCTCGGCCGTCTGATATGGCTCAAATTTCATCATTCTTCCTTCACCCTCACGAGTTCCTCTATTAAAGTTGGATCAGGTATCTCGGTTTCCTTCCACCCTTTCTTCTTTAATTCAGCAAGGATCTCGTCCTTCATCGTTATTGGGATGTCAGCAAGTCTCCTGACGAACAAGTGGATGTCGTCAGGCATCTTCCCGTAAAACTTCTTGTAAAGATCTATGTAATGCGTAAGCTTGATAGCTCTGCCCTTTGTTGTGTCGTTTGCCCTCATACACAGTTTTGCAGCCATAACCATCGCTTCTTCCTTGGTTTCTGCTGCATAGAACAGGTGCTCTGGGACTGGTCCAACGTAAACCTTCTTCCCAGTTCTGGCATCGTAAACGTACCAGTCTTCCTTCCTTTCCTTCCTTCCAAGGAGCATTCTCCTGTACTTAGCTCCATGGGGACCTACTATGACTGGAACTCCAAGTCTCCAGAAACCAGATGCTATGGCGGCGGCCTTCTGAGACATAGCTCCCCAAGCGATTCCGACGGCTCCAACCCTATTCAGTATGTAATCCGCTATCTCCATATAATTAGCTCTTAGCGGTCTTTTTGCAAATATGTTAGCTATTTTTATAGCAGCTCCTGAGATATGGGAGTTCGAGACACACGATCCAACGTTAACAAGGCATCCTGCATCGAAGTTCCCCGGATAGAGCTCGTACAAGGTCTTGCCCTCCTCGTTCTTGTACATGCCTATGGTCATGGCAGCGCAACCGGAGACCACCACTATGTATTTCCTCTTCAGGAACTCTTCAGCCATCTCAACCAGCTCGTGCCCTCCATCAGCGTAGTTGGCGCATCCTACGAAGGCTATGATTCCAGGTATCTCCCCAAGCACTATGGATCTTCCGACATCCCTTATCTCGGTATCCTGAATCGGGCCTCTTCCAACTCTAACGTTAAAGATCTCGTTCTTTATCCTTCTTTCAGAGGATTTAACCATCATGGTAATGATGTTAATTCCAGATGGACAGGCGGATTCGCATCTCCCGCAGGCTATGCAGTAATCGTAAAGGTCAGCGAGTTTTGAGAGATCTCCTTCCTTTGCCCTTGCCATCGCTTCCGGTATAGGCAAGGAATTGGGACATGCCTTCTGACAGAACCCACAATTGCGACATTTCTTTGCCTCCTCAACTATCTCCTCTACGCTCGGAAGTGCCTTGAACTTTTTCCTCTTTGGAGCCAGCCTGATAGCGACCTTAGCGGCTACTTCCCCAATCTTATCCATGTCAAGTATAAGCACTCCCTTCTGTCTCCCCGAAACCAGATCCTCAACTATCTCCTCTACTGGATCGTTGGATCTGTCTGGAAGACCTCTGCATGCTTTTTCGCTTGCTGCAATTAGGGGAGCGTTTATCTTCATTGCCTCATCCAGGACATCCGTCCTTATACACTGTTCATCCACCACTATGACGTCAGGGACCCCTGTCCTAATGAAGCGGAGCTCCCAAGAGATTGGGCCAATTATCTTCGCCCTATCGCTGTATCTTGTAATATCGTGGGCCGTGCAGCAGAGCCCGCATACTTCAACTTCGTCCTTAAGACCAGTTTCGTTGAGATAATCCACGATGTAGACGGATGGAATAACGTTGTGACCTATCACCAGTATCACGGGCTTGCTCAGGTCAACGACTCCCAACCCAAGTTGGGCTAGAGGGGCTTCTGGATCTCCCTTTGGGAAGTTAAATGCTGCAATCTGGGCTATATCAGCTACTTCCATTGCGACATGATCTAACATTCCGGCGTGAAAGACCTTTGACTCGAAATCCAGGTTGTTGCCCTCCTGTCCAGTATGCGTAGAGGCAAGTAAGTGGGCAATCTGCTCCTCAACGTAGTCTAGAACCTCCTCAAGGTCTCCTATCGTTCTTGGCTTTATCCCGGTTACAAGCCTTATGTTAGGAGCTTCTAGAGCTACTTGATCCCCTAGATCTAAGGGATAATCCCTTCCAAATCTCTCTATTAGGAACTCAACGATTTCCCTTGCGTGACCCGTGTGAGTTGCTGCCCCTATGCAACAGGCTAGGAGTACAATCCTGGATTGCTGTGCATCCATTTTTATCCCGCAAGCTCCCTTCTTGTCCTTTGTGAGATCGCACTTCCCAAACGTACATAAGCAGCAGAGGTCACAGAAAGGTAGATAGAAGGGTTTGTACCTGCTAAGCAGCTTATAGTCCCACTTTCTTAGAGATGTTATGGAAGGCATTGGAGTTGGTCCTAGAGGTTCCTCCCATTCCTCTTCTACTCTCCCAAGGACTATCTCCAGATTTCTAAAGGTGGCTACATCGGTCTTGAGTTCCCCTATCTTAAGCGTCACACTTTTCCTGGGCAATATGTGGCACCGTTCATCTACTGCATCCTAAAAATAAAACTTTACCCCTCCTATGATTGGAGAGCCTTTAGAGAGAGAAAAGCACTCTATTCCTCCTTGAACTTGTTATAAGTGGGAATTCGTTTCTCTAGCCTTGCAGAATACGAGAACTAAAATTGGAAATTTTATGAACTAAAGCAAATAATGTTTAGCCGTGTCCATTCCTCCTTCTTCTGCAAGAAAAATACGTTTTTAGGTTGAATAGAAATCACATTGTAACATTCCTTAAGAAAAGTGGCCTTGATTTCATTTAGATCGAAATGAGCACTATCATCAACAATAGATTTCTCAAATTATGACAAATATTTTAACTAACGATAGGTTTTGGAGCGTCCTCCAGATTTAATTCTAACGAAAGAGTTCAGATAGAGCCATTCTAAGGTAGGTACATCTCCTTAAGCTTATTCTTCAGATCATTAATGGCTTTAACGGCTTTGCAGTTAGGATCAAAATCTAGGAGAGCTTCTCCTACAACCTCAGCTTTTATCACAGCCTCATCGTATGGGATGTACCCTACTATGGGAATTCCAAATCCCTTCATCTTGCTGGAAATCAATCTAGCTTGCTCCTCTCCCCTTACCTTGTTCCCAATGGCTAGAAAATCTTTTACCCCTATATCTCTTGAGAGTTTCAGTATTCTCCTTGCCGTTATTATGGATTTGGCTCCAGGTTCTACCACGCATAACATGCAGTTCACCCCTCTCGCAGTCCCCCTCGCGAGATGCTCTAGCCCAGCTACCATGTCCATAATCACCAGATCTTTAGTTCCCATGACAAGATGAGACATCAAGGCACGCAGAAAAGCATTTTCAGGGCAAAGACAGCCGGAATTTCCAGATCTAACGGTTCCCATGACGATTAACTTGACTCCATCTGGACCGACTATCCCGAACTTGTCCACTATGTCGTCGACTTTTGGATTCATCCTTAGTATAGCGCCGAAGGAAGACCCCGTTCTTGACCTTATTAATTCAGCGTTTTCTGAGATAGGCACAATTTTTGAGGCGATAGACTCATCGATCCCCAGAGACATATGCAGATTTAGATTAGGATCTGCGTCTACTGCGAGCACGTTATAACCGTCTCTAGCAAAGAGCCTGGCTAAGGTTCCAGCTATTGTAGTTTTCCCTACACCACCCTTCCCAACTATGGCTATCTTCATTCTCGATGGAAACCCCTTTTACCTGATATAATCATGACGTTGAAGCAGAGCATATTTAGTTTAGTTTTAATCCCCTTAAGACACTTCCACAGGATGGAACATAGAAAGGAGCACTGGATGGAAGGAGACTTCCTAGAGAACTTAGATGGAGTTATCTTCGATGTAAAAGGAAATCTCCACCCTAAGGACTCTGTTGTGGCATTTGTTAGGTATGTGCCCGACCCTAAGGGTGATAGAAGGAGGGAATCTAGAAGATACAGGAAAATCCAATCGCTTGCTGAGAAAATGGAGTTTCTCAGGAAGAATTACCCTCATTACTTAGTTATGGATCCGGTGTTCGATGAGGAAGTTTGTGAGGTTCCTAAAGATGAGATAATAAGGTTTTACGATCCAAAGAGAAAGGTGCAGGAGATTCTTCATTCAAGTAGCGTAGATGCCCTTAAGCTAAAGGTTAGAGAGTTTGTAGAGGAGATTTCGTCCCTGTCAAACGTTACAACAAGATGTTTTGGGGTTTCTGGATCTATACTCGTAGATCTTCACACAACGAAATCCGACATAGATCCAATAGTTTATGGTTCTGATAACTGCTACAGAGTACATGAAACCTTAATGGAACTGCACAAGCAATCAGGGAGGATCAGAAGTCTGAACAGAGGAGAGCTTCAGGATTTGTATAGGAGTAAGTTGAGGGACACCCTTCTTGACCCTGAGGCCTTCCTTAGGTCGATGGAGGGGAGAGTAATGGAAGGGATTTTCGAGGGAATTCTATACTCCATAAGATTTCTCAAGAATCCTGAAGAAATAGAAGAGGAGTACGGGAAGATCAGGTTCAAAAACATGGGAGAGGTGGAAATAGAAGGAAAAGTAGTTGACGCAAGGGAGTCAATCTTCACCCCCTGCCGCTACGTCCTGAAGGATGTTAAGGTTGTCATCGGGAGCACTCCAGGCGAGATAAGGGAGGTTTGCTCTTACAGATCTAGGTTCTGTGACATCGCCAAGGAGGGATCCATAATAAGGGCAAGGGGGAAGTTGGAGAAGGTCATAACAAGAGAAGAAGAGTTCTTGAGGGTTCTAGTTGGGGGAAAGAGGACACACTTCATGGTAAGGCTATCTTAGCCAGCTTTTCGGCAGGATGAAGTCCCTTCCTCTAGCCTCAAAGGATCCTACGAGTACTCTAAAGAAAGTAGATCCTTCCTCAATGTTTTCGACGAGCTCAAGCTTCCCCCTAGCTACGATTTCCTCTCCCTCTTCCGCTATTCCAGAGTAGAGTCCTTCGTAACTGACAACCTCTTTTATCTCAGGACGAGCCTTCCCTTCGAGAGTTCTAACGTCTTTTACCGAGTACTTGGATGGCATGAAGATGGAATCCCTGCAGTTCTCTACCGTACCGCATATCGTGATCATTCCCATGAATTCGTATTTTCTAAGCCCGTACTTCTCCTCTACCTCCTCTTCTGTCTTCACAGGATGGATCGAGAACTGTCTTCCTCTAAACAGCCCTCTATCTTTCTTTCTCCTGCAAAGCTTTGCCGCTACCTTAGGCTCGAGGAAGTATATCCTGCTTACCTCCTCTATTCTTCTTTGAAGGATTTCTCCACTCAGCGTCTCAAGCTCCTCATAGCTTTCATAAATGCGTGGCAGTTCCTTCATAAGTTTTGAAGAGTTCTCCCTGCCGTAAATTATCAAGTCTATGTCAGAGAATCCAGGATCGTGTATTCCGATGAGAAGAGAACCTGTAACCCCGAAACTCTCTTTTGGAATTCTGCATTCCTTTGAAAGGATTGAGATGAGTTCTACGGTTTCTTCCTCTAAGGGATCACGTCTCTCGGATGAAAACATTTGCCTTACCCTCTCCTCAGGCAAAAAGTGAACTTTTATGCTCTTTATGGGCACAGCCGTGATTAAGATGTTCATAAAAGGATCTCTGTAGAGGTACTCAGGTTTCCTCCTGCTCAGATATTCCTGGGTAGACAGAACTCCAACAGTGCTGTAGTAGGGCAATATCCTGTTATACCCTATGTCTCCCTTCTTCCACTTGGTGCTTTCGCTTATTCGCTCAGGAACATACTTCAGGTAGGAGATAACCCTGTCAGGTGGATGTACATTCCCGATGACGCAGAAGAACATTCCCTCCTCGTCCATTAGGTAGTCTCTGTCCCTGAAGCAAGACTTAACCCTACTAGAGCCTAGGGTCATGTTGTTACACTCTCATGATCTCAGGTCATCAACGACTTCTTAAGCATATCATAATCCGTCTTGCCAGAAGCAAAATAACTGCCGGTCTTCCTATTGAAAACACATATGGAGCCGGGAGCGAAGAAGGCAGGATCCAGCTTAGACCAGTCGAAGTCAACTTCCTTCAGGGTCTCGTAGGAGGTCTTCCCATAATAAGCGGAGGTTGAGGCGGGGGCTTTCTCCACGAACTCCTTTAGCTTGGAATCGTCGTCGAAATCAACCATGTAAGCTGTTGCTCCTCCATATATTAGGGCATCCTCCTCCCTAGCTAGGGTTACCCTCTCATCTGGGTGAATTGGCATTACTGGAGCAGATCCCGTGCCGAAGATGACTTTCTTGGGGTCGAACCCAAGATAGTCGAGCCTGTACATCCCTACTTCAGCTATCCTCCCAGATACTTGGACTGAGCCAGCAGTTGAGTTCGTAGTCGTCAGTACTAGGTATACATCCTCAGCCTTGACACCGCACTTCTCGGCTACGTACTTTGCCACTTCATCTCCTGGCATCTTGTTAGTCTCTAAGATTAAGATGGCTACGTCGCTCTCGTCCCTGTACTCTATCTTCTCGTAAACCTTCTTTGGCTTAAGAGCTAGGGCTCTAGCTGGTCCGGATGCCATGCAGAAGAAGTTTTCCGCTTTAACACCCCATCCTGCCAGCTGGGAACCTAGCAAGGAGATAGCAGGGTAGTCTGTGCTGACGAAGATTGTTGGAAGGGTTATCCCTCCATAATCCTTTAACGATAAAGTGGCTTTTCCTAGACCTCCCATGGCTATCTCAGTGAGCTTAAGGCCAGTTATCAGGCCTCCTTCAACCTTAAGACCTGTGTCAATGACCGTAGCTCCGCATGGTAGTTGCTCCACAGCTATCCGATAATACTCAGGGTCGCTTAACAGCTCATCTACTATCCTCATGGTCTGCTTATTTACGCTTATACCAGACATCTACTCCACCTCCAACAACTCCTCATAAAACTTCAGGTGAGGATTGGAGGGCTTGTGAATGTAGAGCCTCCCCCCACAACCTAGGGAGGCGAGGGCGTCCCCAACAAAGAGGTAGAAGGGTCCCTCTATCTTCTCCTTCTTGACCTTAGCCTTTGGAACCACGTCATCTATGTAAAAGCCTGGAAGGACGCTGGGCAACTTTCCGCAGATTACTATTGAGCCTCCTGACATGTGCGCTCCAGCCTTTCCTTCACAGTTCCCTCTTATGAGGATCTTTCCTCCCATCATTTCTGAGCCAGGGAAGGGCCCTGAGTCCCCATCTATAATTATGGTTCCTTTTACCATCCCGTGGCCTACACGAGCTCCAGCAGATCCATGAATTATTATGTATCCGTTCTTCATCCCTTTCTTTCCGACCTTCCCTCTAAGTCTTCCCCCGACAAATGAGCCAGCGTTTCCAAACACCTCAATGGTACCTCCTTCCATCTCAGCTCCAAGCCAAGATCTAACGTTTCCCTTTACCTCAATGGTACCTCCCCTCATCCACCTTCCTAAGTAGTGGCCAGCAGACCCGTTTATGATTATTGAACCTCCACTCATCTTCTCCCCTATCCTGCAGACCTTCCAAACATCCCCCTCTATCACTATTTGCGTCTCCTCAACGCTACTCGCTGGACTGCCCTGTATTTCGAAGAGGTCGCCCAGCTTCCTTATGAAGCCTCCTTCATAGACTTCTAGGGAGCCTATTTCATCTAGGCTCTTACCAGCAAACTCATCCGGGGCTATGCACTTGGCATCGACCAAAACCTTGAAAGACTCCTTAGGCTTGAGGACAACCGGCATAACGATCAACCTCCAACAACAATAGGCTCAGGATATCTTATCTCGCTCTCATCTATGATGTAGTTGGAGAACTGGATTGTATACCACTCCTTGAACCTCTGCTTAACCTCCTCCTCCACTTCCTTCATGAGGTCCTCTCCAAGCGCCTTGCTCTTCACGTAGAAGGTCCTTCCATAGGTCGTCTTGGCGATTTTTCCGTTCATGACAACAATTTCTCCGTCCTTTATTGTACAATAAGCGTATTTGAAGGCCTTGACTATCTTTTCGGGATCTTTCGCGCCCTCAGCTGGGTCTAAATCGTATATGGCTATGTCGGCATCAGCTCCCTCTCCCAAGTGACCTTTCCTTTCCTCTAGGCCAAGTAACTTTGCAGGAGCTGCCCTAGTAACGATAGCTATCTCATAAAGCGAGTACTCCCTATCTATGTCTGGGAGAACTGATCTCCTCTTTGCTGTCTTGTTTATTTTCTCAAAAACCTCTTCCCTTGCCTTCTTACTCATAAGCCATGAGATGAGCCTCGGATACCTTGTGAAGGGACCTCCATTTGGATGGTCTGTAGTCGGAATTACCCTCCATGGATCCTTTATCAGGAGAGCTAGCTCAAGGCCTATGCACCATTGAACCGCATTAACAACAGATCTCTTCTTGTACTTGAATGGAACGATGCCGGAAGCAGATTCAACTTCAACTTCCGATCCTGCCCACTTCTTTATCGGAGTCATGTGGAAGAGGGCGAACTCAAAGGGAGCATCAGCTGTCATCGTAGTCGCTCCCCCGAACATTATCTGACCTATATCTACGCTCACGTGATCGTGGGAATTCACGTAATCAGCTATCTCAGGAGCTCCACTTCTCAAAGCTGGCCAGTTGTCTCCTTTGTATGAGTTAAACTGTGCGTGGGTGACGTGTATCACAATGCCATCACCCATTCCCTCAAGGGCCTTCATCGTCTCCAGAGTTGTGGTGTAGTTGCCTGGAATGCCGAGCCTGTTGCAATGAACGTGGATCGAATGCGGAAGTTTCAACATCCTGTTTACCTTACACAACCCGGTGATTATCTCTCTGGGAGTTATGCCGAAGCTGGGGATCTCGTCATCAAGGTCCAGGCCATAACCCTTGCCGAGGCTCCATAATTCAGCAACGCCAGGATCAACTAGCTTCAGGGCGTATCCCTTTATGGCATCCAGCAACCAAGCGATGAAAGCGGCACACTTCTCAACTTCTCCTTTGCTTAGATAGTCCAGGACGAACCAATTGGAATCAACAAGCGGGAAGCAGGCCTTATCCAGAATTGGGATGTCGTTTAGCTCCTCGTGGGTGTGCCTTGTTTTCAAGGGGGGAGAGGCTGGCTCTATAACAGTAGTCCAGCCCATTCTAGCGTACTTATATCCAATTGGAGCAACGGTAGGCGTGGTTTTTCCAGTGCCAGACCTCTTAACCCCAGTAATGGCTTTAATGAAGCTTATGTAATGATCCTCCGGTCTCAACAACCTTCCAACGTTTACTTTCGCTCCAGCAATGTGAGAGTGAAGGTCTACCCCTCCAGGCATAACCACCTTTCCGCTTGCGTCGATTACCTTCGCACTTCTCTCATCTATCTTGCTTGCTTCAACTATCTTTCCGTCCTTAACCCCGATGTCCAGTTTTTCTCCCTTTACCCCATTTATCGGGTCGAAAACATAACCTCCCTTGATTAAGATCTCCATATCAGGCACCTCTTAACTCCCTTACCTTTTCTAAAAGCAAGGAGAGGATTTCCTCGTCGCTAAGCACCCCCTCCGGTGGATCTACTACTTTTTTCATTCTAAGCGATACTCCATCCATCCTGTAGGCACTTCCCTCTTTTTCTATGCCGACGAACGAGGAAGGTATGAAGACCTGAGCTATCGTGGCAGTAACGTTGAATTTTGGATCTACAACTACGACCGGTATCTTAGCTAGGTTCTCAGCCGCTTCCTTAGGAAGATGTGCCAGAGGGTCGGAGGCTACGATAAGGGCAGCGTCCACATCTCCATTTGACAGGAGCTCAGTCACCGTCCAGATGGCTGGGTCATGTCTCGGGAACTTCCTCATGTAGTCCACGCCGAAGGCGTAGCCTGTCATCCACAAGCTGACGTTACATGCCCCAGTAACGTTGAAGTGTCCTCTCATCGGGCAGAGGACGAACTTAGTCCACTCGTTAAGGTCTTGAACCAGCCTTATGATGTTCTCTATCGTTTCGTCCTTTCCTGGACTCATAGTAACGCCTACTCCGAAGAAGACCGCTCCGAACTTGGCAGTCCTCATGATCTCTGCCAGCTCGTATATCTTCTCCACAGGAACTCCAGCTACCTCCTTTGCCTCGATATCAAGCTCCCTCACAGCCATCCTTAAGGCGGAGATGAGCTCATAGTCCTGGCCTGGTTTTACCCTGATGAAGAGATCTGCCATCTTAGCAGCGGGAGTTTCCCTCACGTCCACAACGACGACCTTCCTATCCTTCCTTCCCTTAATGAAAACCCCCCTTGCAAGGGCGCTGTACCTCATTAGATGTCTAAGATGGGCGTTCAGTGGATTGCTTCCCCAGTAAATTATGAGATCTGCCCTGTTCCTTATCTGACCCAATGTAGCTCTTACTGTTCCGACTCCTTGTACCCCGAGAACCGTTGGACCATGACATACTGAAGTGGTATTGTCTATTACCCCTCCAAGGAGCTCAGCAAGTTCTATACCAAGTTCATTTGCCTCTATAGAGGTGGAACTCCATCCATAAAGCAGTGGATACTTTGAGTTAGCTAGTATCTTAGCTGCCTCCTCGATTGCCTCCTCCAGGCTCACCTTCACGAACTCCCCATCCTTCCTCACTAGAGGATGAAGTGCCCTCTCCTTCCTGTGATCTAAGAACTTAGCTGAACCTATGGCACATGCTTTCCTTACCTCTACGATAACTCCTCCTTTAACAAGGACTTCAACGTCGTCACACAAACAGCCACAGAAGGGGCAGACCACATCCTTAATGAGCTGCTCTTCTCCGCCCTCTCCTCCCGAAACTTCCTGACCAGCAAGTTTTGAAAGATCTACCTCCAGGCCATAGTGTTTCCGAATAAGTTCCTCCAAGCTCACTACCCTCTCTTCCGTTGGACAGATCTCCGCCTCAATTCCCTTGTATGTGGGCATTCCAGAACCATCTGTCTCGGAGTCTATGACTACATTTACCCATGGGCTGTATGGAGCGAAGGCTATTCCAGGATGTCTTCCTTTAGCTGCAATCGCCTTTAATACGACTTCTCCATGTGCTGTTTTTACAAGAACTGGGCTTCCCGCGCTTACTCCAAGTCTTCCCAAGTCTTCTGAATCCAGCTCAATTACAGCGACTTTTTCAGCGTACTCATCTCTTAGTTTCCCGTGCTCTCCCTCAACTCCCTGCTCCACAGTCCTTCCTGTGACCAGCGTAAGCTTCAGCGACTTCAAGAGATATCACCCAACTCCTTAGCTTTTTCTATGGCGTCGTAGAGGTTCATCTTGTATGGTCCGAGCTTTCCTCCGTAGTTCGCTGCTGTTATCTTCTTCACACCCTTCACCTTCGAGGCTCCTATTATTCCAGCTCCCATTGCAGTCTCTACAGCCTTTACGCTTAATCCGTTGATCACTATCTCGTAAACGCATTTTACATCAGGGGGAACTAGTGTGTCAGGGACCTTATCCCTTATCGCCGGGCAGAAGAGGTGGTTCGTCGTTGCCCCGAGCTTTGGGTACTTTAAGGAGCCCACCTTAGAACCGGACCTGACTATCCCACCTGG
>Ga0180302_10001185_pt1 | contig 12276 bp, 12 predicted proteins | sample GuaBasSediGuay17_FD_121794 | JGI IMG/M metagenome (GOLD analysis project Ga0180302, IMG submission 121794) | Subseafloor sediment microbial communities from Guaymas Basin, Gulf of California, Mexico - Guay17, Core 4571-4, 12-15 cm | ecosystem: Environmental > Aquatic > Marine > Hydrothermal... | reverse complement strand
GCCCTTGAAGCTCTTTCAGGAGATGGATAAGCTGGTATGTCATGGGAGTCAAACTTCTTTCTAAAAGCCTTTGACATTTCAGCCTCTCCCACATCACATGCAACAACAGGCTTATCATAGTTCTTTATAACTTCAGCTATTTTTTCTGGGAGGTCAAATGAGATCAGTGGTGGATGATGCAGCGCTATCAAAACTACTCCATGAACATTCTCGTCTTCCATAAGTATCTTCATTGACTCAACGTACATTCTGGTGTCAGCGGAACCTGTTAAGTCAATTGGGTTCTTATAGACTGCGAATGGAGGCAGTATCTTATCCCTTTTCAGCTGCTCAAACTTTTCAAGAGTTTCTTCAGAAAGCTGGACTACGTTAAGCCCCAAAAACTCAAGAGCATCAGCAGCCATCACTCCAGCCCCTCCACCGTCGGTTAATATTGCAATGTTTCTTCCCTTAGCTGGAGGTTGCATTGCTAATGCTTTTCCAAAGTCGAAAAAGTCCTCCATAGTTTCCGCTCTTACAACGCCGCATTGCTTGAAAGCCGCATCATATATACGGTCCGAACCAGCTAAAGCAGCTGTATGTGAAGCGGCAGCCCTTGAGCCGGCTTCAGTTCTACCAGCCTTGAATACTACTATAGGCTTTTCCTTGACAACTTTCTTCGCTGCTTTCATGAATCTTCTGCCATTTTCAATGGATTCAACGTAAATAAGTATGGCCTTTGTCGTGGGATCCTTTGCCAGATACTCCATTAAGTCTGCCTCATCCACATCCATTTTATTTCCATAGCTTATGAACTTGCTAACTCCTATTCCCTCACCTTTCATATAGTCTAGAGCAGCTACACCAAATGCCCCGCTCTGACTTATCAGAGTTATATAACCTTTATCAGGTCTTGGTGTGGCCAACATTAGCTTTCCTTCAGCTTCCTTGTATTGTGGAACGAACATTGTATCTACTCCAGTATACGCGTCGAATACTCCGAGACCATTTGGTCCTATTACTCTGATGCCATATCTTTCACATATCTCCTTAACTTTATTTTCGAGCTCGACATTTCCTATTTCACTAAATCCAGCGCTTATGATAATGGCAGCCTTAATACCTTTTTTGCCACAGTCTTCCATAACTTGGGGGACAAACGGTGCTGGAACTATAACCACCGCTAGATCGACGCTTCCAGGAATATCAGTTACGGATTTGTAACATTTAAGGCCTAGAACCTCCCTGTGCTTGGTGTTAACCGGATAAATTTCAGCCTTTAGAATACCCTTTTCCTTGTTTTCTATAAAGTTTTTGAGTGTTACATTTCCAGGCTTACCCTCAGTTGCAGAGGCTCCTATTATGGCAACTCCCTTTGGATTGAAGAACTTATCAAGTATTTCTATGTCCTCGGACATTTTAACCACTTCCTTCAGGAATTTCAAGTTCTTTCTTAAGAGCGGTTTCCAGCATTTTTTCAACTACTTTTTGAGGTAATATAAGGTCTTCGCGCCTATATTTTGTAGGCCTAATTATTATTAAGCCTATGCCATCTCTAATATCTATTTCGTACATTTTAAGGTCGTGCTGAGTTTGCCTCATTTTCTCTACCATTACGAATCTCTTGAGAACCCCTTCACGAATAGATTTTCTGAACCTTATGATCCCATCTGCTACATGCTCTATTCCAAATCCAAATCCTAGCCCTGTTGTAATTGCATATTGGCTTGTGGCGATGGTTGTGAAATTCCATTTAGTCAGAACTTTTTTGACATAGTAGGAGTCTCTGCGTGCCATTGCTGGGGCTGCAAGCCAGAAAGCGGACATTGAATCTATAACTAGACGGGCATCCCCATATCCAAGTTTCTTTTTAGCTTCGACTATCTTTTTGAGGAGTTCAGTTAGCTCTAGGGAGTGAATGCTCCATTTATCTTCTTTTGCACCCATTAGTGCATCTATGATTATAAGGGAGCCATCCTCCACGGCTTCCTTGAATGGCATATTGAATTGGCTTGCCTGCCTTATTATGGACTCTTTACTTTCCTCGGTTGTAACAAATATGCAAGGAGTTCCCTCTCTTATACCCTGTGATATGAAATGCATTGAGAATATTGTCTTTCCCGTTCCTGGCTCACCGCAGACTGCTACAAAGAAGCCCTTTGGAATCCCACCTTGAATAAGTTTGTCAAAGGATGGAATTCCAGTTGAAAGCCTTTCTATAGTTGGCATTCTAAACACCTGTGCAAGTTCAATAATTAATTATAAGCTTGAAGGATGATAGTTTTAAACAGTTAAGCAAAGTATAGAGACTAAACACACTCTCGGGGGTTTAATATGGAGAGAAAAGAGCTTGTACAGCTATTAGAGAAGTACTGCAACTTGAACGGAATCTCAGGATTTGAAAACGAGATACGAGAGAATCTAAAAAACGACTTAAAGGAATATGTCGACGAGATCAAGGTGGATAAGTTTGGAAATATCATGGGAATAAAGTATGGAAAAGACAGAGAAAAAAAGCTTATGCTTGCAGCGCACATGGATGAAGTCGGGCTCATAGTCAAGCTAATTGATAAAAATGGGTTCATAATGTTCTCCAAGATAGGGGGCATCGACGACAGAGTACTTCTCAGTCAGCCAGTTCTCATATTGACAGAGAAAGGCCCTGTTAGGGGAATCATTGGTTCAAAACCTCCGCACATACAGAAGGAAGCTGAAAGAGCCAAGGCCATACCGGCAGACAAGCTGTTTATAGACGTGGGAGCTGACAGCAAGGAAGAATGTGAAAAAATGGGAATTAAAATTGGGGATCCCATAGTCTTTGACTTCAAAGCCAGCACTTTGGGAGAGCATAAGTTCTGTGGAAAAGCTTTAGATGATAGAGCTGGATGTGTCGAGCTGATAGCAGTAGCTGAACAGCTTGCTGGAGAAGAGACAGAACATACTATTTACTTCGTGGGTACAGTTCAGGAAGAAGTCGGTCTTAGAGGGGCAAGGGTTGCAGCCTATGCCATTTATCCAAATGTAGCAATTGCAGTTGATGTGACCATAGCTGGAGGGGTTCCAGGGTTAACAGAGTATGAGGCACCTGTCAAGATGGGAAAAGGGCCGACAATAGTTGTTGAGGATCGTGGCTTGATAACGCATCCAAAAGTGTTAAGCTGGATCGTGAAGGTAGCTGAAGAGAATAAAATAAAGTATCAACTGGAGACAGGTTTGACTGGTACAACCGATGCCGCTGCAATGTCCCTTGTTAGGGCAGGTGTACCAGCTGGGGTGATATCTGTTCCTACGAGATACATACATAGCGCTCCATGCATGATAGACCTAAGAGATATTGAGGAAACTATAAAACTGATAACGAAGTGTTGCTTAGAAAAGTTGCCTCTGTAGATTAAGGAAGAAGGTGGAGGGATTCCATGGAGATCTTGAAATACTTGAAGGACATAAAGTACTGGATAGCTAGGGCAATTCTGGGACTAATAGTGTTTATATTACTAGTGACCATACCCGCGGCAATGAGCACGTGGCTCAGAGATGCTCTCTTCTACACTGCGCTCACTTTGGCGGTGATTCTAGGACTGGTAAGTATGGGAGCCTCGTATAAGAGTGGAGCTGCGAGTGTACTTATTTCAATGATTACTCTAGCGTTGATCATAATTGGCTTTTATGCCATTCATGTTAAACTCTACGAGATAAACCAGGCTGCGATGAACCTCCTGCTAATATACTTGACACCTCTAATAATAGCAGAAGTTCTTATTAAATAATCGATAGAAATGCCCAGAACTCCACTTGACAATTTCTTTTACCCATCCTCAGTTGCAGTTATAGGGGCTTCTGCAAACCCTCAGAAGATAGGCCACATGATACTGAAGAGCATTGTTGAATCCAACTTCAAGGGAAAAGTTTACCCTATTAATCCAAAAGGCGGCGAGATACTGGGGCTTAAAGTTTACAGAAGCGTGCTTGAGATCCCGGATAAGGTGGACTTAGCAGTCATAGCAGTGCCTCCAAAGATCGTGCCTCAAGTAATCGATGAGTGTGGAAAAAAGAGAATAAAAGCTGCTGTGATTATAAGTGGAGGATTTAAGGAGACTGGAGCTGAAGGAGCTGAACTTGAAAGAAAAACAGTTGAAACAGCTAAAAAGTACGGGATTAGGATTATAGGGCCCAACTGTATAGGAGTGTTCTGTCCGGAAAATGGTATAAACACGTTTTTCCAAGTCAAGGAGCGCATGTTGAGACCTGGTCCAGGAGGGATAGCATTTTTAACCCAGAGCGGAACATATGGCTGCACTCTTCTCGAATGGATAGCGGAAAGCCCTGGAATTGGTGTAAGCAAGTTTGTAAGCTATGGGAACAGATGCGATGTTGATGAAACTGAGCTTGTAAGGTATCTATCTAAGGATCCTAAGACTAAAGTTATTGCATTATATGTTGAAGGGCTGAGTCATGGCAGAAAGTTTATGGAAGCAGCTAGAGAAGCTGCTAAATACAAGCCTGTGATAATGTTAAAGGCTGGGAGAACTAAGAAGGGTTCTCAAGCAGCGGTTTCACACACAGGGCATCTCTCTGGAGAGTATAAGATCTATCAGGCAATGTTTAAGCAAGTTGGAATAATAGAGGCAAGAAATATGGAGGAGCTCTACGATTTTGTCAAGATATTCTCTATGCAACCGCTGCCTTCAGGCTCTAGGGTGGCTATGGTGAGTAACGGAGCAGGCCCCTGTGTATTTGCAACCGATATGATAGATTCATCTAATGTGCTTGAAATCGCCAAGTTAAGTGATGAAACTGTAAAGGAGATAAGAGAGAAAATACCTATAGCAGTTATAAGTACATTAGTGGATTTAACTGGAAGTGCTACAACCAGAGACTATGAAGTGGCCTTGGAAGCTATAGCTAGAGACAATAACGTTGATATAATAATGCCATTTTTTGTATTCCAAGATACTCCTCTTGGAGAGGATATCGTAGATGTCTTAGATAGATTGAAGAGGTATGGTAAACCTATAATAGTATGCGCCGGTGGAGGGCCTTTTACACGTAGAATGAACCAAGAAATCGAGAAACATGGAATACCAACCTATCAGACACCTGAAAGAGCTGTAAGAGCAGCTGAAGCGCTGGTAACCTATGTAATGTACAGGAAGGAGATAAAACTATAATAAGTTGAATATTTCCTCTGTAACTTCTCCAACAGGGTCTAGTGATGAAAGATCTGAGCTTATCTTTTCACATTTCTTGAACGTTGAACCATCGTTTATGAGCTCGTCTAGAGCCTCCTCGATAGTGCGCACGTTCAGTTTGTCGTCTTCTATCACTTTAGCTATACCAAGTTTCTCTACTGACCTAGCGTTGCTTTCATGTTCACTATGGTATGGTGTAGGTATAACTATCATTGGCTTGCCATAGTACATGCACTCACTTAATGTATTATGCCCTCCTCTGCTCACAACTATGTCACTTGCCTTTAACATTTCAAACCTGTTGTTTAGCCATCCATATATCCTAACGTTGCCCTTCTTGTACATTAGCCTATCTGACTTCGGAGAGCCATAGCTTAGCACCACCTCAATTTCCCTTTTCCTGATTTTCGAGAATATTCTGGCAAGTCGTTTAGCAAGTGACGTTCTCTCAAGCAGCGTTCCACTTATGGGAGCGAATATGAGAATTGAATCCTTGTTTTCAAGAACTTTATCTCTTAACTCGTCTCTAGGTGGAAGCTCATCGGGGCGCTTTGGTATAATGGATCCGATGAGCTTGACTTTCTTTTTGAAAGTTTTAGGTATTCTAATGTAATCTTTTGCAATCGTATATGGCTCAGGGAAGTCAGGAACCAGTATACGTGATGCCATAGACCATAGGAACGAGAGAGTTCCCATGCCCATAGTTTCACTAAGCCTTCTAACTAAGTCTCTGACCTTTGATTGAGATGGAACTTTCATGAAGAATTGATGTATCAGCAATATAGATGGGACATTCAGCATTTTCGCAGCCAATATAGATGTCAAACGGGTATCAGCTATAACAACGTCTGGTGAAAAGCTGCACATAACTTTCACTTCATGAAGCATCTGCTTGAAGAATTTTGGCAATATATCTAGTCCTGATCTTTTAACGGTTAACTTTACGTTGACGCTCCCGTCAGGATTTTCTATGAATGATAGTGGAGGAGCTTCCTTGACAGGAAAGCCTGTTTTCTCAACAAATAACAGGCCATCTAAGTATGTTGAGAAAAGTATATCGACATCGCCGTCAAACATCTTCTTGAGGCGTTCAGCTACTGGAAGGCATCTTCCAGCGTGACCTAACGCTATTCCACAAGGAGCGAAATAGACTCTAAAGCGCTTATTATTGTAAATAAGTGAAGAAGACAATGGTACTAAAAATATAGAAGGCAAATCTAGTAACATGCTCTTGAAAACATTCTTAAGCGTAGATGATACTTGAGTACAAACAGTCGAAAGTAGCTCCCTTATAAATGCCATTGACTCAGCTATAGCTGCGGCTAGGTCATCTACTTGGATCATGTACATCGGTGAGAAAATCGAGGAAAAGTGCATGTAGGCTAATTGTATGGAGAAAACTTGTAAAAGAGGGATAAAGCTTGTTAGAATGATAAAAGTTAGGAGGAGTACCTTCTTACTCATTTAACTCTTCCTCCAGTTTTCGCTCGATAACTTCTCCCCTAGGGTTTAGCTCGGAGAAAACCTGAGCTTGGAAAGTATATATTCTGACATCTTTTCTAAGCCATGAATCTGGTGGAAGAAACGCTTTAATACAGCACTCGCAAAGGAATGTCTCAGGATCCCATTTATACTCTACTGGAACCTGTGGTAAGAGAAGTCCTTTATATGGTCCATGCTCCACTATTAGTCCATCTCTTCCAATCTTTATTAATGAGGGATATTGTCTGGGGTCATCTACTTCGAGTAGCTTCGGCTTCGTTAACACGCTAACCTCTACAACTATACTTGTAAGCTCACTCAAGGAGACGGGGTTGAAACGGGGGTCGTTAACGGCTGCATCGATTGCAGAGTCGATGGTTGCCTCTACGAGTGGAAAGAGAGGATATGGGCGCCCTATGCACCCTCTAAGCTCTCTCACAGTTTTCTCATCTAACTTATATAGCTTTTCAAGAGTGACAAAAACCCCTCTTTTATCCCAGAGCCTACTAGGGGTATCCTTTGGAGGTGAAATCCTACGAGCATCTTTAATGTAGCTTTCTACAGCTTTCCTAGCTAGTTTGACTAGAAACTCTCCCTCTTTGAGCGTTAGTTTTTCCTCACTCATTTTTGGCCACTTGTAGAGTTCTGTTTATATTCTTCCAATGTTTGCCTATCCAATACTCCTTATTACATTTTCTACATACCCATAATATCTTTGAGCCTTCACTAGTTTTGAGCGTGAGTTTTTCATTGCATATGGGGCAGCGTGTTCGCTCAGCATTAAACTTGATTTCAATAATTCCCATTTCACGTAGTTTTCTAAGCTGCATCGCTATCTCCATGTTGCTGTCTATGTAGCATGCGTTAAAGCCCCTCTTACAAGCTGTAATAAATAAATCTTTGTCTCCGGTAATCAATATTGCATCTGGAGTTTTAGCCAGCTTATTGAGAATCTCGTTATCGGATTCGTCTCGTATATATAGAGTATTGTATCCTAGAATGCGGAGAAACCTTGTGAGCTTACCTAGCATTGCATCAACTAACAGTATCTTTTCTCCTCCACTCATTGATCACTTCTCCAGGTTTTACATTCTCATAAACTACCCTATCACGCATGACAATCATACCATTCACTATAGTGATAGATGGAATGCCTTTAACCGTCACCCCTTCAAATGGCGTTAACTTTGACATAGAGTAGAGATCTTCTCCTCTAATTTTCCATCTTGCCTTCATATCGACTATAGTTAAGTGCGCCCTTGACCCTTCATATATATCATGCTTTAAACCGAGCAACTTGCAAGGGGCATCGTGCAAGACTCTTTTAACTAGCGAGAGACTAATCACGCCCTTATTGACTAAGTTTAAGAGGAGAGGCAACATCGTCTCCGCACCAGCTATTCCAGGAGGAGCTTTTGTAACATCCTCAGCTTTCTCAGTTAAAGCGTGTGGGGCATGGTCACTTGCAACGATATCTATCAAACCTTTGGAGAAATATCTCAGTAGTCTTCTACGGGTATGACTTGACCTTAGCGGAGGCGTAACCTTAGCAACACTCTTGAATTTACCCAAGTGCCTTTTACTTAGGAGAAGATGATGGGGAGTTACTTCCATAGTTAAATTCTTTAACTTCCTCTTGTTTTCAAGAATAAGTTTAACTGTGGAAGGCAATGTCACATGGCATATGTGTGCTTTCAATGCTCCATCATGTTGATTCATGAACTTAACTAACCAGTTCAAGATGTATTTTACCGCCGATGTTTCAGCAGAAGCTTTCATAGGCCAACTGCCACCGGTTTCTCGAGTATCTTCGGCATGAAAAGCTACTACAATAGTTTCAGATGAAACTTTAGAGAAGACCTCTGAGAGTTCCCTTTCATTATATGGGTTGAAGTCTAGGAAGTAGGTTCTTGAAAAGTCTATCTTGAAAAAGTATGTCAAGGTTACCAGCTTGAGTATGTCTCTCTTGCTAGGAAAAGCTGAAAAAAGCACATTTACATGAAGCCTTCCCTTAGCCTCATCGATTCTTTTAACCAGTGTCCTATAAGAGTTCACCGGAGGAAGAGTATTTGGCATATCTACAGCACATGTTACTCCTCCAGCTGCTAAGGCCATCGTCCCCGTTTCAAGAGTCTCCTTATAGCTTAGCTTGAAGTCCCGTAAATGCACGTGAACATCAACCAGACCTGGTAAAACTATGTTACCTTTAAGATCTACTCTCTCATCTGCGTGTTCATGTACTATTCTTGAAATTTTTATGATCGAGCCGTTATCTATACCGATTTCAGCTGGTACAAGCTGATCTTCTATAAGAAGCTTCCCATTTTCTAGCTTTAAGTCAATTGTCATTAGCTAAGTTCTATGAGTTTGACCATTATATCCCTTTCAGTAACGATTCCAACTATGGTTCGCTTCTCTGAAATTATTGGAAGAGCGCCAATGTTGTTCCTGGTCATGAGCTCAAGTGCTTCACTTATTGTCATGGTTTCCCCAGCTGTGATCACAAACGGAGTCATTATCCTGTTTACTGGAGTTTGTAGCAGCTCTGATAGTTGAGGTAGTTTAGCTATCTTGAAGGCCATCTCGGATGCAAAGAACTTTACTACGTCCATGCTTGTGAGAATTCCTGTGAGCTGGAACTTTTCATTGAGTGCTGGAAGCCTCCTAAACCCAAACTCTATCATGGTTCTGCAAGCTTTCATAAGTGGGGCGTTCTCTGATATTGAAATTACATCTCTGCTCATGATTTCGCTTATTGGGCTACCTATTCTAGTTCCGCTTAGGATTCGGAGAATATCTCGCTCAGTAATTATCGCTTTTAGAATATCATCTTCATCAACTATAGGTACACCGCCAATGTTATGCTTAAGCATTATCTCAATGACATCATCGATGGATGCGTTCTCATACACGAAAATTGGTGGAGTGTGCATTATCATCTCTATTGGCGCGTTCAATGCCTTGTAGAGGTTTCCATAATATCTTTTCTCTACTATTTTGTACTTGTCCCCTCCTCCAAAGTAATTGACGATGTCAGTTGAAGTCAGCATTCCTATAAGCTTTTTAGAACCTGCGTCAACCACTGGGAGTCTCCTAAAATTCTTTTCACTTAGTAGCTTCACAGCATTTATTACAGGAGTAGTTTTGCTAACGCACACTGGATTGAGGGTAGCTATTTCGAGAAGTTCGGATGGTCTCTCAGGCTTCTTTGACCTATGTTTGCGTGGGCCAACTTCTTTAACGGGTTTTGAATAGGATGGTCTCCTATACATTTAGATCACTACTCAGATTCTTCCTCGGAGAGAGCTAAATAACATTCAGGACATAGAAATCTATCATCGACTCTTCTAAGTTCAGAAGACCATGATCCACATTCATCACAGAAGCCAGAATATGCGGCTTCAGCTCTCTCCATAACCTCTGTTGGAGCCTTGTAAGAAAGTATTTCCATGAGGGCTGGCATTACTTTCTGTATGTCAGTCATTGTAAGTATACCCACTATCTTACCTTGAGCATCCTTCACGAGTAACCTCTTCGTTCCATGCCTGTTCATTAGATCCAGTGCTTCACGTAGGGAAGCTTCCTCGTCAATTGTAATGAGAGGGGTGGACATTATCTTTTCAGCTTTAGTTGATAATGGTAAACCCTTTGAAAGAGCTCTTGTGATAATGTCTCTCTCAGTTACTATTCCTATGGGATCTCCTGTTTCCTCTGAAACTACAATCACGCTTCCAATGTTATACTTTGTCATTAGTTTGCTTAACTCAACTATGTCTGCGGTTTGTGGAGCAGTTATCAAATTTTCACTCATGATATTCTTTACCTTTAGTGTATACTCCTCGCTCATTATTCTCTAACATAATTTCATTTACTTAAAGCTAAAAGCTTTTTCCATAAGCTTAACGGAGCGTTTATTGTTGAGAAGCAACGCCAAGTTATGAACTGTGGATGAATCAAACTCAAGACCAGCTACTTTGAGAACTTTCTCAAGTCTCCTAAGCATGTGAACCAATTGTTGATAGTCATCACTGGTAAAAGCCACTGAGGAAGCGTACTTACTCTTACCTCTAGCAACCTTGTATGAATTTATCAGGCCCTCAGCTAAGAAAATTAGCCCTTCATCCTGAGCATTATCACAGTTTTCCCTCAAGGAGGCAACTATCTTAAGAGCTTTTTCCACATTTCCTTCAGATAATGCCTTTAGCACACTTTTAATGGAATATTTGCCATCACGTCTCTTCGACATCCTCTATGCCACGCTCCGTTATTTTGAACACAGCTTCTCTTATTGGGAGATGCGGGCTTGCAACTACTCTGGCCACTCTTATGTTGTCTCTGCTGCTTCTAAGGGATATTCTTGTTGTGCTAGTGTGGGCAACTATATGGCCTCCCACGTGAATAGTTGGTTCAAACATGAAAACTGCATCTGGTCTAGCCATCACTTGATTAGTTACAACAACCACCAGATCAAATGCCAAGCTCAGCCTTAGCAGGTCATGCATGTGAACATTTAGAAGCTGTTGCCTTACAGCCAACGTTTCTCTACCAACATACTCGCTTCTGAAGTTTGATGTTAGGGAGTCAACTATGATGAGCTTGATGTTCTCATCCTTTATGAACTTTCTAGCTTCTCTTATCAGAAGCATCTGGTGATGAGAGTTAAATGCTGCTCCCCTTATAACGTTGTGTAAGGCTTCATTTGGATCAATGCCGAAGCGTTCAGCTATGAGCTTGATTCTCTGTGGGCGAAAGCTATTTTCAGTGTCTATGTATAGGCAAGCTCCCTCCAGCCCACCCTCCTCTCTTGGAAGCTGTACTGTAACTGCCAGCTGATGGCATATCTGAGTTTTACCGCTTCCGTAGGGGCCAAATATTTCAGTTATAGCTCTACTTTCAAATCCTCCTCCAAGTATGTCATCAAGAGCCCTGCATCCACTAGTTAACCTAGGTGATGAAATGTATCTCTTGAAAATTTCATCTCCTCTCTCAAACTTTAGAAATGAGCCTATAGCCTCTCTTGCAGCTTTAACTATTTTCTCAGCTGTGGCTTTTCCTATGCCTGTATCTTGGGACAGCTGCTCCGGTGGGGTTATGGCAATGTACTCTATGCTAGTATACCCTTGCGCTCTAAGCTTGGCAGCTGTTGAAACACCTACGCCTGGAAGATCCTCTATGGTTATTATCTTTCGCTTACTTTTTCCCTTACTTTTTACTGATGGACTCTCGCTCACTATTATCCCACCAACTATAGAGAAGAAAGGGGAAGTTTAAATATTGAAAATTTAAATGATTCGCGTAACGAGGAGAGAGATCTGTGAAAGTATTAGGCAGCGAATATTTCACATACTTTTTTGTCAATTACTTGTACAAGTTTGTCTAGTCCATCACCGGTTTTCGCGGATATAGGGACTACTTCAAATGGAACCATTTCTGAAATGAACTTTTTCTTTTTCTCAACTAGCTGGGGGGTTACCTGGTCTATTTTGTTCAGAACAACAATTAGGTTATCTGGATCTTTGCCTTTAATCTCTTTTAGAATGTTCATTCCCTCATCCACCTTAATGGTTAAGGTCTCCAAGGAGTCGTTTACATCAAGGAAGAATAGTATAAGGTCTGCCATTTTAAT
>Ga0180302_10001184_pt1 | contig 12277 bp, 10 predicted proteins | sample GuaBasSediGuay17_FD_121794 | JGI IMG/M metagenome (GOLD analysis project Ga0180302, IMG submission 121794) | Subseafloor sediment microbial communities from Guaymas Basin, Gulf of California, Mexico - Guay17, Core 4571-4, 12-15 cm | ecosystem: Environmental > Aquatic > Marine > Hydrothermal... | reverse complement strand
TTCTTAAAGGGAATGATATTTCGTCAAAAACAGTGTTGTTAAACAAAAGATCTTCAGGATTTTGCGGGGCATAGGCGACAAAACCAGCGATATCTCTAAAATTTTTCTTGGTTAGATCTACGCTATTTATGATTATTTTTCCTTTATCTGGTTTGATAAACCCTGTAATAAGTTTAGCTAGTGTACTCTTACCAGCGCCATTTGGCCCCATTATACAGATAATTTCTCCTGAATATGCTCTGAAAGAGATGCCTTTGATTATCCATTTTTCCTTCTTACTATATCGGAACCATACATTATTTAGCTCTAAGATCGGTTTTTCTTTTGTTTTTTTGATAATTTGCTTGGTCTTTGCTCTCAGTATTTTGGTTAGTCTATCCCTTATTAAGGTTTCTTTCTGTTTAAGTATTTCGAGAAACTCTTGAGTTCTTACTTTTTTTGGACTTAATGACAGAATTTCTGATAGAATAACCGTTAAGGGACGTTTTACACCTGTTAAGTTAAAAGAGCTACTAAAAACGTGCTCAGGTTTGTCGTCAAGTATTATTGAGCCATCACGGATAACTATTACTTTATCTACAAAATCAATCACATCATCAGTTCTGTGCTCAGATAAGATCAAAGTTATGTCATAATCTTCCTGAATTTCAGTCAGTGTTAAAAGAAATCTTCTTGCACTATACGGGTCCAGCTGTGAGGTAGGCTCATCTAGCAATAAAACTCTAGGTTGCATAGCGAGCGCAGATGCTAAAGCGACTTTTTGTTTTTGACCCGAGCTAAGAGAAGCTGTATCAGTGTCGTAATAATCTAACATACCTACTAGTTTTAAGGCCCACTTAACTCTTCGCAAGATTTCTTCTCTTGGAAATGCAAAATTTGATAGACCAAAAGCGACTGAACGCCAGACTTTTCTTCCCAATATTTGATCTTCTGGAAATTGGAGGACGGTCGCAATTCCTAGTCTGAATCTTTCTCGAGCTGGAAGATGAGTTATGTCTTCCTCGAAATATAATAAGTTACCCGAGAAGTCACCTGTATAAAAATGCGGAATTAGACCATTGATGGTTCTTAATAAGGAGGATTTCCCTGATCCTGAACGACCCAGTATAAGGACTTTTTCCTTTTGTTGAATTTCCATATTTATGTTCTTTAGAGCGTTCTCTGTCCTGCCCGAGTATCGGAATGATATATTTTTTAGCTTGATCGCCTTAACCACTCTGGAACCCACTCTGGAGGAAGCCTATACACTATAAAAATTGCTCCAAGAACATTAATTAATCCTTGAATGATGTTAAATACGAATGTTAGGAGCAATAATGTTGCAACAGTATATCCAAATAATGAGGCAAATTCATTTATTGGACTAATAAGAATTTCAATCAGTACATAGTTAGCTAGTGTCATTATAATACTTCTAATAACAACTGATAAAGATGCTACTATTAGTACATAAAACTTAGTGTTCATTTGGGGTCCTGTGTCTTGGCCTTTTTTGCTCAACAATTTAATTAAAAGCGCGAGAGGTAGACCATTGGAAGCAATAGCTAAGAACTTAAATACAGCGCCGACAGGGTTTCTTAGTGCTACAATTATGCCAATGATTATGGAAGAAACAAGTGTTGGGGTAGCTCCAAACATTAGCGAGATGATATAAACTGGAAGCTCTGCAATGTCGAACTTTAGATAATAAAGATATATGAACGAGTATTCGATACCGCTTAGCATCATTATTGCTGATAGGGCTGTCAGCATAGATATGTTCGCAATTTCCCTTGAAGTGAGATCTTTCATAGTAATGACCACTTGTAATTAGTCTTTTTCTATGATTAACTGGGTGGAGTATTTATTTGTGGTGTCTAGATAGAAACTAAAATTTTTTTAATTTGGAGGATGCATTCTATTTCAAAGCTACTAGTATAAATGCGTTTCCCATCAGATATTTTCTGTAACAGACATATCTGAAACCTATTTTTTTGAAGAGCTCAGAATAGTGCTCCACATTTTTCATTAGCTCTATGCTTTTTCGTAACCCTACATATAGGTTATTTTTCTTACGGAAAAGGAAAGACAGGATTTTTCCAGCGACTTCGATAAATCTGTGGAAAATGCGAGAAGATAGAGAATTAGGATTATTCGTATCTAAAATTACAACTCGTCCATTTTTTCTTAGAACACGAAAAGCTTCTTTGATGAACAAGGATTTATTAAAGAAGTCTCTAAAAGAGAATACACAGTATATTAGATCTACAGACGAATCCCTAAAAGGAAGTTTTTCCGCAACGCCTATTACAATATTTTGATTAATTCTTCGCGAATAATACGCCATAATCGGCGAGGGCTCTACTCCTAAAACAATTTTATTCGGAATCTTGTTTAATAATTTAATGAATGTTCCAGGCCCTACACCAATTTCTAATATGATATTCGCCTTATGCCCGAATTTTAAGATGAGGCGTCTTAGAATCCAAATAGTTCCTAATGAAATGATAAGATTGCCGAGCTGATAGATGTTTCGAAGTGTTTCAATACTATTCACTATATTCTTCCATGTATTTTTGTCTAGATCGCCGAAGAATCCCTTACTTAACTTACTTCTAGCCATACTTTATCATAGCCTCTATCATGTATCTTGGAATGAAACTTATGAATTTTTTAAGCGGCGTATTAGGGAAGTGTGTTAATAAATTATCTATGTTATCTAGTTTCAGTTTAAGTAATTTTTCCATTTTCTGGTCTATCGATGTTTCTTTCGCGATTTGAATTAATTTATCAGCATCGTTAAGTTTCCAAAGGTCTTCAGCCTCGTCATCGCTTAAATTTTCTAGCGATATTATAGCAAGTTTGATTGGTTTTGTATCCACATTACCGCTGTCTGAGAACGAAGTTTTTAGGTCATAAATATCATCTGCGATTTGATAAGCTTCACCCAGTAATAATCCATAACGATATGCATACATCATTTTACTATGGTCATGCGTCGCTAATGCTCCAAGCTCAGCAGCTCCAGCAAAAAGTTCACCAGTTTTTAGTTTGATAACTTCGTAGTATATTTCTTTTATTGGTCCAGGATAATAGGAGGGTATGGATTCTAGTAAAATACCGAGAGTTGTTCTGTAAATTGCTCTACTTATGATTGACAAAGCCTTATTTGAAATACGAGAAACGCGATAGCCAGCATAGGTAAATAAGAAATCCCCAGCTATAATTGCTTCATGGATATTATAAACTTTCCAAAAACTATATTTGCCTCTTCTAAATATATGGGTATCTAAAACATCATCATGTAAAAGAGTTGCAGCATGAGTAAATTCTATGCTAGCAGCATACTCAACAGCCTCCTCTAGATTACCTTGTAAGGCCTCGCAGACGAGTAAAGTTAGAACTCCTCGAAAACGTTTCCCTCCTTCTAAAGCTTTATATGCTAAGTTCTTTAAGAAGGGTAAATCTTCTATCCATTCCTTAATTTTGTCTTCCACTAGAACTCTTTTTTCATCGTAATATGATATCAATTTTTTTTCGATAGATTGTTTATATCCCATCTAGAATCATCTCATTTACGTTTGCTGAAATAATAAGAAGGAGGAAAATAGTATAATTTTTTTGTTTAAAAAAGTTTATGGCGAAATTGTGCGAAGATACGCCAACAAGGGTTCGGGGGTGATACCTACTCCTATGATTACTACTGTTGAGATTATCATTGGTATCAAGAAGAGTGTTGGTTTTTTCTCAACGTCGTACTTTTTGCCTTCATAAAAGTACATATAGGCAATAATTCTTGCATAATAGTACAGAGAGATGGCACTATTAATCGCTCCCGCAAGCGCCAACCAGACGTATCCAGATTCAATGACGCCTAGGAACAAAATCCACTTGCTAACGAACCCTCCTAAAGGCGGGATTCCTGCCATGGCTAATAAATCTATTGTGAGAAGAAGAGATACTAACTTTTGTTGTTTTCCTAATCCTGCATAATCAGCTATGAGATCGCTACCGATGATCCATGTTATGTATATGGCTGCCATAAAAGCCATGATTTTCATTATAGCATGCATGAATATATGCAGTAAACCACCCGCAAGTAGATTTACTGATGATCCATAAGCACCGAACAGTAAGAGAACGTAACCTGCATGAGCAATACTGCTCCAAGCTAATAGTCTTTTCATCTTAGATTGTACAATAGCAGCGATATTTGCATATGTCATTGTTATTACTGCTAGAACTGCGAATAGGGGAGACCAAATATTACTGACAGGAAAGAGCCCTCTATAGAAAATTCTTAACCCTACCGCAAAAGCCATAGTCTTAGATGCTGCAGCTAAGAATGATGTGATGGAGTTTGCAGCGCCTTCATAAGTATCCGGAATCCACACGTGAAATGGTACTATCGCCATTTTGAAGCCCATACCTGCTATTAATATCAATATGCCTGTGAAGAGCAAATTGAAATCATACATGTGTAGCTGAATTTTGTCTGCTATTTCTGGAAGGTAAAGTGATCCCGTAGAACCATAAATCAACGAGATCCCAAATAGGGACAATCCAAATCCAATAGAACCAACTATAAAGAATTTCATAGCCGCTTCAATAGCTACTGGATCCGTTCTTCTTGACGCAATCACGGCATATGTTGATATACCAGCTAACTCCCAGCCAACAACTATGTATACTATGTTCAAAGAAGATGCCGCTATAATCATGCCGATATTGGCAGTTAAAATCAAAGCAACTGCCAAACCATAACGTACTACATCTTCAAGTTCCCTATGAAGCCCCAGAATAATTAGTAATGAGGAAAACACAAAGATGAAAGATAAAAACCTAGAAAATTCGTCGAAAATCACATCTATACTAACGTGTGTCGGCATGTCCCAAATATAAATTAGTGCAATAAATAGCACTACTTCACTAATAGCTGTGATCGCGGGTCTAAATTTTTCTTTGTCAAGTATTACTGATATCAATGCTCCTAGTGTCAAAATTACAATTATTGTGTAGAAACCACTTAAATAAGGTATTGGGGGCAGTAGCAAGCTAAGCACCTCCTAGTTAGTAAAAAATTTATGAAGTAAAGTACCCCGCCACTACTTCTGACGGTAAAGCAATGAATTTCATCAATAGAGGAGGATAGACACCTAACAGGACTATAAGAATTGTCAAGAATGTGTATGAAATTAACTCTGGCTTGCACAAATCTTTAACGTCGCTTTTCTCTTTCTGTGGTCCAAAAACTACGCGCTGAATAGCCCACAGTATGTACGCAGCGTTGATAACAGTTCCAAACACTACGTATGCTATAGATAGGCCCCACCTATTGAACGCACCGAGAATAGCTAAGAATTCAGCTACAAATGCAGCTAATCCTGGTAAGCCTAATCCAGCAAACCCACCTATCACCAAAAATGCAGACGCAATTGGCATCTGTTTTGTCAATCCAGCTATATCAGGTATTAATCTCGAATGCACATGATACTTGTACATTTCAGCAATCAAGAACAACAAACCATTAATCAATCCGTGAGCAAACATCATGTAGATTGCTCCAGCGATTCCTATTGTAGTTCCAGTAAATGAGCCGATGACAACAATGCCCATGTGTGAGATACTAGAGTATGCGATTAATCGTTTTAGATCTAGTTGCCACATCGCTACAAAACCAGCATAAAACATGTTAATAACGCCTATTATAGCGATATACCATGACAAGTAACTTGCAGCTTCTGGGAACATTGGTATAGCGATTCTGAGGATGCCGTAGCCGCCCATTTTTAACAATACGCCAGCTAGTATTACTGATATTGGTCCTGGAGCCTCAACGTGAGCGTCTGGGAGCCATGTATGGAATGGTACTATTGGTACTTTAATACCAAAACCGATGAAAAGCGCTATGAACAAGTATATCTGTAATGATAATTGTATAAACTGTGAGACACTGTAAGTGGTTCCGTTGAGCGGCGTTCTACCTATCAGCTGTAGGAGATTAAAGGTAAATGTACCTGTGTTAGCGCCGAAGACCCAGTAAATATAGAAGAATGATACCAACATAATTACGCTGCCAACATGGGTATAAATGAAGAATTTAATTGCCGCATATTTTCTTCTTGGGCCACCCCATATCGCAATTAAGAAATACATTGGGACCAGAACTAGTTCCCAAAATACATAGAATAGGAACAAATCAAAAGATACGAAAACACCTATTAATGAAGTTTCTAGCAAGAGGAATAAAGCATAATATAAGTGTTCAGAGTCATGTATATGATTACTAGCTATAACAGCCGCAAGAGACAGTATTGTTGACAACAAAACCATGATCAAGCTGAAACCATCAACACCAATGATGTAAGAAATTCCAGCTGTAGGTATCCAGTTGTAATATTCAACGAATTGTAGTTCAGCAGTTTTTGACATATCAAATGCTAATGTTAAGTGTAGCGCTAGAATCAGATCTAAGAGACTAACAATAATTGCCAACCAGCGAGCAGCACTTCTACTATTTTTGCCCACCACATAAGTTATGGGAGAGGCAAGTATCGGAAGCCACAATATTATCGAGAGTTCATATGATAGTACTTCCATTCCTATATCACCTCATCCAAATGGAAAAGATAAAAGGGGATATCCAAACAACCACATACCATAAATAAACACAAATAACGTTCCAATCGCGATTAAAAGCGCATAAATTTGAATAATTCCAATTTCTATTCTCCTAAACCTTCCACCAAGCCATCGTAAGCTGTCGCCAATTGCATTTACTAAACCATCGATGCCCAGTCTATCGAACAAATCAGATATTTTTGCAGCCCACAGACCCATCAGACCAATACCATTAACTATACCGTCAACAATATTCCTATCAAACCAATCCACAGCTCTAGATATTATTTTCCAAGCTAACTTTTCTGATAGGAACAAGTATAGAGCATCAAGACCATATTTTTTCTCAAGTAGTCCAGAGAGCAATTTTCCGAATCCTGTAGTTGCCAGTTTTTCAGTTGCAAATCGTTTAGTAGCGTAGGCTTCATAGCCAATCCAAATACCTAAGAGTGCTAAGCCCAAAGATATTATAGCAACAGGTATTTCGTGGGGTAAGTATCCTGAGATAATCGGCATATACTCTACTTCAACTGTACCTTCATGTGTCAAATGGATATGATACTGTTCTAGGTAAGTACCCATAAACTCAATAATCTGGTGTTTGAACAAAGGTAGTATAATACCAAGAACTATTGAGAAACCCGCTAGTATCAAGAGGGGACCAGTCATAACTGGTGGGGACTCGTGAAGTTCAATCTCGTGTTCATGTGGATTATGATGGTGCCCCTTAAGCATTTTTGGTGCTCTCAGCTCGCCATAAAATGTGCTAAACCATAGTCTCATTATGTAAAATGCTGTCAGAAAAGCAGTTATTACTAATAACCAGTACACAACTGGATCCCCAGCGAGCATGGCGCTTTCTATTATGGCATCTTTGCTCCAGAATCCTGATAATGGGAATATCCCAGAGAGAGCTAGAGCACCAATTAACATAGTAATAGCTGTTATTTTCATGTTCCTGTATAATCCGCCCATATATCGCATATCTCTAGATAACCAAGGATCATGAACAATATGATGCATTGTGTGTACCACGCTACCTGCACAGAGGAATAAGAGAGCCTTGAAAAATGCGTGGCTCATTAAGTGCATGTAACCAACCGCGAAGCCGCCGACCCCAAGTGCAGCCATCATATAGCCTATCTGGCTTATTGTTGAGTATGCTAGTACTCGTTTGATATCCCATTCAACTAGAGCCATTGTAGCGGCTATAAACGCTGTAAATGATCCTATATAAGCTACGAATTGCAGAGTTTGCGGGGATGAGATTATTATGGGGTATACTCTCAAAACTAGGTATACTCCTGCTTTTACCATAGTGGAGCTGTGAAGTATAGCGGAAACGGTAGTTGGCCCCTCCATAGCATCCCATAACCATGCCATAAGAGGGAACTGAGCTGATTTCCCCATAGCTCCTATAAACAAAAATATGCCGACTAGGGTCAATGTTTTTAGATCCAAGCCTACTGGAGCAAGTTCGTTGAGTTCAATTATGTTTAATGTGTGGAAGTTAGCGTACAGATAAGCAATACCAGCTAGCATGAATATGTCCCCCATTCGTGTTGTAAGGAAGGCCTTTTTCGCAGCGCTAGCTGCAGGGGGTCTTGTGTACCAGAATCCTATTAGGAGATATGAGCTCACACCTACTAGTTCCCAACCAATGAAGAGTAATAATAGGTCTCCGGCTAGAACTATTGTAAGCATACTTCCTGTGAATAATAGCATTTCGGAGAAATATCTTGCTAGTCCTTCCTCTCCATGCATGTAGCCTAGTGAATAGATCATTATCAGTGTGGCAATTATTCCCACTATTAGTGTCATTATTATAGATATGGAGTCTACAAGTATGATAAATTCAAGTTTTGCATTTGGTAGATCAATCCACGGTATATGAATGGGTCCGATATTTTCAGAGTTTTGAATATATTCTATTCCAATTAAAATTGATAAGATAAGAGACACTGACGTACCAGTAATCCCCAATTCTGCTCCTTCTTTAGGTAACTTTTTTCCAATTATCAATGCTATCGGGCTAAGTATGAGTGGAATCAATGGTACTAACCACGCATAATCTGCAAACATCTTACTCACCTGTTTCACGAAGCTTTCTTACGATGTCTATGTCGGGAGTACCATATATTCTGTAGAGTGCTAGAAACAAGGCTAATCCGATTGCTGCTTCTGCAGCCGCTAAGGCGATAACAAATAAAACAAATATGTGAGCATCTATCACACTCGGGTAAAAATAGTGCGTGAAAGCCATGATATTCAATGTGCCAGCATTTACAAGCAACTCGATGGATATTAGCATTTTCATTGCATTCTTTCTAGTGGATAACCCATAAATGCCAAGAAGCATCATTATTGTTGATGTTATAATTATTATGTAGGTTTCATTTAGCATTCTACTCCCTCCTCACACTTGATATGTATGCAGACGAAATCATCACAATAAAAATAATAATTCCTACAATGCCTACTAATGGTAGATACCCTGTGTTTATAGATTCCGCTATTGCATTAGGATTAATAATTGAGCCTGTAGTTATCCCTGAAACATATCCAATGCTCGTTAAAATTAGAGTAAACAACAATAAAACAGTAATAAGAGCAGGAATTCGCATGAACGGTTTCTCCATACGATCCTTCGTTTTAGGTATAAACATAAGTGTAAACAGCATGAGGACTGTTACACCACCAGCATAAATTAGAATTTGTACTACGCCAACGAATTCTCCGCCCAGAATAATGTACAGTTCACCTATTACAACTAATAGGACTCCAAGAAAGAATACCGCATGCATAAGCTCCTTTGATTCAACAGCCATAATCCCAGTAATAATGATGACAAGACCTAGACTCAATATTATTAACAGATTATAATCCATCCAGCATCGCCTCTTAGGGTAAACTTATTTGAAGCATAATTTTATACACGATTTCCTCAATTTCGCGAGCTTTTTTATTCCATTCTTCCTCGCTTATCTTTTCATCGATCTTATCGTAATATAGAGCAATCCATTTTTCTCTTAGCTTGTTTAGTACTTCTTCCCATTCCCCTCCAGCAGCCATCGCAAGCAGATCAGTTTGCATTAATCTGCGAATTTTATCAAGTGAACTGTGGTAAATTTTTTTCCTATCTTCTTCATCGGCCATTTCCTCGGGTGTTGTTATTAAATCTAGACGAGAATCTGAAAATGCCTGAATTTGATATCTTGGTGTATGATGCAGCGCCTTTGTAGGACATGCTTCTACGCAGAGTCCACAGAAAATACAGTGTCCCCAGTCAATTGCGGGTCTTCTTAGCTTCAAATTCTTTTTATCCCTAGGATCAACATCCTCTGGATAGATGTAATCAATACAATCATTAGGACACGCCATTTCGCATAAACCACAACCTATACACTTATTATAAAACAATCCATGTAAGCCGCGCCACCTGTCTTTGACAACTGCTGGTTCTTTAGGGTACATAACTGTAAATGGTTTAGTTGTCATGTATTTTCCTGTGACTTTGAGAGGCGCTATATAACTACTAAATTTGTTTTTTATTTTATTTAGAGGGTTCATACATCATCACCATTAAAAGTAGGGGAGAATTAAAGGAGTTATAACAACAACCCAGAATAGATTTAGCAACGATAATGGGATCAATTTTGTGTATGATATTGAGACAAGCTGATCGGGACGTGGTCTAAAGTACGTCACCCTGACCCAAATCATCATAACGATAACTAAATGAACTTTCAGTATGAAATACATTGCTGACGGGAAGAAAGGACCATACCATCCTCCAAGATACAACAGTGTAAAAGCTGCTGCAGAAATGAACAATTTGAAATACTCTGTTCCATAAAACAAGCCGAATTTCAAGCCACTATATTCTATTCTCCATCCAGCCAATACCTCTCCCTCTGCCTCTGGAATATCGAACGGTGAACGCTCAACTTCCATAATCGATACGATGAAAAACACAAGAGCGCCTAGAGGCTGTAGAACAATAAACCAAATGTTTCTCTGAGCTTCAACAATATTTATGAAGTTCATCGAATTTGCCATCAAAATTACCGCGACAAGGCTAATGCTGAGAGGTATTTCATAGCTGATTAATTGCAAACCAGCTCTAAAAGCACCAATTGTGGGATACTTGCTATTTGAAGCCCATCCAGCAAGAACAACGATGCCTGGAACTAATGTTGTAATTGCAAAGAATAGTACTGCACTAGTGTTCATGTCAACTAGATATAATCCCGGTCCAAATGGGATTAAGATCAAAGGAATTGCCGATAAGGCTGCTGCCAACGCAGGAACAATGTTATGTAAGAATCGATCAGCGGTGGCTGGATAAACATCTTCTTTAGCCATTAACTTAATGACATCCGCAACGTTTTGCAAAAATCCAGCTGGCCCAGTTTCTGTGACTGAACGTCTATGGTGAATTCGCCCAATCAATTTTCTTTCCAGCCAAACGATTACCAAAACGTCTAGGAGAAAAACTAGGAATAGTAAGAGAACCATGACTGTTATGTACGCAATTTCATAAAATTGCATTGGAATGCCTAATAAAATAAATATCTGATTTAACAGTGATGATACGAACTCATCGGTTTTTAAAATAATATCGTAGATAGGATCTGCACCCATAACAATCACCTATCAACTTCAGCCATACATGGATCTAAACTACCAATTATAGCGGCAAGGTCAGCAAATTTTGCTTTTCTTAACAAGAAATGCAGAAGTGTTAGATTGATGTACGTTGGGCTTCTAATATGTATCCTATATGGCTTATTGGATCCATCACCTACAATGTAAATAGCGGCTTCTCCTCTAGGATCTTCAGTTCTAGCAAATCCTTCTCCTGACCCTCTAAGCTTTGCTGGAGGAACTTTTTGATAGAGTTTTCCTTCCTTTGGTATGTTTTCGATAGCTTGTTCTATTATGTGTATGCTCTGAATGATCTCATTTATTCGCACTAACCAGCGATCATAAACATCGCCAACTTTGCCAGTTGGTATCTCAAAATCTATTTGGTCATAGACCAAGTAGGGATCTACTTTACGTACATCATATTTAATTCCCCCAGCTCTTAGGACAGGTCCTGTTGCACCAGCTTCTATCGCTGCTTTTCCACGCAAAATACCAATGTTTTTGGTTCTTATAAGGAAAGTTTCACTGTTTCCAGTCATATCGATGTATTCTTTAACCTTCTTTTTAAGATCTTGAATAACATCCTTTAGCTCGTTAAACCACGTATCTGGGACGTCCTCAGCATGTTTTAGTATCCCTACACCTCCCAACTTAATATAACTATATGTTAATCTAGCACCACAAGCTTTCTCAAATAGGTCAAGTAATTTTTCTCTTTCTCGCAACGGATAGAGAAACATCGAATGGAATGTACCCAAGTCTCCCGATAATGCCGCAAGCCAAAGAAGATGCGATACAATTCGTTGCATTTCAACTAAAATAACTCTGAACCATTTGGCACGTTCAGAAACCTCGATATTAAGTAGGTCTTCAGCAGCTAAGGTGTAAGTTAAGTTCCATGAAATGGAACTACCATAGCAAAGTCTATCAGTATACACAATTATTTGCTCATATGTTTTGTTCTCGCAGATCTTTTCAACTCCTCTATGTACCCAGCCAAATTTGGCTGGGTACATAGAGGAGTTGA
>Ga0180302_10001183_pt1 | contig 12280 bp, 12 predicted proteins | sample GuaBasSediGuay17_FD_121794 | JGI IMG/M metagenome (GOLD analysis project Ga0180302, IMG submission 121794) | Subseafloor sediment microbial communities from Guaymas Basin, Gulf of California, Mexico - Guay17, Core 4571-4, 12-15 cm | ecosystem: Environmental > Aquatic > Marine > Hydrothermal... | reverse complement strand
GAACAATTCTTTCGGAGTTTCCACAATCTCCCCATTTTCATTCTTTTTTAAATATCTCGCTGCAAGAACTTTTAAAGCATTTAAATCGAATCTCTTATCGATTTCATCTATTTTATCCCTATTCAGAATTCTCTTTTTTTCTTCCCTTATTTCTTCCCTTCTTTTTCTGTAAAGTATGTAATTTTTCGCTATCTCGGCCAAATTATTTGCAATCAGAGTTTTTTCAACCACATCTTGGATTTCCTCCACATGCACTACTTTTCTATTTTCCTCTTTTAATTTTCTCTCAACCTGTTCAGCTATTTCTTTTGCTTTTTCTTTCTCATCTCTCCCAACCGATAAAAAAGCTTTGTATACAGCGTTTGCAATCTTGCTCTTATCAAAAGCCACAATTCTGCCATCTCTCTTTCTAACCTCGAGAAGTTCCGCCATAATATAAAATTCGGATTTTATATTTAGGTAAGTTTTTTAGGGATAAGTAATTGATTTTTTTAGCCTACCTTAGTCCACTTCTAACTCTATTACCAACTCCACACCTGTTTTCGAAATAATTCTTTCAATCCTACCTTAGTCCACTTCTAACTTGCGAGAATTTGGATTGGATAGTTATGCGGATTATATGTTTCAATCCTACCTTAGTCCACTTCTAACCAATTACTCCCCTTTGCGGTGGTGGATGTTATAAATATGTTTCAATCCTACCTTAGTCCACTTCTAACGAGTTATGCGAATTGTATTTTCATCGAGATAATCACTTCCGTTTCAATCCTACCTTAGTCCACTTCTAACAATATTATAGTTTCGCAAGACAATCTTTCCATTTCAAGGTTTCAATCCTACCTTAGTCCACTTCTAACATATTTATTGTTTGCTGTAGTATAGAGATAGCATCCACGGTTTCAATCCTACCTTAGTCCACTTCTAACTGTTTGAGCGGGGTGTTAGGGTATTTTTTCGGTAAAAAAGTTTCAATCCTACCTTAGTCCACTTCTAACAAAGTAGTGAAAAGGAAAATGCAACCGAAACTAATAAGTTTCAATCCTACCTTAGTCCACTTCTAACTTGAAAATAGGCAATAGCAAAGAGATTACAATCAACCGTTTCAATCCTACCTTAGTCCACTTCTAACTTAATACGATAAATTTTTCTGAAGATTACAATCCGAAGTTTCAATCCTACCTTAGTCCACTTCTAACCTGGTTTCTCGCCACGCCTGAGATTTTGCCTTATTTGTTTCAATCCTACCTTAGTCCACTTCTAACACTACGGCCACAACATACAATTTCGACCCGTCATTGTGTTTCAATCCTACCTTAGTCCACTTCTAACCCGTAATTACTTTCGCCGTGTCTGTAAATTCATCATGTTTCAATCCTACCTTAGTCCACTTCTAACAAAGCAAATCGAGAGGGAGCTAAAAGATCAGGAGATAAGTTTCAATCCTACCTTAGTCCACTTCTAACAGCCAAGCAACGAATGCAGCAGGTTCGCTAGAAGCATGTTTCAATCCTACCTTAGTCCACTTCTAACGAAAAAGCAAATTGGGAAAAGGCGTACCTTAAAGAGAGTTTCAATCCTACCTTAGTCCACTTCTAACTTCGGCACTATTTCATTCATGGTTCCACCACATCAAGTTTCAATCCTACCTTAGTCCACTTCTAACGGTTTTCGGAAAAACCAATAGCGTAGTGTCTTACAAGTTTCAATCCTACCTTAGTCCACTTCTAACGCCAAACCGTTTTCGTTGTTGAAGTCGATTGCATCGTGTTTCAATCCTACCTTAGTCCACTTCTAACAAATCCTACAAAATCCTACAATACCTACAGGTGATAAGTTTCAATCCTACCTTAGTCCACTTCTAACTACTTCTTTCTATAATCACACAAAAACAAAATATACGGAGTTTCAATCCTACCTTAGTCCACTTCTAACATTCTACATAATCCACATCTGCCGAAGTTGTAATTTCGTTTCAATCCTACCTTAGTCCACTTCTAACTTCTATCTGCATATTCGGTATAATGCAATTTATCGTGTTTCAATCCTACCTTAGTCCACTTCTAACCTATTGCGCTTTCGTTTCCTGTGCCTGCTTGTGTTCCTGCGTTTCAATCCTACCTTAGTCCACTTCTAACCCCCGCCAAAAACCGTCCAATAATATAATTATTCCTTAAAATACTTAGCTCCAATATCTTGGATTAAGAAAAATATTTTTATTTAAAAAGATTCACGACTAAATTACATTTCCCAAATCAACTTTTTCTACCCCAAGAAGTTCTCTTTTTAAAATTTGGTCTGTTCGCAAGATATATATGATTACGGAATCTCTTTCTAAATCAATAATGTTCTTCAAACCTGTTTTTATTTTTTCCAGTTCTGATTCAGTTAGCTCACCTTCAAAAACAGAGTTTTGTATCCAATTTAAAAACTGCCTCAAAAATTGGCAAACTTTAGAAACTCTCTCTACAGAAACATCGTAAACTATTATAACATACATAATTACCACCAAATTACAAAAGGTTTATACTCCAAAATCCCCAAAAAATGTTTTATTAATTTGTAGCATTCCAATCTAATTAATCTCTGATATGATACCTTTCTTCCCAAGCTTCTGTGTTTTATCGTTGTTTTTAGCCTATTATCGTATTCCTGCAAAAAAATTCTTTTACCTTTTTCATTCAGCAAGCAATAATTCAGCTCTTTAACAAAGCAACTTTCATCCACTATTCTCTTATTTACCAATTTAAAAATTACTCTGTCAGCAATAAACGGCTTGAAAATTTCTGCCAAATCTAAAGATAAAGAAAATCTTCTCTCGCTTGGCTCATGGAGATAAGAAATTGTTGGATTTAGTTGGGTATTGTAAATCTCTGTAAGCACGGTAGAATAAACAAGCGCGTTACCAAAAGAAATTAAACAATTCATCATATTTTCTGGAGGCTTTCTCGTTCTCCTCTCAAATCTGAATTTTTCAGGAAAAATTTTGTTAAAACCTTGGTAGTATTTATCTCTAATATTACCTTCAATAGCCATTAAATTTGAAACACTGTTCTGCTTTTCAATTTTTTCTTTCAAATCTTTAATAACCTCTATCTCTTCCTTTAGCTCTCCTTTCGTTCTTTCATAGTATTGTAAATTTCTAAGCATGTTCTCAGCGCCGCCCAAAACAAATTTTCTGGCTAAATTTATTCTTTTCTCCTTATCTAAATAAAATTCCACTTGCTTTATCAGTAAATCTCCAGAAACCAATTTTTCTCTCGGATATAAGCTCGCCTCGTAAAAACCGTATTTATTAAAAAAATGAATCGGCACATTGTATTTTGAAAGATATGAAACCACGCCTGAAGAAAAAGATATTCTTCCATGAGCATAAATTGAGTAAATTTTCTCTATTGGCAAAATCTTTTTTTCTAGCTCTCCGTTTTCATTTTTTCTGATAAAATAAACTGTGTTCTGTTTTCTCTTTAAAATTCCGTTCTTCGTAATGTAGAAATTTACTTTCATTAGTAAAATATTATTCTGAAAAACAAAATTCAAAATAGCTGCATTTTCTGCAATATTTTTTATATTCTGGTTTTGGTGGAGTTGGAAGAGCTATGATTTGTTTGATTTCTCGAAGTATTTTTTCAATTTTTTGTTCTATTTCTCGTGTCAAGCAAACTTCAATTCTTTTTCGTTCTTTAGGATAAGTAATAATACCCTTCACATTTTTCATACCCTTAATTTTTTTGAGATACCAGAGATAGTAAAGTATCTGATAATAGTGGGCTTTTCCAAACTTACTTGATTTTTTGATATCATACAGAATTAAATAATCTTTCTTTCTAACAAAATCTATTGAAATTTTTTGGTCTATTATTAGCTCTTTGCTTTTAATTTCTTTAAATGCAGCTTCTCCGATTATTTTTCCAAGTAAGACTAAATCTGACTCCTGCTCTTGAGTAACAAAATGTGAAAAAAGCCAAAGCTGGGTTTTACAATGGAAATAATAGTTAACCTTAACTCCACCTACAAGCATCTCCGGATCTATTTCTATTTTCTCTTCAGAGTTTTGAGAGGAATTGTTTTGCGTTTGCGATTCCATAAAACCTTCCTCTTTTCTTGAGCTCATAATTCATCTTCAGCTCAATTAATTTTGCCAAAAGTTCGCCATTCACATAATCCTGAAGGAAATAGTAAAGGAATCTGTTCAGAAGGCTTGCGCTCTCTTCTTTGTAATCCTTATCAGCCGCATAAAAAGAGAAAATAAATTTAGAAATTTGAGGGATTCCTCTTTCCGAAAAGTCATTATACCAGTCCAGCATAATCTTTCTAAGCTTAGGTATAACATAAACTTTTTTCTTTTGTCTAAGAAGGATGAAAATAAGTAAAGAGGCTTCATCTGTTATCTCAGGTATTTTCTTTTTTACACTTTCAGCTACTTTTTCTTTCTCTTTCCAATCTCTCCAAAATTTAGCAAAATACAAGAGAAAAACAAAGCCGAGTATAAACTCTTTAAGTGGAATTCCTCTAGGAACTTCTAGTCGGGAGAGCATTTCATTTATGTTTAAGCCAGATCTTTCTCCTTCAAAGATTAAAAAATTTTTATTAATTAAATACCTCCTAAACTCTTCGTTGATTTCTTTCGGAACGTTTGTAAGATTAAGTACGAAATCTCTGTGATGAATGCCGGTGAGCAAATGATACAGCCACCACCATAACTCATCTTCTCTTGGTTTCTCTTCGGTAATGTAAAAATTGGGCGCCTGTTCTTTGCTAATTATAAAGGGCACTACCAAAGCACTGTAACCTTCCTTCAGAGCCTTTTCAACTATAAATTTACAAATTTCCTCGATTTTTTCTTCCACTTCTTCAGGCGAAATCTCCAACCTTCTCTCTGAAGTTTTTATAATGTACTTCCCCTTTCTGAAGTTTGCCTGCAACAATTTTCTTACGATCGGTAAACAATACTCCCTTTTCTTTCTGTCCTTCAGAAACCCGAATAAAAGCTCTTTATAGTTCATATTATCCCTCCCAGCTCATAAAAACCATATTTTTCGTCATAAACTTTATTTTTAAAATCAACAATTGGAAAACCTTTTTCTTCTTTGGGTACAGCACCCTTTACCCACCAAATAGGAACAGGAACCGCTATTTCCTTTATTTGGGCGAAGAGTTTTAGTTTTTCTTCAAATGGTAAGCCAGAAAAGGATTTGGAAAGTAAATTTTTAACATGTTCCCTTGTTTTTTCATCCATAATACACTTTTGACAAGGAATAACCATTATTGTAAAACCTTCTCTGTAATTAAGCAACCTTCTCATTCTTTCATCATTGATTTCTAAAGAAAAGAAAAACTTCAGCAGATCTTCCCAGTATTCTATCCTAACAGTTTTCTTCGCATCTTCTATTTCCTTCAAAAGTTTCTCATAAGTAAAAATCCTGTCGAAAGAATCGAGCAAAGCCTTTTCATCTTCCAATTTATCTCCTTCGAACTGCTTCACAATCTCTCTTGCATCGCAAAGCTCTTCATCGGAATAGGGATACTTTTCCTTATCTTTTCTCTCCGGCTCGAAAATGTAGGTGTTTATTTCTTTTGTTTTATCTCCATATCTGTTTACCCTTCCGAATCTCTGGATTAAGGCTGGTAGCGAAGCGAGCTCGGTAAACAAAACATCGTAAGAAATATCTAAAGAGACCTCGCAGACCTGAGTTGCTACAAAGATATGAGGCTTTTTCTTGTACTCTTCTGCCCAAGTTTCTTTTTCTTTCCTGTGAAGGTACATAAACCTTGCATGGAACACAATAAAGTCTTTTCCATATTTCAATCTGAATTCTTCCTCAAGTCTTCTCCCTATTTTTACGGCTTTTTCAACAGTATTTACAATTACTAAAACCTTCTTCCCCTTTTCCTTTTCTTCAATAATTTTTTCTAAATAACTTTCGATATCTCCATCTACCCATTTCCAAATAACTCTCCTTTTTTCTTTATATCCGTGCGAAAAATCAAGGAAACCAGAATCAGGAATCTTAATATTCTCTTGCAAATATCTTGCCAAAGCCTTAGGTAAAGTTGCAGACATGAACAAAACCTTCAGATTATAAAGCTCTTTATAGGTTTTGATAAAATAGGTTACAAGAGAAAGCATTAAGGGATTTAGTAAATGGATTTCATCTATTATTAAGCCTGAATTTCTGAACATAACTCTTTTTGTATAATACTTGCCCGCCTGCAAGAAAGAAAGTAAAAATTGGTCTACAGTTGTTATAACATAAGGCGTAACAAAGTTCTTAAAGAAAAAGAGTTGAGAAAGCTTTTCATCATCTTCCCTTATCTCGGTATCGAGGAAATAAAAATATTTTGAAACCCTTTTATCGCCGAAAACCTTGCGCAAGGTTTCATAAAACTTGTTAATCGCTGTTATAGTAGGCATGAGATAAAAAATCTTTGCTGGAGATTTTTTGGCGAAGAAAAGCAAGCCTGCTGAAGTTTTTCCCCATCCTGTATACGCCCTTAATAAAGCTATGTTCGGTAAAGAAACTAAAGCTTTCTGTTCCTCCCATCTTTTTTCATCTACGGGTTTCTGAAATAAATTTTGAATTGTATTTTCTCGAATTTCAGGTTTTTCAAATTCAAAAGCTGTCTTTCCTTCTGCAGAGCAAATGTCAGCGAGTTTGAACAAGCCGAAAACATCTATTAAATTTATCAGATCTTCCTTTGAAAATGAATTTATTCTGGATTCCAATTCCTCTTTTGTAATTACATCAAATACCGCTCCCAAAGAAACATCTTCTCCATTAAATTGAATTTTTCTGTTCGCAAGATTTCCTCCAATGTTTTTGGAAAGCGTTGAGTGGTGCTCAAGGATTAAAAACTGAAGAATCGGATCCAATTTTTCACCCAAGGATACATTATTCTCGATTAAATATTCGTAAGACCGATGAGAATGACCTTTTTTCTTTCCGAATTCCCATTCTTCATGGAGCTTTCCGTAATCGTGATATTCAGCTAAAAAATTTGCTATCTTGTGGTATTTTTCACAGAGCCCGTAGAATTTTAGAAAGGCTTCTGAGAGCAATTTAACTTCTTTTATGTGCTGTCTTAACGTTTTTCCGGGATGGCCTAGTTTTTGTTCCGGTATAGACCATTTATTTGCCATACTTTATCTGAAGCTTTTATTAATTTTACTTTTAAACTTAAAGTTATGAACAGAAAAATTGAAATCGAAAATTTCAAGTCCATCAAAAGTATTTCGATGGAACTGAGTAGAATAAATGTTTTGATAGGAGCTCCAAACAGCGGTAAATCGAACATCCTTGAAGCCCTCTTTTTCTTTGGTTTGCCTCATGTTGCCTACGAGATTAAAAGAGAAATCGAAAACCCTGAAGAAGATTATTCTACCAAAAATTTTCTGTTTGAACTTATGAGTAAATGCATTAGGTACTCTTCCGAAAATACCTTTTTAGACTTTTTTCATCAATGGTCAGCAGAAAATACAATTAAAATGAAGACTGAAGGAATTTCCATAGAGACAAAACTTAGTGAGGGAGAACTTGTGATAAATGGTTATTCCTTAGACAAAATTTCAGAACTTTCAAAAATTGGAGAAGGAGCATTTCCTGTAAGATTTTATTCCTTTAGAGAATTTAAACCAGGGTCAAGTTATTCTCAGTTTGTTCCTTTATATCTTTTGCCTGATGGCAGAAATTTTAATAATACTATATCAATCATCCCGGAAATTAGAGTTTGGCTGGATAGAATTTTAAGGGAAAAATACAATTTAGCTCTTGCAGTAACCCCATCTTCTCGGGATGTTAAAATTATAGATGCTGGCACAAATATTTGGCCGGAGCTAATTGCAGATGGTCTTAAAAGATTTATTTACTTTTATGTTGCTGTTGCTTCTAACGATTTCTATGCACAGCAGTATGATGAAAAACCTATTATTTTATTAGAAGAGCCTGAGCTAAAGATGTATCCAGATTTAATTAATGAACTGATTGAAACTATTTTAAAAAGCAAGAATTACTTTGTCATCTCTACCCATAATCCTTTTCTGCTCTCCTTTTTGATAAATTCAAGAGAAATTAAAAAAGGTGAATTAAAGATTTTTGGTGTAAGAAAGGAGGAAAACGAAACAAAGGTTTATGAGATATCTTTAGAAAAGGCCGGAGAAAAATTAATGGACGCTGATGAAATTATCAGAGAATTGGAAGAGTTGATATGATAGCAGTAATTTCAGAATGCTGGGCTAATTATGGGTTCGGAGAGGTTATAACTCAAAATCTAAGCCTTAAGGTCAAACGTGTTCATGCAGAAGGTATTACCAAGATGGGAAAGAAATTAAAGAATTTTTTGAAAAGAGGTTTCGATAAGTTTATATTGGTTATGGACCTGGAATCAAATACCCAGGTTGGCGAATGGGTAAAGGGTTTTCTGAAAAATATGGAAAAAAGCTATAACGTTTCTTCCTTCCAAATTTCCGGTGCAATTAGTATTAAAAAATACAAAAATGGAGAAAAGATAATGATAATCCTTTTCGATCCTTTTATAGAGGAAGCATTCATAAGAAGATATGATAAAGAAGTCGAACAAAAGAAGGATAAATACAAGTGCAAGGAAGGAAAGGAATTAATTGTAAGGCTTATAAAGGATAAAAATCCAGAAGAGGTAAGGGAAATTGCAGAAGATTTATTCAGGTTTTTCAGCTGAAATCTTTTAAGCTGTATAGACCTATTCTCTTTTCTTTAACGCAATAAATATTCTGTTTTAACTTTAATTTTCCGTTCATAACAAAATAAAAATTTGGATTTTTAGATATTCGATGCATTACCGGCAAAATTTGAATTTCAGAGCCTTCCTCCAAAATAGGATTTTCAACTAAATCCTGGGGTGCATAGTTGCTTATTATATTGCTCTCCTCAACATCTTCAATACCTACAATCTCCCAGTCCTTTACAAAAAAATCGTTTTGTCCGCCATAAGACAAAAAGCTTACCGAATTTCTAATTTTTTTCATAGCTTTTTCTAACTTTTTACCTTCTCCGGCCATTGCAATTAAGTAGGTAGGCTCATTAACTATGGAAATCTGGGTTACCCCTCTTTCAACCCCTTTAGCTTTATATTGAAGAAATGTAGCATTTTCACTTGCAATACCGCTGTACCTAAGAAGCTTAGCCCCAAATAACATCCCATTAAATTCTTCCCTTAATCTTTCCCTTTCTACTCCCAAAAAAGCTCCGAAAATTCCCGCAACTGAGGTAGGTAAAGGGATAGGATAAGTTAAACGAAAGCCTTTAGTATAATGAACCTTGAAAAATGCTTCAAAAAATGAAATTTCTACCACCAAAGCATTCATCATTTGAAAAATTCAGATGAAAGATGAAATTTTTTCTACTGCTCCGCTTACAGAAACTTTCGTAATTCCTTGTGGTACTTCCTCTATACTACTAACATAATCAATTAATAAAATTTCTGCCTCCTTGCTTTCAATTTTATTTTTTATCTCTTCCCTTTCAAGCAACCTCTTTAATTTTTCTGTATCTACTTTTCCATTCTCAAAATCGTAATCCAAATATTGGAACACTGGCAAAGGCCCTTTTTTGGATAAAACAACTAATGCTGCTATATATTCAGGAATGTTAAGAGAATTAGTTTTTCTTGGTAAAACATAAGAAGGGGCTAATAATATTTCTGAAAATGCTTTGATTCTTTTTGTTCTTTCAGAATCGTCTATTTTATAAATCTTTTTTCCGTTTTTTTCTTCTATTCTTAAAATTTTCTTAGTGTTCTCTTCAATTTCTCTTTCTTCAAATTTGCCTATATTTTCATAGATGATACAATTTAATCTCCCAACAAATTCTGCAACTTCAACTTCGAAAGGAACTGGGTTTTGTTCTTCTTTTCCTTCTCTAGGAAATCTCGCAGCAAATTCTGCCTTTGTCGGCGTATCTTTCAATGCTTTAAAATATGAGAAAGCTGTTGGAGCTTGTCTTCTTCTCGAAACTTCACCTCTACCTCTAGTAACCATGTACCCAAATAAATCGTTATCTACAAATTTTATAGGATCTCCTGTATCGCTTAATCTCAAAGCTTCCTCTGCTTGAGGGTTCTCAACGAAAGGATCTATTTCAAACCCTCTTTCTTTCAAAGCCTGTCTTATCGCATATTTTATGGCTCTTGCAGAAACAAAAGGCAAAACCTCTCCACTTGAAGAGTACATTTTCTTTAAAGTTACTCTTGTCCCGATTACTTCATCTGCATTTACATTACCAGAGATTTTTCCCAAAATTGATATTTGAACTACTTTATTCATTTTCTTCACCTCTTGAAGTTTGATCAGAGAGGGCATTCAAAAAACCTGTTAATATTGCAGATTTTAAATAATAGAATTTATCTGCGTGCCATTTCCCTTTCATTATCTCTGGATGAATATATACCTTTGCTTGGATATTGGTATTAGTTTTATACTCAGTTATTCTCTCAGAAAGCTTTTCCAGAAATCTACCTGGAGTTTCCTCAGCCCTTATGTCAAAAATTAATCTTTTTAGCAATTTTTCACCGTTATTTATTTTCAGTATTTCTTTCCCGGTGTTAAGGGCCCAACCGAAAAATTTTTCAAAACCCATAATGATTTTTTTAAATAAAAAAATAAATACTCCTATATCAAATCAAATAAAATTTGCAATTTTACTTCAACCTCATTAATCTTCCAGTATATTCCCCAATCTCTCAGAGTCAAATATCTTCCTTACTTTTTTCCAAATCTCCTTTATCTCTTTTTCACTTATTTCCCGATCTGTATCTAATTCTATAGTTAGTTTCAAAAGCTGATAGAAAGCTCGGTGCAATATTTTCGGATTGATTAGCATTGCTAAAAATATAATTGCGCTTTCAATCCCTCTACCGTAAGATTCTTCCATTATTTCTCTTTTATTCATCTCTCTCAAATCTTCTTTTGGGATTTTGCTACTCTCAAAGGAAAGAAAGCATATAAAATTTATCAATCCCTTAAATCTTCCACATATTTTTCAATTTCTTCCTGTTTTTTTTTTCAGAAAGCAATTTCTTTTTTGGTTATTTCTTCAAAATTTATTTCGCCTTTCATAAATTAATTTGTTTTTATGTTTATGAAACCAAAGCCGTAAGTATTTCTTTCTCCAAATCCACAATCTATACCGAATTCCAAAATTTCTTTTTGTTCTTTTGTTAAGTGAGAAAAAGAAAATTCCCACAAAGAACCTATTACCACGTGATCTGTGCCTCTTATTGTGAGTATATTGGCGGAAGGTTTTATAAATCTGAATCGCTCAAATATAGGAAATTCTTTTATTTTTGTTTTGTAAAAGAGATTATATTTTTTGAATAAGTTTGCCTCAAGCTGTTTAACAAAAGCCCTAAAATCTATTTCAGGTCTCCAATAAACATAATTTCTTTTTCTTAATTCTTTTGGTATCTCATATTCATTATACCGAGCTTTAGGAATTCTTATTATTATTGGCGTTGCACTAATCAATTTGCAATTTTTTTTCAGTTTTATTTGAAATATTGAAAGCTCTTTTATTGTAAAGGAGTAGTCCCCTATATGCACTTCATCTAATTCATTTAATTTTTCTGATAGTATTTTTATAAAGATTTTGCTTGGTGAAGAAATTATAAAATTTCTAATATCTCCCTTTTTTATATCTCCTATAGGAAATAAATTCGAAAAGCAAAAAAATTTATAAGATTTCTGGTCATGGAGTTCTTTGAAAGGAGTTTTCTTAAGCAAATTGTAAATAAATCCACTGAATTTGTGAAAATAATTGTTTTGGTAAATTTGGTCCATATCAGATTCAAATTTGATTAGAAGTCTCATTATTAGTATTGTTTGCAACTCATTATATTATCTCACAGTTCGCGTGTGGCTACAGGATGTACAAAATAAATATGGCTTAAAGCTAAAAATGTTTTCAGATAAAGCCAAAAAATGTTCAATTTGGAGCAGGCAGCCCAACTTTTAATAAAAGCGAAATTGCTGGATATAAAAGGATACTATGAGAGAACTCATAGCTTAAGAAAATTGCTATTAGAGCTGAGAGAAGTAATGGAGGAAAGAAGAGCTTACAAAATTTATAGAGGAAAATAAAAAGCAGCTAAGAGAAATTATGGAACCTGTTATGGAAAGGCTATGCAAAAGAAATAAAAAAATTGCTCGAGAAACATTTATCTTCCTTTGAACTATTTATTTTTGGTTCTGTAGTTAGGGGAGATTTTTCAATTGGCTTGAGCGATATAGATGTTGCTGTGGTCTCTGATGAAT
>Ga0180302_10001182_pt1 | contig 12282 bp, 11 predicted proteins | sample GuaBasSediGuay17_FD_121794 | JGI IMG/M metagenome (GOLD analysis project Ga0180302, IMG submission 121794) | Subseafloor sediment microbial communities from Guaymas Basin, Gulf of California, Mexico - Guay17, Core 4571-4, 12-15 cm | ecosystem: Environmental > Aquatic > Marine > Hydrothermal... | reverse complement strand
TACGTGGAAGTGTAATTGATTACAAGTTTAACATCCAGAAAAGTTGCGAAATTAATGTAGCTGAAAGTAAAGTTGCAACTTCTCCTATTTGATTCAGTTGTAAAAATATAGTTATTCGGATAGTCTGATGCATTAAGGAATGGCGGATTTCCTTCGTAATCCCATTCCATGCTTTTTCCAATGTAAACGTCTACGCCGGTCCAGTTTGATTGGTCATTTCCAGCACACCAGATTCTAATCTGCGATAGTTTTCGAGGTTGGTCAAGCTCAACAATAATCCAGCCTATCCCTTGATATTGCCAATATGTGGAAGTGTCACCGTCAATAAATCTTGATGGATTAGTTCCGCCTTTAACATCATAAACAGAAACGGGTGAAATCCATGTAGAAGTTTCTGAATCGTAAACTTCAACTTCATAACCGAAAAGGTATCCGTAAGGTTCTTCGCTTTGAATATCAGCTATTTTAATCCATTTACCGATTTCTGAACTAAATGATTTCGTAACCCAATCTGCTGTTGCAGATTTAAATTCTTGGTCTGTCAAAACTTCAACCCAAAAGCTTGGATTGTTAAGGTCAATTTCTGCATTTTTAATCTGAGCAATTGTAGTTTCAGAATAATCAAGCTTAGAAGTTTTTAAGATTTGAACCCCTGTATCTCCCCAGTTTCCATCTGTATCGTTCGCATAGATTCTCCAGCCTATCGTGTAAGGATATTTTGGCGGAAGCTCTTTTGTTACATTACTCCATGCTTCAAGTGGAGTCCCTGTCCAGCTAACCCATGTATCATTCTCCCAGTTTTCGCTGGCGTTCCAACTGAATATGTAACCGCTTAATCCCACATCATCCGTCCATTTTACACTAAATTTAGTATCTCTCGCCAGAATCGTATTATTAAAGCTGATATTGCTTGCTTGTGGGTTTGGAGGATTATATTCATACCATACTTCGAGTTTTGCCGCATCTGCGTTTATTGTGTATCCGTAGGGTGTGTCGCTTTCAAGGTAGATTTTGGCGTTGTTGACTTGTTCTATTGATGTTAGTATGTCGGTTATGTTCCATGTTTTCCATTGCCAATCGCCTGCTGTCGCGAGTCTGCCGCTTTTTATCCAGCTTGCGCCGTTCCAGACATAAACGTAAAGTCTTGCTAATGAGTTTTCACTTTTAACGTAGATTTCAAGTGTGACGTTTATTATGGATGTTACGCTTGCTGTTAAGTTTTGGAAGCTGAAGTCGCCGATTAAATCGTCATTTGTTGTGGTGTTTATCATGTTTGTCGGTTGGTCTTGTGCATCCAGATATGGCGAGCTCCCATAACGATTCCATCCAGTTTTAGAATTGTCGAATCCGTCAACCCAAAGCGTCGCTTGATTTATGGTTGTGGCTCCTGTTGGCGGCGTTTCAGGCTCTAATATTGGTGTTGGATTATAGAGCGGTAGGAGTCCGCAGGCTAATACTGCTATGACCATAGCTAATGTGCGAAGCAGCAAGGGAAGCCTTCTCCAAGCTTTAATTATTTTCTCCGCCATTCTTTAACATGCTCCTTTCTTGTGTATGCATATTTATTATCCCAGCAATACCAGACTTCAAGTGGTTTTAGACGTCAAAAATCGAGGTTTCACCAGCCTCTGCCATCAAAGTATTCAACCCAGCTGTGGGGTCCGGCTTTGGTGATTCCGCAGCATAGTCTAACTTTCCAGGGTTTTACGCCTGCTGCAACAAGCAAGTTAGCGAGTAGAATGGCTAAGTCTTCACAGTCTCCCTTTCGGTCTCTGAGTGTTTCGTAAGGAAATTTCCAGGCTTCAGCTGGCTCCGGTTTGGCTTCTATGTTTTTTCTGATCCATTCTTTGAGTTTTTGGATGCGTTTTGATTCCGGAAGCCTTTTGTAGGCTTCTACAATTTTTTGTAGTTCGTAGGTGTTTGGGTTAACGAAAAAATTGCGGATGTCTATGCGTTGTTTGGGTCTTGCGTCTTCGAGGATAACAGCTTTAGGCTGAATGTTCTGCCAATACCATCGTTTATGGAAGTATTTAGCCAAGCATAGGAGGAGCCGTTTCAGCCGTTTCAAGGCTGTTTATGATAGCGTTATCTGTAGTTGTGCTGTCCATGTTTTCGGGACCTCAATCGCTTTGTATTGAGGTTGTCCCGGAGGCTTTGGTTCCCATTGATTGTTGTTTTCTGTTTAGGTTTATCAGCGTGCTTGCGTGGCGGACTGTGATTTCTTCCCATGCGAAGTTTGCTTCTGCGTCGCCGAATGTTGCCTGGAAGGTTACTGTTTGTCCGCTTACAGATGGATAGCCGCTGTCCATGCCTTTATAGGCTGTGTTGGTTCCTACGAGGTCTGTTTGGCTTGCGTCTTCGGCTGTTGTTCCGTCTCCTACGCCTATTTGGCTGTTGGCGTTGTCGAAGTGGTTGGCTGACCCGCCTATTACGAGCTGCCAAATTTCGTTTATACCCTCATTTAGCAGAACGTTTCCTTCAAATTCAAGCACTTCGATAGGCTTTATGCCCTTAGCCAAAGCTTCTTGAAGCGTAGCCGCATGTTTTCGCCAGTCTTCCGCGAATTTTAGTATGCGCCATTTAGCCCTCCACTTGGCTTTTTCTTTTCTGGGAATATAGGCTCCTATTCTGGGCTTGTCTAATCCTCTTACAGCTTCAACTCTCATAGATTTCACCTCAAAATTGCGGAGAGCCGAATTTAGCCAGCTCTCTTTCGCAGCTTAGGCTTTATGGAGCATAGAATAGGAAGGCTGTGAAGGTGATTAATCCGCCGTAATACACTTTTTCTGTGAATCTTATTTCGCCTGGCATGAACGCTGTGGGCTTTACGTCTTTGCATGCACCGGCCAGTGTGCGGTCCGCTAATATCGCGTCCACTACGGCGCCCATAGGCTGAAGAATGTCGTCGAACCAGTCTTCAGGCTCTGTCTCGCGAATAACCAGTATGATGTCGAAGCTTATGGTTAGGCTGAGCATTGATCCTATTTCCGCCTGCTCTATGCGGGTGCCTCCAGGATTGATAATTGCTAAAGGTAGACTTGTAAGCTTGAAGCGTTCGCCCAGCACGGTTTTCTGGATGCCAGATATGGCTGAAACCGTCTGCTTAACCTTGTGGAAAACAGCCTTATACGTGTCGTAGAAACCCAACTATCACACTTCTCCTAAGGCTACAAGAATCCTCTTTCGCCTTTTAGGCCTAAGCTTCTTGAATAAGCGTTTAAGTGCTCCAAACCTTTCTGAAGACATGGCTTGCTTCACGCTCCGTTTCTTCGGCTGTCTGCCTAACAAAAAATTGGCCTTTCGTTCCAGGATGCCGGACGAGCTTTGCGAATACTATTTGGCCTTCAACCTCAAAACGTAAGGCTTGCGCGCGAACAGGCCGGATTATATGGGGCCTCGTCCCGAACTCAACATAAACGGCATAAGGAACAGTAGGACCGACTTCGCCCTCAAGCCTCGCCAAATTCAGCCTACGCCTAATGCTTTTCCGAAGTTTACCGGTCCGTTCAGGAGCAAGCTCACGCATACGCTGCTCAGCAAACCGCGACAATTCATCCAGAAACTCAATTATTTTCGCCTTCAGCTTCGCATCTATTTCTTGAGCGATTTTCGGCGCCTCAATTTTAACTTGAAGCATTAGCCTACACTCACAACACGCCTTACGTATGGGTCCAGCATGGCTTGAAGTTCAGCTGTGAAGGCTTCAGGGATAATCATGCGGACGGTCCAGTCGTCCACGCGGATTACAGGTGAAATCTTGCGTTGTAGAATAATATGCAATATGTTGCTGGCCAGCTGTAGAGCCACAAACTTGACTATTTGCGGCGTTTCCGCATAGCCGGCCGTATAACTTACTTTAACGCTCTGAAGCTGCACAGCTGGATAGTCAGCGACAAACCAGATTAGGCCGGCTTCATAGTCGACTATGTAGTCTGTGCTGTCTAAGGTTTGCCAATCCGGAGCCTGTCCATACCCGGCCTTATTCACCTTCACACTTGAAACGCTAATTACAGGTTTATATCGGAGATCAAGCGGATTCCTATAATCGTAGAGTTGATCCGTAAAGCTTAGGCCTCCGGCCTCGAAGAAGCCGGCTGGAACCCTACAGTGATTTTCAATAACGCCTGAAATATGATCGACTAAATCGTTTAGGAAAGCTTCAAACTCTGAGTCGCTACTGTAGCCTAAATCTTCGTATGTGAGTTTTGCGAAAGATTTGATTTCATCTGCAGCTACAATTGCCAATTTTAAGCACTCCAGCAGGGGAGGTTGAATTTTTCCTAAAAATGGGGAAAATAGAGGAAACCTATAGAAAATTCTTCTATTTCCAGAGTCTTCGAACCATAGCCTTGCCGACTATTTCGATTAGGCTTAGGACGCCTGCGTTAGCCAGCCAAGTTACAGCATGCGTATAGTCGTATCCGTAGAAGGCCATTACTAAGCCGGCGAAGGCTCCGGTTAAAGGCGTAATCAGAAACTTTTCTGGGTCGAAGGTTTCGCCTTGAGTTTTGAAGTAGCCCATGAAAGCCATGAATATGCCTATAAGCACTGAGTAGGCCATAGCCTTGAAGGTTGGAAGCTGCGTGATTTCTCCGAGAATCAACGGAGCAAACAACAGTATGAAAATGAAAATTGCAGCTGCCCAAGCAGGCATTTTTTCGGCTTCAGCCATTCTAATTCACCTAACCAGCCCAAGCTTAGACGTGTTCTATTGTGCAGACGCTCGCATCCTCGACAAGAACGGCTCCGCCAGTGATATAGCTTACAACATAGTTGCTGAGCTCACGTGGATCCCTGAAGATCTCAGTTGTTACGCCTTTTCCGTCTGTTCCCCAAGCAACGCTTGCCTCACGGCTGAAAACAGCCGCATAGACTTCGCCTGCTGAACCGTCAAAGGTTTCGCCAAACAATGGGTCCAAGATGACTTCGGAGCCGAATAGACGTGGAATAATGCCTTGCCTTGCGAACTCGGCGAATGCAGCGTAATACTGAACGCCTGTGATGTTTTGGCCCATAAGTTCAAAGAATTTCTTGGGTCCCATCACGATGCAGTCGCCTGGAAACTTGCTGCTTTTGACCTTTTGAATGGCTGTCCGTATGCTGTCCCAGGTTAGGGTGGCTTCTGTTGCGTCGCCAGCTCCTCCAAGCGTTACAGCGTTGGTTGTGGCTCCTTTGATTGCTGTCCAAAGCTTGTCGTTTATGGCTGCTTGACAGGTGTTGCCGTGAAGCTGGCCAACCGTCCTCACGAAGTCTATTACATGCGTGTATTGCAGCAGATCAGTAACCTTAGTGACTTTTCCGTATTGGGCTAAGGTTCCGTTTACGCTTCCAAGCGTTGGATCCGCAGCTGTAACCGCTGAGCCTTCAGTCCAGGTGTCGTAGGTTGGGGCTCCTAAGCGTTGCACATAGAAGGTTTTGCCGGCTCCGGCAGGAACTCTGACTATTCTTGCGTAGGCGTCTGCTCTCACTAAGGTCTGCATGGTTAGGCTGGCCTGTGCAGCCACCATAGTGGCCAACGCTATGCCTGAAGTTCCTGTTCCAGCTTCCCTTAGCATTTCATAGACTGTTTTGTTTCCGTATTCAGCCAGCATTTCCTCAAGCTTCTGCTTTATAGGTGACTGGATTTCGCTGGCTTCTTTCAGCTTGACGGTTTTAAGCTTCTTCAATTCTTCTGCTAAGCGTTTGAGTTCTTCCATTGGACCGCTGAGGTCAACTTCAACTTTTACCGCTTCGTCTTTTGCAGCTTCCTCGACAGAGTCAGCGATTTTCTCCATCTGCTCCTTTGCTTCCTCTTTGATTTGTTGAAGCTCTTTTTCTTCCAGCGTTTCAGCCTTCTCTTTCTCAGCCATGAAAGCTTCACCTTTAGGCTTATACGGTTTTTAGGCCTATGGGCCCTAACCGGAGTTTTCCCTCTCCGGAGCCGCTTCATCTAACGGCCATGTCCTAAAACCGTCCATTAGAGGATTATGATGCGGATGTTTAATTGAAAAACCGGCTTTCGAAGGCAAAGAGGTTAAGTTCAGGCTTAAACAAATATTGGAAAATGGCTGCTTATGTCTAAAGCTTCACTATTATTCTGCTGAGCCTCTTAGTCTTCTTCAGCCTATCCTCAAGCTGCTTTTTGGCTTGGCATAATTCACGAATCTTAGCTTTCTGCTGCTCGATAGTTTGCTCGAGAATGCCTATGAGAACTTCTAAGGCTTCGGCTTTAGCCCCAAACTTTGGAGGTTCACGGTCGAACTGTCGGTAGTGTCTGGCTAAATGCGTGTAGACGGCTTTGCGGTCGGCCTCCGGAATGTCTACGCCTCCTCTGGCCCCGAATAAAACAGCCATAGCTGCTGCTACTCCGCGCCAAACAACCACGAGTCGGCCATCGATTACGTCGTGGTGTGGGAGTTTATAGCTGCCGAAGTTTTCTGGATCCTCTGCATTATACCAGGCGAATGCTTGACGGTACTTAGCCCAGTCGATTTTGTCTTTATCTGGGCCTCCAGCCCATTTTCTTACGCGAGCCTCTGCAGCATCCGCGTCCCAGGCTGTGTCTTCAGGAGCCTTAGGGGTTTCATGCGATGGAACAGCCTTCTCGGCTATCTTCTGGCGCCCACGATTTTGCGTTTCGCCGCTTTCTTCTTTAACCTCTTCAAGCTTCGCGTCTTCTTTCACTTTCTGTTCTTTCATTTTCTCCACTTCCAATAAATCTTCTCGGAAACGAACTATATCCCAGAATATGGTCCAAAACCTTTTAGCGCAGCCCGGATGAACAATATGATTGCCTATAAGCACGTAGTCGCTTACAACCCTTCCGCATAAATCGCATGTACGCGTAACCTGTTCTTTTGGCTCCTCAGGGTTAAAGCTTTCAACAAGCTTTTCAACAGGCATAATCCGCGTGAGAGGCACGCCTGGAAGCGTATCTTTAGTAAGTAAGGCTAACCCCGTTAATATCAGGCCTTCACAGCCCCGGCCAACTTCCCCATCCAAGCTTTGAACAGGCGAAGACCTACATTCTCCTTCAATGCTGACGTGTAGAATTTCGCCTTCATCGATCATATTCACAATTTTTCGGCCATTATATTCCGCGTTCCTGGAAACTCTAAGTAAGCATTCTACAGCTCCGTCTTCATATTCAGCGTCTACGATTTCAACGCCATCTAAGGGTGGAGATTCATGGTTTATGTTTACTGGTTTGCCTATGAGCGTTCGAGCAGCCTTCACCAGCTCATCCTCAGTGTAAACGTTCCGATTCATGCTTATAATTGGGAATAAAGCCTCAACCTTATAGTATTTAGCCTTTTTATCTTGTTTTGCCAATCGCAATCGAGGTTCAGCCCACCTAAAAGCTTCGAGACCTTCCTGCTGGAGCCGATAGGGTTTTTCAGGGTTTAGGCCAAGCTTTTTGATCCATGTCCAGAACATTTGTTCTCCTGGCTTTTCACCATAACGCTTCTTGAAGGCCTTTAAAATTTTCAGAAAGTCCTCATGTAATGGCATGGCTTACCGCTCAGCACATTTTTTAAATTTTTCGCAAAGATTTTATTTAGGAGTATACCGTAAAAGCTGATTTCAAGTGGAAATGATGTTTGGGGTAGATGCTTTTCTTTAATCTGTTTCATAGGCATTTTAGGTTGCGCCTACTTGACTTTTAAGGGAATCATCTACTTCAAGTTTAAGTCGAAGTTTTACGCTGTGATGTCTGCTGGACTTGGGTTTTTCTGGCTTCTACATGGTTTCGCATTACGCTGATTTGCCTATGTCTGTAAAGGAATTCTGCATTTTAGAATTAGCGGGGGTTGCTGCGGTTCTGTTGGCAACAGCCATGGTTTTCTCGTTTGCGTGGCTGTAGCCCTCAACTGGCAACTCAATTTATAGGACCTGAGTCAAATCATGTTTCAAATTACATGCAAAAACTTATATCACGTTGGAGAGTGATGCATCTGTTAGGCGTGAATTTCCTTGCTGGAGATCTGTTGGTTTGTGTTTTTCACGTTTTTTACGCTGTTTAACATTCATGTTTCCTATAGGGGAGTTGTTTACTATTTTAAGTTTAGGCTGAAATATTACTTGGCGTTGGCTTTTGTTTGCTGGGTTGGTTTTGTTGTGTCCTTTGTTTTTTACATGGAGTGGGTTCTGCGGGATCTATACCTTTTTTCTTCATTTTTTGTTCCGCTTTTGCTGCTGGCTTGGATTCCTTCTCTTGTTTTTGCTATACGAGAAGATGAGAGGCTGCGTTTTGTTGAAAAGTTGTTGAGGGCTTTACCTTTGAAAAATAGGCTGTTGCTGCGGGTTCCAGAGGAAATAACTGAAAAGCCTCTGCCTAAACCTCTGCCCTTGCTGCCAGCTCGCCACAAAGTTTCTTTCCTTCTAATCATTACCGCTGCAGCCGGACAATTTGCATTAACGTTTTTCCCATGGACCCTCAACGCAACCATTGTGCCTTCTCCCCTTGTTTTCATCTCTCCCGCTTTAACATCTCTTCCCGTCATATTACTGCCGTTAACGATAATCTTATTCTACAAGGAAAAAATTAAAGCTGCAAGCTTATTGGGCTTAATTATCTCGGTGCTAATGGCACTTACGGGAAGCTGTGTTGGAGTAAACTTTGGAACGTTGGGGGTTCTCGGCGTAATCCTCTCTTTGGGAAGGGAGTTAAGTTTAACAGAGAAAAGCATAGCATCTTTAATTATAATTGTTGCATGCATCTTTTTTATAACGTCTGTTTTCATGCCCTTTGCTATCTTAAGGATTTACTACCCTTTTGGACACTACCGGACTTTGATTGTTGAAATCTGGTCATTTAAAGGACTCGCCAAAATAGAAAGGCACACTCCGGGAGTGATGCCTTTTATTGAAACGGAGGAGTGGTGGTTCACGGACTGGTGGACAATAAATTGGCTCGAATACCTCATTTTTTACATATCGCGTTTACAATTTCTCTACATTTTGCAGTCAACTTTTGTTTTCCAAATATTGACCATTTTTTCAGCAACTTTAGCATTGGTAACGCTAACAATTTCTAAACCCAAATCATACCTACCTTTCTTATCATTTGTTTTCAACAGCCTAACAGCCGCATGCATGTGGTATGCTCACATCTACGTATTTAGGGGAGACCTCGGAGGTGGTTTGTGGCTTACATTTTCCTCAAACATGCTGTTTTTAGCAGCCGCAATCATGCTGTGGAAGACTTATCGAAAACCAGCTAAGAAGCTGGAACAAGACCTTGTGGAGGCTCAGCCTGTTTGAATGCTTTTTGAGGAGCACATAGGGCTCAGTGTACAAGGCAAGCTTCCGCAGGTGAGCATAATAGACGAAAATTCCGCATCTTTGACAATATTCCGTAGTCAAAAGAATATTCTTGAAAAGTCTGTATATACTCTTTTTCTATGCCCTATGAATAGGATTACCACTTTCTTTTCTTCCATGTATATTTCGTAGATTACTCTGTATTTGCCGACTTTTAAAATTCGAAAACCCGTGTATTTCAAAAGTTTCCCTTTTTTCTCAGGTTTTTCAGTTAAATCTCTCAACTTATCCTTTATTTTGGATTTTAGAGGTTCATCAAGTTTTTTCAGTTCCTTCGCAGCTTTAGGATGTAAAAAACCTTAAAGGACACTACAATTCCCCTAAGGAAATTAGAATCTCAGGATGCTTTTTTGCCTCCTCACTTCTTTTAAGCAGCATCCTATAGAACTTAAGAGTTCTCTCCCGTTCAATATAGAGGCTTAAAATAGTCTTTATGGCGTCGCTTCGACTTTTGAAAAGTCCCTTACTTACCCACTTGTCAAGTATTTCAACCATTTTTTTAGGTAGTCTAAGCTGAACCTGAGTCAAGACGCATTCCGTAAACAACAATGTTTACAGGATACTTAAGCTTTTCCTACGGAGCCTTTCGTAGGGAATGAGGTTAGCTGGCATAACTGTGCCTTCTCCGGCTTCAGGTGGATAGCCAAGCAGCTGCCGGGCATATTTAGGCGAGATTATTCCATGCTCGATTTCTTCGCAGTAACGTTTGCTTAGGGCGAAGGTGTCTTCGGGTTTTATGGGTCTTCAGTTTACGCGTACATCTTCTATTTCTGCAAGCGGAAACAGCTTCTGCTCGATAAACCGTTTAATCTGTCTTTGGTATCCTCTAAGCTCTGAGATAAGGAGCCATTCTTGGTATTCGGCTGTGGCCATTGTTGTTGTGCCTCCGAAGCCAAGGGCGACTTCCGGCACACCTAAACCAGCCACTAAATTGTCGCGGAAATGTTTTACGACTTCCATGACGCCGAAACGCGGAGCCGTCTTGTAAACTTCTTCGATCTCAAGCGTGCCGTCGTGGAAAATGCCCCTTTGCCCGCCCGGCCTAAGCTCAGGAAGCTTTTCGGGCCTCGGCAGTCTTTCAGCAAAAGGAAGCCTTCACCGTCTTTGGCGTATAAAACTTTGCGGCTGTCCAAAACCTCGAATTTCCAAACGTCAGCCTGTTTTTCGCCGAGCCAATAGCAATTGCCAGTCAGCAGGCCGTGTAGGATGCCTTGCCGCAGTATTACATCATTACATCAGCGTTTATTTCAGCCATGAACTCGTCTGCTGCTTCTTTGGCTTTTTCATCTTCGCTTTCAGTGTCAAATCCATTCTGCCAGATGAGTAAATGCCTAATCGTTATGGCTTGGCTTACAAAGGGAATGTAGAAATACGCATCGTAATAGTCCTGGTAGTCGCCGAAGTCTTCGGGATATTCAGCGTTTAGGCCGAAACCTGTTGCAACCTTAGGCAGTTCTCGGCCGTCTATAAGCGTGCTTTCTTTAAGCTGGTTTCTGATACTGCCGTATTTGACGGGTTCGAAGTCGTTTAGGCTTACGCTGCGGGCTATTAGGGCGGGGGAACGATCCAGCCTAACCTGGTTAAGCTTTTTCTCTGCGTGTTTAAGCTTGTTTTCCCAACCCCAGCGAACGAATCTTCTTAAATATTCTGCCAAGATCAATAATCCCCTTTACCCTGCCTTTAACAGCAGCGTAAACAGCCAAACACTCCAAAACACGTCATCATGCGTTCCTTCAGGATGACTAAACTTGATATGGCCGGTGAGAGCCAACTCGAAACGTTCGACATTCAATTCACTTACAATATCCATCAAACTTTTAGCCGGAACATATGGAATTTTAAATTCTCCACGCCGCATCTTCTCGCGAAGAACCGTAGCCATGTCCTCTTTCGACTTAATCGTGAAGGTTACGCCTTCAACCGGTATGCCTGCAGCTCGCATGTCCTCGCAGATGTATTCGCCTACACCTGTAATGTCCGCGTAAACCGCGTGAACTGTCCGCCAACGATCACAGAGGCTTTTGAGATAGCCTATTACACTGGCGTATTGAGTTTCTAATGGGAACCGATGCAAATGAACAAGCCTAACAGCATCCTGATCCTTACGCACAACCGCCACAACGCTGTAATCCTGATGCTTGCCGAAATCTACGCCTATGAAGAAGGCTCCTTTAGGCGTGTCCATAAAATCGTAGGGTTCAAGGCTGCTTTCGATGCAGCGCACAATTAGGCTTTGAGGAAGCCAAGCATCAATGTCTTCTACAAATTTTGCTTCGAATTCTCGCTGGAAACGTTCAGCCGGCAGCAGGCTCCTCATATGCTCGATGAAGTCTTCCCTCTCCCCAAGCTTCTGAACCAAGTTATAGCTTTTAACAGCTTCGTTAAGTCTCAATCCGGTAATGGCAACAAAATCCATGAACTCGCTAAGTTCAGGTCTCGCCTTCTTAACTTCCCAAATCCAATTCCAAATTTCTTCAGGATTCTTCACACTAAGCAATCTATCAATGAAAACATCATCAGTAGATCTTCCCTTCCAAGATATGCCATACTTCCGCATAAGCTCCTTGAACACATCATACATGCCTAAAAACTTAGAAAGGTTGCTCAATGCCTTCACTATATGCGGTCTGATAGTTATCGGAGAATCCCTAACATCGCTGAAGTCTCTTCCCAGAAGACAATGAACATATCGTTTGGCATAGTTAAGACATTCCTTAACATACCTTCGAGACTTATCCCTCGCTAACCATTCCTCATAAGCTTCCCAATCTATGTCTGAACCATTCAGTTTATAAATAGACTCTCTATCTAATTCAATGCGGTCTGCGGAGCCGGAGGCCCTGGGTTCAAATCCCAGCGGGCCCGCCGAAACAATCAAATCATGAAGTTTCATCTAGATTGTGAGCAGTTATGGGAATGAGGGTTTCGAGGAATCCTTTCGGTGAATTGCGTAGTGAATGTGTGAAATTGCTTAGTGAG
>Ga0180302_10001181_pt1 | contig 12287 bp, 10 predicted proteins | sample GuaBasSediGuay17_FD_121794 | JGI IMG/M metagenome (GOLD analysis project Ga0180302, IMG submission 121794) | Subseafloor sediment microbial communities from Guaymas Basin, Gulf of California, Mexico - Guay17, Core 4571-4, 12-15 cm | ecosystem: Environmental > Aquatic > Marine > Hydrothermal... | reverse complement strand
TCTACTAACGATTCCAGCCGCGCGTTTTATTTTCTTCATCTTTTTAACATGCTGTAGGAGGATTCCTGCATGAATTGTCATGAAGTCAACTCCGTCCTTTAAATGCTTTTCGATTGTCCTGAGGATGTCGTCTTCTGTCATGTAAATAGGAGAGCGCCTTTTTTGAGCAGTTTCAATCGCTGCTTGATATATTGGAACGGTGCCAAATGGGATATCAGCTATGGCAATAAGTTCTTGTCTGATTTTGTCTAAGTCTCCTCCCGTACTTAGATCCATTACAGTGTCCGCGCCATATTTCATTGCTGTTTTTAATTTCCTTTTCTCCATTTCTAAATCTACTACTAAAGTTGATGTTCCTATATTTGCATTCACTTTTGTAAACAAACCAGTTCCGACGCCAACAAATCTTCGTAATTTATCTCTTCTTTTGACATTGCTTACAATAATTATTTGGCCCTCGGCTAGATGTCTTCTAATAAAATCAACACTTACTTTCTCGTATTCTGCCACAGCTTTCATTTCCGTTGTGATTTTTCCCAATTTTGCCTCTTTCATTAACATGGAAATCCCCTTTAGAGAATATGTCTGCATATATTATTTGTCTTTGTAAAAGCATGTAATTGCAAGAAGAATTTTTACTTTTGTAATCTTCAGAAAGACAAACTCTGGTATATGAAATCGAATGGTAAACAGCGTATTACATAAATCTGTAAACGAATTTGCTTAAAAGATAATTAATAAGAATTTAAGAGAGAAGGTTTCCAAAACATGTTAGGAATCATTCCTGCTGCAGGATTTGGAACAAGGTTGCTTCCAATTACCAAAGCAATCCCCAAAGTTTTGCTTCCCCTCGGTCCTTTTCCTCTTCTTCATTATATTTTTGAAGAGGCATATAATGCTGGGATTCGCGAAGTTATTATTGTAACGCATTGGAGGGAGGAAGTTATTCGTTGGTATTTTGAAGAATTTCCCGAAGAAGCAAAAAATGAACTTAAGCGATTGGGCAAAGAGCATATTTTAGAAAAAACAAAGTTCTTCGAGGATGCAAATATACATTTTGTTCATCAAAAGAAATTAACTGGATTAGCAGGAGCGATACTGGAGGCAGAGAGATTCATCAATGATACATTTGTGGTACTTCTTGGAGATAACCTTCTCATTGAACAAAATCCAGGAGATTTTCTCAAGAAATTAATAAGGGTGCATGTTAGTGGAAAAAGCACAGCAAGTTTTGGAGTTTCGCCAGTTAAAGATGTGACGCGCGTTGGAGTTATTGACGTTATTAAAACACTTAAAATAGATGATGCGAAAGCATACCTTGTTAGACGCGTAGTTGAAAAACCAAAGCCTGAAGAAGCGCCATCAAATCTTGGCGTCATGGGTAGGTATGTTTTTGAACCAGAGGTATTGGATTATTTAAGAAAAGCTCCTATGGTTTCTGGTGAGCTAAGTGAAACTGATGCTTTTACAGAAATGGTGAAGGACGGAAAGAAAGTAATTGGAGTTGAGTATACAGGGAGATGGTATGATATTGGTCATCCAGACGCATATATAATTTCTTTCTTCGAAATATGCTTAAGAAAATATGATTGGTTGCGAAATTTTGTAAGACAATTGTTAAGTAAGTAAATATGTTTCAAATTACTAATGATTGCATAGTAATGTGATATGTCTCATAGAAAATGGCATGTTATACACAAAAAGGGTTGGCGTGCGATCGTTATAGCAATTCCGGACATAAAAATAGCTCTTAAGATTTTTCCAAAAGAAAACCTGAAAGCCGCAGAAAGAGAAGCAAATGTTTTAAAAATGCTGCAAGATATACCAAACGTTCCTCGTTTTTATTACTTTGTTACATCGCCAGTTCCAATTTTAATCCGTGAATTCATCCCAGGTGAACCAATAATTGATTATTTTCTGAAAGCATCCATTGATGAGATAAAACATATTCTAAAAGAAATGATAATTCTAGCCAAACAGTTAGATGAAAGAGGAATAATAGTAGAGGAACTATCACGTGCAAAAGATAATGTTATCATTTATAACAGACGACCTTATATAATCGACTTGGAGAGAGTTTCATTTACGGTGACGAGGTCAAATATTACGCAAATTCTCGCATGGATTTTGTTTATATCAAAAATCGAGGGAATAGCTAAGAAGATTCACTATATAGTAAATATAGACACAGTAAAAGATGTTGCCAGAGAATACAAAAGAACAAGAAATTTTCAGAGGGTCATGAAAATTTTCAAGGATTCATTTCTTTATTCGTGATGCGATGGTTTCAGCAAGAGAAAAAACATGATTAAATAATTCTATAACGCCTTCTCCAGTTAGAGCACTTGTTTCAAAGTAGCCCAGAAATATAAATGGAGGCTTCTTAAGCTCCTCTATTACTTGTGAAATTAATTCATCATCAACAGTTTTTGGCAAGTCTTTCTTATTTCCCACGAGAAAAACAAATGCGCGCTTTACATATTGCTTTGCCATATTCATCCATCGGTGTATATTTACTAGAGTGGATGGTCTGTTCAAATCAAAGACAAAAATTATGATTAGAGATCCTTGTAAGAGTTCTGGAATGAGGGGTGTAAAGATATCTTGGCCGGACATATCCCAAACTTGCAAGGTTGTTTTTTCATTAACTTTTGTAGCAAATATATTGAAACCAACAGTAACTTGAACTTCTCCCAAAATCTTTTCTCTTCCTTTAAAAGCTTTAATGAGGGTTGTTTTACCGACACCACCATCTCCGACTAGTGACGCCTTTAAAACAATCATCACTTCAACCCGTATATTCAAATAAATAATACCGATTAAATGTAATTAAGAATATATCTCTTTCAACGCAGATTCAACTAATTGCTTTTGACTGCGACGAAAATCAAAATAATAATCTCTTACTCTGATTAATATTGAACTTTTACTAGTTTTATTAGATTTATAACATCATCAATGTTTTCGACAGATTTATGAAAGTATGGCGGATGTTCAATTAAAATCCTTTCATTTATTCGTATCCTAAATGGCAAATCTTTTTCAATTATATCCTTAATCATTGGTAATAGCTTCAAAAAATAATTTAAATTCCCCTCATACATAACCTCCGAAATCTTTTGAGCCATAAAAGAGACATAATTATCGTTAATTTCTATGAAAATGTTCTTAGCAATTATGTTCATCAAATGAGGATAATACTCCGAGGGAAAACCCTTTACATGGATTCTGTCGATGATTTTAGTTTCAATAATATTACGAATGAAATTAAGATCGTCCATTACTATTTCTTTTCCAGCAAGGAAAAGCATCTTAGATTCGCGGTCATATAAAATCTCCTTTATAGGGGACTCATGCAGATATAAATGTTTTATGGGAAGCTTACATAAGACGTCAAGAGTCTCATTGGACATCATTAGATTTCCTCGTATTACAAGTGATGCTAATGTCATCGTCTTTATGATCTTTTTAACCAATGGCAGGGAGACTAAGTTGTAAACTTTTATAGAGCAGTTTTTCTTAACAGCAGAAAGAATATCATATATACTCTGCAAAATTTCATCCGAAACAATTTCAGGTAAAATTATTGTTACTGTATTTCTAAAACTTATGAATATACTATTCTCCATAGTCTTTTCAAGTACTATATATGTTGATATGTTCGAGAAAATATTACAAACGATGCTCAACAATTTCTTAATAAACTCAAGTCTTATCCTATTAGAATATATCTCTATAAGTATATTTCGTGCTCTTATATTAAGATTCTCTAGCTCTTTAGCATCCCCACGAAGAACCCTAAGTCCTCCTTTAGAAACTTTGATCTTGAGAATTGGTTGCACTTTTTCCACCCATTTCAAATTAATTTTATAAAATCACAAAACCAGGATTTTAGCAATGCGCTATACAAAAAAGCATATCAGAAAAGAATCCATAAAAAAGAATAAAAATCTGCTAATATAAGACGCGTTTATAAAATAAACTGCTGTAAAAATAACTATATATTATTTTTCTTCTATAGAAAGGAGGTCTCCTTTATGGCAGAGAAAAAACCGATCGTAGTCAAGATGGATGGTAGAGAAGAACCCTTTGATAGAAACAAGATAAAAAGAAGTATCATGAACGCAGGAGCAAGTGAGGAAGTCGCTGAAGCAATCACTCGTCAGGTTGAAGAATTCGTCAAAGGAAGAGACAAGATAACATCTAGAGAAATAAGGAGAAAGGTATTCGTAGAATTAAGAAAAGAGGATCCTCAAGCAGCAGCCAATTGGGCATATTATGATAGGCTCGTAAAAGGACGAATTACATTTGAAGATGGAAAATTTATTATTGTTCCAAAAGGCGCAAAGGTTTATCTCGGTTGGCAAGTTAGAGATATCCCACCACCGGGTCTTTCACATGTTGATGAAGTAAAAGGAATTCTCGAAGAATTAGAGGAAGACTTAAAAATGGGAATACCTCGTAGGACTATTCATTCGCGCACTTGGATTCTATTCCACGCCGTACTGAAGACCAAAAAAATGAAGCCAGAAGATAAATTGAAAGCTATAGAGTTAATTAATGAATTTCGAAAAAAACTGGGATGGAAACCGTTTAAATTGAAGTATCCAATCACCTAAATGCTTTTTGGAAGGTAAATAATTTAGTATTTTTCTAACCACTATTTTCATGTTGCATTAAACGAAAAATATAATGTCAGAAGATATAATATTCTTGGAGTATCTTATCTTTATGATGCTTTAGGGATTCATATGGTGATTATTGAACGGTATAATTTCGGCGAAATAGTTATCAATGGTAAAACTTACACACGTGATTTGATTGTTTTCTGGACGAGTGAAGTATGGTCTAACTGGTGGAGAAAAGAAGGACACAACGTTTGCGTGGAGGATGTTTCAGATTTGCTTAGGAGAGGTGGCTTTGAAATCGTTATATTTGGAACGGGAGCATATGGCGTATGTAGGGTATCCGAGAATGTAATAAATGAACTAAAGAAAAGAGGAGTCGATGTTATTGTTTGTAATACACATGATGCTGTTCAAAAGTTTAATGAATTAGTCAAGCAAGGCAAAAAAGTTGTGGCATGCTTACATCTAACCTGCTAATGCGTGTTAGATAATGGCGGAATTCGACATAAAGGAGAAGTTAAGAAAATTTCTAAGGGGTGCAAAGAAAATTGCAATTCTTTGTATCGGAAATCCGCTTCGTGGAGATGATGGTGTTGGTATTTATATTGGAGAAAAACTAAAAGGACGTGTAAATAATGCAACAATTTTCTTGGGTTATAATGCTCCTGAAAGTGTACTTTTTAAAATTATAGATGGAGATTACTCACATGTTGTAATTATTGACTCTGGATTCATTGGAGAGAAAGCCGGTGATATTAGGATCACTGACGAGGATCAATTGCCAGATGATATCATAACAACGCACTATTTTTCGCCAGGTTTATTGGTAAAAATGCTTGAAGAATATGGAAAAAAAGTGCTTATAATTACGATTCATCCAAAAAGGATTGATTTTATCGAGGGCTTATCAAATATTGTTAAGAATGCAGCGAATAATTTAATTGCCGTGATAGAGGAAGTTCTTAGTGAAGTCAAATAATTTCTCTTATTGTTAAAATCCATTCATAAGTCTTATTCATGAGAACATATCCGAATTCCCTTGTTGGCTCAATTACTTCGCCATTCATGTAATCATTCCATGCATAAATTAAAACTATTTTGATACTTTCATTCTGTGTTTTTATGCGACTATATGTGAGATTCCATACTTCATCATAGGTATATGCGTTTTGCCAGTTATTATTTATCCACCATCCAGGTTCAAATGGAAATGCTGTTATTAGTGTGGATTTTAGTATATATTCTTTGAATTCTTTTTCTATGAAAATTGGTAGGTAAATTGATGCATTAAAAACTTTGAAAATTGTGTTCAAGTCGAGCCAAGGATTGTCTTTAAACCAATCACTAATGATGAGATATGGATTGTTTGTTTTGTTCTTTAGTTCAAGCCAAAACTTTACCCAAGCATATTTGAATGCTTGTCGCCAGTAATATGCTATAAGAGAATTTGATAGGAATTCACTGTCATTTCTTGGGTATAAGTCAATAAGATCGTTTATATTATCAATTGTTGTGTTTAATATTTTTGATAGAAAATGAAATGTCTCAGTGATGTTAGTTAAATTATACGTAGTTTGAATTAATTCAATCAACGAGTTGACTAAATATATTTTTTCCTTTTCACTGTATCCAGGTCTTGTATTCATTACATCTATGAATATTATCGCTGACATGTTCTTAATTTTTAAATTAATATCATGTGTTATGCTTACGAGCTTGTTTATTCGGTCGATGAAGTATAGTAAAGTATCTAACTTAAGTGCGTAATAACCTTTAATGGTGGTTCCATTGAATAATTTTACTTCTAGTGATGCCGGGGCGTCCATTAGAAACATGGAAAGATTGACGCAGGGCAAAATTGTTAAATTATATCTCGCCGCGGCAGTGAGGACGAATGTGAATCTTACACCTAATGCTGGGTAATATTCTATTGCGATGAAATTAGCACCTAAATCACGAATTCTTTTGAAATCTGAAAAGAGTTTCATGCGATTTACATCATAATATCCATCAATTGGCGTAAATTTTGCATTGACCCAACTGCCTTCCTTTTGAGTTATGTCATGTGATGGATTAAAAATCCAACTATAATAGATGCCAACTAAGAGATTTGATTCCCTAATGACATGGGAACCCGTGGTCGAGCTTGCTGCCATAAGCGCGCTTGGAATTTTGATTATTGATGCAAATAATAACAATATTACTAGAAAGTAACTGAGTTTCACTTGATGTAATTTTCTAATCAAAGCACTTAACGCCTTATTGAAATACTTAATGTCTGTTAGATACCCTAAAATGAATCCAGGAAGCAAATGTAATTGCCTAATTTCTTCAAAGACTAAGCGGTATATTTCAGAAAGTACAGGAATTAAAATCAATATAGCAATTATAGCGCTTACTTTTATTATCATACTGTATTCGCCTATGACGTAGGTATAATAGAGGAAGGAATATGGATTGAGTTGTAGGAATCTTATAACGTATGGGGGCAAAAACGATAATATTCGTAATCCGCCGATTAACGTGCAGAGGAGCATTCTTAATGAGAATTCCTTGCCAAATTTAGAAAACTCTTGATTTTCGGTTATTCCCTTGATAAAAAGAAGAGCTATGGGATATATAAAATATTGTTCATTCGTAACTTTATTGAACGCTAAGAAGACGAGAAATGAGTAAAATAAGTAATCTAGTAAACGATTAAATGACAGGAAACTCTCGTCAAAAGTTGCGGCTATTAATCTTAGCAAAATAGCTCCTGTTAGCAAGAAAGAGATGAATGAGAAAAATGCCTTAAGAATTTCTAGCATTGGAAGAGGATTAATCCCCAATTGCAAGGAGGTGTACATTACAATGAATGTTATAAAGAAGAAAATATTATAACCCGCGGGTATTCTATTTGCGTGCATCTTTAAAACAGCGTACAAAAGTCCGTCGAATGAGTACAGCAAGAATGGCGATAGAATCATGAGACCGAATGTTGAGGAATAAACTAAAATTTTGATTGTAGTTTTTAGTTTGAATCTTCGAAGTAAGTATACTAATATGAAGGGAACTGAAATCCAAACGGTTTGCTTAAGTAAAACACTTATTGCCAGAAGCAATGAACCATGTACTATTTTCTTTTCATGAAGTAGTATCACTGCCCAGAGGAAAATTCCAAAAACTAGAGCATCAAACATTCCCCAGCCTGCAGAAAGCCAAATAATGAATGGATTCAATATTATGCTTATTTCTCCTATTTCGGCTTTCCTTTTATTTTTAGTTAAAAGAAGAGTTATTTTTCTTACAGCCAATGCAAGTATGAAATCACCAATTACCATTGGTATTTTAACACATATGTTTTCAAGAATTATATTACACAATCCGAATTTGCTCAAAATGAAGCAAGGAAAATAGAAAACAATTAGGAGAATAAAAAGCATTGGTGGATATGCATACCATTGTGGTTCATAAGGGAATCCAACGGGATATATTCGACTATCGTTAGTCAAAATTACATCATAAGGAGTGAGACCCCTATAGTACCAGTCGCGAGCAACTTCTCTCCAGACGTAGACGTCCCAGTCATGAGTAAACCAAGGAAGTATTAATATGTGAATTATGATGGAAATTATGTACGCTCGTCTTCGTGAAAATCGCATTTTATTTCACATTCATTGAATTCATAAAAAGAAAAATAAAATTAAAGTTAGCATTACTCGCATTTCACACTAACTAGCATCTTATACATTATTCAATCAAGCTCTTAGTAATTTCCATTAAATAATTAAATGCATAATCTATACTATGAATTTTCCAGGGATTTTATGTCTTATCGTGTCGTATATCTAATAACATATCGAGTGTATCAAGAAAGCATTATTGCTAAGAGTCTTACACGTGCGTTTTTTGCTATAGTTTCTCGTGAATATTGGCCAGGCAAGAAAATATTCTTATGCAAGGCATTACTAAAAAAACGAAGAACTTGGGGATTTGAAGTAATTCCAAAGGAGTTTCCACAAGATATTCCACCACCTCAAGAGGTTCGCAAAGATTTTAATAAGCTTAAGGAGTTAATCAAGAAACATGCTGGTTTTGAATGTATTGTTGAGATTCTTCGCAAGTTGGAGAATTTCGGTTTTATGTCCAAAGAACTTGAGGAACTTTTAAACAAGTGGTGGCAAGAGGAAGAATTTGCACTTCTTGAAGGGTATCGCTATAAATGCGCCTGGCTATTAAAATGGCTTGCGAAGAATCCGATAGATCTTAAGAAACATGTTAAACGCGTTTATACGAGGGAATGGAAGGGGGTGAGAAAACTTGTAGTTGAATTCAAGGATAGTGCAATGAGCGAGACTAAAATTATTTGGCTTATGAGGCGACTTTGTTTTAGAAATGCTCGAATAAAACATCGCTATAGCATAACATATGATCCATTAACATTTGAAATTGTTGAGGATCATTTAGCAAATCATTTTCCAGTAATAGCAGTTCTTTTCCCCCAAGTGTATCAGTATTTGTACTATTTTTCTTTCGCACAGGAAAAGATAAAATTGCTATGGGGGAGCACTACATCTTGGAATCTACCAAAAATAGAGTTTGAGTCACTGGGAACATCACCTTTATCTTTGAACATAAATCCTCTAATTCACATAATTTTGGAGGTTGATCTAGCACGTGTCGCATATTTTGCAATCATTGGGCAAGCATTTCAAAATTGGGACAAAAGTGGTTATCCTCGTCGCGTTTGGTATTTTTCTAGAGATTATCCCCTTAGTTTCTTGCTACGCCCGGGCGACATAGTTATTGCACGTGTTATTTTTGCTCATGGAAAAAACACATTCATTCTCATGCCGCTGAAGAAGATAGGTGTTGAGGACGCAATGAACATAATAGCTAAGTATCCAAGTATACGAGTAATCTGTTTTGACAAGCCACTTGATTTATATCAAGAGCTAGTAAACAATATAACTAATATCCACAAATATAAGCAAATTGAACAGAAACTCAAAGAAAGAAAGCCAATTCTAGATGAAAGCGGTTTCAAGAAAATCGCAACGAAGATAAATGAGCTAATGACACAATTTCAAGCTAAGTTAGAAGAAAGAGATCTAGAATTCCTCTTGAGTGTTGCAAAAAAAGATAAAGCTCTGTTAGCACGAAAATACGCAGTTAATGCTATTAAAATCATCTTCAAGCGTGAATTAGAAATCTTAAAAGAAATTGGCTTTACTGAAGAGGAAGCGTTAGAAATAATTTTCAATGCACTCATATTGGCGAAAGATAAGAAAGAATTAAAAGAAAATTTCTGGGAAATAATAAAATCAAATGTTATGAAGCGTATTATTTCTGAATGGAAACGCGAATGGAATATTTCTATATTAGGTTCCATCTACACAGAAATAGCGAAAGAACTTATACAAAAAAGACTTGATGACTTAAGAAATAGTGTGATTTTAAAGAGAAGAAATCCAGCAACAAACGAGATATACTGGGATGCAACTTTTCTTAATGAAACATATTATGGACGTAAAATTTTATCAGCATTAGAAGTTAAGGATCCTAGCAAGATAGATGAAATGAAAATGAAACAGATTCGTGATGTGCTCAAAAGAATCATAACGCCCAAAGAGATTGATTTATCACAATTCGAAATAATTGCCTTATCACGTGATGAAATAATGTCTATACTGAAATCTAATAACATCGAAAAAGCATTGTGTGAAATTATTGCATCAAAGATATTCTCACTAGCAAAACTCTCATCAATAACTTACTTGAAAAAGATCAATACTCGTGGATTCTCCAAAGAATTTTTGAATAAATTGTGGTTAAAACTTCAATATGTACAACGAAAATATGCAAGTGAGGTAATCAAAAGCGTTGTGTCATCATATGCGAATCCAAGTGAGAAACAGCAAGAGATAGAATTACTTTTAAGTGAAATTTTAACCATAAAACACCCATATGAAGCATCCATAAATATTGTTCCAACCATTAGACGTCTCTTTTTCGCATTAAAACCGAGAGATTTGCTCTATATGATAAACAAGCTTGAATTACCTGCTGCAAATGAATGGATTAAGTTAGAGGATGCTGATAGTATACTAGAAAAAATATCAAACATTACATCAACAAAAATTATAATTAACAAGTGGAGCGATTGGATAGGACTTTTTCCGTTTTATGTCATTAAAGAAGGAGAGAGGTACAACATAGCACACATCAAAGCAGTTCTTGGAATAGGAAAAATAAAGGGAGCTAAATTATGGCTAAAAAAAGAAGAACTAATGAAGTTATGTAGAGACTATTGCTTGCATGTGAGAATTATTAATTCAAATGAAATTCCAGATGAAATTCCTGAAGTAATCATGGTGGAGAAGCAAGCGATAATATCAGTATTTCCTACGCTCTCATATATGACTAAATTGAACGAAATCAGAGGTAGCACGAATGAGATAATTTCAGAACTCAAAAGAAGGGGAATAAGAGTAAGAAAATACTTTTCAATTGGCGCAGATCTAAGAGGAAAGTCAAGGGAATTTCTATTTGAAATTGCATAGCTTCAAGACTAAATTTTACTTATACTCACAGTGTTCTCCTGTGTTTTAAAAGGAAGGTCATAAAATATTTTGGGGAGATTATGACTGATTTTCTTACACTCTTAAAGCAAAAACAAATTGGTGCAAGGGAGAGGAAAGAAGAAGTGAAAATTGTGTTAGAAGGTCAGTATAAAGTAGCATATGAAATTCTCTTAGATGCGTACAATGCTGGTCTACATGCATGTTTAGTAGGACCGCCGGGAACTGGAAAAACGCTTTTAGTTCGAAAATTCGCACAAGATCTCGGAAAACCATTTTATTGGGTTACATTTACGGAAATCGTAAGATCATCGACATTAATAGGAAGTTTTGATCCTGTTTTAGTTTTTCAAAAAGGATTTAGTGCAGAAGCATTTGTGCCTGGGCCGTTTCTTCTAGCTTGCATTGAAGGAGGCATTTTCTTTGCAAATGAAATTAATCGTGCAGACGAGTTTACATTGAATGTAATGCTAGATGCTCTCGAGGAAAAACGACTTTTTCTTCCCCAACTAAGAACATGGATTCGGGTTGATGATGGCTTTTATATGGTAGCAGCAATGAATCCTTATGAAATGAAAGGAACACGCAAATTATCTGAAGCAATACGAGATCGAATTCGTATTTGGATTCATCTTGACTATCCCCCTCCAGAACTTGAAAAGAAGATTATTCTTGCTAATTGTCCAGAATATAGGATCCCCTACCAAATCCTTGAATGCATAATAGAAATAATTTCAAAGCTAAGAACGCATCCCGAGATAGAAAAACCTCCTTCAATTCGAGCGAGTATTGCTTTAGCTAGGTTTATTGGTGAGCGTGCCAAAAGAAAGGGAGAAATAACTTTTGAAGATGTAGTTGAAGCTGCAAAGTACGTTCTTTTGGATACAATTGATGTACGCGCTGGTACAGATCCGAAAAGTGTGGTGAATAGCGTTTTGCGAGAACTAGGTTTAGGGGAAATTCCATGAGTTTTAAAAAAGTATACATTCCAATAAATCCAGTTGAATTTGCGATTGAATTTATAAATGCCTTGCGTCAGCAAGAAAACATAACACCACCGTCTATTCGCCAAGCGATAAGTATTGCAAAGATACTCATG
>Ga0180302_10001180_pt1 | contig 12296 bp, 11 predicted proteins | sample GuaBasSediGuay17_FD_121794 | JGI IMG/M metagenome (GOLD analysis project Ga0180302, IMG submission 121794) | Subseafloor sediment microbial communities from Guaymas Basin, Gulf of California, Mexico - Guay17, Core 4571-4, 12-15 cm | ecosystem: Environmental > Aquatic > Marine > Hydrothermal... | reverse complement strand
GGTGATATACGTCCAAGAGTTCATACCGCACGGCACTAGGGACATTAGGGTGTTCGTGATAGGCGACAGGATCGTGGCTGCCATGTACAGGGAGGGCACTGGCTGGAAGACCAACATACACCAAGGCGCTAGGCCGCGCCCCCTTAAGCCGAGCGAGGAGCTCAGCGAGCTGGCCCTTAAGGCGGCGGGTGTCGTGGGCTGCGAAGTGGCCGGGGTGGACTTCTTAGAAGGGCGTGACGGGTACTACATCACCGAGATAAACAGCCAGCCGGGGTGGAGAGGTCTACAGTCGGTGACAAAGGTGAACATCGCTAGGGAGATCGTAAGGTACGTGCTATCCAAGGCTAAGGATAACACATCGACCTAGTTCTGGGCTAGGGCGAAGTATTTTAAAGCCTTTGCCGGGGTCGGAGACAACTGAGGCTGCTAGGCATGGGTATTGTGGTCGTCATGGGGCGTGGAGGCACAGGTAAGACCAGCTTCGTGGCCCTAACGACCAAGGCGTTGATAGAGGCCGGCGTTGAGCCTATGCTGCTGGTCGATGCCGATCCCGACCAGAACTTGGCCGAGATGGTGGGAGTCAGCTTGGAAGACGCTGGTATTAAGACGATATCCGAGCTCCTAGTTGAGACCTTCATTGAGGGAAGCGGTACGCTGGTAGGCGTGCCGCCAGCCGAGAGGATAGAGAGCAGGATATGGCAGGACGGGATCTACGAGGGCGACTACTTCGATCTGATATCGATAGGCACCAAGTGGGATGAGGGCTGCTACTGCCTCCCCAACGTAGCCCTAAAGAACGCGCTCGGTAAGCTCGCCAAGAACTACAAGTACGTGCTCATAGACTCGCCCGCGGGTCTCGAGCACCTGAACCGGAGGATAACCTCTAGCGTGGACGATATCTTCGACCTGATAGATCCGTCACAGAAGGCGTTCAACCACCTTAGAAGGGCGCTCAGGATAATCAGGGAGGTAGGGATATCGTTCCGCAACTTCTACGTAGTCGGGTGCTTCCGCTTCCCCCGGGACCTAGAGCCCGAGGTCTGCGAGGAGCTGGGCATTAAGTACCTCGGTAAGGTGGCCTACGACAGGAACGTTGAGGAGTACGTGCTGAAGGGCAGGTCGCTTCTCGAAATACCATCGGATTCCCCAGCCTACATCTCAGTGAAGGAGATACTCGGCAAAGCTGGTTACTTGAGGTAAGACTATCACCCCACTCGTGCATGCAAGCTTGTAGGCGGAGCACCACCCACGCTTAAGGTCTAACACGCTCTAGTATCCTATCGCTAGCATAGTTTAAAAGGGCACGAGGCTCTTAAAGCGTGGTGCGGGGGGATGTGCGAGTTCAGAGTTGTTCTCAGGAAGCCTGAGGGCGAGGAAGAGGTAGCACTGGACGTTGTCAGGGCCGCCTACGAGGACGGCGGGCTCGTTCTAATAGACATCACGGGGGCGAGCAAGAAGGTGGACGGCGCTATTATAGTTGACGTGAACGTGCCCAAGGAGCAGCTAGAGCTCCTGGGTCACCCTCTCCTGGGGCGCTTCCTCAATATTGCCTTCGCGCACGTGAGAGGGGCTGATAAGGGGACCTTGAGGGCTATGTGGGAAGAGTTCAAACGTGCGGGCGACAACGTGTTTGGCTAACCTTGCGGGAAGTAGCGGGCAAGAATAGTGTCTTTCAAGCGACGGATGCTCCTAACAGCAGGCGATTCGGGAGCGTGGTCGAGGAGGGCCCTACCTAGCCTATCGGCCTCTATGACCGCTTTGTCGAAGGGTATCGTGGTGAGGAGGTCCATTCCCACCTCGCGGAGCGCCTCCTCGATCAACCCAACGTCGGACTCTGAGAGGATCTTGTTCCCAACGGCCGCGACGTTCCTCACCCCTATGTCCCTCGATAGCTCGAGCACGCGGCGCGCGGTCTCCAGGGCCTTCACGCTCGGCTCGACGACGCACAGCATCAGGTCGACCCCCCTGGCCGTGCCTCTGCCTAAGTGCTCGAGCCCTGCGACCATGTCCATTACCACGACGTCCCTTCTCCCCAGCAGAAGGTGCGACATCAGCGCTCTCAGGAAGGCGTTCTCCGGGCAGAGGCAGCCTGAGCCCCCGCTCCTAACAGTGCCCATCACTAGCAGCTTTACCCCATCAGGGCCCTCGACTCCAAACCTCTCCACGATGTCGTCGACTCTTGGGGTGAAGCTTATGACCCCCCCGAAGCCTACCTGAACCCTAGACCTTATCAGCTCGACGTTCTCAGCGAGCGGAGTTATGCGCTCGCTGACCTCCCTCGGGATGCCTAAGGCGGAGGCCAGGTTTAGGCTGGGATCAGCGTCGATGGCCACCACGTTGAAACCGTCCCTTGCTAAGAGGCGCGCTAGAGTGCCCGCCACTGTGGTCTTGCCCACACCGCCCTTCCCCGCGACGGCTATCTTCATCTTCCCTCCGCCTTATCCTCCGCGCACGGTCTTAACTCTTCTGGCGACCACGACTGGGTAGTGAGGTATTCTCTCGAGCATCTCCCACGTAACGCCTGTCAGCGACGTTCCAAAGCGCCTGGCCATCTCCCACACGTTCCTGCCGGCGCCGTGCCCCCTCACTATCTCGGCGGCCCTGCAGAGCCTTAAAAGCTCGCCTAGCGGGATGGGAGATCCCGAGCAGGCTACGGGAGTGGGCCACCCCCTCAGTTTGAGCGCGTTGGAGACAACGTAAGTGACGAAGCCGCCACCGCACCTTATTCCCTCTACGTACGTGAGGCGCGGGGCGACGTAAGCGGGCCCCCACTTATAGCACCTATCGGAGTCGACGATCACTACGGTTACGTGGACCTCAAGAACGCTCTCTATATGGCTCCTTATCCTCTCGGCCTCTTTATATGCATCCCTCAAGGGTAGGCTGACGTAAGCGTAGGGCAGGTTCGACCCGTCTATGCCACCCTCCGAGCCGAAGCAGAGCGCGGCTAGCAGCCCCGCTTCATTGAGCGCTACCTGTTTGTGCCTGGCCCCGTAGTCGAGCGGGTACTTCCGCAGGAACCTTACTGTTGAGGGTCTCAAACCGCACAGAGGACCCAGCAAGTACCCCCACACCACCCTCATCCAGTACCTTGCCAGAAGCTTAGCCAGCAGACCGGGGGCTACCTTGCCCTCGTCGACGATGTTGCCCTTAGCAGTCGATAAGGCTTTCTCGGATATGAGCACCACGTCGCGGTCTTTGACCCTAATCTTCTTTAGGAGCCGTGTTATCTCCCCTAGGTAATCGCAGCCGGGTCTCCAGTAGCGGCTCCGGGGGGCTGCAAGCGCATAAGAGGCGTTGCCGATCCTAACTTTCAGCACTCTCAGAGCACGCCGCCTCTTAGCCCTGCCGCTTAGGCCTCTTCTCCCTGCCACGCTCCTCCTCTCCTGGAGTATGCAAATTTATACGTCAATGCGATAAGGTAAAAGTGCTAAGGTGACCAAATATGGTTAAGTTTGGTCTTGAGCTGGTTCCTAATATCCCCCTCGAGAAGATAGTCAAGTTCTCGACTATGGCTGAGGAGGGCGGCCTGGACACCGTCTGGATAACCGACCACTTCTACAACAGGAACGTCTACATCGCGCTGACGGCGGTGGCACTTAAGACCAGCAGGATTAGCCTTGGGCCAGGGGTCACGAACCCCTACGTCGTCAACCCTGTTTGGACGGCCTCGGCGGTAGCCACGCTCGATGAGGTCTCAGGGGGGAGGGCGATCCTAGGAATAGGCGCGGGCGACAGGGTGACTCTAGAGAAGCTGTCAATCGAGCAGAAGGTGCCTCTTTCTGCCGTTAGGGAGAGTGTACAGGTGATAAGGTCGCTGCTGAGCGGTGAAACCGTAACCATCGATGGGAGGTTCATAAAGCTGAAGGATGTAGGCCTAGCCTACAAGCCGGGGCGCGTGGTACCAATATACATAGGCGCGCAAGGCCCCAAAATGCTTAGACTAGCGAGCAAGGTGGGGGACGGCATACTCATAAACGCCTCGAACCCCAAGGACTTCGAGTACGCCCTCAAGATAGTGAGGGAGGCCGCAGGCGACAGGCTGGGCAAGCTGGACATAGTGGCATACACATGCTTCTCCGTTGATGAGGACAGAGAGAAGGCCAGAAAGAAGGTAGTACCGATAGTCGCGTTCATTGTTGCGGGATCTCCCGAGATCGTTTTGGAGAGACACGGAATAGACAAGAGCCGCGCGGCTGAGATAAAAGAGGCCCTGGGCAAGGGAGACTTCCCTGGCGCGATGAGTAAGGTAACGGACGACATGGTCGAGGCTTTCTCGATATACGGAACGCCCGAGGACTGCATTTCCAAGATAGAGGAGCTCGTTAAGGTCGGAGTAACCCACGTGGTGTTCGGCTCGCCTCTCGGTGCCAAGAAAGCGGCGGCGCTGAAGCTTATCACGGAGAGAGTCGTGCCGGCCTTCAGGTAGCACGCGTGCTTGTTCCTCTTAGGGTGCTTCTTTTTGAGCTCTGTTAAACGGGGGAAAGCGGTTATAGTGTCAATAGTTGCAGTGTTCGCTGCCCTGCACACCCTGCTAGGGATTGTGCCGGGAATATGGCGGAGCTGGATGATACTCATCCAGCCAATAGAGGGGGCCTTGCTGGGCCCCTACGCCGGCTTCCTTGCAGCTCTGATAGGCTCAGTGCTATCGAGGTTCATTAGGCCGCGGGTCCCGATAATGTTTATTTTCGGTCTCGGAGAGCCTGTGGGGGCTATGGTGGCGGGTCTGGCCTTCAAGTCCATGTACTCGAAGGTGCTGTTGCTGTATGCGGTGATGCTAGGGGCTTACTTCCTGCACCCACTAGGCAGGGAGCTACCCGCGTGGTGCCTATGGGATGTGTACTTAGCGTTTGCGCTTGCGGCGGTGCTTTTCTTGGCGCGAGGTCGGACTCGCGGCCTCGACAAGCGGGCAAGGCTCGTGGTGGCCGCTATTCTGGGCAACGAAGCGGACGTTCTAACTAGGATCTTCCTCTTCATCCCCTTCGAGCTCTACAAGGTCCTGGGAGTTAGCGAGAAGGCGCTGCCGGCTATATGGGTGGCTGGGGCACTTGAGACGCCCATAGAGTTGGGCTTAGCCGTATTGGCGGCCGTCGTGGGGGGCATACCCCTACTAATGGCGCTGGATAAAAGCCGCATTATAGAGTACCCTGTGACTTGAAACCCCTCTCGAAGACCTCGCTTGTTTTTGGATTCTCGCGCCCAAGTCTTAATAGTCCATTGAGCCCAGCTATGGCCTGGCGTCTGTTCGGGAATCACTCCTTCCCGGGGGCCGTTCTTTCAGGGCTCCAAGCCCCCGGCGGCGCCTACTCTTCACGGGTCGGAGGCCCGCCGGACCGATGCCCCAGGAGGTCAGCGCCCCCGGCTGGGTTCACGGGAGGCCGCCACCTCTTCGGCCCACTCGCCCGGTCGGCGGCCGCCCCGCCAGGCTCGGGGCTGCCCCCGAGGCTAGGCCTGGGGGGCCAACCCGGCGCCGAGGGCCCGCGGCCCCAGCCTCGTGCTGCCCAGGGGCTGGAGGAAGAGGTACGGAGAGGTACTGATACTCGACGCCCACGCGTATACAGGTATCTCTTTCTTCCTCCTCTTACGCCTCGCTAACCCGAGATGCACTAGCCCGGCCGTAGAGCGCCAGGGTTTGCGGCGCTACCGGGCGAGATCCGACTGTGCCTCCGAACTGTTTCCGAACACACGAATGCTTGAAAACCTGTATTGGGCCTTATATACCACTGGGGCCCAGCTATAAGGGAGATCCCCGTGAAGCCGGGAGCTAAGAGTATAGCTCCTAGGAGGATTCGCAGGGAGGTAAGGGACGAGGAGCTCCAGGAGGACCTGGAGAGGTACAGGCGAATGGCTATAGAGCTCGGTGCCGCGGACGCGAGGATAGTGCACGCGAGCGACGTAAGGGTGGACGAAAGAGTCCTGTTGAAGTGCATGATACCTCGGTGCTATTCGTACGGAGAGTCCCCGAACTGCCCCCCATACACCCCCAGTCCTGATCTCATGAGAAAGGCCCTGAGCAAGTACAAGTACGCAGTGTTCTTCAAGCTGGACGTGAAGCCCGTGGAGGACTTCGCTCACCCCGAGCTGTGGCACAAGGGGCATATACGCCACTATACCAAGGTCTTTGAGATAGTCGGCAGAATAGAGGCAAGAGCCTTCAACGATGGGTACTACCTCGCCATGGGGTTCGGGGCAGGCACGTGTAAGGTGGCGTTATGCCAGGGCATGTACTGTCAGTTCCTCGATAGCGGCAGATGCAGGTACCCGCTTAAAGCTAGGCCCTCAATGGAGGCCGTGGGGATAGACGTGTTCGACCTGGCGACAAAGGTGGGGTGGGAGGTCTACCCCATAGGGTACAAGGAGGTGGATCCCAAGCTCGTCCCGTGCGCCATAGCTTGTGGGATAATCTTCATCTACTAAGAGGGTGGTCGGGATGAGCGATATATTAGAGGAGCTCGAGACCTTCATGCCGAGGGACAACCCTAGGAAGTGGGCGAAGCTCCTAAGTACCGTCCAGTACAGGCGGCTGGAGCTCTCGCTCCTGAGGGAGATACTCCTAGAGTTGAGAGAGATAAGAGAGCTTCTGGAAGAGCTTAGGCGGGAATTGTCTCCCAAGGGCTAGCTGGGGGCGTCCGGCAGGAGCATAAGCATGGAGCCTCGTCGGTCGAGGGTACCCGTTGAAGGCGACTTCGTGGAGACCGTAGAGGGCCTCATCTTCGATGTTAAAGGGCTTGTGCATCCCCCTGACGCGGTGATAGCGTACGTACGCTATGTGCCGTGCGCAAGGGGCGCGCGTAAGAGGGGAGGCACAGGCTATAGGAAGCTCTACTCCCTCGAGGAGAGGGAGAAGTTCCTCAGGATGAGGTATCCTGAGTATATTCGCTTCGACCCTGTCTTCGGAACAACAGTTCAAGCAGTGCCTAGAGGGAGAATAGCCGTACACTATGACCCGTACGTCAAGCTGAAGGACATGATGCTCTCCGAGGATCTAGACCCCGTTGAGGAAGCTGCAGTGGAACTTGCGCGCCTGATGATGGAGGAGGCAGGCTTAGGGCCTGGCTCCGTAGGGGTTACGGGATCGGTACTCGTAGGCCTGCACACCGACTCCTCCGACATAGATCTCGTGGTTAGAGGCGAGAGGAATGCGAAGAGGGCCTATGCGGCGTTGCTCTCGCTCAGGGAGAAAGGCCTCATCGAACCGTACGACGATCAAATGATCTGGAGGCTTTACAGGTTCAGATCGGAGGACACACCGCTTCCCTTCGAAGTTTTCACCAAGATGGAGAGCAGAAAGGTGCTCCAAGGCATTTTCAGAGGGAGGGAGTTCTACGTGAGGCTCATAAAGGAGAGGGAGGAGTGTGGTGAGCGCTACGGAGATAGGGTGTACGTTCCTCTCGGCACTCAGAGGATTAGGGCGGAGGTCGTGGACGCCGAGGACTCCATATTCACCCCGTGTAAGTACATTGTGAGCAACGTCGAGGTCCTGGAAGGTCCTAGGCAAACGACGGTGAGGGAAGTAGTCTCGCTGAGGGGGAGGTTCTGCGAACTGGCGCGCGAAGGTGAGCGTATCGTCGCTCGAGGCAAGCTGGAACTCGTGAGATGCAGAGACGGCAGTAGCCACTACAGGTTGCTACTAGGGAGGAGGGGGGACTACATGTATACGGTCGGCTAGCAGGTCTCCGACAGATTTTTCTTGTCGCGGGCCCCCTTCCCGTGATGACGGAGAGGCGCCCTCAACCAGCTCCCGAGGCCGCTGGCGATAGTTGCTGCCTCTGCGGCGCGTGCTTCTCTGTCTGTCCTACGAGTTCAATAAAGATCGACATTAGGGAGGACTCTGTAAGCGTCTTGCCTTCGTGCACTGGATGCGGTCTCTGCGCTAGGATATGCCCCGCTATTAACAGACTGCCCGGAGGCCTTAAGCCCCTGGAGGCATACACGGCTAGGACCAAGCTCGACGACGTAAGGGAGGTTTGTCAGGATGGGGGCGTGGTCTCCTCCATCCTGATATGGGCCTTAGAGAGCGGGTACGCGAAAGCGGCCGTGGTAGGCGGGCTCTCAGATACCGAGCCCCTGCTTCCCGAACCCCACGTGGCTACCTCTAGGGCTGACGTAGTCCGGAGCGCAGGATCCAGGTACACGCCCTCCCCTAACCTGAGCCTCCTAAGGGAACTCTCTAAGACCGTAGGTAAGGGCGAAGCTGTGCTTGTGGGTCTGCCCTGCCAGATTAGGGCATTCCACATCATAAGGGAGAGAAGGCTCGTAAAGTACTCGAACCCCATTAGGCTTACAGTAGGTCTCTTCTGCATGGAGAGCTTCCCCTACGCAGCATTCACAGAGAGAATCCTGAAGGGTCTGCTAGGCACAGACCCCCAGGAGGTCAGGAAGGTGAACATCAAGAAGGGCTTTCTAATCGTGACTTTACGGAGCGGCGAGGAGAGGAAGGTGAAGGTCTCGGAGCTGAGGGGGTACATGAGGGGGTCCTGTAGGACCTGCCCCGACTTGACCTCGGAGTTCGCCGATATCTCTGTGGGAGGCATAGGCTCTGAGGCGGGATGGTCGACGGTGCTGCTTAGAACGGAGGAGGGGGCTAAGGTTTTCAGAGAAGTGGTTAGCTCAGGCTACCTTGAAGCGAAGCCTCTCCCCGAGGCTTCCCTGAAGCTCATCCAGAGGCTTAGTGAGAGGAAGAGAAAGCGCGGGGCTTAACTCTCCTCTCCGCTTTTTCTCAGCAGTATCTTTACGTCTACTGCTATTCCGCCCTTGCCTTTCTCGTAGACGAAGAACGGGTTTACGTCTATGTCCGTGATCCCGGCAAAGTCCATGGCCAGCTGGCTCACTCTCACCAATGTATCCACGACAGCGTCAATATCGCCCTCCGCCTCACCCCTAAAGCCCTTGAGGAGCCTGTAAGCCTTGGTCTCGGCTATCATCTCCCTAGCGTCCTCCAGAGCCAGCGGGGCAACGCGGAAGCTGACGTCCTTTACTAGCTCCACCATCACACCGCCAGAGCCAAACATCACTAGTGGGCCGAACACGGGGTCTCTGTGCATCCCTACTATGACCTCAATGCCCTTAGGCGCCATTTTCCTCACGATGACGCCCTTTATCTCGGCTCCGGGCACGCGGCTCTTCACGTTGCTCACTATCTCCTTGAAAGCCTTCCTAGCCTCCTCCGGCGACTCTATACCGACCTTTATTGCGCCAGCCTCCGTCTTGTGTATCACTTGCGGCGACTCGACCTCCATGACCACGGGGAAGCCTACCTTCTCGGCCAGTGAGGCGGCCTCCTCCTCGGTCCTTGCAATGGGTTTCTCGAGGACAGGTATACCGTAAGCCTTGGCCACTTCAGCGGCCTCGCTTGCCGTTAGCGCAACTCTACCCTCGCTCAGGGCTCTCTCTATTATGGCACTTACCATGACTTTGTTGGCCTCGATCTTAGGATACGTTCTCTTCCTAAGTCTCTCCACGGCCTGCTTGTACCTGTAGAGGGCGCTGAGAGCGGACATAGCTCTCTCTGGGGACTCGTAGCAGGGTATGCCGTTCTCAACGAGCCTCTCGCACTCCTCCAGGCACTCTATTCCTCCGAGCAGCGACACCACTATGGTCTTTCTAATCCCTGTCTCGCTTATAGCCTCCAAGACGGCGTTCCCTATCTCCCTTGGCCTAGTCATGGCCGTGTGGCAGTAGACGACTACTATCGCGTGCACTCTGTTGTCCCTGAGCAACTCCTTTATGACTCCCTTGTACCACTCCTTGCCAGCCATACCCGTGAGGTCCACCGGGTTAAGGACGCTACCCCAGGGCGGCATGTAGTAGCGCAGGCGCCTCGCGAGGTCCTCGGGCATGTCCATGAGCTTTATCCCGTACTGTTCTGCGACGTCTGTCGCCATGACTCCTGCCCCACCACCGTTTGTGACTATGACCACGTTGTCTCCCTCCGGTAGCGGGGCCTTAGCCAGCGCGACCGCCCAGTCGAAGAGGTCCATGAATGTCGGGGCCCTAAGCACTCCCACCTGCTTCAGGGCGGCGTCGTAAGCCGCGTCGGAGCCCGCTAGGGATCCCGTGTGGGACTTTATGGCTGATACAGCGCGCTCTGCGCGGCCAGCCTTGAGCACAACGATGGGCTTGCGTGGTACTACATGTCTCGCCACCTCCATGAACCTTCTCCCGTCGTCGAGCCCCTCAACGTATATCGTGATGACCTTGGTGTGCGGGTCCTCACCGAAGAACAGCATGAGGTCCGTCTCGTTTATGTCGGCCTTGTTGCCTATGCTGACAAGGTCGGATAGCCCTATCCTCTTGAGCCTCGTCCAGCCTATCAGGGCTATGGCTAGCGCACCGCTCTGCGTGATGAAGGCGACATCCCCCGCGAGCGGTAGGGATGGGCAGAAGCTCGCGTTAACCCTCTTGACAGTGTCGCACACGCCTACGATGTTCGGTCCGAGGATCCTGAAACCTCCCTTCCTGGCTATCTCCACCAGCTCACGCTCTGCCTCTATGTTGCCGACCTCCTTAAAGCCCGCTGATATGATGGCCGCGACCTTGATCCCCTTCTCCGCACACTCCCTCAGGACCTTGGGCACGACCTTCGCAGGGACGGCGATCACCGCTAGGTCCACGTCGCCGGGGACGTGTTTTATCGACGGATAGCACTTGAGGCCAAGGATCTTTTCGGCGTACGGGTTCACAGGGTATATCCTGTCGGGCGGGTAGCCCCCTTCTATCAGATTCCTGACTATCTGGTGGCCTATCTTGTGGGGTTCGCGTGCTGCCCCTATCACCGCCACGCTTTTGGGCCTAAGCAGTGCTTCTATCGTTTCTAGGACGTCCCCCAATATGAACACCTCCGCTAGGCCGAGGCCGAATGGAGTATATAACCTTGTCATGACTGATAATCCCAAAGTGTAGTCTCAAAAGCTCGCGGCACCTAGTAGGAGTACCGGACAACGCTACGGCAACACTTTACCGGGGTTGAGGATATTGTTGGGGTCGAACAATCGCTTGATCTGCCTCATGAGCTCTATCTCCTTCTTGCTAAGGCACAAGCCTAGGTATTTCCTCCTGATGGCACCCACTCCGTGCTCACCGGTTATCGTTCCTCCGAGCTCGATCGCGGCCCTATATATCTCCTCCCTTAGGTCTTCGTAGAGCTCAGGGCTCCACCCCTCAACCCTCATTATGTGGGGGTGAAGGTTCCCATCCCCCACGTGCCCATAGACAGGTACCCACGTGCCGTATCGCTTAGCTATTTCGTCTATCCTGTCCATGAGGATACCAACCGCGGAGGGGGGTACTGCCACGTCTAATATGTCAATGGTCTCCGGCTTGAGCGCTGTGTATATTTCGCTCCTTATCTTGAGTATCCTCTCTTGGTCCTCCCTCCTATCGGCTATGAGCGGCTCGAGGCCACCCTCCTTCTCGCAGACCTCCATGAGCTTCTCGCATTGATCGTAAAGCGCGTCCTCACTCTGCTCCGCGAGTATCACTATCAGGTACGCGGTGCCTTCTCTGCATGGCCACTCGAGACCCAACATGGAGGCCGACTTCTCTACGAGCTCTCTCTCAACGTACTCTATTGCCAGGGGCACTATCCCGCTTTGCATGATCCTAGGGGCCGCCCTTACAGCGTCGTGCCTACTGTTGAAGGGTACCACTAAGGTCGCCGTCGCGGCGAACCCCGGGTAGAGCCTTATGACAGCCTTCGTTATCACGGCCAGCGTGCCCTCGCTCCCTATTATGAGCTGCATGAGGTCGTAGCCCGCGTTGTTCTTGACGAGCTTGCCGCCTAGCGTTAGTACCTCCCCTGTGGGTAGAACCACCTCTAGCCCTTTGACGTAGTTCCTCATGACGCCCGTCCGCACGGCTCTGGCACCACCGGCGTTGCAGGCTATCAGCCCCCCGATCTGGGCCCCTTCGTCCCCCGGATGTGGGGGGAAGAAGAGGCCAGCCCTTTCCGCGGACTCTATTAGGTCCCTGAGGGTCGCGCCCGCCTCCGCCACGGCCATAAGATTGTCTCTGTCTACCTCTATCCTGTTCATCCTCTCGAGGGACAGGACTATGCCTCTCTCTGTGGGTATGCATCCCCCCACGAGCCCTGTTCCCCCGCCGCGAGGGAACACGGGCACCCTGTACCTGTTGGCTATCTTTAGAACCTCAGCGACCTCCTCAGTGCAGGACGGCTTGATGAGCACGACCGCCGGGCACGGCTTAGGCTTAACGGGTTCAGCGGTCTCGTCTGTCAGGTAGCCGCTTATCTTCTCCCAGTCCTCTATGACCCACTCCTCGCCCACTGCCCTCTTAAG
>Ga0180302_10001179_pt1 | contig 12300 bp, 9 predicted proteins | sample GuaBasSediGuay17_FD_121794 | JGI IMG/M metagenome (GOLD analysis project Ga0180302, IMG submission 121794) | Subseafloor sediment microbial communities from Guaymas Basin, Gulf of California, Mexico - Guay17, Core 4571-4, 12-15 cm | ecosystem: Environmental > Aquatic > Marine > Hydrothermal... | reverse complement strand
GTTGAACGCCACCTCGACCACGACCTCTGGCCTGACTCGTATGAACCCGCCCCTCTCTTCCACGGCTATCGACTTGAGCTTCTGCGTCATCCACTCAAATTCTTCATCCGTCAGGCCCTTGAAGGTCTTCCCCACCACCAAGAACTCGCCGGTCTCGGGGTCCCTGGCCGCCAGGTAGTAATCGCTGTACCACCTGTGCCTCCTGCCGTATCCCCTCTCCGCCGCGACGATGACTAGGTCCAGCGTCTTGGCCCTCTTTATCTTCAGCCAGTTCTTACCCCTGACGCCGGGAGTGTAGGGGGCCCTCAGATTCTTCGCCATGAGCCCCTCGTGTCCCTCAGCAAGGGCTCTCTCCATGAAGTCCTCGGCCTCTCGCGGGTCCCCTGTAACGATCGTCGGGACGATCCTCAGAGGCTCCCCTATGCTCCTCTTGAGGAGTTCTCTACGCTCTGAATACGGCTTGTCCAAGAGCACCTCGTCTCCCAGCACGAGGAGGTCAAACAGGTAGACCCTGAGGGGAATAGCTTCAAGGAGTTCTGGAGATACCCTAACCCTCCTGAACCTCCTCATGAGAACTTGGAAAGGCATCGGCCTGCCGTCTGCTCCCTCAGCGATTACCTCACCTTCGAGTATTGCCTGATCGGCCTCTAAGCCCTCCTTCACCGCCTGAACGACGTCGGGTATGCTGTGAGTGACCTCTGTCAGCCTCCTGCTGAACACCCTGACGTCGCCGCCCTTCACGTGGATCTGGACCCTCGCTCCATCCAGCTTGTACTCGAATGCCGCCGTCCCTCCCAGCTCGCTCAGAGCCTCCCTCACGTCCTCAGCGGTCTGGGCGAGCATAGGCCTCAGGGGCCTGAATATCTGGGGTCTCAGGCTCCTCACGGCAGCCGGGCCACCAGTAGCAGCCGCCTCAATCACCGCGGCTGGATCTCCAGACACCATGACCGCTCGCTCCACATCGCTTCTAGGCAGGCCGTACGCCTCTGCTATGGCATCTACTAGGAGGCCCTCGCTCAGCCCGAGCCTCGTCTCGCCCACTATGGCGTTGACTATCAGCCAGGCTTCGAGCGGACTGGCCCTCGAGAGGAGAGATCTCAGAAGCGCCTCTTTCTTCGCCCTCGAGCCTGGACCCTTTGCCTCCGCTATGGCCTCGAGTTGAGAGTAGACCTCCTCCAGCGTCAATCCATCTTCCTCGAATAGCGTCGCCTGCCTCCTCCTCTTGAGAGTCTCAAAGACTCTCCTCACGGCATCTCCTAAGTCTACTCCCTCGGAAGCGATCTTCCTGACGGTGGCGGGGTCGGCCTCAACCAGCGACTCCACGACCCTCCAGACCGTCATCCAAGACACGTCGAGGCTGCGCTCGTCCCAGGCTGGAAACACCTTCCCAGTAAGCAGGAGCGCCGCCTTTACCGCCTCGCTGGGAGGTAGCCTCCTGAGGCATGATGCCAGCGTCCTGACCTTCTCCAGCCTGGAGGAGGTAGAGGCTATCCTGGCGGCCAGCTCAGCGAGTTCTGAGAATTTCGTCGGCGGCCCCTCGGTGGCCGACCTCGCAGAGCTAATAAGGAGTCATCTCTGCTAGCTTGACTTCGCTCGCTCGGCCGCCTCTAAGATCATCTCGGCGAGTTCTTCAGGCTTGACCCCGAGGAACTCCACTCCAACCTCTCTTATTGCGGCCAGTATTGCACCCTTCTCTGCTCCCCTATTCTCCAGGGCTCTCTCGAGCTCTTCGAGCGCGCCCTCCGGGTAGGCAAAGAAGTCGCCAGAAATTAGCACCTTCCGCAAGACGCCGCCTTCAGCCTCGACCTCTACGTCGACCGTCTTTCCACCAGCGCACCGCCTCTTGACCCTCGCGGAACCCACCCGCTCACCTCCCGAAGTTCCAATCGCGGCTCCTATACCTCTCTTGGGCTATCCTCTCGGCCTCTGCGATCTCCCACTCACTGGGCTCACCTTCCTCCAACTCGACCTCCAGGGCCTCGGAGAAACCCGCGATCATTGCCTCCTCCACTTCAGATCGGCTCACTTGCCTCCCAAGCTCTATCGACAATGTCGTGACCCTCTCCCTTATGCTAGACACGCCGTGGGCGGCGAGCTTCTCTCGCGGGACCCTCAGCAGGTCGGCAAGAGTATCGAGGTCGGTCGCGTACATGAGCGTGCCGTGCTGAAGGAGCGCGAATTCCCTCCTGACCTGCGCGCTTCCCGAGATCTTCTTACCCCCAATCACGACATCGTTGACTGGGACGAACTCAGCCTCTAGGCCTAGGAGCGATATTGCTCTCACCAAGCCAGCGCAGATTTTCCTGTAGCTGTCTAAGATGCTCCCAGGGAATAGGCTCACGGGGGCCGTGACGGAGTACGTTACTTCGCCGCGCTCGTCATGGTACACGGCCCCCCCTCCGGTAATCCTCCTCACGACGGGGACGCCCAGCCTCTCAGCCAACTCTACATCGACGACCTCTCTCGCCCTCTGAAACCTCCCGATGGTCACGGCGCTTGGGGAGAACGCGTAGAGCCTCAGGGTTGGAGGAGAAAGTCCTCTGCGAACTCCCTCAAGCAGAGCCTCATCTAGAGCCATGTTGAAGTACGCGTCGCCGGCCCTGCGAAGCAATCTCCACCTCAGGGGCTCTCACCCGGCCTTATCTCATAGCGTACGTTCTTAATCAAGTTGTCTCTGACTACTCAGCAGATGCTAGTGAGGGTCTCTCTGGGCACTCTGGTCGCTCTTGGACTGTCAAAGGTCAGAGTTGACGCTCTCCCCACTACGGCCTACCTGCTCCAGTGGTCTGAGAACGGGTGCTTGGGCGACTGCGCCTTTTGCTCGCAGTCCAGGTCGGCGATCTCTCGGAGGGAACTCCTGTCCAGAGTGGAGTGGCCTCAGATCGAACTCGAGAAGCTGGCTGAGAGACTGGCAGAGCATCCTGGTCCCATCAGGAGGGTGTGTCTCCAGACGGTGATCAAGGAGGGCTTCGAGAGAGAGGCTCTGGAGATCTTGGCCAAGTTGAGGAACTACGGGGCTAAGATGCCGGCTTCATTGGCGGTGACGCCAGTTCCTGACGAAGTGCTGCTCGAGGCAAGGAAGCTGGGTGTGACTCACGTAGGCGTTGGACTTGACGCCGCCACGCCCGAACTCGTGCAAAAGGTCAGGAAGCCGTACAGCTGGGAGGAGTACTGGGCCTTCACGAAGAGGGTAGTGGAGCTGTTTGGACCCAAGAGGGCTTTTGTCCACTTGATATTCGGCCTCGGCGAGAGTGAGGTCGAGTTCATAGAAGCCATGGCTCTAGCGTACAAGCTGGGAGCTGACGTCGCTCTATTTGCCTTCACACCAGTGCCGGGAACCCCCATGAGCGCTCGAAAGCAGCCTCCCCTAGAGGCCTACAGGAGGATGCAGGCGGCCAGATACCTGCTCTCCAAGGGAGCTAAGAGAGAGGAGGTCCTCCGCCTCCTTGAGCGGGGAGAACTCTCACCACCTCCTGAGGCCACGCTGACCTCTGGCTGTCCGTGGTGCAACAGGCCGTACTACAACGAGAGGCCCTCCGGTCCCATCTACAACTACCCAAGCCTAGAGATGGCCCTCAAGAGGGAGGTGGCTAGTCACTGGGCGTCACAGCGTTCTATCCGGGCAGGATCTTCCCTGCGATAAGCATAACTGGCCCCGCTTGTCCCCTGAACTGCGATCTCTGCAGGGGCAGATACCTGCGGGGCATGGCTCACCCCCGGCCCGGCGAGGGCATCTACAATCTGGCCAAGAGGCTGCATGAGGGAGGAGCCAGGGGCCTGCTGATAAGCGGGGGGTCAGACCAGAGTGGAAAGCTTCCAGTGTACGGAGTGCTAGACCAGGTCAGGCGAATCAAAGAGGATCTGGGCATGTATCTGAGCGTCCACTCCGGAATAGTCAACTGTGCCTTGGCCTCAAAGCTCAGGACGGCTGGCTTCGACTGCGTTGACTACGATCTTCCCCCGGGAGAGGCTGCGGCAAGGCTGAGAGGGTTCAAGTACCGAGACTACCTGGAGGGTCTCTACGCATCTCTCGAAGCCGGTCCCCCAGAGGTCGTACCTCACGTGATGCTTGGCCTGCCAGGCGTGAGTCTAGAAGATGAGACTAACGCAATAGACGAGGTCTCGTCCCTCGGGCTGAGCACCTTGGTCCTGCTCGTGTTCATTCCAACTGAGGGAACCCCGTTTGAGAGCATGCCGCCTCCAAGTTCCTCCAGGGTTCTTCCGGCCATCAGGCATGCTAGGAGGGTGTTCGGCGGAGAGATCTCGTTAGGCTGTATGAGGCCCCCTATCCTCAAAAGGAAGCTAGATCCAGTCGCCTTAGAGGAAGGGCTTGTGGATAGGATAGCCGTTCCTAGGCCAGCCGAGGTGGAGCGCAGAGACCTGGAAGCAGTGGCTGCCTGCTGCGCGATACCTAAGAGTTCGCTCAGCCTATTCCCGCGAGTGAGACCCTCGGATCCAAGCCTCACCAAGTGAGGAGCGCGTAGAGACAGATCAGCACCAGCAGAGTGCCAGCCACGAGATTCATTACGTGAAGCTTCTTGGTTCTCCAGACCTTGACCTCCCTCACCTTCCTCTGGAGGGCTCCCATGATCAGCAGGATGCCGATCAGCGGGGCCACGAAGATCAGGTTGTACATTCCGAGCAGCAGGATTCTCTCATAAGTCGGCAGACCCGCTAGGAGAGATGTAGCCACCAAATAGGGGCCAGACGAGCACGGGAGTAGGGTCACGCTGATGACTAGACCGGCGGCGAACGCTAGGGGGATGCTGGCGGCCTTTGAAGTCCAATCAACGAGTTTAGACGTTGTCCTGTAGAGGGGGGCGGGCAGGGGGGACTTGAATCTCCCCCCCAAAGATGTGCAGATCTCGTAGCTGCCAACCGCTATGCCCAAGACGGCAACGGCGTACTTCAGCCATGGAATGGCTGTGAACACCTCTATTAGACCAAAGCCGAGCGCGTAGTACGCCAGGAAGACTGCCACGATGAACGATGAACCGACTAAGACGGCTCTCCTTCTCCCGCCAGCTGATGTAGCCAGCAGGACGAGAGCCGTAAACACACTAAACGTGCAGGGGTTGACGCTGTCAGCCAGCGCGGCCGTGGCGACAGGCCAGATGACTTCTCTACTACTCGAGGCGGGCTCAGCGATAGTCACGCTGGTTGGCAGAGATCCCTTGAAGCACTCCGCTATCTGCGAACACAGATCGGGATCTGTCAGCGTTCGACGAGTTCCGTTTGGGTAGATTAAGAGTAGATAACCTCTGTCACGAGCGAGTTCGCACCAGAATTCTGGATTCTTCTCGGGTAGTCCAGCCACTACCGCAACGAGCTTGTCGTCGCACATCACGCCCGTGAGGGGCGTCACTCTGTCCCATGATGGCAGGTCGGGGAAAACCAGCTCGTAGATCTTCTCGTAGATCATGACGCGAGTCTCGTTCTTGTAGAAGTCGTTAAATATGACTGAATCCTCGCCAAATCTGCTCACCAGAAATTTCTTCAACCAAGAGCAGCTCATACAAGTTCTAGAGCCGTAGATGTAGAAGGATACCTGCTGCGCGGAGACCGACGCGACAGTCAATAGGAGCATTGTGACTATCAGACTAGCAAATGCGACCTTGTTCATTACATCCATCCGACGTGATCAGCAGGAATATAACGATTGAGTTGTTGGTCGCAGTAGAACCGCCGCAACGCATATATTGCATACAACACGAATCACACATAGGTGATGCGCGTGAGCGAGGATGTGAAGAAGAAAGACATCACCATACGTGGGGTAAACTCTGACCTGTACGACAGGGCGGCGGAGATAGCGAGGAGAACGGGTAAGACTATTGGCGAGATAATCAACGAATCTCTGGCGCTCTTTCTCGACCTTACAGAGGGGCTGAGGACGGGGATCCAGCCCATCGTAGAGGGGGCTAAAGAGGCCGGGAGAAAACTAGAGACGGGTCTATCTGCCACTGTACCGGTCATGATAGCCAGTCTAGACGAGTTAGAGGTTACTAAGGCAGACCTAGAGCAATTCGGAAAGAGGGTGGTGTTTCAGAATATCGGGAGGCTCGTCTTCGCCGACGATGTCGACCAGGAGACCTTCGACAGGTATGTGGCCCTCATAAGGAACTGCGATGAGGTGAGGGTACCCAAGGGAATATCCAAGCTCCTAGTGCTCTCTAAGTGCAGGGATGTCGACAGGCTGGTCGCGAGCTAGAGCAGCCATCCTTTTCCCTATTTTTTAAGCGTTTGAGGAGATACTTCTTCAGATAAGTCGCCGTAGATTGAGAGAAACTCAATTAAGATTTCAGGCCGCCGAAAAAGTCCGTTGAGGATCACGTTCTACGGCGGCCTTGGCGAGATTGGCGGAAACAAGGTCATGATCGAGTGTGAAGGCTCGAGGCTGCTAATAGACTTCGGGCGAAACTTCAGGCTCGAGGATTCCTTCTTCCAGCATCCCTACGATCCTCCGCTCGATGTGGGAGACTTGGTGAGGACGGGGATCGTGCCAGACATCCCAGAGCTGTATGCTAACGGAGAGGCGGTCGAGGCCGTAGTCATTAGCCACGCACACACGGATCACTACGGGCACATACCCCTCCTAGCTCCCGGGACTAGGGTCCTGATGGGAGAGACCGCGAAGATGATAATAGACGCGAGGCTCGAGTCCATGGCCAGGCCCGGCTGGATGGAGCGGATAGATCACCTTCAAATCGAGACGTTCCGCACGGGAGACGAATTCGACCTCGGTCCCTTCCGCGTCAGGCCGGTTCATGTAGATCACTCAGTGCCGGGAGCATACGGCCTGCTGATCGAGTGCGGTGGAGTGAGTATAGCCTACTCTGGCGATTTGAGGCTCCACGGAGAGGCCGGGAAGCTGACGCTCGACTTCGTGCGCGAGGCGTCGGAGTGGTCGCCGTGGGTCTTGATGCTCGAGGGAACGCGAGTGGCACCAGAGTCCGATCCAGAAGCAGCGGCGGTCAGGCTGTTCGAGCAGGTGCTGGCCTTCAGGCTGAGGGACAGAACCCCGAAGAGAGTCGCCATGGAGGCAGACACCGAAGCCGGGGTATTGGAGACCCTGAAGGGGGTTCTCGACGACCATGCCGAGAACCTCGTCATGGTTGAGTCTGCGTGGGCTGATGTCGACAGGATGAGAACCGTCTGGAGAGCCGCGTCAGCCGCCGGCAGACGTCTACTCATGGATGAGAAGGCCGCATATCTCTTGGATAAGATGAGGAGGGATCCAAAGCTCAGAGGTCTTCCTCCCATCAGTGAGATATCTGTCATGGTGTGGCGGAGGCGGAAGATCGGGCATCCAGCCAGCAAGGCCCTCTCTCAGGCTCTCCACCGCGTGGAGGATGAGGGTGGCGAGGTGCTCTCGGCTCAAGATGCGGCGAGAGAGGTTTGGGCTAGTCCGGGTTCTTACCTCTTCCTGACGAGCCAGCCAACGAGGGCTCTAAAGGACCTCATGGCGGGAGGAGACGGTAGGGGTAAGCTTACGTACGTGATGAGCAGATCTGAGCCCTTCACCGAGGAGATGGTGATAGGCCTAGACAGGCTGCTCAACTGGCTCGCTCTCTACGGCGTCAGGAGTTACTACAGGATACACGTCTCCGGCCACGCATCTCCTCAGGACCTCGGCAGGATAGCCGACGATATTGGCCCAGAGTTGATCTTGCCCATCCACACCGAGCACCCAGATCTGTTTGGCACGTATCTCCCCAGGGATCTCAGGAGGCGCCTCATCATGGCTAAGCTAGCCGAGCCCCTCTCCGTTCCGTAGAGCGCAGTTTTATCCCCCCTCTTCCCAGCCATTTGAGGAAGATGGGTACCTGCCAGCTGTGCGGTCGCAAGGCCGTGACGATTAGCGACGTTATTGGCGTCTGCGCGGACTGTTTGAGGGATAAGCCAACGGAGGCTACTGAGGTGGCCCTTGCAATTCACAGGAGGTGGAGATCTAAAATTGGACTTCCGCCAGACCCCCCACGAGATCCGAGAGGAAAAAAGTGCAGGCTGTGCGTGAACGAGTGTTCGATACCCGAGGGGGGAGTGGGCTACTGCGGCGTCGTCGAGAACAGAGGGGGAACACTCCTCCTAGCGACGGGCGACTGGAGGGTGGCCGTCGGCTCGTGGTACTACGACCCTCACCCCACCAACTGCGTGTCCATGCACTTCTGCCCAGGAGCCACCTGCAGGGGATTCCCCGAGTACACCGAGGTGTGTGGACCGGAGAGGGGAATGTACAACTTGGCCGTGTTCTACGGGGCCTGTGGGCTAGACTGCGTCTTCTGCCAGAATTGGGAGCACAAGTACATGTCCGTGAGGCGAGATTCTCTCATGCCGCTCGATGGGCTGGTCTCGGCGGGGAAGAGTCGGAAGGTGACGTGCGTGTGTTACTTCGGTGGAGATCCTGCTCCCTTCAGCGCGCACGCCATAGCTGCCTCTAAAGAGCTGGCTAAAGAGGCGCGAGACTCTGAGAGGAAGTTCAGAGTGTGCTGGGAGACTAACGGAATAGTCAACCCCAAGATACTCGACACCTGGATGGATCTCTCCCTCTCTACCGGAGGCAACGTGAAGATCGACTTCAAGGCCTGGACCCCCTCGATCTACGTCGCGCTCACTGGAGTAGACGCTAGAGACAGGGTCTTAGAGAACCTCAGGAGGGCGGCCTCCAGAGTGGGGGAGAGGCCTGACCCGCCGCCGCTGACCGTGAGCATTCTCCTCGTCCCAGGGTACGTCGACGAGCACGAAGTCGCGCAGATAGCAAGGGAGGTGGCTCGGCTAGATCCGCGCATTCCAGTCGTCTTGCTCGCGTTTAAGCCAGACCACCTCCTCAGAGACCTCCCAACCACGAGCAGGAGACACGCCGAGGCTGCCGTCAAGGCAGCCGAGGCTGAGGGAATTCAGGAGGTCTACCTAGCCAACGTGTGGCTCCTGGGCCGAGCTTACTGAGGAAAAAAGAGGGGATTTGAGACCCTCACTCCGTGAGGGTCTTTACGATACCATAGAGTATGAGAAGGCCCACGACTATGAAGGCGAGATCGTAGATCACGTTGGCTACGTTGGCCAGCGGCGTAAACAGCTTGATTACCTCTATGACGGGTGATCTGAGAGCCACGTACAGGATGGCCAGAGCTGCCAGGTCAAGGATGCTGTCCGTCATTCCTGAGGCTGCCTTCGCCTTCTCGGGAATGCTTTCCCTGTATATAGATTCTAGGGGTCCTCCTATCCCCTTGACGAGCCCAGCGATCACTATGGCAAGGAGTATGGCCAGGCCGTCTGGCAGCGTTACGGCTGGCCTGCGCACCAGCATTATGCTGCTTAGGGGCTGGTAGAAGACTACTCTGATTAGCCACCACAGTATGAATGTGATCACTATTGCGGAGATCTGCCTGACCAAGGCTTTAGCTCCACTTTTGGCGGACATACCGATCTGCGGTGGGCTCGCTGGAGCTACTATAATAAAGCAGGTAGGACTACCACTCACTCATTGCGGAGACTCTGAAGAGCCAGGTAGAGCGTGAGCAGTACCTCCGCGTTCTCCCTAGCATAAGCCTCGGACTTAGCCCTCAGGTATTTGGTGAACCTGCGCCAGCTCGTCTCTCCTCTCTCCTGCAATATCGCTGTGGATTTCTCGAGCTCCCTCCTGACATCGTCTAATGAGATCGTCTTCTGCCAACCGACGGCCTCTACAAGAGACTCGAGTGTGGCTATGTCTAGCTCTAGGACTTCCTTTGCCAGCGGCAGGAGCTCCAGCAGCCTGCCCTTCTGACGTAATCCCTCCAGCAGCAGGTAGAGGGCCGTTGAGCCTGCCTCCTGGAGGGAGCGGAGGATCGAGCCCGAGTCGTACACAATCACGCTAAAGCCCTCATCGATCAGCGACCCTAGCGTGGCGGGTACCTTCTCCCACCCACTGGACTGGAAGAACTCTCTCCAAGCGATCTCGCTAACCGTATTCTCCCCGTCGTAGATGGCTGAAGCAGTTAACACAACCTGTTCGCCGACGGGAAGAGTGATTACCTCAAAAGAGGCAAGTCTAAGGGCCTTCGAAGGAACGGGAACCGGCACCTGCCTTCCAGCCACTCTCAACAGTATGCTCTCCCTCAGGAGAATGTACTCGACCGCTCTCCTCGCCCAGGCTTTCGCCAAGTCCCACCTGGCCCCAGAGCTTAGGAGAGTCAGCCTAGCTTGCTCGTCTATCTGCTCGAGCAGCACGTCTGCTATGTCGTCAGGCTCAAACGAGTCTACTTCCTTTAGTACCCGCATCCAGTCCAGCGTCTCAAGAAGCCCGGCGCTCTCCGGCTCGTGGAGCGACATTATCTTCCTGTCGCCCACGTTCGAGAGGCTGTACGTTATCGACTCCAGCTCTATGCCCATCCTGAGCCTGAGTACAACCATCAAGAGCGCCAGGCCGACCCTCATCCACTCTAGATCCTCCCCAGGCTCGAGCTCCACGGTTACTCCGTAGGTATAGTCTCTGTACCTGCCGCCCGTGGGCCCTATTACAGGCAGGCTCCTCCTCTCGACCACGAAGTAGGTTCTATCACCAGAGATCACGGGTCTGTACTTTCCGGACCTCAGCACCCAGTAGACCCTGTTCGGCGTCTTGACGAGCAGGTCAAACCCCCTCCTCGGCGGGTCGACCACGCAGACCACTTCGCTGTGGAGCCTCCCTCTGTAGTAGTCGCCGACGACGTCCGGCTCTTCTCCCCAGCTCATCTTCACCCTGGCGTACTCCTCGTAGGCGTGAGCCAGCGGGTCGTATGAGAGCACTGTTCTAGCGCTCAGAGGCTTCTCCACTACCCCCGTGATAATCCGCCCTCTCTTGAGTAGGTCTACCACGATTGCGTTGGCCGAGTAGTCTATGCACCCCGGCTGGAACCTCTCCACCAGGTCGCAGTGGCCTATGTCCTCTAGGTACCTCTGCTCTGCCTCCTCTACCAGCAGCCTCTTCATTCCGTAGGGAGGTCCGAACTCGTAGAAGTTCATGTAAGACCAGGTTCTCTTTCCCTTTTCAGTCAGCCCCCCAGGCTCTATTAGCCCCAGCTCCTTGAGCAGGGAGACCTCATCCTCTGTTAGGAACTGCCTAAGTTCAGGGCTGACGGCCTTGAATAACCCCTCAAACAGCGTGGAGTACTTGTTCTTGGAATTCACCAGAGCCTTCTCCAACGGGAGTTCCACCCAGCTCCTGAGCGTCTCCGCGCCCCGCATCAGGAGCTCTCTGTCCCAGCTTGAGAGGGGCAGTATGATGGATTCCGTGAACTCTATCTCCTCCCTCCTACCTTTCCGGCCCTCCCTCTGCCTGAACTCCCTGACCGTAGGCGGCAAACCGACGTGGACTACCCTGATAACCCCTCCTATGTCTATTCCCTGGGCGAGCGTCCTGGGCGAGATCAGAACAGTGACCTCTCCTTCCCTCGCTCCCCTCTCTATCTCGACTCGCTCCTGCTTTGGCACCAAGTGGTGGTGCGCGGCGACCTTCTCAGACATCTCCCCCAGCTCTAGGGATGCCCTCCTCCTCAGCTCCTCGGCGTATCGGATGCTTCGAGTGAAAACGAGGGTGACTCCCTCATCTCTCGCGTACTCTGCTATTATCTCCGAGGGGTCGACAGCCGGACTCGGAACCTGAATTCCAGCCCACTTTGCCGCCTCGATCACCTTAAACGCAGACACCTTGAACTCGTCGAAGTACTCAAGCGCCTCGAGGATGTCCTCACCCACGCCAGCCGACTCGAGCTCGTCGCGTCTGTCCCTGAGACTCTCCCAGATCGCCTTCAGGTTCTTGCCGAGCACGACATAGACTCTGTTCTCTGCCCTGAAGGGACGGCCCCTAATCACTCTCGTAGCCCTTCCGTTGATCTCAGTTAGGGCCGTGGCTAGCTCGCTCGGATTTCCTAGCGTAGCAGTGAGTATAGCTATCTGGAACTTTCTTCCCGTTAATAGGGTCATGAGGCGAATCATTGAAATTAGGAGCGCCAGCTCCCTCGGTCCATAGAAGTCGAGCTCGTCTAGCACTAAGAGACCTAGCCTCAGGCAGTACTGGCGAAGTAGGGCCCCCTTCGAGACCCACCTCTTAAGATCATTCAGCAGGAAAGCGGGGTTCGTGACTATGATGTCGGCCTGGGACAGCGCGCTCCTCAGCCCAGATGTGCCAAGCGTCGACCTGAGCTGGTCTCGCCTCATGGCATCAATTGGCATGGCCTTGATGCCGAGGGACTCGCAGTAGTCCTCAAGCCTCCTGACCTGATCGTTGGCTAGGGCGAGCGTTGGGTACACGACAAGGGTCCTGACGCCAGCCTTGGCTGC
>Ga0180302_10001178_pt1 | contig 12300 bp, 15 predicted proteins | sample GuaBasSediGuay17_FD_121794 | JGI IMG/M metagenome (GOLD analysis project Ga0180302, IMG submission 121794) | Subseafloor sediment microbial communities from Guaymas Basin, Gulf of California, Mexico - Guay17, Core 4571-4, 12-15 cm | ecosystem: Environmental > Aquatic > Marine > Hydrothermal... | reverse complement strand
ATCTTGGTAGTGGGAAATCGGCTTATGCAATGTATGCTACCTTGGAGTTTATGAAGAGACTTGGTGTTAGGAAGGTAAGTTTAGACTATATTCTTGATGAGAAATTGGTTTTTACATTTGATGAGCTGCGTAGGTATATTCAGAGGGTTAAGTGGAGGAATCGTCATCCAGCACTTATATGGGATGATGCAGGTATTTATGGTTCTTCATATCTATATTTTATTGATAAATGGCTTACAATGGCTATTAGTGGTACAATGCAGGTATCGAGGTCTAGGGTTGCTAATCTTCTTATTACTGTTCCTGTGCCGGAGATGCTTGTTCGTGTGATAAGGCTTATTCCGGAGCGTATTATAGTTGTTATTCGTCCAATTGATGAGTGGATTAGCCAGGCCCGTGGATATATTGTTGAGTTTACTCCTAAGAAGGAGTATGTTTACCATATTTTTACTGATACTTTTGTTAAGAAGCTTCCTGATGGTTTCTTTGAGAAGTATATGGAGCTTCGTGATAGCTATGTTGATGAGACTCTTAAGATGTATGATGCGGCTTTGGAGTATCATAGGCTTCTCCGTGAATATAGGGTACTAGCTATGAAGCAGAAGATCATTAGTCTTCGTGAAAAGCTTACAGAATATGAGTTAAAGGCTTCTGAGGAGATCGAGGTTGAGCTTCTTCCTCCCGCAAGGGATTAGTTTGGAGGTATTTGGTTATGGGTTTATTGTCTAGGCTTAAACAAGTTATTGGTAAAAAGCTTGAGGAGAGGAGGCAGGTTAGGGAGCGTGAGGAGGAGATCCGTAGGGCTATTAAGGCCTATGGTCTTCCGAGGGATATCGAGAATGTTCTTGTACGTGATTATATGGCTGGTAGGCTTACCCGGGAGGATGTTCTTAGTGCTGCTAAGAACTACTATGATGCTAGGAGAAATGCTATAGTTATGGGTATGAAGGCTGTTGGGTTTAAAAGGACGTTGTCAGGCATTAAGCCCTTGGCTGAGGGTCCACGGACCCGTAGTAGGGAGGTTCTCCATGGTTTAAGTGTTCTTGGCGGGGCTGTTGCTTCTAAGATTGCTCCTGAGCCTGGCCCCGGTAATGCTCCGCCTATTATTGCTAATCCATGGGGTAGTAGAAGAAGTGGGAGGAGGAAGGGGAAGAGGCGTAGGGGCCGGCGTAAAAGGTAGTGTGTCCAACACCAGGGTTTTATAGATCATGTAGGATAATATAGTGTAGGGTATCTGGATGTAACATCTGATGGTGTAGTATGTAACATTGTTGGTGTCTCAGCATGTAACCCCCCTCTATATAAGGGTTTCGGGGGCGTGGATTGGCTGAGAAGTATGTTTTAGCATATAAATTGTATTTGGAGGGTTTGTCTTATAGGGAGATTAGTAGACGTATTTATGGTGATGAATACATTAATCGGGTTAAGAGGCTTCTTAATCATGCTCGTAAGCGTTTTGGATCTATGAGAATTGTTCTTAGTTTCTCTCATGATTCTGATTCATTTATTGATTTGAAGAAGAAGTTTGGGAAGGGTCATTTTAGGCAATTGTTTAGTCATGAGCAGTTCATGTATTATATCCTTAACCGGGTTGGTCTCTCCAAGGAAAGGCATGTCTGGAGTACTGTTAAGCATTTACATTATGAGCTGTTTCCCCTTGTTTGGAGGCATTTTGGCGATAGGCTTCGTTGCTGGAGGAATGGTAGTGGTAAGGTTCCTTTCTCGTTTACTGAGTATAGTCTTGCTTATGTGCTTAGCCTTGTACAAAGTGTTCTATTGATCTATGGCTATACATTTCAGAGGAGCCAGGTCGAGATTGTTATTAAGAAGGAGCTTTTGGGTGAGAGGAGGAATAGGAAGCTAATAGGTTTCCAACGAGTATATGATAAGGTTGCAGCTATTGTTGTTCCTCGTGTGATTTATCCCCAGTCCCTTATTCTTTCATAGTTTGTTTCCCGCATTCATTGATTGGGGATATTGTTGAGTAGTATATATGCTCAAGCTGCTCCATCTATTTATCAATCTAATAGAGGAGCTTATCCTGTATATGTACAGCCTCCTATAACTCCTTCTCATGAATATCCTTCTGAACGTATTGATATGTCTAGAAGGATTAAAAGGATTAAAAGGAGGCCTCCTGTTGGTGCTTCGGGTATTTGGGGTACAAGCTATATGAGCTATAAGTTGGCAGAGCTTAGGCTCGCTCTTGAGCGGAGAGACTATGATAGGGCTAGGAAGATTCAAAAGGAGCTCAGAGGCTATGGTGTTGATGTAAGGTTTAGTTTGGGTAAAGGTTCCCCAAGAGCTTCTTCAGAGGCTACATATAGGTTTAAGGAGGGATTGCTTGGTCCTGGAAAAGCTGTTATTCCAAAGTATAGGCCTCAAATAGAGCCTAAAGCTGAATTGTGGCCTAGGCAGGAAAGAAGTGTTATAGGTTTTCCTGTTAGATCTGAGAGAGGAATTCCCGTAGAAGATAGAGAGATGGTTGAGAAAGGTGTTTCGCAACTAAGGGGTTATGAGCATATATTGTTTACTCCTTCTAGAGCTGGTATGGAGTTTAGCTCTAGGTTGTTAGGAGAAGCTATGGAGCATAGAGAGCGTGGAGAACATTTGCCCGGTGTCTTGAAGACTGTTGGTGCATGGGGTACTGCTTTTCTATCTGGTGTTTATGAGGGGTTTGTAAGCTTTCTTGCTCCATGGCGTATTGCTGAAGGTATAGTTACACTTGCTACTAGGCCCGAGGATGTTGCTAGGTCGTATGTTGAGAATCCCCTCAATATTCCAAGGACCATGGGAGGGTTTTTAGGCGGCTATCTCTTCGGTAAGGCTGTAGGGAAACTTGCTGGTAAGTTTTCAAAGCCTAAGGCTAGGGAATATGTGCTTACAGAGTCTAGGATTAGGACTATTAGGTCTTCTAGTTCTATAGAGCGTCTTGGCTCTCGTGTCTATAGGCTTGCTCAACATAAGTATGTTGAGGAGGGTAAGGCAGTTGAGGCTCCAAGCCTTGGTTCTCCGAGGAATCTGATTGGGGAATATAGGTTTACTGTTATGAAGAGGGGTGGATGGACTCGGGTTTCGTTTGAGGGATGGAAGTATTCAGGCTCATATATGTTAGAGAAGCAGTTTAAGCATGGTGTCTCTTTACCGGTTGGTAAGGGTGAGTATGTAACTGGCTTCTCTATGGAGGCTTATGGTATTCCCTCGGGTAAGCCGTACATCTTTAGCGTGGAGAGGGTATACTATGGTGGTAAACCAGTTTCTATTAGTTCATCAATTGTTACGGATGTAAACGTATTTGTTAAGAAGCCTGGTTTATTCTCGAGGTTTAAGGCATGGCTTACTGGTAAGAGTGTTGCTCCAGAGATTACGTATAAAGCTGTGGGTGAGTCTAGATCAGCTCTTTTCTTAGGATATAAATTTGAGGCTGGAGGTATAGCTAGGCCATCATTGATCCTCGATATTCCTCGTCCTAGTCCAGTAATTAGGACAGTTCCTAGAGTAATATATGATTTTGGCCTTGAATTCGGTGTAGCAAATGTGTTTGGATCATTTAAGGATATAGGCTTAGATATGTATAAAGGCCGTCATATCTCATCATCAAGTACGCCTAGAGAATTATCAAGGCCGGAGTTTAAGCCAATTATTAGAGACATGTTTAGGTTTAGCCCATCTATTTCTGTAAAGAATATGTCGAGAGGCCGTGTTATGGAGAACCTTGTATCTGGTAGTCTCTCCAAGACAGCTAAGAGAGAAGTCAATAAGCAAGCCGCTCTTAAACAACTATATCAGTTATCTGGAGCAAACATTATGCATCCAAGGCACCCAAGGTTATTCAGCAAACCATGGTTCTTAAGAAAAACCAGGCTAGGAATCCATATTGGAAGAAAGAAGGCAAAGAGAGGATATTACGAAGAGATTTATCCGTTTCTAGGGAATCCGTTCCTTAAAATCTAGTGTTTACCCCGGACCTTGGCCTATCTCGAGTTTATGCAGGGTCCATGGAGTTGGACGTTCTGGAGCTGTAGCTTTTGGACATGATAGTAGAGGACCAAGAGTCCAACTAGTGCTGCATTATTTGGACATCCGCATTATCTTGTGTGGTGGGTGGTTTTGGCTGCTTGGCATTGGGCTTGGGGTATATTGGGTCTTTGGCTTGCATGGGTTGTTTTGACTTTTCTTTCCTTGCTTACTGGGTTTGTATGGGGTACTAATCAGTATATTCAGGAGACTATTGAGAATAATACTGTTATTAGTATACCTGATAATTGGAAGAATGTTATTAGCGGTCTTAATAGCTGGTTCACGAGTATATGGAATATTATTGGCCTTATTGTATTCACTGCCTTTGCATTTTATATATTGATAAATAGTATGCGTAGAAGAGTTGAAGAATACTATTTCTAGCTCCGCATTTCATCTTTAGGTGAGATAATGAAGACGAGGACTTTATCATCAATAATGATATTATTGATCATTACTTCTTTGGTTACAGGGATATTATCATTCAACATAGTATATGCAGATACATTAGAGTATAGAATGGTAATATTTCCATCAGCAGGTAATACTACTATTGTATTCACTAATACATCATACTATGAAATACAGTATGATAGTAATTATAAACATATAATACCAGATTACAAGGCGGTATATGAGATTGTGATACTTAATAGTCTTAATGAGACACTTAATAATTATAATGTTGAGATAGATCTTAGTAGTATAGATTATATTGATTGGGATGTAGATATTAATAGTATATACTTTGTAGATGAATATGCTAACCCACTGTATTATTGGTTTGAAAAATATAATAGTAATCTTAAGATAGGTAGGGTATGGATAAAAATACCGTTCTTACCCGCTAATGGAAACGTTACTGTATATATGTTTGTTGGTGGAAGTAATCCTTATTCGTCATATAATGATCCAGAACAAGTATTCTATTTATTTGAAGATTTTGAAGGATCTACAACACTAACGGAAGAGCATTATTCTAATAATAATGGTTATCAAGGGCTAACTACTACTCGTGCCAAGTACGGACAATATAGTGCTTGGTTCCATGATCCAGGTAGTGGTGATTATGATGTTAAGTTGATGTCTTCAATTCCCTCATTATCTCCAAACGAAATACTATATCTAAGTGCATGGTTTTACTATGCACCAAGCTATACGGATAAGTTTAATAGGTTTGGCTTTGCAACAGATCTAGACGGTGGAGAATGGTCACGTCTTACAAGCTATGCCAGGACAGATGATTATTATTTCTTGAGTAAAGTGGTGTCAGCGAGTCCTTCTCCTAATGCATGGTATAAAATGGTTGTATATATCAAGTATACTGGATCTGATTATAGTATATGGGGTATCCTATACAATGAAGATGGTGATATAGTGTTTCAGAGAACAAAAGATAATGCGTATACTGTTACTGGTACTTTAACCAAGGCTGGAGTAGTAGCAGTCTTTGGAAATGAACAAACTGGCGACGTATATTTTGATGGCTTTATAATTACTAAGCTCATTGATCCAGAGCCAAATATAGTATCAGCGATACGGTTAGGCTCTACCTTTGGTAGAAACGATCAATTAGACAATAGCAATGGCTTAATGGCCCTAATGGCTAGTAGGAGTAAGACTTTTCTTGGCTTGGTTGAGAATGGTACGGAGAAAGTGGGGGTATTCTATGATTGTTCGGGGGATAGTTTTAAGTTTAGAGTAGGAAGTGATGTTTATTCATTGGGTGATCTAGGGTATGAGAATGATTATTTCCTGTACATTATAACTGGAAGTCCTTGGTATGCTAAGATAGTTGATATATATGATGGTTCAGTGATTGAGTATAGTTCTGGTAACTCTAATATTTATAATATTGATAGTGTGAATACTACGAAGTACTTGTTTTATGTGGTGACTTCTGGCTATAATAGTGAGATAGCTTATATCCATATAAGAGCGCCGCCTAACTATTATGTTGCTAATGTATCTGTTCAAGATATGTTTGCATATTATCAGCATAGCCATATATACATATTTTTTATTGGAAATGATGCTTGGATCGAGCTTAACTATAACGATAATACTGAAACATACTATCCACTGGTCATTAATATAATACTAGAACTAGGAGATCTACCAGACCGCAACACATATGATGCTTCGCAATCACTGCCTCCCAAGTCCAGTAGTGATGAAAGTGGTAGTGATAGCGGTACTGGTAGTGTTGATACGTCTACAAACATTACTTTTCCTCCTGGGAATATCGGGATGGTTGCATATAGTAGTTCTACAGAGTTTAATGGTCTTATTTATGGTGGTGACGAGTTTTATTATGCGACTAGGGTTGTAGAGGGATATATTTCGGAGAATAATGTTACGGCTAACTATGTGTATTTTGATAGTTATTCTAGTATTTTAATTCAGTATTATAGTAGTCATCCTGGCTCGGGATTTTATGAGTATGGAGACTATATAGTACTTGGTTACTATCTTGATAATTCTTCGATTAATTTTGGACGTTATAAGGTTGATGAATATGGTGCTTTAGAGAATATTACTGAGATTATTGGTCAAATTCCATATGATGGTGTCTATTCTCGTTATGCTAAACTTGTATTTCATAGAGGTATTGTATCTGTTTTACTCTATATTAATGGTAAGTGGTATAATATTGGTACTAATAGGACTAGTTTGTCTATTGTTAGTATGATGGTATTTATGGATGGTAGGCCGGATAAGATTATGTTGATGCGTGGCGACTATATTGTATTCCGTGGCGATCATATTGTTGCTGTTGAAATAAATGGTGTTGATGCTATTGGTGAGGCTATACATTTATTTGTTGGTGATAATGATCCTTTTGATGAGGATAGATCGCTAGGTAGTATTATGATTACGAATATACCTGCCATATACCCGATTAATGCAACTGTGAAACTTTATGTTAGAGGGGAAGATATATTATCTGGGGGTGTTCCTAGGCCTGAGATTGTTGGCTATAATGTTAGCTATAATATTGTTCCTAATTATAACTTTAGTAGGGTTAATCAGAGTGGTTTAAGTGGTTTTGTTGTTCCTTTTATCAGTGATTTTGCTGAGTACCGTGATGTTGTAGCGGTTATAATAATATTATTGGTTATATTGTTGGCTAATGAGGTTAATGCCCCATTCTTTGGCGCTATGGCTGTTGGTCTTATGGTATTCTTTACGGGTATTGGCTGGCTGAGTATTAGTGGTACTGTGCTTGGATTGCTTATACTTGTGGTTGGCCTTGGCTTTGCTATTGTCCGTAAGCGTGGCTAGGTTTCCGCATTTCTTTTTCTTGGTGTGAAACTGTGAAGGCTCTAGATATTGCAGTGTTTCTATGGATTCTTCAGGGAAGCTTGTTTATTGTTGGTAGTGTATTTTTTGGCGTTAACTATGTTAGTAGGCCTGAGGAGATTGTTTCTATGGAGGCTCTCCAGTATTTTATGGATCCTAGTAATATGCTTGATAATGCTATGAAGATCGGGGTTGTTACTGTTGCTGGTATTGCTGTAGCTGTTCTTAGTTTTAAGGCTACTAGTGGTAACTTGGTTATGAGCCTTATTGCATTGATGGGTATTGCTGTTACATTTACTTTTCTTGGCCGTATTATCTACTATACTCTGATGCTTGGTGAGCATGTATCTATTATTATTAGTCAGAGTACAAATGGTATTGCTACCCTTCATTCTAGTGTTGTATGGGTTCTCGATGGTATTAGTCTTATAATTAATTTCATGGCGGTGGCTGAGGTATGGAGGGGTATTTCGTTAAGGCAGCTCTCATAATCTTCTTTATAGTACTGGTATTTTCTCCAATGGTTTATGCAGCCTTGCCTAGTATTCCAGAGTTTCCTGATCCTATGGAGTTCTTTAGTATTCGTAGGTTCATTAGTTTCTGGATGGAGCAGACTTATGGCTTGTTTGTCTATGTGGTTGCTGTGTTGATGGTTGCTAGTGTATATCTTAAGACTCATAGTGTTAGCTTGAGTATTATTACTGCTGGATTATTGATTGCTACTTTTCCGTGGCTTGGTTGGCTTGCAGTATTTATTGCTGTAGGGCTTGCATGGCTTTTGTATCGTGCTTTTTACAAGAAAACGGATTATTACTGACCTGGTTAATTCTTCCGCATATCTTTAGCTCGGGGATAAAAGTATGAAGGCTATGATGAACTATCTAATACCAATACTAATAACATTCGTTGTCATTGGTGTATTAGCTCTAGCAGCCGGTATTAGCTTTGGCAGCCTTAACCTCATAAAGACTACATTAAATGGTACATTAACTATTCCAACGAACTTTGAGAACGCTATTAATACTGTAAGTGATCTTGCCGGCACAGGATTCATTATTGCTGGTGCTGTAGGCATCATAGCACTTGTATTCGTTATAATCTATATATTCTACCCTAGTGGTGGTGGTAAGGGAGGCTATTAGGCTCTTTAGAACCTAATTGTTTTTTATTTCTTCTCCATTACTTTCCGCATATCTTTAGCTCGGGGATAAGAGTATGTTAGATGTGTTTATGGTTTTTACATTGATATTGTCTACTATTGCTTTATTGCTTATTGTTGCAAAGCCTTACTTTAGCCTTGTACTCAGTATTATGGGTGTTCTTACGAGTCTAGGGGTTGTCTATGAGGCTAGTGTTGCTGGTATAGAGTATTATCAGTATCTTGGCATGGCCCTGGCTGTTCTCAATGGTATAATTGTATTTGTATCAACATTCTTCATGATCCTTGAATGGTTTAGTAAGCGTAGGATCAAGAAGATGTATCTACCAGATATCGATGAGTACTAGAGTTCCGCAGTATTCACCTACGGGATAGGTGTATGCCTAGGGGTAATTGGGTTAGCTTTTCTGTTAGAAAGGAGGTGTATGAAAGGCTTAGGGAGTTTATGGATGAAGAGGGGATTGTTTCTGTTAATGATGCTATTAAGGTATTGCTTGAACGCTATGCATTAGATAGTTTATTCACCAACCGTGTAGGTGAACTATTGAAGCAATTCACCGATGCGGTAGGTGAACTCCATAAACTCACCGACCGTGTAGGTGAATCACTAAATAAGTTCACCAACCCCGTAGGTGTATCAGTAAATAGAGTCACCGACCGTGTAGGTGAATCGTCTAGGAAGAAGAAAAGAGTTACTATGCTTGATGTTATTAGGGAGCGTAAGATCCAGTTTCTTAGCGAGGTTAATCCTAGGGATCCTGATAAGTTTATTTCTAGGGCTCATGATCTGGGTATTGTTGTTTTGGAGGGTAGTAGGGATGTTGCTTTTGTTGATCCTAGTTTCTATAGTGGTTTTCTTGACAGGCTTAGGACTGTTAGTACTAGTAATGAAGAGGTGGTTAAGAAGGAGCTTGGCGGGGATTATTATAGGTTGTTTGTGTTTCTCCGTGAGAATGGCTTGATCTATTTTGATGCTTCTGAGCATTCTTGGAAGTTGATTGTGTAGTCCGCATAGTCTTTACTTGGTGAGGATGTATGGCTCGTAGGAAGTCTAAGCCTATAGCTAGTCTGCCTAAGCTTCCTGAGATTAGGGGTGCTAGGCCTCCTAGGCTGCAGGGTGATCCTGTTAGGGTTCTTGAGAGGAAAACGTTATTGGATGAGAGTATTCGTGATATGAGGGTTGGTGTATCGAAGGTTATTGGTAGGTTCTCTAAGGCTAGGAAGGTCTAGTCTTGGGGATGAATCTATGAGTTTTTTAGAACAGTTTCTTGGTAGTGCTTCTAATGCTTTAAGTATTAATACTAAGATATTGCTTGGTAATGCTATTATTGTTTTTAGGAAGGCCTTGTCTGAGGATTGGCTGAGTGGTCGTGACCGGGCTATTCTTGAGAAGCTTATTGAGGAGATTGAGGATTATCTGGAGTCCGCACTTGGTTTATAGGGTGCGGGTCCATGGCTAGGCGTTCCAGGTCCCGGAAGTCTGGGAAAAAGAGATCTAGGAAGAAGGATAGTGGGTTATTCAAGCCTCCAAAGCATAAGTGGATTGCTGATATTGTCACGTTTGAGTCTCCCGGTAGGGCTGAGAGGGCTGCTGAGAGGCTTGTTAATGCTATTCGCCGTGGCCGTATTGGGAGGAGGAGGGTTGGCCGTAAGACTGCATTGACTATTCTCCGTAGCCTCAACTATGCTGCTAATCGTGCAGAGGCTAGTGCTCGTAGGAGAAACCTTAGCCCCATGGAGCGTTCTGAGCTCCTAAGAATATCGGATATCTATCGAGAAGCTGCTGAAGAAGCCTCAGAAATATACCATAGCAAGTATAAGTGATTAGTTGGACACTAATTTGTTGTAGCTTAGCCCTAACTGCAGCAGCAGAAGTTGGACATAACAGAGCTGTAGCAAACTTCCAACTTAGTTTCGCCTAGGAGTCTCTGTCTTTATCATTTATATATTTTTCATAATTGAAAGAGTTATTGGTAATACTGGACAATATTATTCTTGGGGTAAAGAGGCCTCTGATAACCTTGGATAGATACTCTCTGGTTTTACTTGCTAAGTTAAAGAGGAAGCTTAAGGCAGAGCTTCCAAGGGAATGTTATGAAAAAGCCCTCAAGGTCATTGAGGAGTTCCAGGCAGAGATCGAGGAAGAACTAGCATCAACTCCTTGGCCTTAATTATCCTTGTAGGTTTATTTCGCCTATTTTTTCAGCTGGCTCTAGAGGTTGTAGGACAAATATTTCTATGTTATAGCAGTATTTTTTGTTTCCAAAGAAGTCATATTTGCAGCATTGGACTACGTATTTCTTTACTACTCCATGTATTCTATAGATGTATGTTGGGTAGTAGTTTCTTACGTTTTCATCTGGAAATCTTCCTAGAGGGAATTGGTATTCTAGGTCTGTATCATATAGTATGTAGCTATAGTATTGTTTTGTGGTATTGGGTCTTTCTCCTTTTAGTGATTCACAGTAGTCTGGTGGGAAAAGAACTTTACCAAATATTCCTTCTACTATGACTTCTTGGTTTACATATTTTTGGGGGTTTAGGGCTAACTCCTTTACTGTCACTACTTGGGATTCTGTATGAAATGGATTTGTGAATGGGATTATTCCTGCTAGGTTTGCGTATGCTAGGGCTCCAATGATTATTATTATTGCTATTATTGGTATGAGTTTCTTTGGTATTTTTGTTCTTTTCTTATATGGCTTGTATGGTTCAGGATATGGTGTTGGTTGGGAATAGTGCTGGGATGTATATTTTGGTGATACGTATTCTCCGTAGATTTCTTCTTCCTCTGGCTCTATTTTTCCAGTTGTTACTGGTATGGTTGTTGCTGTTGGCCTGCATTCTATGTTTTCTAGGGTATTCATTAGTAGTTGTAGGTATGGTCTTAGGTTTTTGAATCTTGGATTAGACTGTATAACGTAGGCTGTTGTTTCCGGGGTACATGCTAGTAGCTGTAGTTTATCCTGGACTTCTGGCTGGTTTAGGAATTCCTTAAAGATGGTGTAAGTTGTATCACTTGTTGGAAACCCTCTTACATAGTCCTCGATCGAGTATAGTTCTGCAGAAAGCCTTACAAGGATGCAATCTATTGTTCTACAACCATCTGCTCCAGCAACAAATTTCTTGACAAGATCATCGATAAAGGGATCCCGGAAACCAGATTGCCCGGGCAAATACTCACCAAAATATACTCTGAATCAAAACTATATAAAAATTGGACATATGTTTTATGTCTTGTGTACAACTGTAAAATAATAGTTTTACAAGTGTCTCACTCCGTGTATATACGTTGTGTACACAAGGTTTAAAACTTCGTATTACGAAAGTTAAAATTGGTAATATCCTAGTAAAACTACGGTATTACAGCGATGTTGCTATAGGGGGTCACTGGCCCCCGCCCGTGGGACGGTCACTGGCCGGCCCACGGGTTTTTCATTCTCTCCATATCTTGATCCCATATCCATAAATGCTTCCGTTTCGTCCTGTTCTAATTAGTGAAGATATTTTTGTGAAGTAGTGTTTAAAGTTGAATAGACCCTTAGCTGCTATGGGTTTATTCTTTAGGATTCTACTGTATATGTAGCCAATTAAATCTGCTAGTTGTAGGGTTCTATAATCCTTTGAGTCAATAAATAGGGGTGTAGTAATGAAGTATTTGGGTTTTACTATTTTGCTTGTATATATACCTTTTTCTATCTCATATCTTATAGTATCTTTAATATCATTATCGACTTCACTTATGTCATTTAGTATCAGTGTCAGTTGAGGCCCATAATCATGTAGAAACCATGCAATTCTTTCCATGAGGTTTCTAT